>WPCI01208601.1_pt1 | contig 51811 bp, 54 predicted proteins | sample 5399871 | NCBI WGS metagenome assembly WPCI01 (sample SAMN12869469, study PRJNA574797) | sludge metagenome | isolation source: wastewater treatment of pH7 | place: China:Beijing | collected 2019-05-20 | reverse complement strand
CGGGCTGGTGGTTGCCAGCACCGTTTTCATTTCTTGCTTCCTGTATCGGTACTGCTACAAAAAGCTTTAATCTTTTTTGATCCTGCCGGCGTTCCGTTTTGATTTGCGTGACGGGCCAGCGCTGGACTTGGTGTATGTATCGTTGGGTCGGAAGAAAACTTTAGCGTTGAGTTTTGTGATGGCGGTTTGCAGCAACAGCGGTGTACAGATGTAGCAGGGCTGTGCCGCCAGGGATGGCGGCACCAAGCTTACAGGGATGTACTTGCAGCGACCCTGCGGAATCTGTACACCGCTGTCGCTTTTCTCGCACAGGAAAGGAAGAATTATGACTTACGCGGCAGCGGCTGGGTCAGCAGGACAAGGCCGCAACCAAGCATGGCACCGTACAGGCCGCGGATCAGGGTGGCGCTGATCGCTTCCTGGCCGTAGGCGAGCAAGACCAGCAGGGCCAGCAGCCAGATGCCGAGCAGCAGCTGGCCGCGCAGCTGGCTGACCAGCGCACCCGGGCCGCTGGTGCGTGCCAGTATCAGCATTTGCACGGTGCTGGCCATCAGGGTCAGCACCAGCAGCGCCGGGCGCAGCTGGCCGTTGACTTCCTGCAGCAGCATGGGGGCAAAGCCGATTTTGACCAGCATGGGCATGAACAGCAGCAGCGAGGCCATGTGCGCACCCAGCCACAGGGTTTGCAGCAGCTGCCAGAGCATGGCGGGAAGAGGCAAAAATTCGGGAGTGGCCGGGGTACGGGACATGGTCAGGGGTTCCTTGGCAGCCCCTGCCCGCCCGCAGATGCGGGCGCAGGGAGTGCTCCGGCCATGGACTGGACGGAGCGGAGGGGAGTTACAGGTGTTGCACTTCGAGGATTTCGTATTCCACCACGCCGTTGGGCGTGTGTACGGGAACCACTTCGCCCTCTTCCTTGCCGATCAGGGCGCGGGCGATGGGGGAAGTCACGGAAACCTTGCCCTGCTTGAAGTCGGCTTCGTCTTCGCCGACGATCTGGTAACTGACGGTTTCGTCATTGTCCAGGTTGCACAGCTCGACGGTGACGCCAAAGATCACCTTGCCGGAATGCGGCAAGGTGGTGATGTCGATGATCTGGGCCGCCGACAGGCGGCCCTCGATATCGTTGATGCGCGCCTCGACCATGCCCTGCTGTTCGCGGGCGGCATGGTATTCGGCGTTTTCCTTGAGGTCACCCAGCTCGCGCGCGGTGGCGATGGCATAGGTGATCTGCGGGCGCATCACGGTTTTCAGGTGTTTCAGTTCGTCTTCCAGGGCTTTGGCGCCCTGGACGGTCATCGGGAATTTGCTCAATGTTACAGTCCTGCATGCAAGTCTTGCAGTCGGCGCACGGTTTTTTCCGGGCCAAACTTCAGGGCTTCACATACCGCCTGGCCGGCTGCCAGGGTGGTGGTGATGTAGACCTTGTTCTGCAAGGCGTTACGGCGAATGGAGAAGGAGTCGGCGATTGATTGCCGGCCTTCGGTGGTGTTTACAATCAGGGAGATCTCCTGGTTCTTGATCATGTCGACAATGTGCGGGCGACCTTCGGTAACCTTGTTGACGCGGCGTACCTGCAGGCCGGCGGCTTCGATCACCTTGGCGGTGCCACTGGTGGCGACCAGGTTGAAGCCCAGCTCCAGCAGGTCTTTGGCCAGCTGGGCCACTTCGCCCTTGTCGCCTTCGCGCACGCTGAGGAAGGCACAGCCGGCCTGCGGCAGTTTTTCGCCGGCGCCGGCCTGGGCCTTGGCAAAGGCTTCGGCAAAGCTGTCGCCAACGCCCATGACCTCACCGGTGGATTTCATCTCCGGACCGAGAATGGTATCAACCCCGGGGAATTTGGCAAAGGGGAACACCGCTTCCTTGACGCTGAAGAACGGCGGGATGATCTCCTTGGTGAAGCCCAGTTCCTTGAGGGTTTTGCCGGCCATGACGCGGGCGGCAATCTTGGCCAGCGAGTCGCCGATGCACTTGGACACAAACGGCACGGTGCGCGAGGCACGCGGGTTGACCTCGATGACGAAGATGTCATCGCCCTGCACCGCCATCTGTACGTTCATCAGGCCGCGCACGCCCAGCTCCAGCGCCATGCGGCTGACCTGGTCGCGGATGGTGTCCTGGGCCTTCTGTGACAGCGAGTAGGCCGGCAGCGAGCAGGCGGAGTCACCGGAGTGTACGCCGGCCTGTTCGATGTGCTGCATGATGCCGCCGATGACGACCTGTTCGCCGTCGCAGATGGCGTCAATGTCGACCTCGATGGCGCTGTTGAGGAAGTGGTCGAGCAGTACCGGGCTGTCGTTGGACACCTGCACCGCTTCGCGCATGTAGCGCTTGAGTTCTTCCTCGTCGTAGACGATTTCCATGGCGCGGCCGCCCAGTACGTAGGACGGGCGTACCACCAGCGGGTAGCCGATGTTCTTGGAGTGGCGGATGGCCTCTTCTTCGCTGCGTGCGGTGGCGTTGTTGGGTTGCAGCAGGTTGAGGCGCTCGACCATCTGCTGGAAGCGTTCGCGGTCTTCGGCGCGGTCGATGGCATCCGGGCTGGTGCCGATGATGGGCACACCGGCCTCTTCCAGCGCGCGGCAGATTTTCAGCGGGGTCTGGCCGCCGTACTGCACGATGACGCCCTTGGGCTGCTCGACACGGACGATTTCCAGCACGTCTTCCAGGGTGACCGGCTCGAAGTACAGACGGTCGGAGGTGTCGTAGTCGGTGGAAACGGTTTCCGGGTTGCAGTTGACCATAATGGTCTCGTAGCCGTCTTCACGCATGGCCAGCGCGGCATGCACGCAGCAGTAGTCGAACTCGATGCCCTGGCCGATGCGGTTGGGGCCGCCGCCGAGGATCATGATCTTGTCACGCTCGCTCGGGTTGGCCTCGCACTCTTCCTCGTAGCTGGAGTACATGTAGGCGACGTCGGTGGCGTACTCGCCGGCACAGGTGTCGACCCGCTTGTACACGGGGAAGACTTCCAGCTGGTGGCGGCGGTTGCGCACTTCCTTCTCGGAAATGGCCAGCAGCTTGGCCAGACGCGCATCGCTGAAGCCCTTGCGCTTGAGGCGCAGCAGGGTGGCGCGGTCGAGCTGGGCAAAGCCCATCTTGCGCAGCTGCTCGGCTTCGTTGTAGAGGTCTTCGATCTGGATCAGGAACCAGTGGTCGATTTTGGTCAGCTGGTGGATTTCGTCACGGCTCATGCCGGCACGGAAGGCATCGGCGATGTACCAGATGCGCTCGGCACCGGGCACCGACAGCTCGCGGCGCAGGATGGCGTGCAGCTCGGGATCGTCCATGTCGACGATGGAATCCAGGCCGGTGACACCGACTTCCAGGCCGCGCAGGGCTTTCTGCAGGGACTCCTGGAAGGTGCGGCCCATGGCCATGACTTCACCGACAGACTTCATCTGGGTGGTGAGGCGGGCGTCGGCCTTGGGGAATTTCTCGAAGGCGAAGCGCGGCATCTTGGTGACGACGTAGTCGATGGTCGGCTCGAAGGAGGCCGGGGTACGGCCGTCGATGATGTCGTTGGCCAGCTCGTCCAGGGTGTAACCCACGGCCAGCTTGGCGGAGATCTTGGCGATCGGGAAGCCGGTGGCCTTGGAGGCCAGCGCCGAGGAGCGGGATACGCGCGGGTTCATCTCGATGACGACCATGCGGCCGGTGTCGGGGCAGATGCCGAACTGGACGTTGGCACCGCCGGTTTCCACGCCGACCTCGCGCATGACGGCAAAGGAGGCGTCGCGCATGATCTGGTATTCACGGTCGGTCAGGGTCTGTGACGGGGCCACGGTGATGGCATCACCGGTGTGTACGCCCATGGGGTCGAAGTTCTCGATGGAGCAGACGATGATGCAGTTGTCGTTTTTGTCACGAATCACCTCCATCTCGTACTCTTTCCAGCCGATCAGGGATTCGTCGATCAGCAGCTCGCGGGTTGGCGACAGTTCCAGACCACGGGAGCAGATGTCCTCGAACTCTTCGCGGTTGTAGGCAATGCCGCCGCCGGTGCCGCCCATGGTGAAACTGGGTCGGATGATGCAGGGAAAGCCGACCTGGTCGAGCACGCCGTAGGCTTCGTCCATGCTATGGGCAATGCCGGAGCGCGGGCACTCAAGACCGATGTCGCGCATGGCCTTGTCGAAGCGGGAGCGGTCTTCGGCCTTGTCGATGGTGTCGGCGTTGGCACCGATCATTTCCACGCCGAACTTTTCCAGCACGCCTTCGCGCTCCAGCGCCAGGGCGCAGTTGAGCGCGGTCTGGCCGCCCATGGTGGGCAGGATGGCATCCGGGCGCTCTTTTTCGATGATCCTGGCCACGGTCTGCCACTGGATCGGCTCGATGTAGGTGGCGTCGGCCATGGCCGGGTCGGTCATGATGGTGGCCGGGTTGGAGTTGACCAGAATGACGCGGAAGCCTTCTTCGCGCAGGGATTTGCAGGCTTGTGCGCCGGAGTAGTCAAACTCGCAGGCCTGGCCGATGACAATGGGGCCGGCGCCGATGATCAGGATGCTTTTGATGTCTGTGCGTTTTGGCATGGGTATTCTCGTACTTTCAAGTCAGGGTTGCGGTGGCCAGCTTGACGCCAAAGCTGACAAACAATGCGCCCACTCCGGTCAGGGCACCGGTGGCCAGGCGTTGCCGCTGGCGGAACCAGTGCGCCAGGCGGGCGCCGGTAAAGATCAGGATGCTCAGGTAGATGCCACTGATGATTTGCACAATGACACCAAGCACCAGGAAGGACAGACCCGGATGGGCGTACGCCGGGTCGACAAACTGGATGAAGAATGAAACGAAAAACAGGATGGCTTTGGGGTTGGACAGGCTGAGTAGCAGTGCCTTGCGCGTCGGCCGGCTGGACAGCTTGTGCTGGCGCTGCGGTGCGTCGGCCGGCTCCGGGTGGCGCATCCGGCGCCAGGCACCGAGCAGCATGCTCAGGCCCAGCCAGCACAGGTAGGCACCACCGGCATACTTTAGCGCCATGAACAGCATGGGCTCGGTGCGCAGCAGCGAGGCCACGCCGAGGGCCGACAGGACCATCAGGATGGCGTCACCGATGAAGATTCCCAGTGCCGCGCGGTAGCCGTTGGCCACACCACGGGCTGCGGCCGTGGCCAGCACGAACAGGGAATTGGGCCCCGGCAGCAGCACGATGAAGATCGTGCCGATGACGAAGGTCCAGAGGTCGGTGATGCCCAGTCCGTCCAGCATGCTCAGCCCTGCTTCGCCTGTTGCATCAGTGCCACGAAACGGTCGTAGAAGGCGCTGCTGGTGTTGGGCTCGGCGCTCAGGTGCGGTACGCCCTGGAAGCCGATGGCCGGTTTGCCGGCCACTTCAATGCCCTGCACGCAGTTGTCGGGCAGCGCGGCATGGGTCAGTTTGAGGCTGGCCGGCAGGCTGGCTGCATCGATGGCAAAGCTGTGATGCTGGCTGCTGATCATGACCTGGCCGCTAGCCAGATCCTTGACCGGGTAGTTGACGCCGACGCGGGCAACCGGCAGGCGCTTGAGTTGGCCACCATTGGCCAGCGCCAGCAGCTGATGACCCAGACCAACGCCGAACAGGGGCACGCCGGCGTCCTGCAGTTGTTGCACGGTGGCAATCGCCGCGCTGCAGGCACTGGCTTCGCCGGGGCCGGAAGACAGCACCACGCCATCGGGCTTTTGCGCCAGCACGTCGCTGGCCGGTGTACCGGCCGGTACTACGGTCAGCTGACAACCCTTGGCCACCAGGTCGCGCAGCAGCGAGCGCGGCACACCGAAGTCATAGACGGTAACTTTCCAGGGCAGCTGGTCGGCCGATGGCTGCGTGTGGCTGTCGCTTTCCAGGCTCCAGGGGCCTTCGCTCCAGTCATGGCTGTTGGCAGTGGTAACCGCCGCGACCAGTGCGTTGGTGTCCGTGCCGGCAAAGCCGCGTACCAGCTCCAGCGCCCGTGCCTCGGTGGCGTCGGCACCGGTCAGGATGCAGCCGTTCTGGGTGCCGTTGTCGCGCAGGATGCGGGTCAGGCGGCGGGTGTCGATGTCGGCAATGGCGACGGTGTTGTTGGCCAGCAGGAAGTCTTGCAGGCTCTGGTTGCTGCGCCAGTTGCTGGCAATCAGCGGCAGGTCGCGGATGATCAGGCCGGCGGCTTGCACACGGGCCGATTCGCCATCCAGCGAGTTGATGCCGCTGTTGCCGATGTGCGGGTAGGTGAATGCCAGCAGCTGCCCGGCGGATGCCGGATCGGTCAGCAGTTCCTGGTAACCGGACATGGCTGTGCTGAACACAACCTCGCCCAGCGCGTGACCCTCTGCACCGATGGCAGTGCCGTGAAAAATGCTGCCGTCAGCAAGGGCGAGAATGGCTGGCTTGGACAAATGGACCTCCCGTTTTGAGTCTTTTACGCGCACCGGTTCGCAAAAAAGCGGAATGACGTGGGTAAACATCATTCCGCTTTTTTTGATCATTCATGTGGGGTGCGCTTCTAGTGGATACACTAAAGGGGCATTGTACGGCAGTTTCGGCAAAACCGGAAGGACAAATACCTCGGTGTTTACGCTTCCGCGCTGTCGGCTCTGATTGCCCCGCCCGGAAGATCGGAGCGGTCGTCGTACAGGAAAAGATGTGTAGCAGTTCAGGAGCGGAAACAGCCCGTATTCACCGGCCTTGCGCACCGGTTCAGGACAAGCCCGCTCCCGAATTTCCCGACCGGCTGTCAGTCGAGACCCAGCACCTCGTTCATGCTGTAAAGACCGGCCGGCTTGCCTTCCAGCCAGGCAGCGGCGCGTACTGCACCACGGGCGAAGGTCTTGCGGCTGGATGCACGGTGGGTGATCTCGGTACGACCGCCATCGGCAGCGAACATCACAGTGTGGTCACCGACCACGTCACCGGCGCGCACTGCCGAGATGCCGATCACTTCACGCGGACGGGCTCCGGTCTGGCCTTCGCGGCCATAAACGGCAACTTTTTCCAGATCACGGCCCAGCGCATTGGCGATGATCTCGCCCATGGCCAAAGCAGTGCCGGACGGCGCGTCAACCTTGTCACGGTGGTGGGTTTCGATGATCTCGATGTCGACTTCGTTACCCAGCACGCGGGCAGCCATGTCGACCAGTTTCAGGCACAGGTTGACGCCGACGCTGTAGTTGGCGGCAAACACGATGGGGATCTCGGTTGCTGCCTCTTCGATCAGCTTGCGTTCGGCCGCGGTAAAACCGGTGGTACCGATGATCATGCCCTTGCCGGCCTTGCGGCAGACTTCCAGGTTTTTCAGGGTCACGGTCGGGTGGGTGAAATCCACCAGCACGTCAAAGCTGTCCAGCACCTGCTCCAGGTCGCTGACCACCTCGATACCGGTTTTGCCAATGCAGGCCAGCTCGCCGATATCGACTCCGATCAGGCTGCTGTCCGGACGGGCGATGGCTGCTGTCAACAAAATCCCCTGGGTGGCCTTGACGGTGTCAATCAGGGTTCTTCCCATGCGTCCGGCCGCACCGGTCACTGCGATTCTCAACATGTCTGTACTCTCTTGTCGCTCTTGTGGAGCTGATGTCCGGGGCGAAACCGGGCCGTGCATCTGGCCGGTGCCGCCCTAACAAAAGCCGCAGGGTTGCTGCGGCTCGTTTGGTGTATCGCTGCTATCTTAACGGTTATTGCCGGATCGGGTAACCGACTTTAATCGAGCATCCCTTGCGTGCGAATAAATTCGCACCTACAGGTGCATAGGCCCGCTGGTGATCCGGATTTATCCGGGCATGGGCGTTATAAAAGGGTTATTTGTTATCGCCAAAAAACCGCTTCATGCCGTCAAACCAGCCGGTGGCACGGGGCGAATGGGATTCGTCCTGCAAGGATTCGCGCAGCTCTTCCAGCAACTCGCGTTGGCGCTTGTTGAGCTTGACCGGGGTTTCCACCACCACGCGGCACATCAGGTCGCCGATGCCGCCACCACGTACCGGGGTGACGCCCTTGCCGCGCAAACGGAACAGCTTGCCGGTCTGGGTGCCTTCGGGAATTTTCAGCTTGACGCGGCCATCCAGCGTCGGCACTTCCAGCTCGCCGCCCAGGGTGGCATCAACAATACTGATCGGCACTTCGCAATGCAGGTTGCGTCCGTCGCGTTCGAAGATGTCGTGCGGTTTGACGCTGACCACCACATAGAGGTCGCCAGCCGGACCGCCGTGCGCACCGGCCTCGCCTTCGCCGGTCAGGCGGATGCGGTCACCAGTATCGACACCAGCCGGAACCTTGACCGACAGGGTCTTGCTGTCTTCCACCCGGCCCTGCCCATGACAGGTGCCGCAGGGGTCGGTGATCATCTGGCCGCTGCCATGACAGCGCGGGCAGGTCTGCTGCACGGCAAAGAAGCCCTGCTGCATGCGCACCTGGCCCATGCCGTTACAGGTGGTACAGGTGACCGGCTTGGTACCCTTCTTGGCACCACTGCCGTCACAGGTCTTGCATTCGGACAGGGTCGGCACGCGGATTTCCACGGTTTTGCCGCGCACTGCATCTTCCAGCGACAGCTCCATGGTATAGCGCAGGTCGCTGCCGCGCTGCGGGCCGCCGCGCCGGCTGCCGCCGCCACCAAAGAAGTCACTGAACACATCACCAAATACATCCGAGAAGCCGGCACCGCCAAAACCGCCGGCACCGCCCATCTGCGGGTCGACACCGGCATGGCCGTACTGGTCGTAGGCCGCACGCTTGTCTGCGTCGGACAGCACTTCGTAGGCTTCGGTGGCTTCCTTGAATTTGTCCTCGGCGTTCTTGTCGTCGGGGTTGCGGTCCGGGTGGAACTTCATGGCCAAACGCCGGTAGGCTTTTTTCACCTCGGCTTCGCTGGCGCCGCGCTCGACGCCGAGCACTTCATAAAAATCGCGTTTCGTAGACATGACACTCTTCGCTTGTTCGTTCGTGCAAACAACAATGCGGGAGCACGCCCCCGCATTGTTCTGGTTCAGACCGGATTGAACAGGTCCACAGGAGACGCCTTACTTCTTGTCGTCTTCCTTGACTTCCTCGAACTCGGCATCCACCACGTCGTCCGCATCGCTGGCCTGACCGGCATCCGCTTCGGCCTGGCCTGCTTCAGCCTGTTCGGCGTACATCTTCTGCGCTACCGGAGCGCTGGCCTGGGACAGGGCCTCGACCTTCGCGTCGATGGCTTCCTTATCGTCGCCTTTCAGCGCTTCTTCCAGCTCGGCCAGTGCGGCCTCGATGGCGGTTTTTTCGTCGTCACTCACCTTGTCGGCATGCTCGGACAGCATCTTTTTGGTGGCGTGAACCAGCTGGTCACCCTGGTTGCGGGCGGTAACCAGCTCCTCGAACTTGCGGTCTTCCTCGGCATTCGCCTCGGCATCGCGCACCATTTGCTCGATTTCCTCGTCGCTCAGGCCGGAGTTGGCCTTGATCACGATGGACTGCTGCTTGCCGGTGGCCTTGTCCTTGGCGGACACGTTGAGGATACCGTTGGCGTCGATGTCAAAGGTTACCTCGATTTGTGGCACACCACGTGGCGCTGGCGGAATGTCGGCCAGGTCAAATTTGCCCAGTGACTTGTTCTGCGCGGCCTGCTTGCGCTCGCCCTGCAGCACGTGAATGGTTACCGCACCCTGATTGTCGTCGGCGGTTGAGAACACCTGCGACTTCTTGCTCGGGATGGTGGTGTTCTTCTCGATCAGCGCGGTCATCACGCCGCCCATGGTTTCGATACCCAGGGTCAGCGGGGTCACGTCGAGCAGCAGCACGTCTTTTACGTCACCAGCCAGAACCGCGCCCTGAATGGCGGCACCCATGGCCACGGCTTCGTCCGGATTGACGTCTTTACGCGCTTCGGTGCCGAAGAAATCGGCCACGGTTTGCTGGACCAGCGGCATGCGGGTCTGGCCACCGACCAGAATCACGTCGTTGATCGCCTTGGCATCCAGGCCGGCATCCTGCAGCGCAATGCGGCAAGGCTCCAGCGTGCGCTTGACCAGGTCCTCGACCAGCGATTCCAGCTTGGCACGGGTCACTTTGACGTTCAGGTGTTTTGGACCGGTGGCATCGGCAGTGACGTACGGCAGGTTGACGTCGGTCTGCTGGGCGGAGGACAGCTCGATCTTGGCTTTCTCGGCGGCTTCTTTCAGGCGCTGCATGGCCAGCGGGTCGCCTTTCAGATCCATGCCGTTCTCTTTCTTGAACTCGTCGGCCAGATAGTCGATCAGGCGGATGTCGAAGTCTTCACCACCGAGGAAGGTATCACCGTTGGTGGCCAGAACCTCGAACTGGTGCTCGCCGTCGATCTCGGCAATTTCAATCACGGATACGTCAAAGGTACCGCCACCCAGGTCATAGACGATAATGGTGTGGTCGCCCTTGCCCTTGTCCATACCGTAGGCCAGTGCCGCAGCGGTTGGCTCGTTGATAATGCGTTTAACGTCCAGACCAGCAATGCGGCCAGCATCTTTAGTGGCCTGACGCTGGCTGTCGTTAAAGTACGCAGGAACGGTAACCACCGCTTCGGTGACCGGCTCGCCCAGGTAGTCCTCGGCGGTTTTCTTCATCTTTTTCAGCACTTCGGCGGAGATTTGAGGTGGAGCCATTTTCTCGCCCTTTACCTCAACCCAGGCATCGCCGTTGTCGGCCTTGACAATGGTGTAAGGCACCATCTTGATGTCTTTCTGCACGACGTCTTCGTCGAAACGGCGACCGATCAGGCGCTTGACCGCGTACAGGGTGTTTTGCGGGTTGGTTACTGCCTGACGCTTGGCCGCCTGACCGACCAGAATCTCGCCGTCGTTGGTGTAGGCGATGATGGACGGGGTGGTACGGCCGCCTTCGGCGTTTTCAATAATCTTGGATACACCGTTTTCCAGTACGGAAACACAGGAGTTGGTAGTACCCAGGTCAATACCGATAATCTTGCTCATGTCTGATGACTCCAAAAAAACGTTTAGCTAATGGCAATGTTTGAAACTGATGGACACTTAATGGGGCTGCAAACCGGCTTTTCAAGCCTGTTCGTCAATTTTCACCGGCGCTTCGCTGGGTGCCTTGCTCACCACCACCATGGCCGGGCGCAGCAGCCTGCCGTTGAGGGTGTAGCCGCACTGGAACACCTTGAGCACGCTGTCGGGCTCGGCGCTGGTGCTTTCTTCCATTGCCATGGCCTGATGCAGCTCGGGGTTGAACGGCTGACCCAGCGGATCGACCCGCTCGACCTGAAAGCGCCTGAGGGTATCGAGCAACTGCTTGAGGGTCAGCTGCATACCTTCGAGCATCGGCTTGACCGCCTCATTGGCCTGATCGGCCACCTGGGTGCCCCGCTCCAGCGAGTCGACCACGGCCAGCATGTCGCCGGCGAATTTTTCCAGCGCGAACTTGTGGGCCTTCTCGACATCCTGCTCGCTACGGCGGCGGATGTTCTGCATTTCGGCAACCGCACGCAGCGCCTGGTCCCTGGCTTCGGCCAGTTGCGCCTCCAGCTCTTCGACACGGGCCTGCAGGCCGCCCTGCTCCAGTTCCTGCGCGACCTGTTCTTCGCTGAGCGGTGCGTCCTGATCCTGTTGCTGTTCGTCTGTCATCATCATTCCTCGTTGCTGTCTGTAACCACATGCCGCCCGCAGGCGCATGCCGAATATCCAAAGTGACGCCTATATGGGGACGTAGCGACAACAGTTCAAGCAACCGGCACGATTTTTACTGCAATGCTTGTACGCAAAAACAATTCACTGTATAAATACACAGCATAAAAAGACCGGAGCACACACCATGCTGCTGCAACTGACCGTACACAACTATGCCATTGTCGATCACCTGGATCTGGAGCTGAAACCGGGTATGAGCGTGATCACCGGCGAGACCGGTGCCGGCAAGTCGATCATGCTCGACGCCCTCAGCCTGACACTGGGTGCCCGCGCCGATAGCGGCGTGGTGCGCCCCGGTGCAGACAAGGCGGACATTCTGGCCAGCTTCGACATCCGGTCGATTCCCGAAGCCGCTGCCTGGCTGGCCGAACGCGACCTGGACAATGACGGGCAGTGCCTGCTGCGCCGGGTCATCACCGCCGAAGGCCGCTCACGCGGCTACATCAACGGCACGCCCTGCACCCAGGCCGACCTGCGCGAGCTGGGTGCGCTGCTGATCGACATCCACAGCCAGCACGAACATCAGTCGCTGCTGAAAACCGATACCCATCGCCGCCTGCTGGACGAGTATGCCAATGTGCTGCCCCTGAGCCAGGAGGTCAGCCAGATCGCCCGCCAGTGGCAACAGAAAAACAGCCTGTTGCAACGCCTGTCCAGCAACAGCGAGGAACAGCAGTCGCGCATCCAGCTGCTCAGCTACCAGCTGGAAGAGCTGGATGCCTTGTCGCTGGGCGAGGACGAGCTGGAAGCGCTGGAGCAGGAGCAGCAAACCCTGTCCCAGGCAGGTCAGCTGCTGGAGCATTGCCGTTTCATCATCGACCTGTGCAGCGAGGGCGAAGGCAGTACCGTGCTGGCCGCACTGGCCAGCGGCCTGAACCGTGGCCGTGCCTTCAGCCAGCCGCCGGCCGCCCTGCTGCAATGCAACGAGCTGCTGACCAGCGCCCAGATCCAGATCGAGGAAGCGGTCGGCGAACTGAACCGTTTCATCGACAACTTTGATTGCGACCCCGAGCGCCAGCAGTGGGTGGATGAACGGCTGGACAGCATCTACAGCCTGGCCCGCAAGCACCGCGTGCAGCCGCACGAGCTGAGCGAGTTGCACCAGCAACTGCTGCAGGACCTGGAAGGGCTGCAGGGCGAGGACGGCCAGCTGGAAACACTGGCTACCGAGCTGGAACAGCTGGCCGCCACCTATGCCACCAAGGCCGCTACCTTGGGCAGCAAACGGGCCGGAGCAGCGAAGAAGCTGCAAAAGGCCGTGAGCGAACGCATGCAGGGGCTGGGCATGCCGGGCGGACGCTTCGAGATCTGCCTGAGCACCAGTGACAGTTCGCAGCCGGTGGTGCATGGTCTGGAAAGCATCGAATTTCTGGTCAGCGCCAACCCGGGCCAACCGGTCAAAGCACTGGCCCGCGTTGCCTCCGGTGGCGAGCTGTCACGCATCAGCCTGGCCATCCAGGTGATTACCGCCCAGACCTCGCGCGTACCAACACTGGTTTTCGACGAAGTGGATGTCGGCATTGGCGGCCCCACTGCCGAAATTGTCGGCCAGCTGCTGCGTCAACTCGGCGAAACCGGGCAGGTGCTGACCGTGACTCACCTGCCACAGGTGGCGGCACAGGGGCATCAACACCTGTTCGTCTATAAGCAGCGCGGCAAGGACAGCACCTCGACTGCGGTGCGCGAGCTGGCACCGGAACAACGCACCGAAGAGGTGGCGCGGATGCTCGGTGGTGTCGAAATGACGGAAGAGTCGCTGGCGCATGCCAGAAAGATGTTGGCCGGGTAGTTGGTTTTTGCACTTGTGGTGATTGGGTGGGAAAGACACTCCGCAAAGCTCACGGGGGATTTTTAGCACTTAGGTACCAAGGGCGGAGAGAACACTCCGCAAAGCTCGCGGGGGATTTTTAGCACTTAGGTACCAAGGGCGGAGAGAACACTCCGCAAAGCTCGCGTCGCCACGCCCGGCAAGCCGGACATGTCGACAAGGCTTTGCTACGGTCCTCCCCGCCCTGCACACCGTGCGACTGGAGGGATTCTGGTCCGGCTTTGCCGGACTGCTGCCGCTCCAATGATCAGACCCCGAGCCTTGGTTATTGACCTGTAGGTGCGAATTTATTCGCACAAAACGGATTGATACCTAACAGGAGACATAAGGATCATGTCTTATTCAGAGCTTCTTAAAGGCCGCCATAGCGAAAGCGGCCGCATTTACTTTGTCACTACCGTACTGGCCAGGCGCGACCAGCCACTGTTTTACGACTTGACGTGCGCACGCGAGGTCATCCACGAAATGCGCAGGCTGCATGACCAGTCTTTGGTTTCGTCACTCGCCTAGGTTGTCATGCCTGATCATTTACACTGGCTGTTCCAGCTGGGTGATGCCGAATCCCTTGGCGTCGTCATGAAAAAACTGAAGGCCCGCTCGGCGCAATCCATTAACACCTGCCTGAAACGCACCGGACCTGTCTGGCAAAAAGCCTATTTTGATCGCGCCATACGCAAAGAAGAGGACCTTCGGAAGATCGCAAGGTACATCATTGCCAACCCTCTGCGGGCCGGATTGGTGAGCAGCGTGAAGGATTACCCCCACTGGGATGCTGCATGGTTATAAAGAGCAGCCTCGGTCACACCCGGTGCAAGATCCATGTGCGAATGAATTCGCACCTACACAACAGCCCGGCTTTGTAGGTTCGAATTCATTCGAACATCCGCGCAACCTGTCACGCCCGGGGCAAGATGCATGTGCGAATGAATTCGCACAATATCAAACCAGTTGCAATTGACGAACCACTTCGATACGTCCCTCATCCGGCAGGATGTCAACGCCGTAGGCCAATACTGTAACGCCAGCGGCCTTGGCTTCGGCTAGTGCAGCGGCATAGGCGGGGTCGATTTCGGCGGCGGCACGCACCCCGGTGATACCGGTCAGATTCACGCAATAGAGCAATACGGTACGCTGGCCGGCCCGGGCCAGGCGGGTCAGTTCGCGCAGGTGTTTGGTGCCGCGCTCGGTTATCGCATCAGGAAAAGCTGCAATATCAGAATCAGGAAAACCGAGAGTCACGCTTTTCACCTCGACAAACACCTGCTCTTCACCAAACTCCAGACAAAAATCGGCACGGCTGTTTTCTTCGCCATAACGCACTTCACGGCGCAAACGGTCGAAACCGGCCAGTTCACTGATCACCCCGTTTTGCAGCGCTTCCTCGACCAGCGCATTGGCGCGGCCGGTGTTGACGCAGGCCAGCCGGCCATGGGGCGTCTGCAAAATCTCCAGCGTGGCCTTGAGCTTGCGTCCGGGGTCGTCATTGCGCACAAACCAGGCGGTTGCGCCTTCTTGCAGGCAATTGAGCATCGAGCCGGTATTCGGACAGTGTGCCGTCACCAGCTCGCCATCGGCAGCTTCCATGTCGGCAAAAAAGCGCTTGTAGCGTTTCAGCAGACGCCCCTGCTCTAGCGCTGCATCAAACTGCATGACGGGCTTTCCATGCGCTCAGGCCGGCAGCAATACGCGCCACGGCTTGCTGCAAACGGGGTATTGGCTGGGTATAGGCAAAGCGCACGTGCTCGGCAGCACGGTGACGGCCAAAATCGATTCCCGGAGTCAGCGCGACGTGCTGTTCTTCGAGGAAATAGCGGCAGAATTCGTAGGAATCACCACCAAAGGCGGAGATATTCGCATACAGGTAAAACGCGCCCTGTGGTTCGACCTCGATCCTGAAGCCCAGCTCGCGCAGCGCCGGTAACAGGTAGTCGCGGCGGGCGGCAAATTCGTGCCTGCGCTGCTCGAAAATGTCCTGCGCCGCCGGCGTGAAACAGGCCAGCGCCGCATGCTGTGCCAGGGTCGGTGCGCTGATGAACAGGTTCTGCGCCAGTTTCTCCAGTTCGGGCACGGCGTTTTCCGGCGCCACCAGCCAGCCCAGCCGCCAGCCGGTCATGCCGAAGTACTTGGAAAAGCTGTTGAGCACAAAGGCGTTGTTGTCCACTTCCAGCACGCTGGGCGCGTCCATGCCGTAGGTCAGGCCGTGGTAGATCTCGTCCACCAGCAGCACTCCGCGCTGTGCCTGCACCGCCTGGCTCAGGCTGGCCAGCTCGTCCCGCGCCAGTACGGTACCGGTCGGGTTGGCCGGTGAAGCGACCAGCGCGCCGACGCAATCGGCATCCCAGTAACGCTGTACGAGGTCGGCGGTCAGCTGGTAATTGGTTTCTGGTCCGACCGGAACCAGCTGGGCACCGCCCTCCACCACGCGCAAGAAATGGCGGTTGCACGGATAGCCCGGATCGGCCAGCAGCCAGTGCTTGCCCGGGTCGACCAGCAGGGCGCTGGCCAGCAGCAAGGCACCGGAGCCGCCCGGGGTGACCACGATCCGGCCCGGATCGAGCTGCAGCCCGTGGCGCTGCTGATAGAGCCCGGCAATTGCTTCACGCAATTGTGGCAAGCCCAGCGCCGGGGTATAGGCGGTTGCGCCGGCATCCAGCGCGGCCCGGGCGGCGTCCTTCACCGGCGTGGCAGTGCTGAAGTCCGGCTCGCCGATTTCCAGGTGGATCACGTCATGGCCAGCCGCCTGCAGCTCGTTGGCCCGCTGCAGCAGGGCCATGACATGAAAAGGCTCAATGGCACGACTGCGTGCACTGTAAACAAAATTCATAGATCAACTCCGGAAATCGATCGCTGCGTCACCCGCTACGAAAACATCCTGACAGCAGCCCTGCGGCCTACCACAGCTGCCTGGGTGTGCGGTACAGCCAGAGCAGCAGCATGCTGGTCAGGCACAACAGAAGTACTGGTGTCTGCTCCAGCCCCGACAGGCGGCCAAGCAAAGCGGCAACGGCCGGCAACATTGCGGTCAGCAGGGCCCGGCGGCGCACCAGAAAGTAGGTCTGCCACAGTTTTGGCAAGCGCTGGGGCACCGCGACCGAAAACTCGACCAGGACAGACTTGAAGGTATTGAAAGGCGAACGGCTAAAAAACACCGTCAGCAGGCCGGCAACGAAAAAGATCAGCCCGGCCAGCGAATGTTGCAGCAAGGCTGTCAACCGGAACGGCAACGGAACCAGCAGGATTGCCGCCAATACCAGCAATGCCAGCCACCACTGTCCGGCGGAACGGAGACGCAAGGAACCTGTCTGCATGGTCAGTCGTGATGCTCGTCCTGGTGCTCGCGACCCAGCCAGTGCCCCAGTTTGTTGGCCTTGGTAGCCAGATACAGCCTGTTGTGGGAATTCTCGCCCACCTGCAGCGGCTTGCGTTCACTAACAACTACACCAAAGCCCTGTACTGCGTTGACCTTGCGCGGGTTATTGGTCATCAGGCGCAGGGAGTGGATGCCCAGATGGTCAAGCATCGGTTTGCAGATCGAGTAGTCACGCAGGTCGGCGGCAAAGCCGAGTTGTTCATTGGCCTCGACCGTATCGGCACCGCCATCCTGCAGCTGGTAGGCGCGGATCTTGTTGAGCAGGCCGATGCCACGGCCTTCCTGGCGCAGATACAGCAATACGCCACGGCCCTCTGCGGCAATGGCATGCAGGGCCGCCTCAAGCTGGGCGCCGCAATCGCAACGCTGGCTGAACAGGGCGTCGCCGGTCAGGCATTCGGAGTGCAGGCGGCCCAGCACCGGCTCGCCATCTGCGACATCGCCCAGCGTCAGGGCCACGTGCTCCTTGCCGGTTTCCTCATCCAGAAAACCATGCATGGTGAACTCGGCAAACGGGGTGGGCAATTTTGAAGCGGCAACAAAAACGACAGCCACCATGGACTCCTGATGGAAAACGGATCAAGTGCGGGATTGTACTGCTTTAGTCGCCATCTGACCAATGAAAAGCACATCGCCCGGCTTGCCGTCAATGCGCCTGTTGCGCCTGCAGGCGCAGCGCGGCTTGCCTGTCGGGGCAAAATGGCCAGCTTTCGGTGCCGGGACCACTGCAGCACAAGGCTGGCGGCTGTTTTCAGCCGGCCCTTTCGCTCCTGCCTGCAAAAGGTTATGGTTTGCTGTTATTATTTTCAAGATTTCAAAATCACCTCCAGCGAGTGACCCAAATGGCCGATTTACCCATCAGTGACCTGAACATTTCTTCCAATATCGCGCTGATCACGCCCGATCAGCTGAAAAAGAAAATCCCGCTTACCGACAAGGCCCGCCAGACCGTTAGCGAAGGCCGCCAGGTGGTGCGTGATATTCTGGATGGCAAGGATCACCGCCTGTTTATCGTCATCGGCCCCTGCTCCATCCATGACCTGAAGGCTGCCCACGAATACGCCGACCGTCTCAAGGCTCTGGCCGACGAGCTGTCCGATACGCTGTACATCATCATGCGGGTCTACTTTGAAAAACCGCGCACCACGGTCGGCTGGAAGGGGCTGATCAACGACCCCTATCTGGATGACTCGTTCCGCATCGAGGACGGCCTGCATATCGGTCGCCAGTTGTTGCTGGACCTGGCGGAGAAAGGCCTGCCGACCGCGACCGAAGCGCTGGACCCGATCACGCCACAGTACATGCAGGACCTGATCAGCTGGTCGGCCATTGGCGCACGTACCACCGAATCCCAGACTCACCGTGAAATGGCCTCCGGCCTGTCTTCGGCAGTCGGCTTCAAGAACGGCACCGACGGCGGCCTGACCGTTGCGATCAACGCGCTGCAGTCGGTTTCCAGCCCGCACCGCTTTCTTGGTATCGACCAGAGCGGCCAGGTATCGATCGTCACCACCAAAGGCAATCCTTACGGCCACGTGGTGCTGCGCGGCGGCAACGGCAAGCCCAACTACGACTCGGTCAGCGTTGCCCTGTGCGAGCAGGAGCTGGTCAAGAACAAGATCACTCCAAACATCATGATCGACTGCAGCCATGCCAACTCCAACAAGGACCCGGCCCTGCAGCCGCTGGTGCTGGAAAACATCACCACCCAGATTGTCGACGGCAACAGCTCGATCAGCAGCCTGATGATTGAAAGCCATCTGGGCTGGGGTAACCAGTCCATTTGCGAGGACATCAGCCAGCTCAAGTACGGCATCTCGATTACCGATGCCTGCATCGACTGGGACACCACGGAGCGCTCCCTGCGCGCCATGCGTGACAAGCTCAAGGATGTGCTGCCCAAGCGCCAGCGCGGCTAAGCTGCACAGCTCAAGGCACAAAAAGAAGCCCCAATTCCGGGGCTTCTTTGATTCAGACGCTGCAGCAGCCTGCTCAGGCCTTGCCGGCCTCACGCTTCAGATACACCTCGACATAGCTGCAGCTGGGAATGACTTCAAAACCCTTGTCGCGGGCATATTCCAGTGCCGCAGCCGTGACCACCGCAGCCAGCCCCTTGCCGCGTAACTCGTCGGGGACAAAAGTGTGGCAAAAATCCAGGGTGTTGTCGTCCACCTTGCGATAGTCCAGATGGGCGCGATGCCCTTCAACAAACACCTCGAAACTTCCCGCCTGCTCGTTATGGGTAACCTTGTGTGTCGTTGTCATGTCACTCAGCTCCTTGTAGATGCATTCACACCCAGCATACACAGCACAAGATTTTCTGCACGCAAAAAAAAGACGGCCAAGAGGCCGTCTTCAAACACGTTCCAAGGAGGAACGCTACGCATGAATATGTCTTCTCGCAGGAGGTAGACAGTTGCACTATACGCCCCTGCGACGAGCGCCAACACCCCACAAAAGTCTAACTGGTCTGTATGTGACCATCTGGTTCAAACGGCAGATACAACCTGACAACCGGGCGCTGGTCACGACATCCCCGGCAACGCTCTGAGCGGTTTTTTGGCCCCGGTAACCCCTTTGTCGCAAAACATGGTTTGATTTTTTCACCAAAAGCATAATAATTCCCGGGTTCTGGACATCCGGCTCAAGCCGCCCATTATTTCCAAGGAGTCTGTTATGGATGCGTTACTTCCCTTCTTTGCCGTCTTGCTGGCACTGGTTGTGGTGTTTTTCTTTGCCGGTGTCAAGGTGGTCCCCCAGGGCCAGCAGTGGACGGTCGAGCGCTTCGGCCGCTACACCGCGACACTGGAGCCGGGCCTGAACCTGATCATTCCCTTTGTTGACCGCATCGGCTTTCGCCTGTCAATGATGGAGTCGGTGCTGGACGTCCCCTCGCAAACCGTGATTTCCAAGGACAACGCCGCCGTCACCGCCGACGGCGTGGTGTTCTACCGCATCATGGAGGCCGCCAAGGCCGCCTATCAGGTCAACAACCTGACCTATGCCATCGTCAACCTGACCATTACCAACCTGCGTTCGGTGCTGGGTTCGATGGAGCTGGACCACATGCTGTCCAATCGCGAGGAGATCAACGAGCGCCTGCTGGCTGCCGTTGACCTGGCCACCACGCCCTGGGGCATCAAGGTCACCCGCATCGAGATCCGCGACCTGAGCATGTCACCCGAGCTGCAGGAAGCGATGAACCTGCAGATGACCGCCGAACGCCACCGCCGCGCCGTGGTTACCAAGGCCAATGGTGACAAGGAAGCCGCCGTATTGCAGGCGCAGGGTCAGCGTGAAGCACAGGTGCTGCAGGCCCAGGGCGAAAAAGAAGCCGCCTTCCTCAATGCCGAGGCCCGCGAGCGTGAGGCTCTGGCCGAAGCCAAGGCCACCCGCGTGGTGTCGCAGGCAATCAGCGAGGGCGATGTGCAGGCGCTGCAATACTTTCTCGGCATCAAGTATGTCGAAGCCCTGCAGCAGATCGGCCAGGGTGACAACAGCAAGCTGGTGCTGATGCCGCTGGAAGCCTCCGGTGTCACTGGTGCAGTCGCCGGCATCACCGAACTGCTGAAGAATACGCAGGCCAAATGATGCTTGAGCTGATTTTTGCCTCGCACTGGTACTGGCTGATTGCCGCCGCACTGTTGCTGATCCTGGAAATCATCATTCCCGGGATTTTCCTGATCTGGCTCGGGCTCGGCGCAGCACTGGTCGGCCTGTTCCTGCTGCTGGTACCCGGGGCTGATCCGGCCTGGCAACTGCTGGCACTGGCGGCCAGCATCTGCATTGCGGTCGCTGCCGGCCTCAAGTGGCAGAAAAAACTGCTGCACCGGCAACCGCAGTCCCTCAATCTGGGGCTGGAAGGCTTTATCGGCCGGAGCGCCCGCGTCAGCCAGGCATTTGTACACGGCCAGGGGCGGGTATATCTGGAAGACAGCACCTACGCCGCCGTCTGCAACAGCGCTGCATTGAGCGAAGGCCTGCCCGTGGTGGTGACTGCCGTTGACGGCGGGCTGCTGGTGGTCGAGCCGGAACGGGCTACCCCGCCGCCGGCAAGCCATTGATAGTATTTACATCAAGCCGCCCTTCGCTTATGTTAGCCGGAAAATGATGTGCCGATTTTATCTGCAGCTGCGGCACCAGGGTCCGACGGGCGGCACACGCCCGCATCATGTCCGGCCTGGCACACCGGACGGCCACAGAGCTGGTATCGGTATCCGAAATAACGCCAGGCACTTTACGGCGTTTGTACATTCTTTTATCCCTGTTGGAGGTTTTCCATGCGTAAAACTCTAGTAATGGGCTTGGGCGGCGCCGGCATGAACATTGCCAGCCGCGTCAAGCAGGAGCTGGGCTGCGACATTCTGGCGGTCAACACCAATGCTGCAACACTGGCCTCCAGCCCCTTTGACCAGCGCCTGCAAATCGGTGCCAGCAGCTGCGAAGGCAAACCGGCCCAGTCAGTACACCGCGGCCAGCTGGCGGCAGAAGAGTCCCTGGAAGACCTGCGCTACTCCATTCGCGGTGCCGACCGCCTGATCCTGCTGACCGGTCTGGGTGGCGGTACTGCCAGCGGTGCCTCACCGGTGATTGTTGACCTGGCGCTGGAGATGGGAATCGAAGTGATCATGGTCGCCACCCTGCCCTTTGATTTTGAAAAGCCGCAACGCGCCGCAGCACAGGAAGCACTGGCCTTGCTGGAAAAGAAAAACATCAGGCTCATCCTGCATGACCATGCCAAAGCCCTGCAGCCCGGCAAGGCCCTGCTCGATTATTACAACAAGGCCTCGGCCGACATTGCCGTTGACGTGCAAAAGTTGCTGGCGGAGTGAGCGGTTCCGGATGGTAGAAACGGCAGCCCCCGGGCTGCCGTTTTTGTATCCATGGATTCGATGTGCCGGCAGCGCCGGCAAGGCTGCGGTCAGTTGCCCTGGCGGTAACGACGCTCGAGAATGGCGACCCGCTGCACATAGGCCCGGGTTTCCGGGTAGGCCGGAACACCGTTGTAACGCCGCACCGCTCCCGGCCCGGCATTGTAGGCGGCAGTTGCCAGTCGCACGTCCTGGTTGTACATCTTCATCAGCATCGCCAGGTAACGCACACCGCCATCGATATTCTGTGCCGGGTCAAACGGGCTGGCTACACCCAGCTCGGCTGCCGTGGCCGGCATCAACTGCATCAGGCCCTGGGCTCCAACCCTGGAACGGGCCTGCGGATTGAAAGCCGATTCGGCATGGATGACTGCCTTGACCAGCGCAGGACTGATGCCGTGCAGATTGGCATGGTGAAGGATTTCCTGCTCGTAGCGGCCGGCAAACAGGGGGGTGGTTTCCCAGTTGACCCCGGAGCCGGTGGCGCAGGCGAAGCAGTCGGGGCGCGGCTTGAATTCGGTGTATGCCAGGCCGCCACCGGGCGCCCTGCTCTGGTAGGTAACCACGCCATTCTTGTCACGAAACTTGTAGATCTTGAGCTGCGGTGCCGGGACCACAGCCTGTGTCACCGGCTGCGAAGTGGTTTCTGCCGATGCTGCAGGCGGGGCTTCCGGCAGGTTGCCGGGTGCTGCCGCCGGTACCGCCATTGCCGTTGCTGCAGCGGTTTCCCCTGCCGGTTCGGGGATTGCCACCTGGCGGTATTCCACCGTGCCGTTGGCATGGATGATCTTCTCCACTCCCGGCGCAATGATGCTGCGCCGCTCGGTAGCAGACAGGGCAGTCGCCAAGGCCAGCAAGAGCATGGCCAGACAAAATCTGTTCCTGTTATCCGTTATCATCGCTTCCGTTTTGCCCCCTGTGTCCTGAATTCGCACGCCGCATGCCTGCCCAGATCCCGGCTGACAACTTACCTGATTTTGCCAGCCCGGATGTTGAACCAGATCACCTTTGTACATGACAAGTTTACCCTGTCCTGCCATCTGCCTGCTGCATGCAACAGCCCCGCAGCGCAGCCGGACATAAATGATACACATCCGGCAGCAACACCAACAGACCTGCCCGGCAGCTGCACACAGACAATCGGCATGTTTTGGTTTAACCTCTGCTGCTGCATTACAGGAAAACACCATGAAATTTCATCACAGTACCCGCTGGCTGCTGCCGGGCTGCGCCATCATTCTTGCCCTGTCGCTTGGCGTGCGTCATGCCTTTGGCCTGTTCCTGCAGCCGATGAGCCTGGAGTTCGGCTGGGGACGGGAAACCTTTGCTTTTGCCATTGCCCTGCAAAACCTGGTCTGGGGGTTGGTGCAGCCCTTTGCCGGTGCCTTTGCCGACCGCTACGGGGTGCGCCCGACCGTACTGGTCACCGCGCTGGCCTACGTTGCCGGGCTGGCGCTGATGTCGGTCGCTTCCTCGCCCGGCGTCCTTTACCTGAGTACCGGCCTGCTGATCGGATTCGGCCTGTCCGGTACTTCCTTCGCTGTGCTGCTGTCAGTGGTCGGGCGCAGCGTTGCCCCGGAAAAACGCAGCATGGCCATGGGTATTGCCAGTGCCGCCGGCTCATTCGGCCAGTTCGCCATGCTGCCGGGCACCCTCGGGCTGATCGAGTGGCTGGGCTGGTCGGCAGCGCTGCTGGCCTGCGCCATGCTGATCATGCTGATCGTGCCGCTGGTGCCGTTGTTGCGGGAAAAACCGCTACACGATAGCAGCGGCGGACAGCGCCAGGCGCTGGGTGCCGCATTGCTGGAGGCGGGCCGGCACAAGCCGTTCTGGTGGCTGTCACTGGGTTATTTCGTGTGCGGTTTCCAGGTGGTGTTCATCGGAGTACACATTCCGTCCTACCTGATCGACCAGCAGCTGTCGGCACAAACCGGCACCATGGTGCTGGCACTGGTCGGCCTGTTCAACATTGCCGGCACCTGGGTTGCCGGCTGGCTCGGCGGACGTTTCGCCAAACCCCGGCTGCTGGCCATCCTGTATTTCAGCCGTTCAATCGTGATCAGCCTGTTCATCTTCCTGCCATTGAGCGAAACTTCCGCTTACCTGTTCGGCATCACCATGGGGCTGCTCTGGCTGTCGACGGTGCCGCTGACCAACGGTACCATTGCCACGCTGTTTGGCGTACAGCACCTGTCGATGCTGGCCGGCATCGCCTTTCTGTTCCACCAGCTGGGCTCCTTTGCCGGCGGCTGGCTGGGCGGCTGGGTGTATGACCAGAGCGGCAGCTATGACCTGGTGTGGCAGGTGTCGATCGTTCTCAGCCTGATCGCCGCGCTGCTCAACCTGCCGATCAGGGAACAACCGGTACGGAGGGACATCCCATGCGCAAACAGCTTGTCTACGTCCTGACCTCGCTATTGTTGCTTGCCTTGCTGGCACTGGCCTGGTGGGGCTGGTCGCAGGCCGGGCTGAGCCTGCTGCAGCTGGACGGCTTCATTTGCCAGCTTGCTTGCGCAACAGGCGCAGGCTATTCAGCGTAACCAGCAGGCTGGCACCGGCATCGGCAAACACCGCCATCCACATGGTCGCCTGGCCGGCCAGCGCCAGCAGCAAAAAGATCACTTTCAGGCCCAGCGCCACGCTGATGTTCTGCCGCAGGATCAGCGCTGTACGTCGTGACAGGCGGATCAGCTGCGCCAATTTGTGCAGGTCGTCATCCATCAGGGCGACATCCGCCGTTTCCACCGCAGTATCGGTACCGGCCGCGCCCATGGCCACGCCGATATCGGCCCGGGCCAGCGCCGGTGCATCGTTGATGCCATCGCCGACCATGGCCACCTTAAGCCCCTGTCGCTGCAAATCGCCAATCAGCTGCAGCTTGTCTTCCGGCAACAGCTCGGCATGCACCCGCTCAATGCCTGCAGCCACGCCAATGCTGCCGGCCACCTGCCGGTTGTCGCCACTGAGCATCAGGGTCTGCAGGCCCAGCCCGTGCAGCTCGCGGACTGCATCGGCGGTTGCCGGCTTGAGCGGGTCCTGCACGGCAAACCAGCCCAGCAACCCGTCGCTGTCGGCCAGCAGGCTGACGCTCAGGCCCTGTTCCTGCAAGCCGGCAAGCTGTCGAATCTCGTCGTCATGCAGCAGCTGCTGTTCCTGCAGCATGCGCTGATTGCCCAGACAGTACTGCCGGCCATCAATCATGCCCTGCACGCCACGCCCGGCACGGGCGGCAAAGCTCTCCACCGCCAGCAAGCCGGGCTGTGCCAGGCCGGCCGCAATGGCACGGGAAACCGGATGGTCGGAACGGGCAGCCAGGCTTGCCGCCAGCTGTTCCACCGGCAGTGTCGTTGCCCGCACTTCCTGATGCCGTACCAGCTGTGGCTGGCCAATGGTCAGGGTGCCGGTCTTGTCAAAGGCCACCGCGCCCAGCAACCGTGCCTGCTCCAGATAGACACCGCCCTTGACCAGGATGCCGGCCCGTGCCGCCTGCGCCAGCGCACTGACCACGGCCACCGGAGTCGATATCACCAGCGCACAAGGGCAGGCGATGACCAGCAACACCAAGGCGCTATACAGCCAGTCCAGCCAGTTGCCACCGGCAAACAACGGGGGCAACAGTGCTACCAGCATGGCGATGATCACCACCACCGGCGTATAGATGCGGGCGAAGGCATCGACAAAGCGCTGGGTTGGTGCCTGGCTGGCCTGGGCTTCCTGCACCCGGTGCATGATTTTGGCCAGCAGGCTGTCATCAGCCCGCGCCGTGCTGCGATACAGCACCTCGTGGCTGGTATTGAGCGAGCCGGCATGGATGCGGTCACCCGCCTCCAGCTCGACCGGCAGGCTTTCACCGGTAATCGAGGACTGGTCGAACGCCGAGCTGCCTTCGACAATCTCGCCGTCCAGTGCCACCCGTCCGCCCGGTGCCAGACGGATCAGGCTGCCAACGGCAACTACCGCGACCGCCTGCTCTTGCCAGCTGCCGTCAGGCTGCTGCACCTGTGCGCTATCCGGCGTCATCACCATCAGGCTGCGTACCGCATCGCGGGCCCGGGTCAGCGAGCGTGCCTCGATCAGCTCGGCCAGGGCAAACAGGAAGGTGACCATGGCCGCCTCTGGCCAGTGACCGATCAGGAAAGCGCCAGTGACGGCAATGCTCATCAGGGCGTTGATGTTCAGGTTGCGATTGACGATGGCAATCCAGCCCTTGCGGATGATCGGCCCGCCAATCAGCAGCACGCTGGCCAGCGCCGGCAGCAAAGTCCACAGCATGTTGCCCGCCTGCATCAGCTCGGCACCCTCGGCTATGGCCGCCAGCAGCCCGGCAACAGCCAGCCGCCAGATCTCGCCCCTGTTGCTGCCCTCTTCCGCGCCCGGTGCACCGGTGCCGGCCTGCAAAGGCAGCGCCTGCATGCCGACTGCGGCAATATCGGCCACCACCGAGTCGAGCTGGCCGGGGGCATGATGCACCTGCAACAGGCGTTCCAACAGGTTGAAATGCAGGGCGCTGACATGCGGGTTGCGCGCCAGCCGGTCACGGATCAGGCGCTCTTCGGTCGGGCAGTCCATCTGCTCGATTTGCAGGGTACTCTTTTCATGACCTGCTTGCGCTGCCGGTTCCGGCCCTGCCGGTTGCGGCGCAAGATCCGGTGCACAGCACCGGTCGTCGTGATGATGTGAATCGGACATGCGTCCTCCTTTAGCAGCAGCCGGCTGGCCACCACGCAACGTTGATGTCAGTATTTAAAACCCTGAAGCCACTACAGAGTCAAGCATGCGTATTGGAGAACTGGCGCGACAAGCCGGCATCCCGGTCGAAACCATCCGTTATTACGAGCGCGAGCAACTGCTGCCGGAGCCCGCCCGCACAGCGGCCAATTATCGCCATTATGGCCAGCCCCAGCTGGAGCGCCTGTTATTCATTCGCCAGTGCCGCGCACTGGACCTGTCGCTGCAGGAAATCCGCGCCCTGCTCGAAGTACGTGACAACCCGGCTGGAACCTGCCTGACTGCCAACCAGGTACTTGACGAGCATATTGGTCATGTCGAGGCCCGCATCCGCGAGCTGCAAGAGCTGGCCCGCCAACTGCACACATTGCGTGCCCTGTGTCTGGACGAGCATCCGGCGGCAGAATGCGGCATCCTGCAGGGGCTGGCGCATGATCCACTGCCCGCTGTCACGCCAAGCACTACCCATGTCAAATAAGACGGCACCTGCCGGTTTGATCCAGCAACCCGTACAGCGCCGCCTGCATGAAATCTGCGCGGCTGTTCACACTAAAAACAACTGACGCTAAAAACGGCGGTCTGTATACTGCATTCACCCATTGATCTTCTGCCAGAAGTGGACCACTCCCATGTTTTTCGTTTTTTCCTCCCCAGCCGCCATTGCCGACCATCTCAGCCAGCACCTTGTCGAACTGATCCGCAACAAGCCCGATTGCAGGCTCGGCCTGGCCACCGGCAGCACCATGGAGCCGGTTTACGCGCGACTCCTGCAGCGCATGCAAAAAGACGCTCCCGACCTGTCCCGCCTGACCACCTTCAACCTCGACGAATATATCGGCCTGCCGGCCAGCCACCCGCAAAGCTACAACTATTACATGCACCATCACCTGTTTGACCGGCTCGGCCTGGATGACAGCCAGATTCATCTGCCCGACGGCATGAGCAGCGATCCGGACCACGAATGCCGGAACTATTCCGCGGCCATTGCCAGTGCCGGCGGCCTGGACTTCCAGTTGCTGGGCGTGGGCACCAATGGCCATATCGGCTTCAACGAACCCGACACCCCCTTTGACAGCCTGACCCACGTCATCGAGCTGTCGGAAAACACCCGTCTCGACAACAGCCGCTTCTTTGACAATACCGACGAAATGCCGACTCACGCCATCACCATGGGCATCAAGGACATTCTCGATGCCAGGGAAATTGTCCTGGTCGCCACCGGAGAGCACAAAGCCGACGTCATGAACCTGCTATACCGCACACCGGCCGACCCGAAAATGCCGGCATCGGCCCTCAAGCTTCACCCCAACGTGCGCATCTACCTGGATGCGGCAGCGGCGTCCAGACTGCCAGCGGAGGCTTTGCATCATGTTGACTAAACTCGGTAAAAGTTCTGCCGCCTTTCTGCTGGTGCTGCTGTGCAGCCAGGCATTGGCGGCAACGGCACTGACCGGCAAGCAGGCCGCCGATGGCCTGAAAGCCCTGCTGGAACAGGGCAGTGAGCTGGCCATCAGCCAGCTGGGCCAAAGCGGTGGCTTCAGCCAGAACGCGAAATGGCGCATACCGCTGCCCAAGGCCCTGGACAAGCCGGCCAAACTGATGCGCAACCTGGGCCAGGGAGCCATGGTCGACGAGCTGGAAAACAACCTGAACAGCGCCGCCGAGCAAGCCATTCCGCATGCCCGTGAGCTGCTGGTCAACAGCATCCGCCAGATGACGCTGCAGGACGCCAGCCAGATCCTGTCCAGCCATCCGACGGCGGCCACCGAGTACCTCAGCCGCACCAGCCGCGAGCAGCTGCGCGAGCGCTTCCTGCCGATCGTGAAACAGACCACCGCCGGCTCGCCGCTGATCAGCCAGTACAATCAGCTCGCCGGCCAGGCCAGCGGGCTGGGCTTGGGGCTGGGCAAGAAACAGAGCCTGTCAGCCGAGGACTATGTCACCGACAAGGCGCTGGACGCCCTGTTTGGCGTGCTGGGCGAGCAGGAAGCCAGCCTCCGTGCCAACCCGGCCAAGGCCACCGGCAGCCTGCTCAAGGGTGTGCTGGAAGCTTTCAGAAAGTAATTGCCACACAAACAAAAACGCCGTGCAGATTTGCACGGCGTTTTTGTTCAGGCCCGGGAACCATGGAAACCGGGCCTGCCATGTGCCGGCTCCCGGCACACAGCAGCTGTCAGGAATCACTTCTCGACAAACGCCCGCTCGATGACAAAGTCACCCGGCTCACCCAGCCGTGGCGAGACTTTCAGGTCGAACTCATTGGTCAGCATCTGGTCCAGGTCATCCAGCATCGCCGGGCTGCCACACAGCATGGCGCGATCATCCTGCGGGTTGATGCGGGGCAGGCCGATGTCCTCGAACAGCTTGCCGCTGCGCATCAGTTCGGTAATCCGGCCCTGATTGCGGAACGGTTCGCGGGTCACCGTCGGGTAGTAGATCAGCTTGTCACGCACCTGTTCGCCGAAAAACTCGTTCTCGGGCAGCTGCTGCGTGATGAACTCGGCATAGGCCAGCTCGCTGACAAAGCGCACGCCGTGCACCAGAATCACCTTTTCGTAGCGCTCGTAGGCTTCCGGTTCCTGGATCAGACTCAAAAAAGGTGCCAGCCCGGTGCCGGTCGCCAGCAGGTACAGGTGCTTGGCAGGACGCAGGTCGTCGAGCAGCAGTGTGCCGGTAGGCTTCTTGCTGATACGGATATTGTCCCCGACCTGCAAGTGCTGCAGGCGCGAGGTCAGCGGCCCGTTGGGCACCTTGATCGAATAGAACTCCAGATGGTCTTCATAGTTGGGGCTGGCAATGGAGTAAGCCCGCATCAACGGCCGTCCTTCCACCTCAAGGCCGATCATGACAAACTGGCCGTTTTCAAAACGCAAGCCCGGGTCACGGGTCGTCTTGAAACTGAACAGGCTATCATTCCAGTGGTGTACGCTGAGTACGCGCTCAGTGTTGAGATTGCTCATGACGGGCTTCCTTTAGTGAAGAGGGTGATTGCGTACCCGGTATTATAGGCTTAAGCTCTAAATTTGATAAATGAATTAAAAATATAGAGCTTATCAGGATAACGAATATGAGATTGACGCTGCGCCAGCTTCAGGTATTTACCGAAATCGCCCGGCAGGAGAACGTCTCCCGCGCCGCCGAACGTCTGGCCATGTCTCAACCGGCTGCCAGTACCGCACTCAACGAGCTGGAACGCAACTACAACTGTCAGCTGTTTGACCGTGCCGGCAAACGCCTGCTGATCAACGCCCTTGGTCTGGAGCTGCTGCCACAGGCACGCGCCCTGCTGGAACAGGCCCAGGCCATTGATGCCCTGCTCAGGGGGCAGCAAGGCTTCGGCTCCCTCAATGTGGGGGCAACACTGACCATTGGCAACTACCTTGCCACCCTGCTGGTAAGCCATTTCATGCAGCGCCACCCGGAATGCAAGATGCGCCTGCACGTCAACAATACCGAACACATCATCGAGCAGGTCAGCGAGTTCAGCCTCGACCTGGGCCTGATCGAGGGCCAGTGCCAGCATCCCGATCTGCAGGTTACGCCCTGGGTGCATGATGAACTGGTGGTGTTCTGCGCACCGGGCCACCGCCTGGCCGCTGCCGGACAGGCCAGCCTGCAGGAGCTGCAGCAGGAAGTGTGGATTCTGCGTGAACAGGGCTCCGGTACCCGGCGCACTTTCGAAAACGCCCTGCTGCCCCACGACCTGCACCTCAAGCCCCTGCTGGAGCTGGAGCACACCGAGGCAATCAAGCGGGCGGTCGAGTCCGGGCTGGGCATCGGCTGCATCTCCCGTCTGGCTCTGCGTGATGCCTTCCGGCGCGGCAGCCTGGTGGCGCTGGAAACACCCGAGCTGGAGCTGGGCCGGCCGTTCTCCTTCATCTGGCACCAGCAGAAATTCCAGACCCGTGCCATGCAGGAGTTTCTGCAGCTGTGCACCCAGCTGACCGAAGGCTGCACCCGCAGCGACGAAATCCGCCTGCCGGAAATTGCCTGACCGCCCCGACAATCCGGGACGCCGCCGGGCAGCCGGCCTCAGACCATCAGCAGGGTCTTGTGCGGCTGGCCGGCTTCTTCGCAAACCAGCCGTGGCAGCAGGTACCCCGGAAGGTGTTCTTTCATGTAACGATACAGCTCGCCAACACGTTCGTCCGGTAGGGCAAAATGGTGCGCGCCCTGCACCCGGTCCAGACGATGCAGGTAATACGGCAACACTCCGGCGGCAAACAGCGCCTCGCTCAGCTGGCACAGCACCTCCGGATCATCATTCACGCCCTGCAGCAAAACGCTCTGATTAAGCAGGGTCACGCCCTGCCGGCGCATCGGCTCCAGGCGCCGCACCAGCTCATGGCCAATCTCGGCCGGATGGTTGACATGCAGCACCACCGTCGCCTGCAGGCACGAGTCGGCCAGCATCCCGGTCAGTGCCGGTGTCAGGCGCTGCGGAATCACCACCGGCACCCGGGTGTGAATGCGCAGGCGGCGGACATGGCCGATATCGGCGATCTGTCCGCACAGCCTCGCCAGTGCGGCATCATCCAGCAGCAGGGGGTCACCGCCACTGAGGATCACCTCGCTGATGCTGGCATCGGCGGCGACATATTCCAGCGCTTCCTGCCATTGTTTGCGCCCTACCCGGTTGTCGGCGTAGGGAAAGTGGCGGCGGAAGCAGTAGCGGCAATTCACCGCGCAGCCGCCGGCTGCAATCAGCAGCACGCGGCCATGGTATTTGTGTACCACGCCCGGCCGCACATTGGCCGGCTGCTCGCCCAGCGGATCGGTCACGTAACCGGGCACCTGCCGGTTTTCTTCCTGCTGGCCCAGCACCTGCCGCAACAGCGGGTCCCGGACATCGCCCTGTTGCATCAGGGCGACAAAGGGGCGCGGCACCAGCACCGGAAAATCCCCATCACCGCCCAGTTGACCGGCCAGCTCACTGTGCTCCAGTTGCAACAGGCGCAACAATTCGTGTCCGTCACGTACCGCTTCGGCCAGTATCGTTTGCCAGTTTTTTTCCTCGTCAATCCGGGTCAGGGGGACAGCCTGCATGGAATCTCCGCGCTTCGTCTCAAATGGGGCGCAGAGTATAGCGGTTTTACCACCGCTGCTGAGCACTACAGCCGCCAGCGCAAGCGGATTGCTGGCAGGTGCTGCCACAGCCAATGGGCGACAACATGAAAATTGACGGCACAGGCCGCTGACGCCGTTGCTCTTTCAGGCTAGAATTCCCCACTGAAAACAACGGACAGGGGAACCCGCCCGCCATCGGCTGGTCAATGGGCCATTGTCCTTCAATCACCAGATTGCGCCCGGGCGCATCCAAGAGTACTTGCCATGCTGAAAAAAATCCTGCTTGCCAGCACCCTGATCCTGTCCAGCCCGCTGTGGGCCGCCGACAATCCCCGTGTCCTGCTCAGCACCAGCCTGGGCGACATCGAACTGGAACTGAACGCGGAAAAAGCTCCGCTCAGCGTCGAGAACTTCCTCAGCTATGTGGACGAAGAGCGCTACGACGGCACCATCTTCCATCGCGTCATCAAGGGTTTCATGATCCAGGGTGGCGGTTTTGACAAGTACATGCAGCAGCGCCCCACCAACAAACCGATCAAGAACGAGGCCGACAACGGCCTGAAAAACGATCGTGGCACCATTGCCATGGCCCGCACCCAGGCGGTCGACTCCGCCACCTCGCAGTGGTTCATCAACCACGGCAACAATGACTTCCTCAACCATGGCGGCCGAGATTTCGGTTACGCGGTATTTGGCAAGGTGGTCAGCGGCATGGATGTAGTGGACAAAATCGCCGAAGTGCCGACCAGCAACTATGGCATGCACCAGAATGTTCCTGCCGAACAGGTGGTCATCCTCAAGGCCCGCCGCGTACAGGACTGACGCCCGGCCAATCTCAAGCGACAGACACAAAAAAGCGCGTCCTGCAAAACAGGGCGCGCTTTTTCATTCCGGGACCATTAACGGATATTGATGATGGTCTGGGTGATGGCGCTGTTGGTTTCAATGGTCTTGGCGTTGGCCTGGTAGTTGCGCTGCGCCACGATCAAATTAACCAGCTGGTCCGACAGCTCGACGTTGGAGTCTTCCAGCGCACCCGACTGGATCGCTCCCAGGGTGCCGGTGCGGCCCGGGTTACGTACCGGCTCGCCGGATTCCAGCGACTGCACCCATTGCGTCTTGCCCACCGGGGTCAGGCCCTGCACGTTGGCAAAATCGGCCAGAATGACCTGCCCCTGCACCTTCGACTGCCCGTTGGTGTAACGGGCAAAGATCATCCCGGTATCATCAATCTCGACGCCTGACAGCTCACCGGTGGTGTAACCGTCCTGCGCCACCTCGGTGACGGCAAAAGCGCTGGCAAACTGGCTGGCGCTGCGCATGTCGAGCAACACCCCGGTGGCATTCATCACCGAGCCGTTGGCCAGTGCCACAGGCGGCTTGTCATCACTCATGGTCGCCGGCGTCCACTGCCCCGCACGCAACGTCACGGTACCGTCAGGATTCAGCTCCCAGAACTGGTCAACAGTGGCAGCACCACCCGCCGCGGGGTCAAACAATGAAGGGTTGGTTGCCGGATCAATCGGCAGCATCTTGCCCGCACTGTCAAAGGCCACATTCAGGCTGATCGGCGAGTTGTTGCCGACCCGGGTAATGGCTGCCATTACCTGCTCGGCCGATGGCGGCGGGGTTTGCGCCATCAACGCGTTCAGCTCGGTCGTCATGCGGATACCAAAATCCGAGGTCGGGTCCAGCGCGTTGATCGCCGCATTGGCTATATCCTGCGGCGTGGAGCCTGCCTGCTCTTTCGCGGTTTTCGCTGCCAGGTTGGCGACACCGGCATGCGGGTGCGCACCATCAATCAGCACATTCATGGTCCAGTTGTTGGGGCCGGTTTTGACAAAATACTGGCTGAAGGTGTGGGCATTACCCTGGCTGTCATAAATATTGGTTGAGGTCGACGAGTTGTAGGTACCCGGGTCGGATGCCAGGAAAGGAGAATTCGGCGGCACGTTGCTGGTCGAGTTCAGGTTGTAGGCCTGGCGAATTTCCGAGGTTGCCTTGGGGTCCTGGCTGGCCTTCTGGATTTGCAAATTGCCAATGACGCCGGTTTGCAAGTGACCATTATTGTCAACCCGGTAGCCCTGCAGGTTATAGCCGAAGTTGTCGACAATGAAGCCATCCTTGTCGGTACCAAAAAAGCCGGCACGGGTATAACTCAAGGCACCGTTATTACTGACCTGAAAGAAACCGTTGCCGTTAATGGCCAAGTCCATCGGGTTCTGGGTGTAGTTGATGTTGCCCTGGTTGAACAGCTGCGACACATTGCCCAGCAGCACACCGCTGCCCTGCTGGTTCTTGCCGGTTCCCATCACCGTGGCTGAATAGACATCGGCAAACTCGGCCCGGGACTGCTTGAAGCCCACGGTGCCGGCGTTGGCAATGTTGTTACCGGTTACGTTGAGGTCTTTGGTGGCGGCACGCAAGCCGCTTAAACCGATATTGAACGACATGTTGACTCCTTGATCGCCCGGGGCGACGGCTAAAAATGGTTACTGACCGATAATCTGCACTTGTGACAGGGGCAAGGTGCCCAACCCGGCGATATTCAACAGCATGTCCCCGCCTTGCGGGTTCAGGGTGACGCTTTCCACCCGGGCCGGCAGCATGGTGTATAGCCCCTGGGTTTCACCATCAAAGGACCCTTCGGCCTTGAACTTGTAGGTACCTGACGGCATCTGCTCGCCATCACTGTTGGTGCCATCCCAGGTAAAGCTCTGGTTGCCGGCTTCCTGCGCGCCAAGGTTGATGCGGTTGACCAGGGTGCCTGCTTCGTCATAGACGCTGACAAAAATATTGCTCGAGCTTTGCGGCACCAGCACACTGCCCTTGAACTCCTCGTCGGTGTTCACCACCGCCTTCTCGCCGGCAAAGATGACGCTGCGTCCGACCAGGCTGGACGCCTGCAGCGCCTGCGAGGAGTGCACACTGCTGATGATATCGCCCATGCTGTCATTGAGCTTTTCGATGCCCTCCAGGGTACTGAACTGTGCCAGCTGGGCGACGAATTCGCCGTTGTCCTGGGGGTCGAGCGGGTTCTGGTTGTTGAGCTGGGCCACCAGCAGTTCAAGAAACTCGTTCTTGCCCAGGTCCTTGTTGACCTCGCGGTCAACCTTGTGGCTGTACTCGTCCCATATCGTGCTTGCTGCACCTACTGCCGAAGCTGTCATGGTCTATCTCCTCGTTACTGGCCCAGGGTGAGCACACGCTGCATCATCTGTTTGGCGGTATTCATCATTTCGACGTTGGTCTGGAAGGCGCGGCTGGCCGAGATCATGTCAGCCATTTCTTCCACCACGTTGACGTTCGGGTAGAACACGTACCCCTGATCGTTGGCGGCCGGATGGTCCGGCTCGTAGCGCATCTGCAGTTCGCTCTGGTCTTCGACGATACCGCGCACCTGTACGCCCTTGCCGGCCTGGTCATGCTCGGCAAACAGCGATGGCTGGCTGGCGTTGCCTTTCAGGTTTTCAGCAAATACGGTGGCGAACACCGGGTGACGCGCACGGTAGGTTTCGTCGATGCTCGATGACACCGTTTCGGCGTTGGCAATGTTGCTGGAAATGGTATTCAGCCGGGTGCTCTGGGCACTCATGCCGCTACCGGCAATATGGAAAACACTGGATAAGGACATGATGAATACCTCGCTTATTCGCCACGCAGGGCCGTCACCAGCCCTTTGAACTTGTTGTTGAGCAGGGTGAAGCTGGCCTGGAACTGGACCGCGTTTTCGGCGTAATGGGACTGTTCGACCTGCAGGTCGACCGAGTTCTGGTCAATGGATGCATGATGCGGATTGCGGAACCTGAGCGCCGGGTCGGCAAGCTCCACTCCATCGGCATCAAAATGCTGCCAGTGGGTGCGTTCCAGCGAGGAGCCGCCACCGGCCTGCCGCTGGGCCTGGCTGGCCAGCACGCTGGCAAAGTCCAGGTCACGGGCCTTGAAGTTGGGCGTATCCGCGTTGGCAATGTTGTTGGCCAGCACTTCAGCACGCTGGGCACGAAAACCCAGGGCCTGCTCATGGATGCCCAATGCCTTGCTGAAACTGATGCTCATGTTGCATCTCCTGCTGAAATCTCTCTTGTCACAGACAAAGCAATGCTTGTGCCAACAGGTGTTTTTAAGATTGTTTTCAGCAGGTTACGCAGCCAGTAGTTTTTCTAAAATCGCCAAAGACGAAAAATTGACTCCACCACAAAAGCATCAAAAGGCATCCGGATACCAGTCTATAATGCGCCAGGCTCCGAAACGATGCGGCCATCAAGCAGCTCGATCACCCGTGGGCAACGGGCACTCAGGCGCGGGTCGTGGGTGACGATCAGGGTGGCGCAGCCGGTGTCGCGGTTGAACTGCTCAAACAGGGCAAACACCTCTTCGGCGGTCTGGGTGTCCAGGTTGCCGGTCGGCTCGTCTGCCAGCAGCAGCGCCGGCTTGCCGACCAGCGCACGGGCAATTGCCACCCGCTGCTGCTGCCCGCCCGACAGTGCCTTGGCCGAGCGCTGCTCCATGTTCGGCAAGCCGACGGCATCAAGCAGGTGGCGTGCATAATCCAGTTGTGCGGTAGCGGGCTTGCCTTGTTGCAGCATCAACGGCATCAGCACGTTGTCGAGCACACTGAAGGCGCCGATCAGGTGGTGAAACTGGAATACGAAGCCGATATGGTGCGCCCGCAGCCGGGTGCGGCCGGCATCGTCCAGCCGTGCCGTGGCCTGCCCGTCAATCCATAATTCGCCGCTGCTGGGCGTATCCAGCAGCCCCATCAGGTTGAGCAAGGTGCTCTTGCCGGAACCGGACGGGCCGATCAGTGCGGTCAGCTCGCCGGCATGCAGCTCAAGGCTGATGTCATGCAGCACATGCACCGCCCGAGGCGTATCTGGCTCGAAAACCTTGTTCACATCCTGCAGCCGCAGCACCACCTCAGACATAGCGGATCGCCTCGGCCGGGTCATAACGCGAGGCCCGCCGCGCCGGCAATGCAGCCGCCAGGATGCCACTGCCGATGGCGATGAACAGCGCAGTGATGGTGACCTCGGCCTGGACCGACACCGAAAACAGCCGCGAGCCGAAGTTGTTGAACAGATAAATCAGGCCATAGCCGCCGGCCATGCCGAACACCGCACCCATGGCACCGAGCATCGCGCCCTGGGTCAGGAACACCCGCAGGATCTGGTCGCGGGTGCTGCCCATTGCCCGCAGGATGCCGACTTCGCGGGTGCGCTGCACCACGCTGACCGCCAGCACGCTGGCAATACCAAGCCCCACCGCCAGGCCGACAAAACCTCGGATCATCTGTGTGGTCATGCTCTGCGAGCGCAGGGCGTTGAGCAGCTGGCTGTTGTTGTCCATCCAGTTTTTCACGTGCAGCCCGGTCAGGCGCTGCAGGCGACCACCCCATTCCCGGGCGGTGAAAATATCGCTGATCTTGACGTCCAGCGCGGTAATGCCACCGCTCAGATTAAGCAGTGTCTGCGCCTGTTTCAGGTCGACATACAGCTGGCGGGTGTCCAGTTCCTGCACTCCCATGCTGAAAATGCCGGCCACCCGCAACAGGGCGGTACGGCCATCACCGGCCTGCAGGCGCAGCTTGTCACCGGCTTGCAGGCCCAGATCACGCGCCAGCTCGCTGCCGACCAGCACATCCTCGCTGCCGACCTGGAAGCGCCCCTGCACCATGTGGCCGGGCAGGTTGATGATTTTCTCATAGCGCTGCGGGTCAATGCCGTTGACCACCACCGAAGCGGTCGCCCGCCCCTTCTGCACCAGCGCCGGCCCCGTGACCACCGGCGATACCGCCATCAGTTGGGGAATCGCGTCCAGATCGGCCACCAGCGCCTGCCAGCTGTCGATGCGCTGCAGCGGCTGGGCCCGCATGGTCTCCAGCTGCAATATTTGACCGTCCCGCACTGCCGGCAAGCGGTTATACAGCCGGGTGGCTTCCAGCCTGACATGGGGCTGGCTGCCGAGGGTCTTGTTGATGGTGTTTTGCTGCAGGCCGTTCATCAGGGTGGTAATGAAAATGATCACGGCCGTGCCCACGGCAATGGCGATGCTGATCAGCAGGGTTTGCAGCGGGTTTTCCACCATGAAGCGCCAGGCGATGCGGCGCTCGATCCAGAAACGCGCGAGCATTATTGCCCTGCTCCACTGTCCGGCATTTGCGCGAGGCGCAAGCGGCGATTTTTCTTTGGCACGGCTTCGGGCAACAGCAACAAATCACCCTCCTGCACGCCACTGGCCAGCTCCACCTGCGTGCCTGCCTGCAATCCCGGTTGCACCGGGCGGCGCTCGGCCTGCATGTCCTGCAGTATCAGCACATACCAGCCGTTCCTGTCATGCTGCAGATAGTCACGCGGCACCACCAGCGCCCGTTCCTTGCGGGCGGTGTATACGGTGACGGACACGGTCATGCCCAGCCGCAACAACTGTTCGCCGTCTTCGACCTGCAAATGCACATCCAGTGTGCCGCTGCTTTCGTCCACCGCCGGAGCCATGAAGCTGATACTCGCCGGCAACTCATGCCCGGGCCAGGCATCGGCAATCACCACCGCCTGCTGGCCCAGCTGCAAGGGCGCAATATGTTTTTCATCAACGGCGGCAATGATTTCCAGGCCGTCACTGCGCGCGATCTCCAGCAGCACCTTGCCCGGCTGCACCTGGTCGCCCGGCTCGACATTACGGGTCTGCACCTTGCCGGCAAAGGGGGCAACGATTTCGGTCTTGTCCAGATTGGCCCGGGCATTGCGCAGGCGTTGTTGCAGCAGCTGCTCCTCATTGCCACCGGGCTGGAGTGCCTGTTCGGCCAGTTCGGCACGGGCCAATACCGTTTTACGTGTTTGCGCCAGATGAGCGGCCTGTTCCGCCTGTTCGGCAGAGATCATTCCCTGCCCGGCCAGCGTCTTGCGGCGTTCGGCTTCACGCACGGCCTGCTGCCAGGCCAGACGTGCTTCCTGCGCGCTTTGCCGGGCTTGCGGATACAGCTGGCTGTTCAACTGCACCAGCGCGGTTTGCGCCTGTTCGTACTGGGCCTGCAGCTCGTCGCGGCGCAGGCTGATCAGCGGGTCGCCCGCCTGCACCTGGTCCCCTTCGCGCACATAACGCCGGGCCACGGTACCGGTGATTTCGCTGCCGATGCGCGCCAGTGACTGGTTGCGTACCTGGCCACTGGCTACCACCCACTGCTGCAACGGCTGCAACTGCAGTTCCAGAGCCTGCACTTCGACGCCGCGCCAGTATTCCCGGCCCAGTACCACCAGCAGCAACACCACACCAGCAATGATCAACCCACGCCGCATCATCGACCGCCATATTCAATTGCAGTAAAAGGTGTGCAGTCTAACAAAAAGCGGCGGATCACGGGCTGCCTTTGCCGGGCTTGTGCATGACGCAATTCCCGGCGATGACAGATGCGATCGCCGGTCCCTTTATGACGATCCGGTTCTGCATTAGAAACAGGCACATCAAGCTGCTAACATCGCGCAACACGCAACATCCGGATAACAACAACAATGAACATAGAATTCAACGCACAGGATGGCACCCTGCTGAAAGGCCGTGTCTTCCCGGCGAAAAACCCGAAAGCGGCTGTGCTGCTCAACCCCGGCACAGCCACCTGGACCGGTTTTTATGCTCCCTTCGCCGAATTTCTCGCCGAACACGGCTACAGTGTGATGCTGTGGAATTACCGTGGCTTTTGCGAGTCACGCAACGAACGTCTGGCCGGCAGTAAAATCCGTTTTTCCGATATTGGCCGCCTCGACATTCCGGCGGCACTCGACAAGGCTGGCGAGCTGTTTGCCGGCTTGCCGTTGTATTGCGTGGCTCATAGCGCGGGCGGGCAGCAGCTGGGCTTTGCAGCCAACTGTAACCAGCTGCGCGGGCTGGTTGCGGTCGCCTCGTCCACCGGCTACTTCTGGAACATGCCACCGGTCTACCGGTTCAAGGCCCTGCTGTTCTTCAAACTGATTGCACCGCTGTCCAGCGCACTGTTCGGCTACGTCAAGGCGAAATCCCTGGGACTGATGGAAGATCTGCCGCCACAACTGGCGCGGGAATGGGGCTACTGGTGCGGCAAAAAGGACTTTCTTTTCGATCCGGAAGTTATTGCCGCTTATCCGGGTGATCCCTATTTCCACCACTACCGGTTTCCGGTTCATGTCATCACCGCGGATGACGATGAAATCTCCACCGAGAAAAATCTGGCCAATCTATGGAAGCACATTCACAGCAGCCAGCCGATCACCTTCACCCGTTACCGTGCGGCCGACATGCCCGGTAACAAAGTCGGCCACTTCGGCTATTTTCGCCGCAGCTACCAGCTCATCTGGCAGGATATCCTTGCACAACTGGACGCATTCCATGCCGTGCCGCCCGATCCGCAACCCGATTCATGAAAACAGGGCCAGCCTGTAGGTCCAGGTTCATTCGCACAATAAACAGCCTTCAAACGGATGGACTCGGGCCTGCAGCATGCACGAAGCCCCTAGCGACAGCGACAAGTACGGCCAACGCTCCGCTATTTAAGCCGGATCTGCTGCGGTTCGATCTCGATCAGGCCCTGCTTGAACAACCCGCCAATGGCCTTCTTGTAGTTGCCCTTGCTCACTCCAAACACGGCAGCGATGGCCTCGGCCGTGCTCTTGTCGCTCAACTCCAGCACACCATCACGCGCCTCCAGTTCGGCCAGAATGCGCTCTGACAGCTCATCACGTACCGCCTGACCCTGCATCTGCAGGCTGAGACTCAGACGACCGTCCGGGCGCAGCTCGCGCACATAGCCCGGCATGCCCTGCCCGATCCTGACCGGTTTGAACACCTCGTGGTGATGCAGCAAACCAAGATACGTCTCGTTGACCAGACACAGGTAACCATGTTCATTGCGCTCAGCCACCCACAGGCTGACCGGCTGGTTGACGGTATAGCCACTGTCAGCGGCATCACTGCTGGCGAAGCGGTCCAGCTGCGCCGAGGCCAGCAGACGCCCGGTATGTACGTCCTGATAGACATGCACCAGCACGGTATCGCCGGTTTGCAGCGGGCGTTTCTCTTCCGAGTGCGGCATGAACAGGTCCTTGGCCAGTCCCCAGTCGAGAAAAATTCCGGTGCGGTTGATATCCACCACGCGCAGGGCGGCAAACTGGCCCAGCATCGCCCGGGGCTTGCGCCCGGTGGCCACCAAACGGTCTTCGCTGTCGTGATAGATGAACACATCCAGCTGGCTGCCAACACTGGTATCGGCGTCTTTGGGGATTTCCCGGCGCGGCAGCAGGATCTCGCCGCTGTCGCCACCATCCAGATAGAGGCCAAAATCCACATGGCGCAAAATGGTCAGTTGATTGATTACGCCAATATTGGCCATGGTGATGTCCTTTGGTTAGCCTGAAAAATGATTCGCAGAATGGATGAAGCCTGTTTCGTCGTTGCGTACGAAGTTATACAAGCATACGCCCTACCAATGCGCTGCGCCCGAAACGCTGCACGCGACAGCAGCCCGCCAATGGCGGGCCAAATTCCTCCACCCCGCACAAGGTGGGCCTGGACAGGCCGGAGGGCTCCTGCAGGCATTTAGCGGTTTGGCCGCAGGCCGAACCAGCGCAGCCTGCCGGGAGTGCTATGGCCTGCCCGCAACCGCAGTGCAAAAACCCTGTAACTACGGCTTGTGCGGCCGCGCCAAAAATTCATGCGACTGCATTTCCAGCAAACGGCTGAGGGTGCGCTGGAACTCGAACTGCAGACGGTTGCCGGTATAGAGGTCTTTCAGCTCCACCTCGGCGGAAATGATCAGCTTGACGTTGCGGTCATAGAATTCGTCCACCAGGTTGATGAAGCGCCGCGCCACGTCTTCCTTGTAGCTGTCCATCTGCTCGACGCCGGACAGGATCACCGCGCTGTAGATCTTGCCCAGCTCGATGTAGTCGTTCTGGCTGCGCGGCCCGTCACAGATGGCGCGAAAATCGAACCAGGCAACATCATTGCCGATCTTGCGTGCCACGATCTCGCGATTCTCGACGATCAGGCTCTCGTTTTCCAGAATCTTGCAGTTTTCCAGCAGCAGGCTGCGGAAGCTTTGGTCCAGCTTGGCGTCCACTTCCGGCGACAATGGCCAGTGGTACAGCTCGGCCTGCTCCAGCGCACGCAGGCGGTAGTCGATGCCGCTGTCGACGTTGACCACTTCGGTGTGTTCCTTGATCAGGGCGATGGCCGGCAAAAAGCGGGCGCGCTGCAGGCCATCCTTGTACAGACCGTCCGGCACTATGTTGGAGGTGGCGACCAGCGTCACGCCATTTCTGAACAGCTCTTCGAACAGTCCGCCCAGAATCATGGCATCGGTGATGTCGGTAACGAAAAACTCGTCAAAGCAGATCACCCGCGCCTCGTTGGCAAAGCGGCGGGCAATGGTGGTCAGCGGGTTCTTCTCGCCGGCCAGCTTGCGCAGCTCTTCGTGCACCCGCTTCATGAAACGGTGGAAGTGGGTACGCATCTTGTCTTCGAATGGCAGGGCATCGAAAAAGGTATCGACCAGATAGGTCTTGCCACGCCCGACTCCGCCCCAGAAATACAACCCCTTGACCGGTGCTGCCGTTTCCTTGCGTCCCAGCATGCGGGCCAGCGCGCTCTTCTTTTGCGGCGGCTCGACCCTCAGCAGGTCGTCATAGAGGCGCTGCAGGTGACGCACCGCATTTTCCTGGGCGGCATCACGAAAGAAGTCCGGACGTTGCAAGTCTTGCTGATAGCGTTCGAGAGGAGTCATCTGTATGTTCTTGAGCAAAAAATCAGGGGGAGCCACTTTAACCAGCAGGTTTTTGTTTGGCAACTGCAGCCGCGTGCTGCCGAGGTCCTGTAGGTGCGAATTCATTCGCACATTACGCGCCATACCGTAAATTAAAGCATCAGCGCCATGGCCGCAGGCTGTGGCAGCGTCAGCTTTGCGCAGGACTCACACGGCACGCGACACCACAGGCAAACAAAAAACTCTTAGCCTGCCCGCCGCAACAACCAAAGCCCGATCACGGCACACACCGCCGCCGGCACCAGCACCGCCACCAGCGGCGCAAAACCGAACACCAGGCTGGCCGGCCCCAGCAGGTCCTGTACGATGCGGAAGACAAAACCCACCACCACACCGGTGAACAGCCGCTGGCCCAGCGTCACCGAACGCAACGGGCCGAAAATGAAGGAAATCGCCATCAGCACCAGCACCCCGGTCACCACCGGTTGCAACAGCTTCTCCCAAAACGCCAGCCAGTAACGCCCGGCACTCAGGCCCTGGTCGGCCAGATAACGGCCATAGCTCCACAGACCGGAAATCGGCAGCGCATCCGGCTCCATCACCACGGTATTGAGCAGCCGCGGCGTCAGGGCTATGTTCCAGCGCTCCTCGGCCAGCTGCTCAACCTCGCTGTGACGCTCGAACAGGCGGGTTGCCGCCACGCGCTTGAGCAGCCACTGGCCGTCATCGACGAAGCGGGCCTCACGGGCGAAGCTGGAACGCACCAGCTGGCGCTCGTCATCAAACTCGTAACGGGTGACGCCAATCAGCCGGCCATCGGGCTGCACCGAGTTGATGTGGATATACTCGTGGCCCTGACGATGCCACATGCCGTGCTTCGAGCTTTGCGTCTTGCCCTCGGCCTGGATCAGCGAGCGGCGTGCCTGCGCCTGCACCTCGCTCCAGGGTGCCACGTATTCGGCAATCACCAGCCCCAGCGCCATCAGCAACAGCAGCGGTTTCATCACCGCCCAGACAATCCGCGTCAGCGATACACCGGCAGCCCGCATCACGGTCAGCTCGCTGCTGCTGGCCAGGCTGCCAAGCCCGACCAGACAACCGATCAACGCTGACATCGGCAGCACGTCATACAGCCGCCGGGGCGTGGTCAGAGCTACATAAATCAGCGCTTCCTTCAGCGTATAACCGCCTTCCAGGTCACCCAGCTGGTCAATGAAGGCAAACAGCACCGCCAGTCCGGTGATCACCAGCAGCACGGCAACAATCGACCAGAGCACGGTGGTGCCGATATACAGGTCCAGCTTACGCATGTTGCGCCTCCTTCAGCCGGCTGGCCGAACCCCGGCGCGCCAGCAACAGCCGCAGGTTGTCCCAGTACATCAGGCCCAGCCCGATCAGCAGGAACAGGCCGTGCACCGGCCACATGCCCAGCGCCGACGGCATGCGGCCCTTGTCCAGCGCATCACGGCTGGCAATCAGCAGCCCCAGGTAGGCCATATAGAGGAAAATCGCCGGCAGCAGTTTGAGGAAGCGGCCCTGGCGCGGGTTGACCCGCGACAGCGGAACCGCCAGCAGGGTAACTACAAAAGTCAGTAGCGGAATCGACAACCGCCATTGCAGCTCGGTGCGCATTTTTTGCTGGGTACTCGCCATCAGCTCGCTGGTACGCATGCTTTCGCGGTCACTGGAAGCCAGGGCCACCGAGGGTTTGGGCAGCAGCACGGCATAGGTGTCGTATTTGATCATGCGGTAATCGGCTTCGCCGGGATTGCCGTCATAGCGGTAGCCGTCCTCCAGGACCAGGTAGCGGCTGCCGTCTTCCAGCACCTGCTGGTACCCGGTGGGGGCAGCCAGCAGGGTGATCTTGTTGTCCTCACCCCGGGTGTTCTTGCCCAGATCGCTGATGAACACGCCCTGCAGGCGTTCACGCCCGCCAGTCAGGTCTTCGGCATAGGTTACCCGCACACCGTCCTTCATCGACTGGAAACGGCCCGGTACCAGGGTATCGAACTCGGTCAGGGCATCCTGCTCCTGCAGGATGGTCGCCACCTCGCGTACACCCATCGGGGTCAGGGAAAAACTGAGCAGCGCGGCCAGCAGTGCAATCAGCGTCGCCGGAATCAGCGTGTAACCCAGCAACCGGGTCTGGCTCATGCCGGTGGCCGTCAGCACCGTCATTTCGCTTTCCAGATAGAGCCGGCCATAGGCCAGCAATATGCCAAGGAACAGACCAAGCGGCAGGATCAGCTGCAGGAAGCCGGGAATCCGGTAACCCATGATCAAGAATAGTACGCCCGGGTCAAGCAGCCCCTGAGCGGCCTGGGCCAGATACTTGATGAAACGGCCACTCATGATGATGACCAGCAATACCACGCTGACCGCGCTCAGGGTCAGGAATACTTCTCTGGCCAGATAACGAAAAACAATCAAGGAATCCACTCCGTGTACAGCGGGCAGGGATGCATTAATGGGCGACAGCCTGTTATTATCCAGCATCTTGCATCCTTTGTCTTGAGGAAGATTTACCATGGATTTCTCCGTAACCCTGGAACCTGTACAGCAGCTTGAAACCGGCACCCTGGTGCTGGGCATTGGCGAAGATCTGGCGCTCAGCCCCGCTGGCCGGCAACTCGACCAGGCCAGCACGGGAGCCCTGACCCGCCTGCTGGAAAGCGGCGACATCCAGGGCAAGGCCGGCCAGACCCTGCTCGTTCAGGGACTGGCCGGAGCGGCTGCCCGCCGCATCCTGCTGGTCGGTCTGGGCAAGGAACCACAGCTCGCCGATCGCCACCTGCGCCGCATCATGAGTAGCGTACTGGCCCAGCTCAAACCCCTGAACAGCGAACAGGCGACCCTGGTGCTGGACAGCCTGCAGGTGAAAGGCCGCTCCAGCGCCAGTACCGCCGCGCTAGCCTGCGAAACCCTGGCCAGCGGCCTGTACAGCTTCGACCAGTTCAAGAGCGAGAAGGCCGAGCCGGCCAAACTGGAACACATCGAGTTGCTGACCGATGCCGCCAACGAGCAGGAAGTGCGTCAGGCCTGTGCCGAAACCCGGGCGATTGTCGCCGGCATGCAGGTCACCCGTGATCTGGGCAACCTGCCGCCCAACATCTGCCACCCGCGCTACCTGGCCGAACGGGCCCGGGAAATGGCAGCCAACAACCCGGCGCTGACGGTTGAAGTGCTGGAAGAGAAGCAACTGGAAGAGCTCGGTGCCGGCGCACTGCTGGCCGTGGCCCGTGGCAGCGACCAGCCGCCACGCATGATCGTACTCAACTACCGTGGTGCCGACGAGAACCGTCAGCCCAATGTGCTGGTCGGCAAGGGCATTACCTTCGACACTGGCGGCATCAGCCTCAAGCCCGGTGCCGGCATGGACGAAATGAAATACGACATGTGCGGTGCCGCCACCGTGCTCGGCGTAATGACCGCCGCCCTGGAGCTGCAGTTGCCGATCAACCTGATCGGTGTACTGACCTGCGCCGAGAACATGCCCAGCGGCGGTGCCAGCCGGCCCGGTGACATCGTCACCAGCATGAGCGGCCAGACCGTGGAAATTCTCAACACCGATGCCGAAGGCCGGCTGGTGCTGTGTGACGCCCTCACCTACGTCAAGCGCTTCAACCCGGCATCCGTGGTCAACATCGCCACCCTGACCGGTGCCTGTATCGTTGCGCTGGGTGACAAGACCAGCGGCCTGATGGGCAACAACGACGAGCTGATCGGCCAGCTGTTGGCCGCCGGCAAGCAGGCCGGAGACATCGCCTGGCAACTGCCGCTGTTTGACGACTACCAGGAGCAGCTCGACAGCCCCTTTGCCGACATGGCCAACATCGGCGGCCCCAAGGCCGGCACCATCACCGCCGGCTGCTTCCTGTCGCGCTTCACCAAGGACTACCCCTGGGCGCACCTGGACATTGCCGGTACCGCCTGGATCAGCGGCGGCAAGGAGAAGGGTGCCACAGGGCGTCCTGTTCCCCTGCTGACCCGCTTCCTGCTGGACCAGGCCGGTGCGAATTGACTTCTATGTAAGCCAGGACAGCCAGCCACAGGCGCGCCTGACGCTCGCCTGCCGGCTGGTGCGGCGCGCCTGGCTGGCCGGCCTGCCGGTGTTTGTGCTGTGCAGCGACGATGCCCAACTGGCACAGATGGACGATATGCTCTGGCACCTGCGCCCGCAGTTCTTCATGCCGCACAGCCGTTTTGACGACAATCCGTCGGCACCTGTCGTGCTGGGTATCGATTGCTGGCCGGTGCAGGACAACAGCGTCCTGATCAACCTGTGCATGCAGCCGGCACCGCGCGTCGATCAGCTTGACCGCGTGATCGAGCTGGTCTGCCAGACACCGGAACTGCTGCAGCAGAGCCGGACAAATTTTCTGCATTATCGTAAACTCGGCTTCCAGCCGCAGCGCGTTGAACTCTGAGGTGTGTCATGGAGCCTGACGACAATTCCCGTCCCGCCGACTTGCTGGCCGAACTGACCGGCCTGCACGACATGCTGGCGGACCCTGCCTGTGACCTCGGCGCCATTCCCCTGCTGCAGGATGTGGTCGCACCGGCCACGCCTGCCGACCCCCTGCACAGCCTGCGCCCGCTGCTGATGCAGCAAGCAGAAAGCCTGCTGCAGGAGATCATCCGCGACTTTACCCCGCAAATCACCGCCGAGCTGGAAAAACGCCTGCACCAGCACCTGCAACAACTGATCCGCGAGCAGGAGCAGCTGCACCTGTCGCAATCACAGGACAATCCCTTCCCGCCGTAGCCCCTTGCAGCCAAGCCTGCTAAAATTGCGCCTTTCTGTTTTTCCTACGGCAAGGTTCCCGCATGAGCACTCAAAAACCCTCCCTGAGCTACAAAGACGCCGGTGTCGACATCGACGCCGGTGAAGCCCTGGTCCAGCGCATCAAGCACGTGGCCAAGCGTACCGCCCGCCCCGAAGTGCTGGGCGGGCTGGGCGGTTTTGGTGCCCTGTGTGAAATCCCTGCCGGTTACAAGCAGCCGGTGCTGGTCTCCGGCACTGACGGTGTCGGCACCAAGCTGCGCCTGGCCATCGACCTCAATCGCCACGAGAAAATCGGCATCGACCTGGTCGCCATGTGCGTCAACGACCTGGTGGTCTGCGGTGCCGAACCGCTGTTCTTCCTCGACTACTACGCTACCGGCAAGCTCAACGTGGATGTCGCCGCAGACGTGGTCACCGGTATTGGTGAAGGCTGCGAGCAGGCCGGTTGTGCGCTGGTGGGCGGTGAAACCGCGGAAATGCCCGGCATGTATGAAGGCGAAGACTACGACCTGGCCGGCTTCTGCGTCGGCGTGGTGGAAAAGGCCGACATCATCGACGGCAGCAAGGTCGCTGCCGGCGACGTGCTGATCGCCCTGCCCTCGTCCGGCCCGCACTCCAACGGCTACTCGCTGGTACGCAAGATCATCGAGGTGGCCGGTGCCGACATCAATAGCACACAGGTAGACGGCAAGCCGCTGGTCGAACTGCTGCTGGAGCCGACCCGCATCTACGTCAAGCCGGTGCTCAAGCTGATCCGCGAGACCGGTGCGGTCAAGGCCATTTCCCATATCACCGGTGGCGGCCTGCTGGAGAACATTCCCCGTGTGCTGCCGGCCAATGCCCAGGCAGTGGTGGATGTGGCCAGCTGGCAGCGTCCGGCGATTTTCGACTGGCTGCAGGAACAGGGCAACGTTGACGAAACCGAAATGCACCGCGTGCTCAACTGCGGCGTCGGCATGATCATCTGTGTTGCCGCCGAAGACCAGCAGCGCGTGCTCGAGCACCTGCAAGCCAGCGGCGAACAACCCTGGGTGATCGGCCAGATCAATGCAGCCGCAGCTGATGCACCGGCGATTGTCCTGAACAACCTCAAGCAGCACTGAGCATGCCGGCCAAATCCATTGTCGTGCTGATCTCCGGCTCCGGCAGCAACCTGCAGGCGCTGCTGGACCACTTCGCCGACCAGCCCGAACGGGCACGGATCAGTGCCGTCATCAGCAACCGGGCCGATGCCTATGGTCTTGAGCGGGCCAAAGCCGCCGGCGTACCGGCCCATGTGCTGTCACATCGCGACTATCCGGACCGGCCCAGCTTTGACCGGGCGCTGGCCGAAGTGATCAACCGCTATCAGCCCGACCTGGTGGTCCTGGCCGGTTTCATGCGCATCCTGACGCCGGAGTTCACCGATCGCTACACCGGCCGCCTGTTCAACATCCACCCCTCGCTGTTGCCCAAATACAAGGGGCTGGATACCCATCAGCGCGCACTGGATGCCGGCGATACAGAGCATGGCTGCAGCGTGCACTTCGTCACTTCCGAGCTGGATGGCGGCCCGGTCATCATCCAGGCCCGTACCCCTATCCTGCCCGGTGACAGCGCCGAGAACCTGGCACAGAGAGTGCACCAGCTGGAACACCGCATCTACCCGCTGGCCGCCCAGTGGTTTGTTGACGGCCGCCTGCAACTCGAAGCCGGTACCGTTGTCCTTGATGGTACTGTCCTGCCGTCCGGCGGACAGCCGTTCAGCTCCACTCCCCCAGACTGACCTAAGGATTATCCCCAATGTTGCGTGCTTTTCTGCCCCTGTTGTTTCTGACGTTCAGCGCAGTGCTGCACGCCCAGCCCCTGCAACCCTTTCAGGCCAGCTATACCGCTGACTGGAAGCAGCTGCCCTTCACCGGCACTGCCGAGCGCTCGCTCCGGCAACAGGCCGACGGCAACTGGGAGCTGACGTTCAAGGCTTCGATGCTGGTCGCCGGAGTCAGCGAATCCAGCATCTTCCGCCTGCAGGACAACCAGCTGCAACCTCTGCACTACAAATACGACCGCACCGGTCTGGGCAAACCGAAAAAAAGCCGTCAGAGCTTTGACTGGAGCACCCTGCAAGTCAGCGGCAAGGACAAGGATGGCGACTATCAGTTGCCATTGCATGCCGGCGTGCTGGACAAATCCAGCTACCAGCTGGCGCTGCAGCAGGATGTGGCACAGGGCGCAGACAGCCTGAGCTATATAGTGCTCGACGGTGACGACCTCGACACCTACGACTTCCGCATATTGGGCGACGAGGCAATCGAAACCCCGCTGGGCACGCTGAATACGGTCAAGGTCGAACGGGTCCGCGACCCCGGCCAGAACAAGCGCAAAACCACCCTCTGGTTTGCCAGGGACTGGGGCTATTTGCTGGTGCAGCTGAACCAGGTCGAACGCGACGGCAAGGAATACACCATCATGCTGCAGGATGGCCGGGTTGATGGTCAGCCGGTCAGGGGGCTGGCCCGCTGATGCCACTGGCAGCCAGACTGATCAGCCACTTGCAGCCCTGGCTCCTGCAGTGGAACGGGGCGGGCACAAAATATGCGATTTGCATAATATATAAACACGCAATATAATTCCCCGCCATCCGGATACATAACCGTTCAACTGCGAGGAATACATCATGGCGTTGAAAACCCTGCGTGCCACCGGCCACATGGGTGCCGGCATGACCATCGAGATCATGTGCGGCGAGCATAAAGTCTTCATGGACCAGCCCAAAAATGCCGGCGGTGCCGACCTTGGCCCGGCACCGCCCGAACTGATTCTGGCTGCCTATGCCGGCTGCGTCGGCAGCATTGGCCGCATCATGGCCCACCAGGAAAAAATCAACCTGCGCGGCATGCGCTTTGAAGTGGAAGCCGATTACGATCCGGACCGCCTGCTGGGCCGCGAAACCAGCGCCCGCACCGGCTTCCAGCAAATTCGCCTGAATGTCGAGATCGACGCTGATCTGGACGATGCCGCCAAACAGGATTTTCTGCAACGTATCGAGGCCCGTTGCCCGATTCTGGACAATCTGGCCAACGAGACACCGGTGGTCAGCCGGCTGGCTGGATAACCTGTTCTGCAACATGCAAAAATCCCCGTCAGTGACGGGGATTTTTTATGCGATATCAGCCGTCAGCGTCGTAAATAGGTCGAAAAATCGATATCCCCGACCGACAGGATCGCCTGCACCCGGTTGGTGGCATTGAGCTTGCGCAAAATCGCCGACACGTGAGCCTTGACCGTGGTTTCGGCAATATCCAGCGCATAAGCAATCTGCTTGTTCGACTCGCCCTTGGCCATGCGTTCGAGCACCAGCAGCTGGCGGCGAGTCAGGGCCTGCAACAGCTCGGGCGAAATTGTGGTTTCCCGGGGTGTACGCACCGACGCAGATTTCTCGGCGCGGATGATCTCCGCCGGCAGGTACACATTGCCCTGCAAGACCTGCTCCAGCGCAGCGGTCATCTGCTCGCGTGGCGTCGACTTGGTGATGAAGCCGACGGCACCGTAGGTGATGGCCTGCAGCACAATATGCTTGTCCTGCTCGGCCGATACAATCACCACCGGAATGGTCGGTGCCTCGTTGCGGATGCTCATCAGGCCATTCAGGCCCTGCATGCCCGGCATGTTCAGGTCCAGCAGGATCAGATCAAGATCATCCCGCTCCAGGGCAATTGCCAGTGCATTGTCCAGGTTGTCGGTTTCGACCAGTTCGCAATCCGGAAACCCGCCACGGATGACACTGCAGATCGCTTCGCGAAACAACGGATGGTCGTCCGCTATCAAGATGTTGTACATGGCCCTTGCCCTCACTGTTTAAAATTCTTGTTGTGACCCGGCGTACGGCACCGGTTGCGACGGCTCCAGTGTCTGGCCCGCCTGTTCCCAAGCCTCGATACCATCGCGCAGCCAGTACAGCCGGCTGTAGCCCCAGCTGGCGGCACGCTTTGCCGCATTCCAGCCCAGCCAGCAATCGGACCTGCAGTAAAATACCAGTGGATGTGCCCGATTGCCACGTGTCGCCTGCTGCAAAGCCTCACGACAATGGTGCTCCCAGTCGCTGCTCAGGTTGCCATCACCGCAGTTGGCCAGCCAAAGCGAACCCGGCAGATTGCGGTGCTCTTCCGGCAGGGTGTAGCGGCCATGCAACCATGGATTGCGGTAGGCATCGATCAACACCACGCCGGGCTGCTCGCGCAACAGCTGCAGCAGCCCTTCCGGTTCCAGCACCTGCGCATCTTCGTGTTCCAGCGGCGTCGGGCTGCGATACAGGCCAGCCCGATAGCCATCCTCGTTGAACAGCCCGTCCGCCCCCCGGGCCGGCACCGGCTGCAACATCAGCGTAGCCATGCATAACCATGTAACCCTGACCAACCTGTTCACTGCATGCCCTCCCAAGGTTCTGGCTACATTTAATAGCAAAGCGGCATGGCACTTAAACTGTACGTTAAGCCTGCGCAGGCAGTACCAAAGTACTGTTTTTACCGGCAATCTGCCCGCAAAACGCAAAAAACAGCCATAAAGCAGGAAACAACCGGCACCAAAGTAGCGCCTGCCCGTCCCGCAACCTCCACTAGGATGAAGCAGAGATTCCATCTGCCCGGAGACGAACCCATGAAAATCCTGCTGGTCGATGCTCACCCGGTCGTACGCGAGGGCTGCCGCCATATACTGGAGGCAGCCATGCCCGGCGTGCATATCAGCCAGGCCGGCAGTGGCGAACAGGCTTGCGAGCTGCTGCAGCACAGCATTCCCGGGCTGGTCATCATGGACATCAGCCTGCCCGGCATCAGCGGCCTGGAAACCTG
>WPCI01187427.1_pt1 | contig 52519 bp, 60 predicted proteins | sample 5399871 | NCBI WGS metagenome assembly WPCI01 (sample SAMN12869469, study PRJNA574797) | sludge metagenome | isolation source: wastewater treatment of pH7 | place: China:Beijing | collected 2019-05-20 | reverse complement strand
AAATGGTTCTGCCGGGCGACAACGTCTCCATCGTTGTGAAGCTGCTGGCCCCCATCGCCATGGAAGAAGGTCTGCGTTTCGCCATCCGTGAAGGCGGTCGTACCGTCGGCGCCGGCGTCGTTGCCAGCATCATCAAGTAAGCATTGCTGCTTGTTGCGGGGGCCTGTTGGCTCCCGCGTCCAAACCGCGTTCTTTAGGAATTCCAATGAAAAACCAGAAAATCCGCATCCGTCTGAAAGCGTTCGACTACAAGCTCATCGACCAATCGGCCGCTGAAATCGTCGAAACTGCCAAGCGCACTGGTGCTGTGGTCCGTGGTCCGGTTCCCCTGCCCACCCGTATCCGTCGCTATGATGTGCTGCGTTCGCCGCACGTCAACAAGACGTCGCGTGATCAGTTCGAAATCCGCACGCACCAACGCCTGATGGATATCGTGGATCCCACCGACAAGACGGTTGATGCGCTGATGCGCCTGGACTTGCCGGCTGGTGTGGACGTCGATATCGCTGTCTAAGCCTTATCGCGCGCTTGCAGGGCGCAGGGGGTTCCCCGGAGCAGCCTGGCAGCCCTGATGCAGGCACGAAGACACTCTACGGAGTGTCTTTTTTTTCGCCCACGCAGGGCGTTGCGGGCAAAGCAGGGCTGTCGGGATTCAGACCGCAAACGGCTCGATATCGACGCCCAGCAGGCGCAGCATCTGCCTGAGTCCGTCGAGCGGATATGCGGGGGTTGCACTGGCCAGGCACAGCACCTTGCCGCTGCCGGTGGAGACATGGGGCAGCAGCAGGGGCAGCAATGCCTGTGCCGGGTCGAGGAACAGCATGTCCGGTGCGGCGGCTTCGAAATAGTGGCGCAGCCATGGCAGGTGGGTGGAAGACAGTGTGCAGGTATCGAGCAGGGGCAGATCCTGGCGCAGTTGCCGCATGAAGTCCGTGACGGCAAGCTGGGTTGCCTCGGGAGCCGACAGAAAGCGGCCGTCCTCGACATGGGCCACCAGGGATGAGGCATTGACCAGGGTCACCGGGCCGATGCTGTCTGCAGGACGGCCTGCAGGTGCGGCCGATCCCGTGGCTGTGGCTGTGGCAGGCGGGCTGGCAGGCGCCGCGCTGGCCTGGAGGACGGACTGGGCCTCGCGGGAAATGTACGTACGAATTTCCGGGCTGCTGATCAGGGACTGCACGCCCAGTACGGCGATGTGGCCCGAGCGCGATTGCGCCAGGGCGTCGGCGATGGGCGGATAGATCCCGAGCACCGGCACCGGCATGGCGGCACGGATGGTGTCGAGCACCATCACTGACGGCGCGTTGGATGCCAGCACCACGGCCTGGGCGCCCAGGCCGGCCAGGCGCTCTATTGCTGCACCGACCGAGGCGGCCAGTTCGCCGGGCGTGCGGCTGCCGTAGGGGAAGCTGGCGCGATCGGCGAAATAGATAATGTCCTGTCTGGGGTAGTGGCGCCGTACCAGCTCGACAATGGCATAGCTGCCAATACCGGCGTCAAAAATGCCGATGGGGCGGTGCAGCGCGCTGGCGGAAGGTGCGATGGACATGGCGGCTCCGGTAGGTAGATGGGCGGGCAGACCGGGCCGGCGTCATTGTGCTGGCGGCAGGCGTTGCGCAGCGATGGGCGCAACGCAGGCGTTATTGCTGGTCGCCCCGGTTGTAGATGAACTTGGGCATACTCCAGTCAAAGCGCAGGGCCAGCAGGCGCAGCGCCAGGCCGGCAATCATTGCGGTACCCATGACCAGGTTGTGGTTCAGTTCGAGCGCCAGGCCGCCCACGTAGAGGCAGCCGGTAAAGATGGAAACGGTGGCATACAGTTCGCTGCGGAACAGCAGCGGAATGTCATTGCACAGAATGTCCCGCAGGACGCCGCCCACGCAGCCGGTGATCATGCCGGAGGCAATCACGATGATGACGGGCAATTCCATCTCCATGGCGATATTGCAGCCGATCACGGTGAATACCACCAGGCCGATGGCATCCAGGAACAGGAAGAGCTTGTGCAGACGGTGCATGAAGCGTGCAACCGCAATGGTGAGCAGTGCCGCGCCGCCGGTGATCAGCAGGTAGTGGGGGTGCTTGACCCAGGTGAGCGGGTAGTGGCCCAGCACGACATCGCGTGCCGAACCGCCGCCCAGTGCGGTGATGCAACCCAGCAGGAAAACGCCCACCCAGTCCATGTTGCGGCGGCCGGCGGCCAGGGCGGCGGTAATGCCTTCGGCGACGATGGCGATCAGGTAGAGAATGTGCAGCAGCATGGCGGGCGGATCGTGGCAGGCGGCGGAATGCGCGTATTTTAGAGGGAGGGCTGCCTTGGCAGGTGAAAGGATTCCGCTATCATAGTCGCTGGATGCGTGTGTCGCCGGCAGCGGGGTGGTGCCAGCGCAGGAAAAAGGCAGCGGTGGCTGCGAACGGGGTTCCCGGCATCCCAGGAGCGTATGGCATGCGGCGTGATCTGAACGACCTGTATTACTACGTGGAGGTGGTCGAGCATGGCGGCTTCGCGCCGGCCGGCCGGGTGTTGGGTGTGCCCAAGTCCAAGCTCAGCCGGCATGTCGCGGTGCTGGAAGAGCGGCTGGGCGTACGCCTGATTCAACGCTCCACGCGGCGTTTCTCGGTGACGGATGTCGGGCAGGTGTACTACGCTCACTGCAAGGCCATGCTGGTAGAGGCTGACGCAGCCGATGAAGCCGTGGCGTTGGCACACTCCGAACCGCGCGGCATGATACGTATGACCTGCCCGGTGGCGCTGCTGGATGCCAGCGTCGGTCAGATGGTGGCGAATTTCATGGCCCGCCACGCGCTGGTGAACATTCATCTGGAAGAAACCAACCGGCGGGTCGATGTCGTCGGCGAAGGCATGGACATCGCCATCCGCGTGCGGCCGCCTCCCCTGGAAGATAGCGAGCTGGTGATGCGCATCCTGGGCCGCCGGCGCCAGTGCCTGGTGGCCAGCCCGGCCTTGCTGGCCCGGGAAGGCCGGCCGCGTAAGCCGGACGACCTGCGCAACATGCCCAGCATGGGGCATGGGCTGCAGCGTGGCGACTTTACCTGGCACCTGCTGGGGCCCGACAACGAAGAAGTTGTCGTGCGCCACCAGCCGCGTCTGGTCACTCGCGGACTGAACGTGCTGCGAGACGCGGCATTGCAGGGAGTCGGGGTGGTGCGCCTGCCGCACATGATGATCAGCAGCCAGTTGGCGCGCGGCGAATTGGTCAATGTGCTGCCGGGGTGGGAGCCGCCTTGCGAGATCATGCATGCGGTGTTTGCCTCGCGCCGGGGGCAATTGCCGGCCGTGCGGGCGCTGCTCGATTTTCTGGCGGAAAGCTTCGCCGCGCAAGGCCAGGAATAGGTTTCCTGGCGGTTTCCCTGAGGTGGGCAGCCAGGGCTTGACAAAGGTGTTGCGAGTACGCCAACGATTGCGCATTTTCTGCGCATCATGCTAGAATCGGAGACTTGCCCTAACTGGGGCATTATTCATGTGCGCGCAAACAGTCCGCATGCCGCGTTTTTTTTCGCGTCAGGCGGGGTGCCATGGAAACAGAGGTTTCCTGGTGCAGCTGTTGTGTGCATTAACGCAGCCCCGACCAATCGTAGTCGGGATTAGGGTTACAACCCCGGAGAAAACAATGTCGAATCCGACACCCACGCCTGCCGCGTTCCGGCTTGGGCTGGTGGGGCGCAAGGTCGGCATGACCCGCATTTTCACGGATGATGGCGTGTCCATCCCCGTGACCGTGCTGGACGTGTCGAACAATCGCGTCGCCCAGGTCAAGTCCGTCGAAACCGACGGCTATGCAGCTGTGCAACTGGCCTATGGCGAACGCCGCGCTTCCCGCGTGACCAAGCCTGAAACCGGCCACTTTGCCAAGGCAGGCATCGAAGCCGGCAGCTCCCTCAAGGAGTTCCGTCTTGACCCCGCCCGCGCCGCCGAGTTCGCTCCTGGCGCCGTCGTTGCCGTTGAAAGCGTGTTCGAAGCCGGCCAAAAGGTCGACGTCACCGGCACCAGCATCGGTAAGGGCTTTGCAGGTACCATCAAGCGCCACAACTTCGGCTCTCAGCGTGCTTCGCACGGTAACTCCCGCTCGCACCGCGTGCCCGGCTCCATCGGCCAGGCGCAGGATCCGGGCCGGATTTTCCCGGGCAAGAAGATGTCTGGCCATATGGGCGACGTGACCCGCACTGTTCAGAACCTGGACATCGTGCGCGTCGACGCCGAGCGCGGTCTGTTGCTCGTCAAGGGCGCCGTTCCCGGTCACGCTGGCGCTAACATCATTGTGCGTCCTGCCGTCAAGACGCCGCTGAAGAAGGGTGCCTAAGCCATGGAAATCAAGCTCCTGAACGAACAAGGCAAGTCCGAGTCGACCGTCAGCGTCCCGGACGCTGTGTTTGGCCGTGACTTCAACGAAGCCCTGGTGCACCAGATCGTCGTTGCCTTCCAGGCCAATGCCCGCAGCGGCAACCGTGCCCAGAAGGGTCGTGACGAAGTCAAGCACTCCACCAAGAAGCCCTGGCGCCAAAAGGGTACGGGTCGTGCCCGTGCCGGTATGACGTCCTCGCCGCTGTGGCGTGGGGGTGGTCGTGCATTCCCGAACTCGCCCGACGAAAACTTCAGCCAGAAGATCAACAAGAAGATGTATCGCGCGGGTATCCGTTCGATCCTCTCTCAGCTGGCTCGCGAAGGCCGTGTGGCCGTCGTCGAAGATTTCGCGCTGGAAACGCCCAAGACCAAGCAGGCTGTCGAACGCCTGAAGACCCTGGGTCTCGAGTCGGTGCTGATCGTCACGGATTCCGTTGATGAGAACACCTACCTGGCGACGCGCAATCTGCCGCACGTTGCTGTGATCGAGCCGCGCTACATTGACCCGCTGTCGCTGATTCACTACAAGAATCTGCTGATCACCAAGGCGGCGGTCGCGCAATTCGAGGAGATGCTGGGATGAGCACGGAACGTTTGCTGCAAGTCATTCTGGCGCCCATCGTGACCGAAAAGGCCACGTTCATCGCCGAAAAGAACGAACAAATCGCCTTCCGTGTGGTTGCTGACGCGACCAAGCCGGAAATCAAGGCTGCCGTCGAACTGCTCTTCAAGGTGCAGGTCGAGTCCGTGCAGGTCCTCAATCGCAAGGGCAAAGTCAAACGCTTCGGTCGTTTCAATGGCCGCCGCCGCAATGAGCGCAAGGCATACGTCTCGCTCAAGCCGGGTCAGCAGATCGACTTTGCGGAGGTGAACTAAATGGCCCTCGTTAAAGTCAAGCCGACTTCTGCCGGTCGTCGTGGCCTGATCAAGGTCGTCAACGACAAGCTGCACAAGGGTGCGCCCTACGCACCGCTGCTCGAAAAGAAGAGCCGCGGTTCGGGCCGCAACAACAATGGCCACATCACGATCCGTCATCGTGGCGGTGGTCACAAGCAGCACTATCGCGTTATCGACTTCCGTCGCAACAAGGATGGTATCCCGGCACGCGTCGAGCGTCTGGAGTACGACCCCAACCGTACCGCGCACATCGCTCTGCTGGTGTACGCAGACGGCGAACGTCGTTACATCATTGCTCCCCGTGGCCTGGAAGTCGGCGCAACGGTGTTCTCTGGTGTTGATGCCCCGATCCGCGTTGGCAACACGCTGCCGATCCGCAACATTCCGGTGGGTTCGACCATTCATGGTATCGAGCTGCTGCCGGGCAAGGGTGCTCAAATGGCCCGTTCGGCTGGCGCATCCGCCGTTCTGCTGGCCCGCGAAGGCGTCTACGCCCAAGTGCGTCTGCGCTCCGGTGAAGTGCGTCGCGTGCACATCGAGTGCCGCGCCACCATCGGTGAAGTCGGTAACGAAGAACACAGCCTGCGCCAGATCGGCAAGGCCGGTGCCGTGCGTTGGCGCGGTATCCGTCCGACGGTCCGCGGTGTTGCCATGAACCCGATCGACCACCCGCACGGTGGTGGTGAAGGTCGTACTGGCGAAGCACGCGAGCCTGTCAGCCCCTGGGGTACTCCGGCGAAGGGTTTCAAGACCCGTCGCAACAAGCGGACGAACAACATGATCGTCCAACGGCGCAAGCGCAAGTAAGAGGCGAACATCATGTCCCGTTCCGTCAAGAAAGGCCCGTTTGTCGATTCGCACCTGGTTTCCAAGGTCGAAAAGGCAATCGCGGGCAACGACAAGAGGCCGATCAAAACCTGGTCGCGCCGTTCCACCGTCCTGCCGGAGTTCATCGGCTTGACGATTGCTGTGCACAACGGTCGTCAGCACGTTCCCGTTTATATCAACGAGAACATGGTTGGCCACAAGTTGGGCGAGTTCGCACTGACCCGTACGTTCAAGGGCCACGCTGCGGACAAGAAGGCCAAGAGGTAAGCGATGGAAACTACCGCCAATGTCCGTGGGGTTCGTATCTCCGCTCAGAAAGTCCGTCTGGTCGCTGACCAGATCCGTGGCAAGTCTGTGGCGCAGGCACTGACCATCCTCACGTTCTCGCCCAAGAAGGCCGCCGTCATCCTGAAGAAGGCTGTCGACTCGGCTATCGCCAACGCTGAACACAACGACGGCGCCGACATCGACGAACTGAAGGTCACCACGATCTACGTCGACAAGGGTCAGTCGCTGAAGCGTTTTTCCGCACGCGCTAAAGGCCGCGGTAACCGTATCGAGAAGCAGACCTGCCACATTGTGGTTAAGGTCGGCGCCTAAGGAGTCAAGATGGGTCAGAAAATTCACCCTACTGGGTTCCGCCTGGCAGTCTCGCGTGACTGGACTTCCCGCTGGTTCGCCGGTGATTCGTCGTATCGCACGATGCTGGCTGAAGATATCCGCGTCCGCGAGTATCTGAAGAAGAAGCTCAAGAGCGCGTCCGTTGGCCGCGTGGTCATCGAGCGTCCTGCCAAGAATGCCCGCATCACCGTTTACTCGGCTCGTCCGGGCGTGGTGATCGGCAAGCGCGGCGAGGATATCGAAAGCCTGAAGAGCGATCTGCAGCGTCTGATGGGCGTGCCCGTGCACGTCAACATCGAGGAAATCCGCAAGCCGGAAACCGATGCCCAGCTGATCGCCGATTCGATCGCCCAGCAGCTCGAAAAGCGCATCATGTTCCGTCGCGCCATGAAGCGCGCGATGCAAAATGCCATGCGCCTGGGTGCGCAAGGCATCAAGATCATGAGCTCGGGCCGTCTGAACGGCATCGAAATCGCTCGTACCGAGTGGTATCGCGAAGGCCGTGTGCCGCTGCACACGCTGCGCGCCAACATCGACTACGGCACGTCCGAAGCCCAAACCACCTATGGCATCATCGGTATCAAGGTCTGGGTTTACAAGGGCGACCGTCTGCCTAATGGCGAACTGCCGCCCGAAGTGGCTGTTGCGCCGCGTGATGAAGAGCGCCGCCCGCGTCGTCCTCGTGGCGACCGTCCGGACAACCGTCGTCCTGGTGGCGCCGGTCGTGGCCGCGGTCCGCGCAAGTCTGATGCTGCTTCGGCGGCTGAAGGAGAATAAGCATGCTGCAACCGGCACGCAGGAAATACCGCAAAGAGCAGAAGGGCCGTAATACCGGCCTGGCGACGCGCGGCACCGCCGTCTCGTTCGGCGAATTCGGTCTGAAGGCCACGGGCCGCGGTCGTCTGACCGCACGTCAGATCGAAGCTGCACGTCGTGCTATCAACCGTCACATCAAGCGTGGTGGCCGGATCTGGATCCGTATTTTCCCGGACAAACCGATCTCGCAAAAACCCGCTGAAGTGCGTATGGGTAATGGTAAGGGTAACCCGGAGTACTGGGTTGCTGAAATTCAGCCCGGCAAGGTGCTGTACGAGATGGAAGGGGTCAGCGAAGAGCTGGCGCGCGAGGCGTTCCGCCTGGCTGCTGCCAAGCTGCCGATCTCGACCGTGTTCGTGTCGCGTCATATCGGTGCTTGAGGAGATCGACATGAAAGCTAGCGAACTTCGAGCCAAAGACGCTGCCGAGCTCGGCAAGGAACTCGAAAGCCTGCTGAAGGCACAATTCAATCTGCGTCTGCAGAAGGCCACTCAGCAGCTTGCCAATCACAGCCAGATCCGCAAGGTTCGCCGCGACATCGCTCGCGTGCGTACTCTGCTGACGGAAAAGGCGGGAAACTGATATGAGCGAAACCCAAAACACCACTCCGGCCAAGCGTCAGCGTACGCTGATCGGCAAGGTCGTCAGCAACAAGATGGACAAGACCGTCGTGGTGCTGGTTGAGCGCCGTACCAAGCACCCGCTGTACGGCAAGATCGTTGTGCGTTCCAATAAGTACAAGGCGCACGACGAAGCCAACCAATACAACGAAGGTGACATCGTCGAAATCGCGGAAGGTCGTCCGCTGTCCCGTTCCAAGTCCTGGAGCGTGACGCGCCTGATCGAAGCGGTTCGCGTGATCTAAGCCATCGGTGCTATGTTCACTTCCGCTTCGAAAGGGGCGGAAGTGCATGAAGCAAGCCTTGCCAGCCAGGGCTTGCTTTTTTCATGGACGTCCGCCAGTGTTGCGTTTTCGGAAATATTGTGGACTTTGACTAGCCTCTGTGCTAAATTCGTGAGCTTACCTGGGCGTTTTGCTGAAGTATGGCTTTGGCCAGGTAGTTTTATCCGCAGGATTTTCATCCCAGGGTGACGGCGCAAGCGTCTTGGACGCACCGGCCGTAACCTGACGGGGCCAAAACTGGCGGGGGCATGTTGTGCCGGATCGGGATGCCACAAGGCATCCGGGGCGGGGCAATATGGATTCCGGTTAAGTTGGAACAAGGACAATCATGATTCAAATGCAGACCACGCTGGACGTGGCCGACAACACCGGTGCACGGTCAGTGATGTGCATCAAGGTGCTCGGCGGTTCCAAGCGCCGTTATGCCGCCATTGGCGACATCATCAAGGTGAGCGTCAAAGATGCGGCTCCCCGCGGCCGCGTCAAGAAGGGCGAGATCTACAACGCCGTCGTCGTGCGTACCGCCAAGGGCGTGCGCCGTAAAGATGGCTCGCTGATCCGTTTTGGCGGCAATGCCGCTGTTTTGCTCAATGCCAAGCTGGAGCCTATCGGCACCCGCATCTTCGGACCGGTGACGCGCGAACTGCGTTCCGACCGCTTCATGAAGATCGTGTCGCTGGCACCGGAAGTGCTGTAAGGAGCATACGATGAACAAGATTCGCAAAGGCGACGAAGTCGTCGTGCTGGCTGGCCGCAGCCGCAAGCAGCGCGGTGTCGTGCTGGCCCGTCTTGATGCCGACCACGTTCTGGTCGAAGGCGTCAACGTGGTGAAAAAGCACGTGCGCCCCAACCCCATGCAAGGCACCACGGGCGGCATCGTCGAAAAGACCCTGCCCATCCACATCTCGAATGTCGCGATCTTCAACCCTGCCACTGGCAAGGCTGACCGCGTCGGGATCAAGGAAGTCGATGGCCGCAAGGTGCGCGTATACCGCTCCAGCGGCGAAATCGTCGGCGCCAAGGCTTAAGGAACTGACATGGCTCGTTTTCAAGAACTGTATCGCGACAAGATCGCGCCCGAACTGAAGGAAAAGTTCGGCTACAAGAGCGTCATGGAAGTGCCGCGCATCACCAAGATCACCCTGAACATGGGTGTGTCCGAAGCGGTTGCCGACAAGAAGATCATTGAAAATGCCGCAGGTGATCTGACCAAGATCGCAGGCCAGAAGGTCGTCATCACGAAGACCCGCAAGGCTATCGCCGGCTTCAAGATCCGTGAAGACTATCCGATCGGCTGCATGGTGACCCTGCGTGGTCAACGCATGTACGAATTCCTGGACCGTCTGGTCACCGTGGCTCTGCCGCGCGTGCGTGACTTCCGTGGTATTTCCGGTCGTGCGTTCGATGGTCGTGGCAACTACAACGTCGGGGTCAAGGAACAGATCATTTTCCCCGAAATCGAGTACGACAAGATCGACGCGCTGCGTGGCCTGAACATCAGTATCACGACCACTGCCAAGACCGACGAGGAAGCAAAGGCGCTGTTGACGGCGTTCCGTTTCCCGTTCCGCAACTAAGGGGCGATACGTGGCTAAACTTTCCCTGATCAATCGCGATATCAAGCGTGCCAAGCTGGCCGCCAAGTTCGCCGCCAAGCGCGCTGCGCTGAAGGCGATCATCGACGATACCTCCAAGACCGACGAAGAGCGTTACGAAGCGCGCCTGAAGCTCCAAGAGCTGCCGCGCAACGCGAACCCGACTCGCCAGCGCAACCGTTGCGCCGTGACCGGTCGTCCCCGCGGTGTGTTCCGCAAATTTGGCCTGGCTCGTCACAAAGTGCGTGAATACGCAATGCGTGGTGAGATTCCTGGCGTCACCAAGGCCAGCTGGTAGGAGATTCAATTATGAGCATGAGCGATCCCATCGCCGATATGCTGACTCGCATCCGTAATGCGCAGCAAGTTGACAAGGCCTCGGTGAGCATGCCCTCCTCGAAGCTGAAAGTGGCAATTGCTGCTGTGCTGAAGGACGAAGGCTATATCGAGAGTTTCGAAGTCAAGGGTGGCTCGGCCAAGCCCGAGCTGGAAATTTCCCTGAAGTATTACGCTGGCCGTCCCGTGATCGAGCGCATCGAGCGCGTGTCGCGCCCCGGTCTGCGTATTTACAAGGGTCGCACCAGCATTCCTCAGGTCATGAACGGCCTGGGCGTCGCCATCGTCTCCACCTCGCGTGGCGTGATGACCGACCGCAAGGCTCGCGCCAATGGCGTGGGCGGCGAAGTGCTGTGCTACGTGGCCTAAGGAGAGATTCGAATGTCACGTATTGCAAAATACCCCGTTGAACTGCCGAAGGGTGTGGAAATTACCCTGAGCCAGGAACAGATCGTCGTCAAGGGCCCCCTGGGCAGCCTGACGCAAGCGCTGGACGGCAATGTGGTGGTCAAGCAGGAAGACGGCAATCTGTCGTTCGCCGCTGCTGACGAGAGCCGCCACGCCAATGCCATGTCCGGCACCCTGCGCGCCCTGGTCGCCAACATGGTGACTGGTGTGAGCAAGGGCTTCGAGCGCAAGCTGACGCTGATTGGCGTGGGCTTCCGTGCCCAGGCCCAAGCTGACGCGGTCAAGCTTCAACTCGGTTTCTCGCACGACATCGTGCACCCGCTGCCTGCTGGTATCAAGGCCGAAACCCCCACGCCGACCGAAATCGTGCTGAAGGGTGCCGACAAGCAGGTGCTGGGCCAGACCGCCGCTAAGATTCGCGCCTATCGCAAGCCGGAACCCTATAAGGGCAAGGGCGTGCGCTACGCTGACGAATACGTGGCGATCAAGGAAACCAAGAAGAAGTAATCGCGCAAGCAAGGAAATATCATGAACAAGAATCTTTCCCGTTTGCGTCGTGCGGTGCCTACCCGCCGGAAAATTGCCGAACTGGGCGCTCATCGCCTGACGGTTTTCCGTTCGAACCTGCACATTTACGCAAACATCATTTCGCCGGAAGGCAATCGCGTGCTGGTCAGCGCCTCCACCCAGGAAGCCGAAGTCCGCAAGCTGCTGGAAGGCAATGGCGGCAACGTCGCCGCTGCGACCCTGGTTGGCAAGCGCGTGGCCGAGAAGGCCAAGGCCGCTGGCATCGAAAGCGTTGCTTTCGACCGCTCGGGTTTCCGTTATCACGGTCGTGTGAAGGCCTTGGCCGAAGCCGCGCGTGAAGCCGGTCTCAAGTTCTAAGCGAGGGATTGTCAAATGGCTAAAGTACAAGGCAAGAACGCCGCTGAGAAGGAAATCGACGACGGCTTCCGCGAGAAGATGATCGCGGTCAACCGCGTCAGCAAGGTCGTCAAGGGTGGTCGCACCATGAGCTTCGCTGCGCTGACCGTGGTTGGCGATGGCGATGGCCGTATCGGCATGGGCAAGGGCAAGGCCCGCGAAGTGCCGGTGTCCGTCCAGAAGGCAATGGAACAGGCCCGTCGCGGTCTGTTCAAGGTGCCCCTGAAGAACGGCACGCTGCATCACACGGTGGTTGGCAAGCACGGCGCCTCGACGGTGCTGATCTCGCCGGCAGCCGAAGGTACCGGCGTTATCGCCGGCGGCCCGATGCGCGCCATCTTCGAAGTGATGGGCGTCCGTAACGTGGTTGCCAAGAGCCTGGGCTCGAGCAACCCCTACAACATGGTTCGCGCCACGCTGAATGGTCTGCGCGCGGCCCAGACGCCGGCGGAAGTTGCTGCCAAGCGCGGCAAGTCCGTCGAAGAAATCCTGGGGTAAGTCATGGCTCAGAAGCAAATCAAGGTTACGCTGGTGCGTTCGGTCATCGGCACCCACAAGTCGCACCGTGATACGGTTCGCGGCCTGGGGCTGCGCGGTTTGAACAGCAGCAAGGTGCTGGTCGATACGCCGGAAGTGCGTGGGATGATCCGCAAGGTCGATTATCTCGTTACCGTCTCGGACGTCTAAGGAAATACGATGTCGGAAATTCAACTCAATAACCTGGCCCCGGCTGAAGGCAGCAAGCACGCCCGCCGCCGCGTTGGTCGTGGTATCGGTTCCGGCCTGGGTAAGACCGCCGGCCGTGGCCACAAGGGTCAGAAATCCCGTACCGGTGGTTTCCACAAGGTCGGTTTTGAAGGCGGCCAAATGCCGCTGCAACGCCGCCTGCCCAAGCGTGGCTTCAAATCCTTGAATCGTCACCTGTATGCTGAAGTCCGCCTGTCCGAGCTGCAAGGCCTGCCCGTCGACGAAGTCGATGTGCAAGTGCTGAAGCAAGCCGGTGTGGTCGGTCAGGCCGTGCGTTTCGCGAAGGTCGTGAAGTCTGGCGAACTGACGCGCAAGCTGGTCCTGAAAGGCATCACGGCGACGGCCGGCGCTCGCGCCGCCATTGAGGCGGCCGGCGGCTCGCTGGCTTGATCACGAGGTGATGTGTGGCTAAAGCGCAGGCACTGGGCAAGACCGGACCCCGATACGGCGATCTGAAGCGTCGGTTGGTGTTCCTGTTGCTCGCGCTGGTTGTATACCGGCTCGGCACGCATATTCCCGTTCCTGGTATCAACCCCGATGCGCTGTCGGACTTGTTCCGTCAGCACTCGGGTGGGATCCTGGGCCTGTTCAACATGTTTTCTGGCGGGGCGCTTGAGCGTTTTTCCGTCTTCGCGCTGGGCATCATGCCCTATATCTCCGCGTCCATCATCATGCAGTTGATGTCCGTGGTGGTTCCGTCGCTGGAAGCGCTGAAGAAGGAAGGCGAAGCAGGGCGCCGCAAGATCACGCAGTACACGCGGTATTTCACCGTGGTGCTGGCGCTGGCGCAGGCCATCGGTATCTCGGTGGCCCTGGAATCGCAGCAAGGCCTGATCCTTGCAGGCACCAGTGCGATGCTGTTCCGTTTCACGACCGTCGTGACGCTGGTCACCGGCACCATGTTCATCATGTGGCTGGGTGAGCAGATCACCGAGCGTGGCCTGGGCAACGGCATTTCGATCCTGATCTTCGCCGGTATCGTGGCCGGGCTGCCTTCGGCAGTCGGTGGCTTGTTGGACCTGGTGCGTACCAGTGCTATGTCGGTGCCTGCCGCGTTGTTCATCGTTGCGCTGTCCATCGCCGTCACGGCGTTGGTGGTGTTCGTTGAGCGTGCGCAGCGCAGGATCACCGTCAACTATGCGAAACGCCAGGTGGGCAACAAACTTTATGGTGGCCAGAGCTCGCATCTGCCCCTGAAGCTGAATATGGCTGGTGTGATCCCTCCGATCTTCGCCTCGTCCATCATTCTGTTGCCCGCCACGGTGGCAAGCTGGTTTGCCACTGGCGAGAGCATGCGTTGGCTGAGTGACCTGGCTGCGGCTTTGCAACCGCGTCAGCCGCTGTATGTCACCCTGTACGCCACTGCCATCATCTTTTTCTGCTTCTTCTACACGGCCCTGGTGTTCAACAGCCGTGAAACTGCGGACAATCTCAAGAAGAGCGGTGCTTTTGTGCCGGGGATTCGTCCTGGTGAGCAAACTGCGCGATATATCGACAAGATCCTCATGCGCCTAACTCTGGCAGGCGCGTTGTATATCACGCTGGTGTGCTTGATTCCCGAGTTCTTGGTGATGCGTTGGAATGTCCCGTTCCTGTTTGGCGGAACTTCCCTGCTCATCATGGTGGTCGTGACCATGGATTTCATGGCCCAGGTCCAGGCTTACATGATGTCTCATCAATATGACTCTCTGCTCAAGAAGGCGAACTTCAAGGGCGGGAACCGACCCTTGCGCTAGTAGAGTGGTAGCAGAAAATGGCAAAGGACGATGTCATTCAGATGCAGGGCGAGGTCATAGAAAACCTCCCCAACGCAACTTTCCGCGTCAAGCTGGAAAACGGCCATGTAGTTCTTGGCCACATTTCCGGCAAGATGCGCATGCATTACATCCGGATCCTGCCGGGTGACAAGGTCACAGTGGAGCTCACGCCCTATGATCTTTCACGTGCCAGGATCGTATTCCGGTCCAAGTGATCCGGTCGGGGTACAGGGAAACAGGATTCAGATCGGCTTAGCCGGTCATTAGCAACGGATTTATTCAAGGAACAGTCATGGCCCGTATTGCTGGCATCAATATTCCGCCGCAACAACACGCCGAGATCGGCCTGACCGCCATCTACGGCATTGGTCGTACCCGCGCTCGCAAGATTTGCGAAGCTGCAGGCGTACCTGTCGAAAAGAAGGTTAAGGACCTCACCGACGCCGAGCTGGAGCGCATCCGCGAGCACGTCGGTGTCTTCACGGTCGAAGGTGACCTGCGTCGTGAAGTGCAGCTGTCCATCAAGCGCCTCATCGACCTGGGTACCTATCGTGGTATGCGTCACAAGCGTGGCCTGCCGGTGCGCGGTCAGCGCACTCGCACGAACGCTCGTACCCGCAAGGGTCCGCGTCGCGCCGCAGCGTCTCTGAAGAAATAATCAAGGATAGACATCATGGCCAAAGCTTCGAGCGGCGCCGCGCGCGTCCGTAAAAAGGTCAAGAAGAACGTATCGGACGGTATCGCCCACGTTCACGCTTCTTTCAACAACACGATCATCACGATCACCGACCGTCAGGGCAATGCCCTGGCCTGGGCCACTTCTGGTGGCGCCGGCTTCAAGGGTTCGCGTAAATCGACCCCGTTCGCGGCGCAGGTTGCTGCCGAGAGCGCCGGTCGCGTGGCGATCGAGTACGGCATCAAGACGCTGGAAGTCCGCATCAAGGGACCTGGTCCCGGCCGCGAATCTTCGGTGCGCGCGCTGAACGCGCTGGGCATCAAGATCTCCAGCATTGCTGACATCACGCCGGTGCCGCACAACGGCTGCCGTCCGCCTAAGCGCCGTCGTATTTAAGGGAAAACCAAATGGCACGTTACATTGGCCCCAAGTGCAAGCTCTCGCGTCGCGAGGGTACCGATCTGTTTCTGAAGAGCGCCCGCCGTTCGCTGGAATCCAAGTGCAAGCTGGATTCCAAGCCCGGTCAGCACGGCCGCACCTCCGGTGCCCGTACGTCGGACTACGGCCTGCAACTGCGTGAAAAGCAAAAGCTCAAGCGCATGTACGGCGTTCTGGAAAAACAGTTCCGCAAGTACTTCGAAGAAGCCGATCGCCGTCGTGGCAACACCGGCGAAATCCTGATCCAACTGCTGGAATCGCGTCTGGACAACGTCGTCTACCGCATGGGCTTCGGTTCCACGCGTGCTGAAGCCCGCCAGCTGGTGGCTCACCGCGCCATCGAACTGAACGGCCACACGGCTGACATCCCGTCCATGCTGATCAAGGCAGGTGACGTGATCGGCGTGCGCGAGAAGGCCAAGGGCCAGGCTCGCATCAAGGAAGCCCTGGAACTGGCTGCCAGCCAAGGCATCCCCCAGTGGGTGGAAGTTGACGCCACCAAGCTGGTCGGTACCTTCAAGTCCGCCCCGGATCGTGCTGACGTCGCTCGCGACATCAACGAATCCATGGTCGTGGAACTTTACTCGCGTTAATCGACGCGATTATCGGGTCTGGGCACTGCCATTCCGGTGGCGGTGCGCTATACTTCGATGCTTGTCTGGCAGCCGTGTGCTTTTGCATCCGGCTGCCTGTTGCATGTGCACCGCCAGGCTTGCTCTGGATAGTGCCCATGCAACAGGCAGTCCGCCGTGTCATCCGCCAGGATGGCTGTCGCCCCAGTGGTGGCGGCACCGGTAGCGCCTGGTTTGCAGTCCTCGAGATTCGCAGGTCTATTTCTTTCTTTTTTCCGTCAGCCTTATCGGTGTAACGAGCCGAGGGTATTGATCAAGGAACATTCATGTCCGTCCAAGGTTTTCTGAAGCCGCGTGCGATCGAAGTCGAAACGCTCAGCGCCACCCATGCCAAAATCATCATGGAGCCCTTCGAGCGCGGCTACGGCCACACGCTGGGCAATGCGCTGCGCCGCATCCTGCTGTCGTCCATGACCGGTTATGCGCCGACTGAAGTGCAGATCACCGGTGTGGTGCATGAGTACTCCACGCTGCCAGGCGTCCAGGAAGACGTGGTCGACCTGATCCTGAACCTGAAGGGCGTCGTGTTCAAGCTGCACAGCCGTGAAGAAGTCACCCTGACCCTGCGCAAGCAAGGCCCTGGCGACGTTTTTGCGCGTGACATCGAACTGCCGCATGATGTCGAAATCATCAATCCGGATCACGTGCTGGCCCACCTGAGCGACAACGCCAAGCTGGAAATGCAGATCAAGGTCGAGCAAGGCCGAGGCTATGTGCCCGGCAACGTGCGCGCCCTGGCTGACGACCGTTCGCAATCCATCGGCCGTATCGTGCTGGACGCTTCGTTCAGCCCGGTGCGCCGCGTGAGCTACGCTGTCGAAAACGCCCGCGTCGAGCAGCGTACCGACCTGGACAAGCTGGTGCTGGACATCGAAACCAACGGCGTGATCACGCCCGAGGAAGCGGTGCGCCAATCGGCCCGCATCCTGATGGACCAGATCTCCGTGTTCGCCGCGCTGGAAGGCCCGGGCGAATCCGCCTACGAACAGCCCAGCCGCGCTGGCGCGCCGCAGATCGACCCGGTCCTGCTGCGTCCGGTGGACGACCTGGAGCTGACGGTGCGTTCGGCCAACTGCCTGAAGGCCGAAAACATCTACTACATCGGCGATCTGATCCAACGTACCGAAAACGAGCTGCTCAAGACCCCGAACCTGGGCCGCAAGTCGCTCAACGAAATCAAGGAAGTGCTGGCCGCACGCGGCCTGACCCTGGGCATGAAGCTGGAAAACTGGCCGCCCCTGGGCCTCGAGCGTCCCTGAGTCTGAACCAGGTCCCGGCCGTGTGCCGGGACCTTGCTGATTTCAGCCGCCGTGCCTTGCATGGCGGCCGGTCCCCCGGGCAGCAGCATCGTCCGGCGTACCGTTCCAGGGCAGCTTTTTCGTCCCTGGCCGGAAGCCAGTCTTCCGGAATCCCTGGCAGTACAGGCATGTTTGCATGCCATTCATTCCATCGGACCGCGCCCCGCAAGGGGTGATAGAAGAGCCGGTTAACTTGGTGCCCAGGCACCGTTCATTCAAGATTCAAAGGAAATACCATGCGTCACCGTCACGGCCTGCGTAAGCTGAACCGCACCAGCAGCCACCGCCTTGCCATGTTCCGCAACATGGCTGTCTCGCTGATCACGCACGAAGCGATCAAGACCACCTTGCCGAAAGCCAAGGAACTGCGTCGCGTCATCGAGCCGCTGATCACGCTGGGCAAGAACCCCACCCTGGCCAACAAGCGCCTGGCTTTCGCCCGTCTGCGTGATCGCGACGCCGTGGTCAAGCTGTTTGAAGTCGTTGGCCCGCGCTACGCTGCCCGCAATGGCGGCTACACCCGTGTGCTGAAGATGGGTTTCCGTCAGGGCGATAACGCCCCGATGGCGTTCATGGAACTGGTGGATCGTCCTGAAGTCGAGGCCGACGAGCAAGCTCAAGCTGCCGATCAGGAATAAGACGTACATCAGCTTGCGCTGATGCCAGGCGGCGACCGTTTCTGACGGTCGCCGCCTTTATTTTTGCCCGGCCGCGTCGTGAAAAGAGGACACTCGGCCCGGGGGCTGGCCCAAGGCTCGCCAAACGGCTGGCAAAGGTTCATACTTATTGTGTTGCCCCGTCCGGGAGCACGCCGCGGCATTTGTGGCCGACGTGTTCCCGGGCGGGGTTTTCGCCGTTCTGGCCTGGTTGATAGGATAGGAAATGACGCTCACCAGTCTGCTGTTTTTTGTTCCCACCTGTTTCGCTCTGAACCTGGTGCCGGGGCCGAACAATTTGCTCAGCGTGCACAATGGCGCCTGCTACGGGTTCCGCAAGGCGGTGGGTGCAGGCTTGGGACGAGAGGCTGCTTTCGCCATTCTGATCGTGTTGTCGGCGCTGGGCCTTGCGGCCTTGCTGGCCGCTTCTGCGACGTTTTTCCTGGTGGTGAAGTTCGTCGGGGCTGCCTATCTGCTGTACATCGCCGTCAAGCTGTGGCGCGCCAAGGTGGGTGGCTTTGATCCCGATCTTTCCGGCGTGAAGCATCATGAATCGCTGGGGCAACTGATGCGTACCGAGTTCATGGTGGCGATCAGCAACCCCAAGGCCATTTTGATTTTCGGTGCGTTGCTGCCGCAATTCGTCGATCATACCCAGCCGGTGGCCGAGCAACTGCTGATGCTGGGCGGTGTGTTCCTGGTGCTGGAGTGGGGGTCCATCGCCCTGTACGCCTTTATGGGCGTATATCTCGGCGGCTGGCTCAAGACACCGCGCAATATGGGGCGATTCAACAAGTTCTGCGGCCTGTTCCTGGGCACGGCCGGGCTGGGCCTGCTGTTTTCGCGCTCCTGATCCGCTCTCGGGGCTGCTCAGGAGAGATAGCCAGGTACGGCCAGGCCCTGCGGGCATTCTGCCGCAGGGCCTGCTTCATTTTCTTGGCGCTTGGCGGGAGAGCCCTGGCCAATGCCGCCTGCGCCAGGTTCAACGCAGGCGCTCCAGTACCGCAAGAAATTCTGCAGGCCCCATATAGCCGATGACACGTGCATCTTCCCTAGGCTGTCCGCCTGCATCATGGAACAGCATGGCGGGGGGGCCGAAAATGCGCAATTGCTTCATGAGCGCACGGTCAGCGGCGCTGGCGCGCGTCACGTCCAGGCGCAGCAGCGTGAATTGCCGCAACGCTGCCTGCACGGCTGGGTCGGAGAGCGTGTCGCGTTCCATTTCGTGGCAGATCGCGCACCAGTCGGCATAGACGTCCAGCATGACTGGACGGCTGCTGGCTGCCAGCGCGGCTTCCAGTTCGCGGGTGCTGGCGATGTCGGTGAAGACCAGCGGAGCTTCCTGCTGCGCAGCGGGGCGGTTCCAGGCCGCCAGCGGTGCCAGGGGGTCGCGGCCGCCACTGGCCGCACCGAACAGCCAGATCAGAGCCACGCCTGCCAGCAGTAGGCCTGCCGTCTTCAGTGCGGCAGGGCCGGGCTGGATGGGCCGAGGCAGCGCTTCGAAGGCGCCCATGAGCACGGCAGCAAAGCAGGCCAGGGCTGCCCAGCCGGCCAATGCCAGCGCACCCGGCAGCAAGGTACTGGCCAGCCACCAGGCAGTGCCCAGCAGCAGCAGGCCGGTCAATTGGCGGATACGTTCCATCCAGGGACCGGGCCGGGGCCGCCAGCGGCCTGCCAGCAAGCCCAGCAGGAGCAGGGGCAGTCCCATGCCCCAGGCCATGGCAAACAGCGATAGGCCGCCGCGCATGACATCACCGCTTTGTGAGAGGTACAACAGCGCGCCGGCCAGCGGGGCAGCGACGCATGGGCCTATCACCAGGGCGGAGACGGCGCCCAGCAGGCCTGCGCGTGGCAGGCTGTTGGCGATTCCTCCTTGTCCGATACGGCCCAGACGGCCTTGCAGCGCACCGGGCATCTGGAAGGTGAAAACGTCGAACTGCGCCAGCGCCAGCAGCGCCAGCGCCAGCGAGAACAGGCCGATGAGCCAGGGCATCTGCAGCCAGCTGGAGAGTGCCGCGCCCGTGGCGCCCGCCAGGATGCCCATCAGGGTGTAAATGATCGACATGCCTGCCACATAGGCGGCAGCAAGCGCCAGGCCACGGCCGCGGGTCAGCGTGCCCGCTGGCGAAGACAGCAGCATGGCCGATACGATGGGCAGCATGGGCAGGACGCAGGGGGTCAGCGACAGCAGCAGGCCCAGCCCCAGGAAGCTCAGCAATTGCAGACCCAGCTGGCCGTCAGCGGCCCCAAGGCGCCGGGCCATGTCCAGGTCGCCGCCGCTCAGGGGCGGCGCCGCAGGCGTCGCGGAAGCGGGAGCGGCAGAGGAAGCAGGGTCAGTGCTGGCAGCGCTGGCCGGGCCAGCACTGGTTATTGGGGCTGCATCGCTCTGCGGTACGCTGCGTACCGATGTGGCGGCATCGCCAGGGGCGGGCAGGTCTGTCTGGAGGCTGGACAGGGGCGCCAGTGCGTCCTCCAGGGTTTCCTGGGCAGCGATGCGATAGTTGCCTTGGCCGTCGTCTTCGAGTTGCAGGCGCTGGCGCAAAGGCGGGTAGCACAGACGGTCTTCGGCGCAGCCCTGGCTGTCGGCAATGAAGGCCAGCGGCGGGCGGCCCGGCAGATCAGGAATGGGGACGATAATTTCGAGCCGGTCGCGGTAGACCTCCATGTCGCGCTGGAAGGTCGTATCGAACACTTCGCCGCCGGTGGGCAAGGCTGCGCTGGCGGCTTGCGCGCCGGCAGCCGAGAGCCAGTGCCAGGCCAGCTTTTCGCGATACATGTAGTAGCCGGGCGCGATGGTGTAGTCCAGTACCAGGCGCTGCTGGCCGTCGATCGCAGCGCTTAGCGCAAAGGCTTCTTCTTCGGGCAGCAGGGCGGGCTTGGTCGGGAAGAAACCGGGCAAGGTATTGCCGGGCAGCGCCGAGGCCGGCTGGGCCTGCGCGGGGCGGGTCAGCGACAGGCATAGCAGCAGCGCCAGGGCCAGCAGCAAGCCCAGTTGCAGCCCTGGCCGCCCGGGCCGGTTCTGCGTCATGTGGCTCATGCTTGCGGGCCGGCGGGCGCCGGGGTAGAGCAAGCCGTGATCCATTCCAGGTAGGCGGGCAGGCCCGCGCTGATGGGCAGGCAAATGATTTCCGGGACGGCATAGGGGTGGTGCCGTTGGATGGTGGCGATGGCGCCGGCACGTTGCGCCTGGCTCAACTTGGCCTGGAGCGGGTACTCCGTGGCGTGCTCCAGCTTACCTTCCCATGAATAGGTGGAGTGCACCGGGGCACCAATCTGGACGCAGGCCGCGAAGCCGCCTAGCACCAGCTCGTCGGCAACGGCCTGGGCCAGTGCCAGATCAGGGAAAGTGCTGAGCAGGAGTTCGCAATCGGGGGGCAGGGTGGTCATGGCAGGTCCGTATGGGCGGCCTTGGCACGGCAGGCGCGCGGGAAGGAAATGGTATTGGGCCGGCGGCTTGATATCGGCGCATGCCGGGGGCTTGCATCGGCGCGCGCTTTGTGTGAGTTTAGCCCTTGATGGCGAGGGGGACGAGGCATGAACCGGAAAAGTGGGCAGGTGCCGGCAGGACGACAGGCAGAGAGCGCCGATGCACAGGCAGCGCAGCGCGTGCTGAACCATGTTCGGAGCCTTGAGGACCAGAGCTGCTTGCTGGTCGGTGTGGAGGCAGTGTTTTCCCATGCGGCGCAAGGCATGCAGCACAGCCATGCCCGGATCCAGTTCCTGCAGGTGCTGGAAGGCGCGTTGGCAGTGCGGGTGGGGACGCAGCAGTGGCTGGTGCCGCAGCATCATGCCTTGCTGCTGCCTGCCGGGCTGACGCATGACAACCGCTATTTCGGGCCGGCGCGGGTGCGCAGCCTGTATATCGCGCCCGGGCTCTGGCAGGCCGGCATGCCAGAGGGTTGCCGGCTGGTGGCGGTGCCCCCCTTGCTGCGCGAACTGAGCGCGGCCGTCCTGGCCATTCCCAGGGAACCGTCCACTGATGACCGCCATGCCTTGCTGATGGCTCTGACCGTGCGGGAGATACAGCACCAGCCGGGATTGGCGCTGCGGCTGCCGATGCCGGCGGACCGGCGCCTGCAACGCATGTGTGAAACCTTGTTGCGTGATCCGGGCAACCGTGCGCCGCTGGCGTACTGGACCCGGGTGTCGGGGCTCAGTCAGCGTACGCTGACGCGGCTTTTCCCCCGTGAAACGGGGTTGAGCTACAGCGCCTGGCGCCAGCAGTTGTTGCTGCTGGCAGCGCTGGAACGCCTGGCGTCGGGGCGAACCGTCGGGGCGGTGGCGCTGGACCTGGGCTATGCCTCTGCCAGCGCATTCGGCGCGATGTTTCTGCGGCAGGTAGGCATGACCCCTTCGGCCTATGCCAGATGCCAGGCAGGACACGCCTGAGCGGTCGTGGCAGAGCGGGCCTGTCGACACCCGGACGAAACGCTATGGCCTGATCACGATAGTGAATGGCCTTGATGAGATAGATGCGCTGGAATGGCAGCCGCAAGATAGCGGGGCAGGGCGAGTGGTGCGCCAGTGCTGCCGTCCGTGGCCCGCATGCATGCCGGTATTGCCGGACGCAGGCGTTCTTCACTGTTTTCAGGGGGCAAGTCTTGGAACAAGCTAACCATCCCGTTTACGGGACATATGATCAGTCCGCGCTGGACTCCCAATACAACATCCTGGGGATGATCCCTGGCTACAAGGACATCTTCACGCGCTGGGATGCGGACAGTGCGGCAGCCCGGCAGCAGGCGCAGGCCGAGGGGCGGTTGCAGGTGCTGAGGTATGGCGCATTCGCCTTGCAGGAAATCGACTTTTTCTCATGCGGTGCCCAGAAAGCACCGGTGGTGTTGTTCATTCATGGCGGCTATTGGCGTTCACAGGACAAGTCGGCATTTGGCTATACCGCGGCGGCCTATCAGGCTCTGGGCTGCCATGTGGCGCTGGTGAATTACCGCCTGGCGCCGGCAGTGAACATGGACCAGATTGTCGATGACCTGCGTGCCAGCGTGGCCTGGCTGGATGGCCAGGCGCAGGCGCTGGGCATTGCGCGTGACCGTATTTATATCGCCGGCAGTTCGGCGGGCGGCCATCTGGTGGCAACCTTGATGGCGACGGATTGGGCAGCGCTGGGCGTGCGCGAGGATATCGTGCGCGGCGGCTGCGCGCTCAGTGGGGTGTATGAACTGGAGCCCATCCGGCTGTGCTTCCTCAATGCCGTGGTGGGCCTGGATACTGTTCAGGCGCGCCGCAACAGTCCCTTGTACCGCCTGCCACGCCAGGGGCTGCCCTTGATCCTGTCAGTAGGCGGGGATGAGTCTCTGGAATTCCAGCGGCAGCAGGATACCTATGCGCAGGCCTGCCGGGAGCGGGGCATGGCGGTGACTGTCGTGCCGCAGCCGGACGGCCATCACTTCGACATGATAGACCGCTGGTGCGACCCCAATCAGGCGCTGTTCCGCGAATTTGCCGCGATGATCCAGGCCGACTGAGTGAGGGCCAAGCCGGTGTTGTATCCGGTGCGCTCCCCCTGGGTGCGACTCATGACGGCCGCTTCAGGCCGGGGTGGCTTCCCGGTGCGCCGACAGGCTTTGCTCGATGATCCGTGCCAGCCGTTCGAAGGCCGGCACGATCTGGCTTTCCTGAACGCCTGCATAGCCCAGCAGCAGGCCCTGACAGGGCGTGGAAGTGCCCGCATAGTGTGAGGACAACGCCCGAGCGACCAGCCCCTGGCGGCGTGCCTCGAGCACGACGGCCTGGTCCGTGCCGGGCGGGCTGTCGGGCGGCAGGTGCAGCACCAGGTGCAGCCCGGCCTCATGGGCGGAAACCGGCCAGTCCGCGCCTAGCCGCCTGGTGATGGCGGCGCGCAGCAGCGTCTGCTTGCGCGCATAGAGCTGGCGCATGCGACGGATGTGGGCGGCATACATGCCTTGCGAGATGAATTCGGCCAGCGCCGCCTGTTGGACCAGTTGTCCGTCGCGGAAAAGTTCGGCGTAGCCGTCGGCGCATTGTGCAGCGATGGCTTCGGGCAGGACCAGATAACCGGTGCGGATGCCGGGGAACAGGGTTTTGGACAGAGATCCCATGTAGATCACGCGGCCATGTTCGTCCAGGCCCTGCAGCGATGCCAGTACCCGGCCTTCGAAGCGGAACTCGCTGTCGTAGTCGTCCTCCAGCACCCAGGCATCGTGCTGGCGCACGTATTCCAGCAGCCGGCGGCGGCGCGCCAGGCTCATCACCATTCCCAGCGGGAATTGGTGCGATGGCGTGACATAGATGAGGCGCGGCGGGTGCAGCATCAGCTCGCCTTGCAGCGTCAGCCCTTCTGCATCCACTGGTACCGGCACCAGCTCCAGGCCCTGTGCCTGCAGCAGGCTGCGAGCCGGGCGATAACCCGGCTCTTCCACCCAGACCCGGTCGCCGGTATCGGCCAGCATCTGGCCGACCAGCGCGATGGATTGCTGGATGCTGGTCGTGATGATGACCTGTTCCGGCGTGCAGTTCACTGAGCGCGACAGGCGCAGGTGTTCGGCGACGGCCTGGCGTAGCGGGTAGTAGCCGCCATGGTGGGCGTAGTTGAGGCGGTCGCGGCGGCAATAGCGCCAGTGACGCCCGATCATGCGGGCCCAGGCCGCGTGCGGGAAATGGTCGGTGTCGGAAATCCCCAGCGCGAAAGCGCCGGAAGGGCTTTCGACGATGGCGGCATCCTTGAGCACCAGCAGCCCGCGCCGTGACAGGCCTGGATCTGGCGCGGGCTGGGCTTCGCCCGCTACCAGCAGGCGGTCGGGGACGTGGCCGGGCAGGGTGTCGGATAAATACGTTCCGCTGCCAGGCCGGCTGATCAGGTAGCCCTCAGCCAGCAATTGATCGAAAGCATGCAGCACGGTATTGCGCGACAGCTTCAGCTCGTCGGCCAGCGCGCGTGTGGACGGCATGCGCGTATTCGGGGGCCACATGCCCTTCAGGATGGCCTGGCGCAGCAGGTCGTAGATCTGCCGGTTGAGCGGCCCGTGGGGCGACAACTTGTCGTAATCCAGGTACTGGAGCAGGTAGTCGGAAAGCAGCACGATAGCGACGTCGAAAGTGGCAGGGTGACAGGGAAAACCCTAGCAAGAATCGTGCCAAGTGGTACCACGAAGAAAGGCTGAAGTGGCGCTTTTTACCGGTCCACATGACGCGTACTGTGTGATGACAGCGTGCGACGGACTGATTTCACATGTGGCCCGGCCGGCGCGCTGCCCTCCCTTCGGGGTGGAGCCAGGCGAGGCATTCATTCTGTAGCCCTGGGCTTTTCCGAATGGTGGCGAGGCATTGCCGATCCTGATGATGGCGTGCTCCGCTTTTCGACAGTGTTGTCATTTATGGACGATGAGACCATGATGAAAAACCTCAATTCCTTTCCACGGAAATTTGTGTGCGGCTTGGCGCTGGCCCTGGTGCCCATGATGATGGCGGGCACGGCAGCGCAGGCGCAGACACGTGGCGGCACGTTGGGCCTGGTTGCCAACCCGGAACCTCCGTCCATCGTCACGGCCATGAATTCCATGGTGGCGGCGCAATACATGGGCAGCAAGGTTTTCCAGGGTTTGCTGACCTACGACGGCGACCTGAAGCCGCGTCCTGAACTGGCCAAATCCTGGACGGTTTCCGACGATGGCCTGAGCTATGTGTTCGAGTTGCAGGAAGGGGTGAAATGGCACGACGGCCAGCCATTTACCGCCGATGATGCGGTATTCACCATTGGCACATTGCTGCCGGCGGTGCATGTGCGCACCGGTTTGGTGCTGAAGAACTATCTTGAGTCAGTGACGGCCAAGGATGCACACACGGTCGAGATCAAGCTGAAGAAGCCTTTCCCGCCGTTCATCTACATGTTCGAGTCCGGCACCATGCCGATGATGCCCAAGCATTTGTACGAGGGTACGGACTTCGCCCGCAATCCGGCCAACCAGAAGCCGGTCGGCACCGGCCCGTTCCGCTTCAAGGAATGGAAGCGCGGTTCCTACCTGCGGCTTGAACGTAACCCGGATTACTGGAAGCCCGGTTTGCCGTACCTGGATGGCGTGGTGTTCTACATGATGCCGGATGCGGCCTCCCGTGTGGTGGCCTTCGAGAATGGCACGGTGCAGGTGTTGCGCAGCGGCGACCTGGAAGTGTCCGACCTCAAGCGCCTGCAGGGCATGGATGGCGTGGACTACACGGCCAAGGGCTGGGAGTTGTTCTCGCCCACTTATCACCTGCAGCTCAACCTGCGCAAGCCGCCCTTCGATAACGTCAAGGTGCGCCAGGCGATCCAGCATGCACTGGACCGGCAGTTCATCGTTGATGTGATTTTCGAAGGCCTGAATTGGCCGGCAACCGGGCCGTTCGCCAAGACGGAACTGTTCTTTGAAAAGGATGTGCAGCAGTATCCCTACGATCTCGACAAGGCCCGGGCATTGATCAAGGAATCGGGCGTGGATGTCGGCGCGCGGCCGGTGAAGCTGCTCAACATGGCGCTCGGCGGCAACTATGACCGCCTGCTGGAATACACCAAGCAGATGCTCGAGCAGATCGGCTTCCGTGTCGAAATCGAAGCCAGCGATGGCGGTACCTGGGCCAGCAAGGTCAGCAACTGGGATTACGACATCACCTTCAACCTGCCTTACCAGTACGGGGACCCGGCCCTGGGCGTGGAGCGGCTGTACGTGACACGCAATATTTCCAAGGGCAGCCCGTTTGCCAACAACCAGGGCTACAGCAACCCCGAGGCCGACGCCCTGTGGGACAAGGCTGGACAGGAACTGGACCCGGCCAAGCGTGCAGCGTACTACAGCGACCTGCAGAAAATCCTGGCGCGGGACGTGGCGAACAACTGGCTGATGGATATCGAATTCGGCACGGTTTCCAAATCGAACGTGAAGAATCCGGTGAGCTCGGGCCATAGCCTGACTGAATCCCTGGATACCGTATCCATCGAGTAGTACGCGCAGCAATAAGCGAGCTGGCGCGGCCAGGGGGGCCGCGCCAGGCAACTGGACGCGAGGTATCCGATGTTTATTTCATTCCTTACGACGCGGTTGTTCAAAGCATTGATGGTGATGCTGGGTGTGGTTGTCATCAATTTTTTCCTGATCCGCATGGCGCCGGGCGACCCTGCTGCCGTGCTGGCCGGGGAGTCGGGTGCGAGTGACCCGGCATTTGTCGAGGCGCTGCGCGCGCAGTTTGGGCTGGACCAGCCCTTGCTGACGCAGTTGTGGGTTTATCTGAAGGGGGCGGTGCAGCTGGACCTGGGCTATTCCTACCGCAACCATGTGCCGGTGTTCGACCTCATCATGGAACGCCTGCCGGCAACGCTGCTGCTGATGGCGGCAGCCTTCGTGATTTCCATTGTGGCCGGCGTGGCGCTGGGCGCACTGGCGGCGCGTTCGCGGTTTCGCAACCGGCACCGCTGGGTCGACAGCCTGGTAATGTCCTCGGCGATGCTGCTGTACGCCACGCCGCTGTTCTGGCTGGCGCTGCTGAGCGTGATCATCTTTTCCGTCATCCTGGGCTGGTTCCCGGCGTTCGGCATGGAAAGCGTGGCCGCCAGCTATGTCGGGTGGGAAAAAGTGCTGGATATCGGCCGCCACCTGGTGCTGCCGGCCTGTTCCCTGGCGGCGTTTTTCATGGCGGTATATGCGCGCCTGATCCGCGCTTCCATGCTGGAAGTCATGGGCATGGACTACGTCAAGACGGCACGCGCCAAGGGCGTGCCGCCCGGACGCGTCCTGCGGGTGCACGTGATGCGCAATGCGCTGATGCCAGTGGTTACCTTCGCTGGCGTGCAACTGGGCCAGCTGGCAGGCGGTGCGGTGCTGACTGAAACCGTATTCGGCTGGCCCGGTGTGGGCAGGCTGATGTTCGATGCCTTGTTGCAACGTGATTATCAACTGTTGCTGGGCGGCTTCCTGGTGACTTCGGCCATGGTGGTGTTCTTCAACTTCATGGCGGACCTGGTGTACCGGGTGCTGGACCCGCGGATAGGCGCCAACGGAGCGAAATCATGAAATCGCTGAGCAAACATTACCTGCGTAATTACGGTGCCGTGGCAGGGCTGGCGTTCTTCGCGCTGGTGGCTTTGGTGGCGCTGCTGGGGCCACTGCTTTATTCGCAGTCGCCATGGATGATCGTGGCGCGGCCCATGCTGCTGCCGTTTACCGACATGGCTCATCCGCTGGGCACGGACATGCTGGGGCGTGACGTGCTGGCAGGCCTGATCTATGGCGCCCGGGTGTCGCTGACAGTAGGCCTGGTGGCGACGGGCGTGGCGCTCAGTGTTGGCGTGCTGGTCGGGGCGGTGGCCGGTTATGCCGGCGGTCTGATCGACGATGCCCTGATGGCGGTCACGGAGTTTTTCCAGACCATTCCGCAGCTGGTGATGGCCGTGCTGGTGGTCGCCATCCTCAACCCTTCGCTCTATTCGGTGGTGGGCGCGATTGCGCTGGTGTCATGGCCGCCGGTGGCGCGGCTGGTGCGTGGCGAATTCATGTCGCTGCGGGAGCGTGAATTCGTGCAGGCGGCGGTGGTGATAGGCCAGCGCCCCAGCCGCATCGTGCTGACGCAGATCCTGCCCAATGCCATGTCGTCCATCATCGTCATGGGCTCCTTCATGGTGGCGACCGCCATCCTGACGGAAGCGGCACTGTCCTTCCTGGGGCTGGGCGACCGCAACCAGATGAGCTGGGGCTTCATGATCGGCGCCGCGCGCAGTGTGATTCGGCAATCCTGGTGGCTGAGCATTGCACCGGGAGTGGCGATCCTGATGACAGTGCTGGCCATCAACCTGATCGGCGAAGGGCTGAATGATGCGTTCAATCCGCACCTGCGCCGGCGTGGCGAGTGAACCGTGCGAGCCAAGGGGAAACACGAAATGAATACGAGCCATACGAGTGCCAACGCGGGTTTGCTGCGACAGATGCAGGGCGGCGCAGACAGGCGCGACCTGCAGTTCTTCGCAGCGCGCAGTCACGCGCCAGCCACCGCGCCTGGCCCGCATGACAGTTCTTCCGCCGCGCTGCCGCAAGCGGCACTGTTGCAGGTGCAGGGCCTCAGCATCGCCTTGCCTGCCAGCGGCAGCGACCGGCCCTATGCGGTGCGGGATGTGTCCTATGACGTCCACGCCGGAGAAATTCTCTGCCTGGTAGGGGAATCCGGTTCGGGAAAATCCATGAGCGCCAATGCCATCATGGGCCTGTTGCCGGATTACCTGCAGCCGGAGGCCGGCCGCATCCTGTTTCGCGGGCGTGATTTGTTGCAGACCGGCGAAGAGGACATGCGCAAGTTGCGTGGCCGAGAAATCGCCATGGTGTTCCAGGAGCCGCTGTCGGCGCTCAATCCGGTCATGACGGTGGGTGACCAGATACTGGAGGTGCTGCGTGTGCACCAGGCCTACCCCGGCCCGCAAGGCGTGCAGCGGGTGCTGGAATTGCTGGAATTCGTCGGTCTGCCAGAGCCTGCCACGCTGTACAAGGCCTATCCGTTCCGGCTTTCCGGCGGCCAGCGTCAGCGGGTGGTGATCGCCATGGCGCTGGCGCTGGAGCCGGGCCTGCTGATTGCAGACGAACCTACGACGGCTCTGGACGTGACGACTCAGGCGCAGATCCTGGCGTTGATCAAGCGCATCCAGCGCGAGAAGGGCATGGGAGTCGTGTTCGTGACCCACGATTTCGGCGTGGTGGCCGAGATCGCCGACCGCGTGGCGGTGATGGAGCGCGGCGTGCTGGTCGAACAGGGCCCGGCCGTCCAGGTGCTGGAGAAGCCCCAGCATCCGTATACACGCAAGCTGATCGCCGCTGTGCCGGGACGGCGCGGTACGGCGTTGCCAGACATGAACGAGGGTTGCGTGATGCGGGTGGATGGCTTGCGCAAGGTCTATGCCAGCGGCAGCCGGCTGCTGGGCACGCGCCGCGAGGTTGTGGCTGCCGATGATGTGAGCTTCGCGGTGCACCAAGGGGAAACACTGGGCATCGTGGGGGAATCCGGGTCGGGCAAATCCACCATCGGCAAGTGCCTGCTGCGCCTGACTCATGTGGATGGCGGCGCCATCCATTTCGGCGGCGTCGATATCACGCGCATGAGCGAGCGCGAATTCCGGCCACTGCGCAAGGATGTGCAGATGATTTTCCAGGACCCTTTTGCTTCGCTCAATCCGCGTCATACAGTCGGCCGCATCATTACCGACGGGCCGCGCGCCAATGGCGTGCCCATGGCCGAGGCCGAGCGGCGCGCTCGTGCGCTGCTGGAACGGGTGGGGCTGGAAGCCTCGGCCTACGACAGGCACCCCGGCCAGTTTTCCGGCGGGCAGCGGCAACGCATCGGAATCGCCCGTGCGTTGGCGCTGGAGCCACGTCTTCTGGTGGCAGACGAATCGGTGTCGGCCCTGGACGTGTCGGTGCAGGAGCAGGTGCTGGCCTTGCTGGCAGACCTGCAACGCAGCCTGAATATCGCGATGATCTTCATCACCCACGATTTGCGCGTGGCGGCCCAGATCTGCCACCGCGTGGCGGTCATGCACAAAGGCAAGGTGGTGGAGTACGGGCCGGCCGCCAGTATTTTCGACGCGCCTTCAGATCCCTATACCCAGCGTCTGGTGCAGGCGATTCCGGGCCAGCAGTGGTACAGCCGCCTGATGGATGAACGCCTGCAGGCCGGCGGTATGCAGGCCACGCCAGGCATGGCGTGATGAGGCTGCAGTGAAATGGGAATGCATGAATTTTTGGATAGAGGAAAGTCGCATCCATGACTGAACGTACGCAAGCATCATCGAACGCTGCGCAAGGTGCCGACACACTGACGGCTGCTTTGCTGAGCCGCTCTTTCGACCTGTCGTTTCTCAAGCCGCAGCTGGAAGCGGCCATTCCCGGCCTGGAGGTCGTCGAGTGGCCTGACCCACGCCATGCGCAGGCCGAACTGGCCGTGTGCTGGGATGTGCCGGATGAGGTCTATGCCGGCATGCCCAGGCTGAAGCTGGTGCACAGCATTGCGGCCGGGGTGGATAACGTGGTGGCAGGCCAGGATCTGCGCGGCCTGCCGGTATGCCGGGTAGTGGACCCGGACCTGGCTGAAGGCATGTTGCAGTACGTGCTGTGGAGCGTGCTGTATTTCCACCGCAGCCTGGACCGGGCATTGGCCCAGCAGCGCCAGGCGCAGTGGCTCCGGCCGTTGCAGACCCATGCCTCCACGTGCCGCGTGGGCATCATGGGGCTGGGCGAAATGGGCGGGCACGTGGCGCAGGGCTTGGTGCAGCGGGGCTATGCCGTGCGCGGCTGGTCACGCACGCCGCGTCAGCTGGAAGGTGTGCAGGCATACAGCGGCGCGGCGCAGTTCGACGAGTTCCTGGCGGGCTGCGACATCCTGGTCTGCCTGTTGCCGCTGACGGACAGCACGCGCGCCATTTTGAACCGGCGCCTGTTCGCTGCATTGCCGCCGGGGGCGGCGCTGATTCATTGCGGCCGGGGCGCGCACCTGGTGGAGCAGGATCTGGTCGATGCATTGGCCAGCGGCCATATGCGCGGCGCGGTGCTGGATGTTTTCGCGCGCGAGCCGCTGCCCGAGGATCATCCGTTCTGGCACATGCCAGGTGTGGTCGTTACGCCGCACATGGCCACCATGGCGTCCTGGGAGGCCGTGATCAGCCAGGTGGCCGACAACGTGGCGCGGCTGCGCGCCGGGCAGGATTTGCTCAATACCGTGGACCCGGTGTTGGGCTATTGACCCCGCAGCCAAGCGGATTGGAAATTCGCATGTTCATTCATTCAAGACAGATTGCCGGGAGCCAGAACTCATGAGTCGCAACGACAGGGATATCAACGATGTCTACCCCGGGCATTTCGCGCCCGTGGACCCCCAGATAGCCACCTTCCTGAGCCGGACGGCGGAAGTGGCGGCGCAGTACCCCCGGCGCGACCGCGTCAGCCTGGCAGAAGGGCGCCGCATCGGCGAACGGGTCAAGGCGCAATGGGTGGCCGGCGGGCCGGAGATGGCGCGCACGGTGGAACGCGACGTGCCGACCCGGCATGGTCCGGTACGCATCCGCGTGCATTATCCGGCGCAGCGCCGGCTGCCGGGCGCCTTGATGTATATCCATGGCGGGGGTTTCGTGGTGTTCAGCCTGGATACCCATGACCGGGTCATGCGCGAGTATGCGCAGCGGGCCGGCATCGTGGTGGTCGGAGTGGACTATTCGCTGGCGCCGGAGGCCCGTTTTCCACAGCCGCTGGAAGAATGCACGGATGTCATGCGTTGGCTGCGCGAGCATGCAGATGATCTGGACGTGGACGCAGCGGGATTGTTTATCGGCGGGGATTCGGCTGGCGGCAACCTGTCGCTGGGCACCTGCGTGGCCCTGCGCGATGCCGGCGAACCCTTGCCACGGGGCATGCTGCTCAATTACGGCGGCTTCAGTACGCGCATGTACCGCGATTCCATGGTGCGCTATGGCGGGGGCGAATATGGCCTGTCACTGCACATGATGGCCTGGTTCTACCGGGCTTACCTCGGGCGCCCGGAAGATTTCGAGGACCCGCGCATGTGCCTGGTGAAGGCGCGCCTGGATGGCTTGCCGCCGGCGTTGCTGGTCATTGCGGAATGCGACCCGCTTTACGACGACAGCATCGAGATGGCGGAATGCCTGGAACAGGCCGGGGTCGAGGTAGATGCCAGGGTCTACCCGGGCACTGTGCACAGCTTCCTGGAGGCGGTCGAGATTGCGGATGTGGCGGTTCGGGCCTTGGACGAAAGCTGCGACTGGATGCGCAGGCACGCCGAAGCATGAGATGAGCAAAGCGGCCGCGAGGCCGTAGCCGTGCGCTGTCTTTCCCCTGCCCGCCGGGCCGGGGCCGGGGACATGCACGCCTGCGGATCAGCGGCGGCAGGAGACGACGGATATGTACACCCCGAAAGCGTATGTCGAAAATGATCTTGGTGTCCTGCATGAACACATGCGGCTCTGGAGTTTTGCCACCCTGGTGACCTCCGACGCCAATGGCGTGCAGGCCACGCACCTGCCGTTCCTGCTGGAAGAAGGCGGGCCGGAAGGCCTGGGCATCCTGACCACCCACTTGGCGCGGGCCAATCCGCAGAGCCAGGATCTGCTGGCCGGTGCGCCAGCGCTGGTCATCTTCCAGGGGCCGCATGCCTTCGTGACGCCGAGCTGGTATGTGAACCAGATGACTTTCCCGACCTGGAACTACACCGCCATCCATGCGCGCGGCCAGCCGGAACTGATAGAAGACCCCGAGGACATACACGAACTGCTGCGCGAAACCGTGGCGATCTACGACACGCCGCTGGGTGGCAACTGGCGCTTCGACGTCATGCCCGCCGATATGATCGTGCCGCGTCTGCGCGCCATCATGGGCGTGCGTATCCCCGTGACCAAACTGGAAGGCAAGTTCAAGATCAACCAGGACAAATCACGCGAAGACCAGCTGGGCGTGGTTGCGGCGCTGGAGGCCCAGCCGGATTCCCAGGCGCGTGATATGGCGGCGCTGATGCGGCGTTGTTTGGGGCTGGATGCGGCCGTGGCGGATAAGCCGCAAGACGCTGTGCCAGCCAAAGTGCGGGTATGAAAACAAGCCGCCGTTTTTTCCGCAAAAAAAAACAGGCGGCTGTGCCTTCAAGCAGGGCCGTGTGGTGGTGTGCCTGCCGGGCGTCAGTACGGTTTGCGGGCACGGCGTCCTGCGGCCAACAGCAGCAAGGCCAGTGCCGGCCAGAACGGCAGGGCGCCGCCACCGCCGGTGTACTTGATGGCGTTGCCGTCGGTTTCGCTGGCGACGCTATCGACCCGCAAGGTGGCGATGTTGGAGCCGATGGGCGTCCCGGTGGTGCTGTTTACGCAGGAGAGCGAGTAGGTATAGACGCCGCTGGCGGCTTTGGTGACATCCACACTGCCGTCTTCCGCCTGTGGGCCGTCCCAGTCATGCGCTTTTGACGTGGCCGTGCAGGAGCCTGGCACGACGCCAGAGGCAGTCCAGGTAATGCGGGCGGTTTCGCCACGCTTGATGGAAGCAGGAAAGACGGCAAGGTTGATCGTGGCACCCTGATCCGCACCATAACGCCAGATGGTGCCGGAGTTGGAATAGTCGTATTCCATGACGCCGCCCTGCACGCGGTCGAACCAGCGCTCCGCGCCGCCATGCCGCGTGGACCCATACAAGGCGCCGTCTTGCCCCAGCGTGACGCCAGTGGGTGATTTTCCTGTTGTGCGTTCGGAAAACTCATGACGCACGCTGAAGGCGCTATCCGGGTCGCTGCGCCATTTGTCCATGTCCAGCGCGTACAGCACGCCATCGCTGACCTGGAAGGCGTAGTCGCTCTCTGTTTTGTCCGCGCTCAGGTTGTTGCGCGTCCAACCCAGCGGTATGGGTTTATAGGGGTTGCCGAAATAGAAGTTGTGCAGCGAGCCGCCGGACAGCGTGGTGCCATAAAGCGTATTGCCGATGAAGGCGAGCGGCCCGCGCGGCGTGGCGCCGTTGATGCCGTCGAAACGGTGCAGGGTCTGGAAATTGCTGCCGTCCGTGCCGATGCGAAAGAGGGTGCCATTGCTGTTGAAACCGACATCGTATCGGTTGCTGTCCGCCGGATATTCCCATTTCGTGGTGTAGGGCGTGGCGCCTGTCGTCATGGAGGCGGAACCCTGCACCTGGCCGCACAGCAGGCTGGGCGTGACATAGCGGATCGTCACTTTCTCGTATGCCTGGAGGGCGGGCCGGAACAGCCACCGTGAGGGTGTGGTGTAGATGTTGCAGGCGCTGACAGACGAAGTGCCATAGAGATGGCCGTCAGGGCCTTGCGTCAGCGTGTTCATGCCGGTGTCGGACAGCAGGAAACTGATGGAGGTGCCATCGACGGTATTGCTGGTCTGCCAGATGGCTGCGTTCTCGGTATTGAATTCGCCATCGGCAAGGGTGAATTCGCGCAGGACGGTGTAGCTGGTATCAGGTTGGGCAGGATCGAGTTTGAACAGGATGCCGGTAGGCGTGTTGGCGGCCGTATCGGCGCCGGGGGCGCCGGGGGTTCCGCGGCTATATGCCATCAGTCCATAGAGCCAGCCATCGGCAGCCAGGATGATGTCATTGAGCAATTGGCCGCGCCCTGCTTGCCGCAGCGGGAAGGCGTGGAGGGTGCTTAGTTCGTCGCGCGCGGACAGTTTGTATATGCGGCCGTTGCCATCCGGGCCTTCGTCCATGCCATAGAGCGTGCCATCGCTAGCCTGCGCCAGGCGCCCATAGGGAAAATACAGCTTGTCCAGCGTGCTGGCGATGATGCTGGCGTGAGTGCCGTCGGCATCGGCTCGCACCAGGGCGCCGGTGGTGACCAGGCTGGTGCCATAGTTGTCTGGTACGCCGGTGCGCTGGCCTGGGCGGGGCGCCTGATTTTCCAGCGACCACCGTTCACCGCCGATACGATCGTTATATCTGGCGATGCCGGCGATCAGGTCGCCATTGTGGCGCAACACCGCCTGTGTGCCCATGCCGATCTGGGCCCTGGGCGCGCCAACGATTTCCTGGGAAATCACGGACTTCTGGAATTTTGCCGGTGTGGATGGCACGCGCAGGAACGCTGGGCCCAAGCGGGTGCGGGAGTTGTAGGCGAGCTGATCCCACTCGGTATCGTTGGGGTCTATCACGCTGTCCATCCCTGTCCAGTACAGATAGCTGCCATAGGTGGCGTCGGACACCAGAATGGGTGGGTTCGAAGAGGGTGGCGAGTTATGCAGTGCTTCCAGCGCCGCCACGCCTTCGAGTTGTTCGCCATCGGTATAGTTGCGCGTTGACAGGGTGACCAGGCGCTGCATCTGCAAAGCGGTGGCCTCTTGTGCCGGCACGGGCGTGCTCAGGCCGACCGTGCTGCCCAGCAGGCAGGTGCCGATTAACAGTTTTGTCGTGGCGGAAGATTGGATTGACATGGTTCAGGCCTGGGTTGGGGCGCGTGATCAGGGGAGCCCGCCAGCGTGATGTGTCGTCTGGCGGGCCGGGCGTATTGGTGGGCGGGTAATAGTCACCGGAGAACGGCAGGCAGCTGTGATCGCCCGGGGTGGCTGTGTCACGTACGGCAGGCATGGCGGCCAGGCCTGCGGCGCAGCAGAGCCAGCAATGCCAGTCCGGCCAGGCCTGCCGGCAAGGTTGCGCCGCCACCCACATCCTGCACCTCTGTCGGCGCAACGGGCTGGACGGGTGTGTCGCCTTGTGTGACGGTGATGCTGGCGTCAGAGCGCTGGCTGCCAGCCAGGCCTTCGCAGGTCAGGGAGTAAATGACGGTGCCTGCGGTGGCCAGGGCTGGCATCTGGGCTCTGCCAGAGGCTTGCTGGGTGCCTTGCCAGCCGCCGCTGGCAAGGCATTTCTGGGCGCCGGTGGTGGCCCAGGTCAGCACTGGCCGTTCGCCTGTCGTATAGCTGCTCTTGTCCGCTTTCAGGGGTTCGGTAAAGGCGATGTCCGGCAGGTCGATTTCCAGGGCATAGATGAGGCCGCTGGTATCGCTTTCCGGATTGAGGCTGCCGCCCGTCCGGGTCGTGCCGAGCAGCCAGTGCTTGCCGTTGACGACCGGGCCGGCACGCACGCCAAAAAGACCGCTGCCAAACTCGCTGTCGTTGAAATAGCGGACGGCTTCAATGCGGTCATCGGAGCGGTCCGGGGCTTGGCCGGGCACAAGGCGGAAGAGCGCGCCCTGGCCGTTGGCGCGAATGACACCGCGGCTGTTGGCGGCAGTGATGGACGCATCCTGAGTCGATGTGCCGTAGATATTGCCGTCCAGGCCCAGGGCGATGGGGCCTTGTATCGCGCCAGCCGGGCCGCCCGCCAGGTTGGGGGCGTCGGCAGTGTGAACCGCGCTGAGGTCCGGCGAGAAGGGCAGGAACGCCACGCCACCTTCGATGTCGGCACGATTGAAACGCCACATGCCGGCAGCGCCGCCGCCGTAGAGCCAGGTGCCGTCTTCGATCATGACATTGACGTTTTCACGGGTATTGTTGGCGATGTTGCCTTCCGTGAAATAGTGCAGCACCTCGATATCGTCTGCTGTGACTTTGCCGGCGCGCAGCGCGCGGCCAGGAATCCGGGACAGTGCGCCATAGACGGTGGCGGCTGTGTCCACACCAGGATAATCGCCGGTTTTGTTGGGTTCGTACACGGGCATGCGCGACGCGATGTACAGATGGTCATCCTGCTTGCTCCAGAGCAAGACTGTGGAGTAGCCGCCTTTGAGCAGCGCCTTGCCGGATTGATACTGCAGGAAGTCGACGATCGTGCTGAAAGTACCATCTGCTGCACGTTTGACGAGTGTGGGAGAGAGGCTGGTCGTGCCGTAGTAGGTATTGCCGTCATCGTCGATGGCATGTTGTCCTACTCCTCCCAAGGGGCCGTCGAAGTCGGTGTTGGCGGGTGCCAGGATCTCAGTTTTGCCATCCTGGATGACGACCAGGCGGTTGATCTGGGCGAATGTCGGGGTCATGACATAGTGCGATGCGGAAGCGAGCACTTTGCCTGCGCCTATATCCAACAGGTCGGAATGCACCATGCCGGTGGCGGCCGGGATAGGCGCTTGCTGATAGGCGGCGGGCTTGCCGTCCGCATCAAGGGTCAGCAGGTAGCTCAAGCCGCCTGCATCCATACCGAATGCGGCGGGATCCTGGGCGGGGCGTCCGGTCCATGTGCTTCCTTGCAGCAGGATGCCGTTGTCGGTTTTGTGGGCGATGGGGGCCATGGCCGGGTTGACGCCCTGAAGGTTGCCGTCCTGCGAGAACTTTTCAAAGCGATGCAGAACCTTGGCGTCCAGCCCTTCCTGATTGGCCCATTGCGCCTGGGCGGGTAGCGCAGCGGCCAGCATGACGGCAAGCGTCAGGGGGCGCAGGGGCAGGGTAAAAGTGCGTAGCGGCGAAGGGTTCATCACGGGGGCCTTGTGGTTGGGCATGTCAGGGCAAGAAGCGGTGCCGGTGGCGTCGGGGGAATGGGTGACGGTGAATTAGTCGTTGGGGATGATTGGCAAATGGTCTAGAACTGATAGGTCAGGGTGCCCAGGATCGTGCGTCCGGGCGCAAAGCTCAGGCCGGTACCCGAGCCGGTGATTTCCACATAATTGCGGTCGAGCACGTTATCGACGGCCAGGCCCAGGTGCAGTTGGCGGGTGGCCTGCAGACCGGCCCACAGATCCAGCGTGCGCACGGTCTGATTGGCCCAAACGGATTGCGTGTCTTCTTTCCAGGGGCGTTCCAGGCGCCAGCGTGCGCCGAGTTCCAGGCGTCGGTCGAACAGGCGCACGCCGCCTGAAAGGCCGATCTTCAGGCTGGGCGGGCCGAAATAGAACATGTCTACGAGCGTGCTGCCGGCACCGCCACTGCTACCCATGGATGTCGGCGGGTAGCCCGTCCAGCTGCCCAGCGGGAAAGGGTTGTAGTCTGCCGTGTCCAGCTTGGAGATCACGCGCGTCACGTTCAGGTTGGCGAAGAAGTCGTCGCTGTCGTAATCGACCTGCATATCCAGACCGCGGAAATGGGCAGGTTGGTTCAGGTTGACGTAGGCCGATGGGCAGAGCATCCCGCCGCAGTCGGCGGTGGCGATGGGAGACATGATGGCTCCCATCACGATGTAGTTCCGCACGCGATTTTCGAACCAGGCCGCCTTCACGCGCAGCGCGTCGTTGGGGCGCAGGCCGGGGGTGAAGTTCAGGTTGGTGCCAAACTGCCAGGTGCGGGCGCGCTCTTCCTTCAGGCCCGGGCTGGGGTAATAGGGAAACATGTTGTAGACGTGCATGCCGTACATCATGGTTTCGGTGATGGCGGGTGGCCGCAGGCCTTCGCCATAATTGACGAAGAGCTGCGCCCAGGGCGCGGGTTTGACGGCCAGCGACAGCGTGGGCGCAACCCCATAGGCGGAGCGATCCACTTCAAACCGGGTGTAGAGCGCGGTAGACGACGGCCGCACGCCCATCTCGTTGGGCACCATGCCCATGAACATCTGGCCGTTGCCCTTGAGCCAGAAATGGTCGTAGCGCAAGCCAGCGGCAATGCGCAGCCATTCGTCGTAGTCGAAGGTCAGGGACTGGAAAGCGCTGGCCACGGTACGTTTGCCTTTGGGTGTGGAGCCTTCGTACCAGGCTGGGTCGCGCGAGGAATTGTCGCTGACGTGGTCGTTGTACTTGGGGGAAGTCCAGTCGTGGAAGAACTCGCCGCCGGTACGCGAGGTCAGCTGCCATTTGCCTAGTTCGACGACTGCCGTGTTCTGCAGGGTTCCGCCCAGGGTATTGGTTTCGAAATCCAGGGCGAAGCTATCGGCTGGCCTGGCTTCGTTGGCAATGCGTTCTTCGTGGCGTCTCGTATTGGTGTAGTACAGCGAAGACTCGATGGATATCCATGAGTTGGCAGGCTGGTAGTCGTATTCCAGCTTGATCGTATCGACCCGCACCGAATATTGCGCCGCGCCGCTGACAGCCAGGCGGTCGCCATTGGTGAACTTGGTGTCGTAGCCTACGTAGCTCAATTGCAGCCGGTGGTCGATGGATGGGCGCCAACCCAGCTTGGCCAGGCCGGACCATATGTCCTGGTTCGTGGCACGTGCCGGTTCACCCAGGGGTGTTTCGATGGCGTTCTGGTTGTTCGAGCCTTCGTAATGGTCGATCCCGCCCTTTCGGCCCAGGCGAAATTCGCCCAGGTGGCGGCGGCTCACGGCAGCCAGGAAATCGGTTTCCTCTCCCATGCGCAGGCCGATGGCGGCGTGGCCCAGAAAATGTGTGGCATTCGTGCCGGTACTGCCCTGAACCCGTCCACCTACGGTTTGTTCAGGCAGCAGCACATCGTCGATCTGCAATGTCCGGAAGTTCACGATGCCGGCGATCATGCCGGCGCCGCCCACGGTGGAGGTCGGGCCTTTTTCGATATCCACGCTTGAGAGCAGTGCCGGGTCGAGATAGACCTGGCCGTTGCTGCCATGCCCGCTTTTCTGGAAATTCTGGCGCGTGCCGTCCACCATGACGTTCACCCGGCCGAAGTCCTGCATGCCCCAGATATTGACGGAGACGCCCGGATCGCTGCGCCCCTGGCTGGTGAAAACCCCGGAGACATTGGCCAGAACGTCGCTGGTGTTGCGTGGCGGCAGGCGGCGTAGATCTTCTGTCGTGACCCTGGCCAGCATTTCTGGTGTGGTGAAGATGTCGGCGCGTGCGTTGATATTGCCGGTCACGAGCACGGGGGCGAGTTCCGTGGCGGGCTTGGCGGATGCCGGGGGTGCGGTAATGGCGACCAGGTTGGCGCTGACCGTCACCCGTAATCCGGTGCCTGCCAGCAGGCGTTCGAAGCCTTGCTGGACGGAATAGCTGCCGTGTAGCGGGGCGGAACGGCGGCCGCCGAGCAAGGACTGATCCGCTGCGACGGAAAGGCCTGCCTGGGCGGCCGCGGCCTTGAGCGCCAGGTCCAGTGTCTGGGCCGGGACGTCGAAATCTACCAGGCGTGCGCTGGCGGTCGCGTCCGCTGCCTCGGCCATCATTACCGGCGCCAGTGACGCCAGGCTGACAGCCAGAGGGAGTGCGAGCGGAATCAGAAGGGAACGCATGAAAACTCCACGGGAGAGCCAGCAAGCCCATGCATGCCGGCAATGCCCGTAAAGACGGTTGGGGATGAGAAATACCCTTGTTTGGATTTGAAACAATATGTAAATTTTGCGGGGCGGCTGCTGCTTGCACGGAGCACTGCTGCTGCTGCTGCTGCTTCGGGCAGGCGGCAGCGCAGCAGGCCACTCATGGCTGCATGGGGGAAAACAGGGGGAACAGGGCGGAAACAGCGGGAGCCGGGGCTAGACCGGCAGCAGTTCGATGTGGTCGGGCAGGGAGCGTACGCGGATGTTGCCCAGCGTGGGGAGGCTGGCGAGGAACTGGGGAATATCCGTTAGGCGCACCGACGCGGCGATGCGCGGCTGGCGCGGGCTGGTGCCATTGCCCAGTGGCGCGCGGACGGGCAGGGCGGCATAGCGCGAAAGCTGCGCAGCAATTTCTTCCAGGCTGGCGTTCGAGAACACCAGCACGCCTGCACGCCAGGCATAGGCGTCCGCAGCCGGAATATCCAGATAGCGCGCCTGTCCTGCTTGAATATCCAGCACCTGTCCGGCGCGCAAGGGCCATTGGCCCCGTTCGATGCGGCCCAGGCCCAGCCAGCGTGGCTCGTTCAGGGTGGCAGTCGCCTGGCCGTGTTCCAGGCTGATGCGGATCTGTTCCGGGCGCCAGCGGTCGATGGCGATGCGGCCATCTTGCAGCTGTATGTCCACATTCCGGCTGCGCAGCCGCCAGGGGCGTTGCCCGTCTGCCGCCGCCGCAAGAATGAGCGCGCCTTGCGGCAGCTCGGCCGAACGCAGGTCAGGCCGGAAGCTGGCTTGCAGGCTGGCGTCCGGGCCGAGGTCGAATACTGAGCCGTCCGGCAATGCCTGCCCTAATAGCGGGGCAGCCTGGGCCGTTTGCCATTGGCCGTGCCAATCCGGCCGCTGGCGCTGCCATGCCAGCCCGCCGACTGCCAGGATGGACACCGCCCCGATGGAAAGATGCTTGAGCGTTCTGCGGCGCTGCGCCTGATTCGTGCTGGCGCGCGTGGCGGCGCTGGCCAGACGGCCCAGCGCCTGGTCGGAATCAAAGGCATCCCAGGCGTGACAGACCTCGCGATAGGCGGTGGCGTGCGCCGGGTCCTGCCATATCCAGCGCTCGAAGCGGGCTTGCAGCGAGTCGTCGTCGGGCGACTGCTGCAGGCGCATGAACCACTGCGCGGCCTGTTCCAGCGGTGTCTTCATCCCAGATCCGTTCCGATATGGCGCCGCAGCGCAACCAGCCGCACCAAGGCGCGCGCCACATGGCCTTCCACGGTCTTGCGGCTGATGCCCAGGCGCGTGGCAATTTCCTCATGGCTCATGCCCTCGATGCGCAGCAGCCAGAACACCTCGCGGCACTTGGGCGGCAACGCTTCCAGCACGGCCTGAAGCTGGGCCAGGCGTTGCCGCATGTCGGCGATTTCCTCGGGCGACGGCACCCTGGTTTCGCCCTGCCGGATCAGTGCAGTGTCGCCGTCCTCTTCCGGCAGCGCAATATAGCGTCGCTCCAGGCGGTAATGGTCGGCCAGCGCCGAGCCGACAATGCGGCGCAAGTACAGGTGCGGGGTTTCGATGTGGCTGGCGGAAGCGGCCGTGGCATAGCGCACCAGCGCGTCGTGCAGGATATCGCGCGCGCGATGGCTACAGCGTGTCTGCCGGACGATACCGTCGAGCAGGGTGCCGTAAAGATAAGACAGTTCTATGCCGAACCAGCTTGTATGGGCCACGGTGGAAAGTTCGCGCGATAAGGAACACTAAGACGTAGGAAAACGGCGGGGGATGATGGCGGCAGATAAGCTGCTGTAGGCAATCAGGCAATCAGGCAATCAGGCAATCTGCTGTCACGTTGGCCAGGCATGGTGCTTATCCTTGCCGGGTGCGTTCTTGCAAATCTATACCATCCGCACGCATGAATATCGAGAATAAGAGTGATTATCGGTATTTGATCTGGGCTGGTCAAGAAGAGGTTCTTACATGGTGGAACAGGCAGGCATGCTACGGCCTGGTGCTGGCGCATATGCCCGCAAGCGGTATTTGCGGTCGGTGGAGCATGTCCAGCGCAAAAAAAACGGCGCCAGCAGGCGCCGTTTTCGTACTCTCGTCCTTACGCGAGGGAGATGATCAGGCAGCAGGATCTATCGTGTAGGAGAACTCTTTTTGGCTTGCGGCATCCTTGACGGCGCGGGCTCCTTCCGGGGTGCTGGCAGCCGTATCCGGGAACAGGCGCCGGGGCCTATGCCGGTGCATAGGGCATGTCCCTGGCCATGCCGGTCGGGGGACAGCCCATGGCCAGGAGGGTTGTGGGCGGCCTAACGCGCCACGCCCAGCAGGGAATCCAGCAGTTCCGCATCGTCCTTCAACGCCTGCGCCGCGCCGCGATGCACGATGCTGCCGCGGTCCAGCACGATGGCGTCGTCGGAAATCGCCAGGATCGCCTGCGGGTGCTGTTCCACGATGATGGCGCTCAGGCCTTCTTCGCGGGTGATGCGGCGGATGGCCTTGAGCAGTTCCTCGACGATGATGGGCGCCAAGCCTTCCAGGGGTTCGTCCAGCAACAGCAGGCGCGGGTTGAGCGCCAGTGCCCGCCCGACGGCCAGCATTTGCTGTTCGCCGCCGGAGAGCTGCGTGCCCATGCTTTCCTTGCGTTCGGCCAGCCTGGGGAACATGGCGTAGATGCGTTCCGGCGTCCACTTGCCGGGGCGTGCCACGGCTGTCAGGTTTTCGTGCACCGTCAGCGATTTGAAAATGTTGCGTTCCTGCGGCACCCAGCCTATCCCGGCCGCCGCCCGTTCGTGCGAGGGCCGGTTGTGTACGGGCACGCCAGCCAGCGTAATGCTGCCGGCATGGCGGCGGGTCGCGCCGACCAGGGTGCTGATCAGCGTGGTTTTGCCCGTGCCGTTACGCCCCAGCAAGGCCAGGGTATGGCCTTCAGCCAGCGTGAAGCTCAGGTTCTGCAGGATGATGGCTTCGCCGTAGCCTGCGCTCAGGTTTTCGACTTGCAGTAATTCAGGCATGTGCTTCATCTCCATGGCCGAGATAGACCGCTTTGACTTCGGGGTCGTTGGCGATTTCCTCGGGCGAGCCTTCCGTCAGGACGGTGCCGTTGACCAGTACCGTCATGCGCTTGGCAAAACTGAACACCAGATCCATGTCGTGTTCGATCAGCAGGACGGAAACGTCCTCGGGCAGTTCCGCCACCGTGCGCAACAGTTCTTCGCGTTCGCCCGCTGGCACCCCTGCCACGGGTTCGTCGAGCAGCAGCACGCGCGGTTCGCAGGCCAGCGCGATGGCAATTTCCAGCAGGCGGCGCTTGCCGTAGGGCAGGGTGCGTGTGCTTTGGTGCATCACGCTGCTCAGGTGGAAGCGTTGCAGCAGTTCTTCGCAGCGTTCCGCAATGCCAGGGTCGCGCCCCAGTTTGCCGAACAGGCGCGCACCCAGGCCACGGTGCTGGCTCAGGGTCATCGCCAGTGTTTGCAGCGGTGTGAACTGGTCGAACAGCTGATTGATCTGGAAGGTGCGCACCAGGCCGCGCTGCACGCGCTTGTAGGGCTGCAAGCGGGAGATATCTTCGCCTTCCAGCAGGATACGGCCGCTGGTGGGTGTCAGCACACCCGTCAGCAGGTTGATGAGTGTGGTCTTGCCTGCGCCGTTGGGGCCGATGAGCGCATGCCGCGCGCCGCGGCGCAGGGCCAGCGAGACGTTGTTGGTGGCAACGATGCCGCCGAATTTCTTGGCCAGGCCTTCGGCCTGCAAGACGACGGGGGCGGTGTCCGGAGTGGTATGGCTCATGGCGTTTCTCCCGCAGCGTTCGAGGCGCTGGCGCGCTTGCCAGGGCGGCGCAGCAAGGTCCAGGGGCGCAGCAGGCGGTCACGGCCTACCAGCGTCAGGAGCACCAGGAACAGGCCCAGCCAGAACATCCAGTACTGCGGCGTAATGGCCGAGAGCACATCGTGCATCAGCTTGAAGACGATGGCGCCGAAAATACCGCCGTAGAGCCAGCCCGCGCCGCCTATCACCAGAATCAGGACGACGTCGGCCGAACGCGCGAAGTCGAATACATCCAGCGAAACAAAGGCATTGGTTTGCGCCAGCAGCGAACCCGCCATGCCCGCCATGCCAGCCGAGAGGGTATAGGCCACTGCCAGGCGCGCTGCCACGGGAATGCCGATGGCAGAGGCACGCAAGGGGTTGTCGCGCACGGCTTGCAGGGTGGCGCCAAAGGGCGAATTCACCAGCACGCGCATGAAGGCCAGCATCAATAGCAGGACGGTGATGGAATACCAGGCGGCGGTCTGGCCGTAGAAGTCGAATTCAATGGCGCCGAACAAAGGCCCCATGAAGATGCCTTGCAGGCCATCCGCGCCGCCCGTCAGCCAGGCCATCTGGTTGGCCAGTTCGTACAGGATCAGTGTGACGCCGATGGTGACCATCAGGCGGCTGAGGTCGGTGCCGCGCATGATGGACGGGCTGAACAGCAGGCCCAGCAGCAAGGCGCAAACTGTGCCGAAGGCCAGGCCCAGCAGCGGATCCGGGGACACATGCAGGGCGAACAGGCCAGCGCTATAGGCACCCATGCCAAAGAAGGCGGCATGGCCCAGCGAGACGATACCGGCATAGCCCAGGATCAGGTCCAGCGAGAGCGCGAACAGCGCAACGATGGCGATCTCATTGATGAGCATGGCATAGTCGCTGGCCAGCCATGGCAGCAGGAATACCGCCAGCCAGAATGGCGCTTCCCAGAGACGCCAGGCACCCTGGCGGCGCAGGGCCAGCGCGGGGGAAAGAGAAGTGGAGGAGTTCATGCTTTTCGGCCTCCTTTGCGGGCAAACAGGCCCTGGGGGCGCCAGATCAGGATGACGATCATGACGCCATAGACAATGAAACCGCCCAGTTGCGGGATGTAGTATTTGCCGGCGATGTCAGCAATCCCCAGCAGCAGTGCGGCCAGCAAGGGCCCGGTGATGGAAGCGGTGCCGCCGACGGCGACCACGATCAGGAAATACACCATGAACTTGAGCGGAAAGCTGGGATCCAGGCCCATGAGGTCAGCCCCCATGGCGCCGCCCAGCCCGGCCAGTCCGGAGCCTGCGGCAAAGGTCAGCAGAAAGACACGGTTGACATTGATGCCCATACCGGCCGCGACACGCTGATCGTCCACGGCGGCGCGCAGGCGGCTGCCGAAACGGGTGCGGGACAGCAGATACTGCAGGACCAGCGTCAGCGCGGCGCAGACCGCGATGATGAAGATACGGTAGTACCCCATGCCCAGTGTCCAGGGGCCGATGGCGACTTCGGTGCGGCCGCGCAGCCAGTCCGGCATCTGGACGAGCTGCTGGGACGAGCCCATGTAGTAGTCGGCGGCGGCAATCGCCATGAAGGTCAGGCCGATGGAAAACAGCACCTGGTCCAGGTGGGGGCGGCCATACATATGGCGGTAGAGCGTTCGCTCAAGCAGGGCGCCCAGGGCGGCGGCCACAATGAAGGCCACCGGCAGACAGACGAGGAAGGGAATGCCGTGACGCTGCATCAGGATCACGGTGACATAGCCGCCAACCATGGCGAAGGCGCCATGGGCCAGGTTGATGAAATTCATCAGGCCCATGGTGACTGCCAGGCCGACAGCCAATACGAAGAGCAGCATGCCGTAGGCGATGCCGTCGAAAAGTATGGTCAGCATAGGGGGCGGGGCGTAGCGGAGAGAAGCGGAAAGGGCGGGCAGCGCCGCGGGGCGCGCGCCTGGCGGGCAGCGGCGGACGGCAAGGCCCGGCCGCCGCTGAACGCGGATTACTTGTTCTTCTTGGCTTCCTTGTACGGATCCTTCACGGCTTCGGCCACGTCGAATTCGATATTGTAGAGTTCGCCATCGGCCGGGTCGCGCTTCACTTCACGCAGGTAGATGTTCTGAATGATGTCACGCGTTTCCGGGTCGATGGTGACCGGACCGCGTGGGCTTTCATAGCTCAGGCCTTTCATGGCGGCCAGCAGCGCCGGGCCGTCGCCCTTGCCGTCGGTGGCCTTGATGGCTTCGTAGATCACGTGCATGCCGTCATAGGCGCCAATGGCCATGAAGTTGGGGCGCATGCCGTTGTTGGCCTTCTTGAAGGCGTCCACGAATTGTTTGTTGGCTTCCGACGGGTGCGCGGCTGAGTAGTGATAGGCGGTGATGATGCCCAGCGCGTCGTCGCCCATGCCGTTGAGCAGGTCGTCGTCGGTCAGGTCGCCGGTGCCGATCAGGCGGATGCCGGCCTTGTCCATGCCGCGTTCCACGAACTGCTTGACCAGGGCTGCGCCAGCGCCAGAGGGCACGAAGACGAAGACGGCATCGGGCTGGATGTCACGCACTTTCTGCAGGAAGGGAGAGAAGTCCGGATTGCGCAGCGGCACGCGCAGGGTTTCGACGACTTCACCGCCCTTGCTCTTGAATTCTTCGATGAAGGACTGTTCGGCGTCGATACCGGGGCCGTAGTCGCTGACCAGTGTCACGACTTTCTTGATGCCGTTTTCCGGCGCCCATTTGGCCATGGTGGCCGCGCCCTGAGGCAGGGTGACGCTGGTACGCACAATGTAGGGAGATGCTTCGGTAATGCTGGCAGTGCCCGCCGCCATGACGATTTCAGGCGTTTTGGATTGCGTCGCCAGCGGTGCGGCGGCCAGCGCCAGCGGCGTCAGGCCGAAACCGGCCAGCACATCAACTTTATCCTTGACCAGCAATTCCTGAGCCTGGCGGCGCGAGATATCCGGCACGCCCGTATCGTCCTTGACGATCAGTTCGACCTTGCGGCCGGCGACGACATCGCCATGCTCCTGAACGTACAGTTTGGCAGCAGCTTCGAGCTGGCGGCCCGTGGTGGCAAATTGGCCTGTCATGGGCAGCAGCAGGCCCACTTTGAAAGGCTTTTCCTGCGCCATGGCGGAAGGAACGATGCCGGCGAAGGCGGCAGCACCCAGGATGGCACCCAGAAATTGACGTTTTTTCATGTTAGGAAGTCTCCGGCGGAACAGCAGGTGAGTCAGACAAGGATTGTAATTGTCCTAAATATGTAGGGATAACACCAGTTCTTACGCTGGTTTCAAATTGAATTTATATCCAATAATTATGAATATATTTCATATTATGTATGAGCTAGGCTGGCATCGGCAAAGTGTCGACCCGATAGGCCGTATCCAGCGAGATACTACCCACCACGCGTGAAACACAGGCGCACAGGCGGGCGTTGCTGTGCTTTTCTTCTTCAGACAGGAAGACGTCGCGGTGGTCGATGACACCCTCCACCCCCAGGACATCCATGGCGCACAGGCCGCATTCGCCCCGGCGGCAGTCGGAAATCGTGGCAACGCCTGCGGCTTCCAGTGTGTCCAGCAGACTGGCGCCCACCGGGACGGTCACTTCCATATCGTGGCGCGGGATCCGCACGGTGAATGCCTGGGCCGGGTGGCTGCCGCTGCTGCCGAAGGTTTCGAAACGCAGATTCGCCAGCGGGCGGCCGCTTTCCGCCCAGCAGCGTTTGAGCGCTTCCAGCATGGGGGCGGGGCCACAGGTGTACATCAGGCCATCGGCGGGCAGTTGGCGAATGGCGGCGGCGTAGTCAGGCAGGGCCGCACTGCTGCCGTCATGCAGTTGCAGCGCATCACCCAGCTGCCCGCGCAAGAGCTGGGCATAGGCCAGCTCCTGGGCCGAGCGGGCGCTGTAAATCATCTGCAGGCTGGCGCCGCGCGCTTGCAGCCGTTGCGCCATGAAGACCAGCGGTGTAATGCCTATGCCGCCTGCGGCCAGCAGGTAACTGCCGGCATTGAGATCCAGTGGGAAGTGATTGGCAGGAGAGAAAACGGACAGCCTGTCGCCTGTTTCCAGGCGCCACATGGACAGCGAACCGCCACGGCCGTCATCCTGCCGCTTGACGGCGATGCGGTAGCCAGCGGCGTCGGGTTCGCCGACCAGCGAATAGTGCCGCAGTTGCGGTTGCAGCAGGCCATCGGCATTGGGCACCATGGCCTGCACGGGCAGGTGAGCGCCCGGTTCATGCTCGATGACGGCGCCGTCCTGAGGCTGGATCAGGAATTCGCGGATCGTGGGCGTCAGGTCTGCAATGCCGGCGACGACGGCGGGGATGGGCGTGCTGTCATGGGTTTTCATGGTGGGCTTCCTGCCAGGACGGAAAATCAGGTCTTGCGGCGTATCAGGGGTACGCCTATGGTTTGTGGAGACAGCGCCGGCACGGCGTCGGGGTTGTGCAGCACGCGCTGGAAATTGTGCTGGGCGATGCGGGAGTGTTCACGCATGATGATTTCCGCGCGAGCGCCTTCGCGTGCCTCGATGGCGTCCAGTACCCGCCAGTGCTGGTACTGGGCGACAGCCAGCAGGTCGCGGGCATTGGGCGATTCGGCCTCGGCGATGACAAATCCGGACGGCGAGGCAAACGGCAGGCTGATGACTCGCTCCAGTTGCCGCACGATGGTTGGGCTGTCGGCCATTTCATGCAGCAGGGCGTGGAAGCGTTCGTTCATGACCACGTACTGAGAGAAGGTATCGTCACTCAGCGTAGGCGCACGCAGCCATTCGTCGATATGCACCAGGCAGCGGCGCGCTTCCTGCAGCAAGGTGCCGGATACGCCGCGCTCGGCCGCCAGGCGTGCCAGCAGGCCTTCGAGCATGCCGCGCAGTTCGATGGCATCGGTCACATCGCGTTCAGAGAAAATCTTGACCGCGTAGCCGCCGCTGGGCAGCGTTTCCAGCAGGCCTTCTTGTTCCAGGCGCATCAGCGCGGCGCGGATGGGCGTGCGGGAAATGCCAAGCTTTTCCACAATGGTCAGTTCGGCGATACGACTGCCGCCGGGCAGGGTGCCGGCCAGGATCAGTTCCCGGATCTGGCGCTGCGCCTTGACGGTTTGCGAAGTGCTGGCGGCAGTGTTGTCGCCAGGGTTGCGGAGAGCGGTGGGCATGTTTCATTCCTGCGGTATAAGGGAGGCCGGTCAGCAGGGTAACCGCCTGGACGTGGCAATTCCATGGGATGGCGCAGCTATTTTGCCTGCGCGTCCTGCCTCACGATACCCGTGCGCATGTGGTGTTCACGCCACCTGGCGGATGGGGACCACGCTGGCGCGTTTGCTGCCCGTGGCTTCCTGCTCGACCAAACCGTCGATCAGGCGCCGCGCCCACATGGAACCGGCGTCGATATTCAGGTTGTAGAACTTGTGGCCGGGGCGGGCGTCGATGGCGCGCTGCTGGGCTTCGAGCACCACTTCATCCTCACGGAAAATCGAAGAAACCCCTTCGCGCATCTGGTGTGTCAGGCGCTGTTCGTCCGTCAGGTAATTGCGCGTGATGGCCCAGAAGTAATGGCAGGTGCCATCCGTTTCCGGCGTAATGGTATTGAGCACGAAGCCATTGACGCCGCAGCTGCGGTCACCGGCATTCGGGTCGCCGGCATTGCCGCCAGGCGGAATGGCGCCGGTGCCAGTCTCGGCAACGCCCACATCAATGGTGACCGTACAGGGCGCTTCGAAGCGGATGATCTGCCAGCGGTCCACCGGGCCGGTGTAGCCGCGCGCCTGCTTGATTTGCCCGGCCCAGAACGGCGGCGCTTCGATGTTTTCCATCCAGCGCGTCACCGTCGCAGTGCGGTCGCCGTGGGTGGCGACAAAAGGCGCTTCCGCGACGGCGCGGTTGCCGATGCTGGAGCCATGCACAAAGGTTTCGTGCGTCAGATCCATCAGGTTGTCGATCACCAGGCGGTAATCGCACTTCACCGAAATGCGCTTGCCGTCGCCAGCCCATTCAGGGTGGTGGTTCCAATGCAGGTCGGGAATCAGCGCAGGGTCGGCCTTGGCCGGATCACCGGGCCATACCCAAACAAAACGGTGGCGCTCCACCACTGGGAAAGTGCGCACACAGGCCGAAGGGTTCAGTGTTTCCTGGCTGGGCATATGGGTGCAGCGGCCCGCCGAATTAAACACCAGGCCGTGATAGCCGCAGACCAGCTCATCGCCTTCCAGGCGCCCCATGGACAAGGGCAGCAGCCGGTGCCAACAGGCATCTTCCAGCGCGGCGACCACGCCATCGGTGCGGCGGTAGAACACCATATCCTGCTTGCAGATGGTGCGGGCCAGCAGCGCGTGCGTGATCTCCACGTCATAGGCGGCGGCATACCAGGCATTAAGGGGAAAGGCCGGCTTGCGTTCGCTCATGTTTTGTCTCCCGGAAGGGTATTGGATGTGTTGTATACATAATGTATTCATCCTGGGTCGGGAATGACAATGGGGTGAGTGTGAATTCGAGGGTAAGCGAGAGCTAGGGAAAACCTTTATCTTGATGTTTTTGAGTATTTTCTTCCTGGGTATAAGGCGTTTTTGATGAGATGCAATGCAGATTTCCAATAAGTTGAAATCAACTGGTGAGGATCAATGCTTGCCCTGTTGTCTGAGTTTTTAGGAGGTTATGTATACATTATTTGGGCGGTGAGTCAGGCCCAGAACAGGCTGTGCCGTCTGCGGGACGGTGCGAGCGGTGTTAAGAAGGCATTGCTGCCTTCATGTGACGGCGTAGATTTCTAGATAGACGTCTGTTGGCTGGCGGGTGCCGCTGCCTAGAAACAGGCTCTCATTGAGCCAGCGCAGGCTGTTTTGCTGCGTTTCAAAGCGTGGCTGGCAGCGAAAATAAACCTGCGCGGGGTCAACGGCATCGCCCGCCAACAAACGGGCGATGACATCTGGCGGGCCGTGGCGAATGGCGGTGTTGTCAACATAAATCAGGTCGCCCGCATCGGTTTCCAGCAAATAGCGGGCATTCAGGCAGGCAACGCCGTCTTGCGTCAGCAACTGAAAGTCGGCGCCAGCAGGCAAAATCCGCGCCTGCCACTGGCCGCTCGGGTGGACGCAACGGGCATGGCCGCCCAGGATAGGCACGACACGTCTGCGCCCGCTGCCATGAGCGGAGTTCACCCAGCCGACGTCCTGCGCTTCACCGACATCGACAGAAAGCGTCATGGCGGGAATCAGGCCAGGCGACGGCAGATGCAATGTTGTTGTCATTCCGCCAGCCTCCAGGCATTGTGTCCGATGCGGACCAGAACCTGTGTGTCATCACCGGCGCCATTGTGGTCATCAGCCGACATGCTGTAGCTGCCTTCCGGCGTGGTGACACCTTGCATGGTTTCGAGCGCGTCACGAAGGGCGGAACGGAATGCGGGTGTACCGGGTTGCGCGTGCGCCAAGGCCTGGGGCACGGCGTGATCCAGCCACAGCATGGCGGTCCAGGCGCTGGCGCCGAATAAAGAGCGTGACCCAGGGCCATGGGCGGCTTCATAGCGGTTGACGTAATCGACTGCTGTGGCTTTGCTGGAATGGGTGTCTGGCAGTTGCTCTGCAACCAGAACCGGCCCGGCTGTTAACAGCGTTCCTTCCAGGATCTTGCCTCCAACCCGCAGAAAGTCAGCATTGGCGACCCCCTGGGTTTGGTAAATCTGGCCGCGGTAGTTGCGTGCCGCCAGTTCCAGCTGAGGGAGGGCGCCAGGCGTGCCCGCACTGAAGATGTAAATCGCGTCTGGCTTGCCTGCTATGAGTTTCAAGGCCTGGGCCGTAAAGCTGGGATCTGTCTGGTTGTAGCGTTCCACGCCGGTCAGCTGAACGCCATAGTGTGGCGCAGCCTCCGTCAGGGCTTTCAGAAAGCCATCACCATAGCTGGTGGTAATCGCGGCGGCGCCCAGGCGGGTCTGCTGGTTTGCTTGCATATGCGCCAATGTAATGACCCAGTGAAAACCTGCTCAGGTCATAATCGAGGAAAGAAGACATGAGCAAGACGATGGAAGAAGACATCAAACGCTGTACGGCCAAGCGTAAAAGCGCGTTGGTATTGGACATCATCCAGGGCAAAACGACGGTTTCAGAAGCGAGCCGACAGTACGATCTGTCGCCGTCGGAAGTCGAGCAATGGGTCGATGATGCCAAACGGGGCATGGAGAATGCCTTGCGTGCCAATCCTTTGGATATCAAGGAACAGTACGAGCGCCAGCTAAAGGATCTGCAGGAAGCGTACGGCGAAGCGATGCTGGAGCTG
>WPCI01311335.1_pt1 | contig 53096 bp, 48 predicted proteins | sample 5399871 | NCBI WGS metagenome assembly WPCI01 (sample SAMN12869469, study PRJNA574797) | sludge metagenome | isolation source: wastewater treatment of pH7 | place: China:Beijing | collected 2019-05-20 | reverse complement strand
TCTTCACCGCGTCAGCAGCCCGCTGCAGGCGGGCCTTCCCTCCCTCCACCGCTGTGGCGGATTTGTGTAGCGGTTTTTGGCTGGTCACTGCACGGAGTTGCAGGCCTTGCTGGTGTAGTGGAGTAAAGCGTGGACGGCATGGATGCCGTCCCCGAGCCTACATGGATGTACTTGCGGCGTCTTTACGTAACTACACCAGCAAGGCACACACCTTCAAACTACAGCCAAAAACCGGTACATCTGCAGCCACAGTAAAAAATCTAAAAATATCCCTGTCGTTTTTTCTCTTCCATCGAGCCGGCTCCATCATGGTCAATCACCCGTCCCTGCCGCTCGGAAGTCCGTGTCAGCAGCATCTCCTGGATGATTTCCGGCAGGGTGCTGGCGGTGGACTCCACCGCACCGGTTAGCGGATAACAGCCCAGCGTCCTGAAACGCACGCTGCGGGTCTCGATACGGGCCTTTTCCTCGTCACTCAGGTGCTCGAGGATGCGTTCGTCGTCGATCAGGATCAGCGTGCCGTCACGCTCGATCACCTGGCGCTCGGCGGCAAAGTACAGTGGAACAATCGGGATCTGCTCCAGATAGATGTACTGCCAGATGTCCAGCTCGGTCCAGTTGGACAGCGGAAATACCCGGATCGACTCGCCCTTGTTGATCTTGCCGTTATAGATGTTCCACAGCTCGGGGCGCTGGTTTTTCGGATCCCAGCGGTGTTTGTTGTCACGGAAGGAATACACGCGCTCCTTGGCGCGGGATTTTTCCTCGTCACGGCGCGCACCGCCAAAGGCTGCATCGAAGCCGTACTTGTCCAGTGCCTGCTTCAGCCCCTCGGTTTTCATGATGTCGGTGTGCCTGGCGCTGCCATGCACAAAGGGATTGATGTCCTGGGCGATACCGTCCGGGTTGATGTGGGTGAGCAAGTCCAGCTCGTAATCCTGCACCATGCGCTCGCGGAAGCGGTACATCTCCTGAAACTTCCAGCGCGTATCCACGTGCAGTACGGGAAAGGGCAGTTTGCCCGGATAGAAAGCCTTGCGGGCCAGGTGCAGCATGACGGCCGAATCCTTGCCGATGGAATAGAGCATCACCGGATTGTCAAACTCGGCAGCTACTTCACGAATGATATGGATGCTCTCGGCTTCCAGCTGTTTCAGGTGGGTCAGGGTGTCGGCCATGAAAGTGCTCGCTGGGCAAACAAAATGGTGTTGAATGATGAGGCGACTCTACCATGGCCTCTTGGTCTAACGTAGTAATTTCTAATAATTATAATGAATAAGTGTATGGCGAAGAGTGAGCTTGCCGGGCAAGTCGTCTATGGGCGGATATATGTCAAAGTATCGACGTAAAAATGACGCCATTTTTTGTTTGACATAAAAACGACATGATTTTGATGTTGTTTTGAGATTGCTGTCACAATTTGAAATGAAGTGGCTGGCAAGTACTTTCTATTTGTTGATAATCGAAATGCCATCATTTTTCGTGCTTGCGGGCTTGGTGATGTTTACCGGCAGCAAGTCAAGTAACGCTTCCAGAAGAAGGAGCGGTGGCAGTGCATGTGCGGTCGTACCCGCTCAATATGCACGACATGGCTGTGATGGTGGCGGAAAGCTGTTGTGCATCTGGCATCAGACCCGGTCAGAACAGGCTGACTGTACCCTGCGCTGATATCTGGTTTCTTCATGGCCCGGCAGCAACAAGGTTTTGCACCATGAAAAAACAGTTTGATTTTAAGTAATTAAGGCGGGGACGTGCCATGCGAGTCTTGTTAACCGGAGCTGCCGGCTTTATTGGTGCTCACTGTGCGCGACGTTTAAAGACCGATGGCCATGAAGTCCTTGGAATTGATAATTTCAATGACTATTACCCGGTGCAGCTCAAAGAAGACCGGGTCGAGTGGATTGGTTTGCAGCCAGGGCGTTTTGAGTTGCAGCGCCTCGATCTTTGTGAAAAAGCAGAGCTGATGGCTCTATTTGAGCGCTTTCGCCCTGATTGTGTGCTCCACCTCGCTGCTCAGGCCGGTGTACGCTACTCGCTGGAGAATCCGGACGCCTATCTGGACAGCAATCTGAAAGGGTTTCTCAATATTCTTGAAGCTTGTCGCGCCTGGCCGGTTGACCACTTGGTCTACGCATCATCAAGCTCGGTATATGGCGCCAATCAGTCGACGCCATACTCGGTGAATGACAATACTGATCATCCTCTGTCGATGTATGCAGCGACCAAAAAAGCCAACGAAATGATGGCGCACAGCTATAGCCATCTGTTCCGGATTCCGACGACCGGGCTGAGGTTTTTTACGGTTTATGGGCCATGGGGCAGACCGGACATGTCGCCTTTCCTATTTACCGATGCGATTGCCAGGGGCAAGACGCTCAAGTTGTTCAATTACGGCAATCACGAGCGGGATTTCACCTATATTGACGATATCGTGGAGTCGATAGTCCGTTTGCTGCCGCATCCGCCGGCAGATAACCCGGATTGGGATGCGTGCATGCCTGTGCCATCCACCAGCAGCGCGCCATGGCGGGTGCTCAATATCGGGGGCAGTCAGCCTGTAGCGCTGCTGCGTTATGTCGCTCTGATCGAGCAGCTAGTGGGGCGCACGGCGATTGTAGAGAAGCTGCCTTTGCAGCCGGGCGATGTGCTGGCGACTTGTGCCGACACTCGCCAGCTGGAAGAACTTACCGGTTTTCATCCGCAAGTCACCATTGAGCAGGGGCTGCAAAAGTATACCGACTGGTTCAAGTTTTATTACTTGCAATAGGGGGAGAGATGAACATATCCGTGGATACGAACGATGCGCTATTGGGAAGCGCAGCCGGAGAAGCGCAGAAGGAAGACCGGAGAAATCTGGAGTTTCGTCGAAAGGTGGCAGCTGCCATTCATGTGCATCGAAAGGGCTGGCTGCTGGGCAACGAGACGGGGCGGCCATGGTCCACTTCGCGCACCAATCGCGTTTTTTCCGCTCTGGCAGCGCTGGTTCTGCTGGTGTTGCTGAGCCCTGTATTCATTGCCATCGCTCTTCTGATCAAGGTCACCAGCTCGGGCCCGGTATTTTTCATACAGCAGCGTACCGGCTTTCGTGGTCGCCGCTTCGGCATGTTCAAGTTCAGGACCATGGTGAAAAATGCCGAAGAGCTCAAGGAGTCCCTGCGCCACCTCAACAAGCATGGTGCCGACTCCATCGATTTCAAGATCGACAATGATCCGCGCATCACGCGCATTGGAGGCTTTCTGCGGAAAACCAGTCTCGATGAATTGCCGAACCTGATCAATGTGGTGCTCGGCAATATGCGACTGGTTGGCCCGCGTCCGACCTCGTTCAATGCGAGCACTTACCATGACGAGCACCTTGGCCGTCTTGGCATTTACCCGGGCATCACCGGACTGTGGCAGATCTCGGGACGCAGCGATATCGATTTTGATCAGCGGGTCGAACTAGACCTGAAATACATAACGGAGCAGGGCCCCATGCAAGACCTTGTCATCCTGTTGAAAACCCCTGTCAGTATCCTGAGCGGACGCGGAGCCAGTTAAATGAAATCAGAAAACTTTACCGGAATACCTGTCAGGGGGGCCAGCCAGGTCAACCTGTCAGGCCTCGTCCAGGCGGGTAGCCATTCTTTGCTGCTGTCGGCACCGGGAGCCAAGGCAGGCGTCAGTCAAAGCGCGATGACTCTGGCAGCCGAGCTGGTACGCTCGACTGGCCACAAGGTCTTGATCGTGGATGCCAGTTCCAGCGAGTCAGGGCTGACCCGGCAAATGGACCTGGAAACTTCCCGGGGCCTGCTGAACATCGATGATGAGACAGATATTGATCTTCTGTGCCTGGAAGAGAAGAGGAAAGGTTTTCATGTGATGCCGCGTGGCAATGCCACCGGACAATCAAGTCAGAAGCTGTACCAGAGTATCGAAAAAGTGTTGACGCGCCTGAAAAACAAGTTCCGTTTCATCCTGATAGACAGTGATCCGGTTTACAGCAATTCAAATACGGTTGAAATCTGCTCATTGGTGGATGGAGTTGTATTGGTACTCGAGGCGGAAAAAACCCGCTGGCAGGTTGCCGGGGCGGCGCGCAAGAGACTGGAGCAATCGGGAGGAACGGTTGTGGGCTGTGTTTTCAATAACCGCCGGTACTACACCCCAGGCTGGATTTACAACAAACTTTGAACAGGTTGGCTTAACTATGAAATTTCGTTATAGCGCTGCGTTTGTCGCGTTGTTGGTCCTTGGTGGTTGTGCAAGCCACGGGAAGGAAACAGTGACTCCGGTAAGCATGCTCACGGCCGAAGAGGAAGTGCAGACCCGGGTCGAGATCATTCCGGTTACACAGGTGCTGCGGCCGATGGACGAACTGGATGTCATCTTTCATATCGGTGCGTTGTCTGATGAAGCCTACCGTATCCAGGCGGGTGACCAGGTCAGCATAAGCTTTCTGACGGCTCCCGAGCTTAGTGGTACCCACTTGGTACTGCCGGATGGAACGATAGAAATGCCGTACGCAGGCACGATCCATCTTAAAGGTCTTACGTTGCCTGAGACCCGTAACCATATGGTGGAGAAGTATAAAAGCATTCTGCGAGCACCAGAGGTTTATGTTGCAGTACCCAGTCCCATGGCACAACTGGAAAATCTGCGTGCAACGCTGAATCACCCTGGTACCGGACTGAGCCGCACGATTCTTGTTGGAGCGGACGGACGGGTGACCTTTCCCCTGATCGGCTCACTGTCAGTTGTGGATAAAAGCATAGATGAGCTGCGTGAAGAGGTTAACCGGCGCTATGCCAGCGAGGCAGGCCAAGTCAAGGCGGATGTCTTGTTGAAGACAACTGCCCCGAACCAGGTTTATGTGATGGGGCAGGTTGCCCAGCCGGGAGCATACAGTGTTTCCCGTCCTGTATCGGTACTGGAAGCACTGGCACTGGCACAGGGACATAATTCGAATGCACGCCTGGATTCGGCAGTCATCATGCGCCGACAGGGTGATCAGGCATTGGCCTACGTATATGACGTCAAGAAGGCAATGAATGGCCAGGCCGACCAGATGGCATATTTGCAGCCTGACGACTTGCTTTTTGTGCCCCAGACCCGGTTGTCAAAAGCTGGCCAGATAAGCCGGCAAATTGCTGATGTCATCCTGTTTCAGGGTGTCGGTTTCAGCTTTTCCTATCGTGTAGATAACAAAGAAAGCGACTAAGAGAAGGGACAGGAACCTATCATGCAAAACTACCTACATGAATTCACACGTGTTTTTTTCAGTAACCAGAGACTGATCAAGAGATTCTTCCTGTTCTTTGCAGTGCTGACCGTGCTGCTTACTTTGGTCCTCAAGCAAAGCTTTGATGTAACTGCCGAGGTTCTGGTGCAGTCAAAAAAGCTTTCACAAACTGATGCGTCAACCTCGTTGACAGCCGAAACAGACAAGTTCGTGCCAACGTCGCTGACGGATATGGAAACGGAAAGCAATATTCTCCGGTCGCCAAGCCTGTCCCGGCAGACACTGATCGAGTTGATGGAAAAGAACCAGTACGCGCAAAGCGAGACACTGGTCAAGAAAGTGATTATCAACCCTGTAAAGAACTTTCTTGTCATGCCTCTGAAGCAGTATGTCATCAATCCTGTTCGGAAAATGCTGGGCCTGGAAGTGGATCCCTTGCGAGACACTCACCTGGACGAGGCCTTGAATGAGGTCATGAAGAATCTGAAAGTGGAAACTCTTCCGGGCTCGAACGTGATCCAGGTGACTCTGTCATCACGTGATCCGGCGCAGGGTACCCGCTTTGTTCAGCAGCTGCTGAATAACTACCTGAAGAACCGGCAGGAACTGCAATCCAACGATTTGCCGGAAACCTTCTATGAACAAAAAAAAGGGCATTATCAGGAGCGAATTGACTCACTGGAGCAAAAGCGTCTTGGTGTGCTTGAGCAGGCCAGCGCGTCAGATCCGACAGAGGAAATCACGTTCCGCCTGAATGCCATCAATACCGAAGAGCAGTCCCTTAACAGCTATCATGACAAGTTGCTGGAAAGCGAGGCCTGGCTTGGCTACCTGAAGAACAGTCTCGCCAAAGCGAAGGAATCGCGTGGCGCAGATTTCAGCTTTCCGTTCACTTTCAAACAGCTTGTTGGTGATGTGGCGTATGAAGACAGGGAAATTGCCGATATAGGCGAGAAGCTGACCGGTCAGGTCATGCGTTACAACACGACCTTGCTCTCTTTCAATCACGACAGCCAGCCTGTAAAGGAACAGCGCAAGCAGTTGTTCTTGACCCACCAGCAGTTTTTGAACCTGGTAGGCAACCGGATTGCAGAGCGTCAGCAGGAATACGGAATTCTGAAGGAAGCCATTGCCCAGAAGACCGTGCGTATCCAGGAGTTTAAGGACCGAATCGCGGAGCTGCAGACTGTACAAAGCAAGCTGCGACAGCTGGATACTGAAATCGACGCTCTGCATAAGGCCTTTTTCGCTTATACGCAGCGTTATGAAGAAAGCCAAGGACAGCACTTGCTGGATGCTGCAATGTCGAACGCCCGGGTTTTGAGTCAGCCGTATGAGCCTGCCGAGGCGGCGTTTCCGAAGCCCGGCCTGATAATCCCGCTGGGCTTGATTACCGGTTTCCTGATTGCCGTGTCTCTGGGTTACGTCAGGGAGTTCTTCGACCATACCTTTAAAGTGCCTGCCCAGATCAATGAACATCTGGACCTGCCAGTTTTATTGGTAATCGATGCTGATGTGGTCGAGACCCCGAATCCGCACAAGCCCTGGTCGCTGGCTTGGATGTGGTATTGGATCAGGCAGTAAGATGCAGCGCCAGATACTGCAAGTGATTCACAGCGGTGGCTTTTATGGCGCCGAGCGCATGCTGGCTGACCACTGTCTCGCCTTGTCGGACCTGATCGATACCACAGTGGTACTGATCGGCCCTTCAAAGGAGCTATTGCAGAAGTTCGCGGACCTGGGTGTCAGGTGTTGCGAGTGCAATACGGTTGACGATTTGGTACAGCTGGCACGCAATAAGGGGGCATTACTTAATGCGCATAACTTCAAGGCCCAAGTATACGCATGGCTTGCAGCGCCACGCGCCCGGATTCCACTGTTGTTTACCCAGCATGGTTTTACGCCGCGAAGCCTGAAGCAGCGCTTGTATATGCTTGTCAGCATTGCGCTATGCCTTACGCCAAGAGTTCGCCGTGTTGCTTGTGTGGCGGCACCACTTGCCAGTCTGCATCGAAAGTACCTTGTCCCGTCGGGCAAGCTTGTCGTAATTCCCAACGGTTTGCCGCAGGTCCGGGTTCCAGAGCGCGATGAGACTCGCAAGCTGATCGGTTTTGTTGGCAGGCTGAGTCACGAAAAAGGGCCCGACCTGTTTGTGCAGGCCGTTGCGCTGGTGTTGCGACGCAATCCGCAAATACAGGCGGTAATGCTGGGAGAAGGCCCTATGCGTGCCGAACTTGAAAAGACGATTGAAGAATCAGGTCTTTCAGAAAGCTTTTTGATGCCGGGCTATCAGGCCGACATGGGAAGCTGGCTGGCGCAGCTTTCAATGCTGGTGATAAGTTCGCGAACCGAAGGAACTCCCATGATCTTGCTGGAAGCAATGCAGGCTGGTACCCCGGTGGTTTCTTTTGCCGTCGGCGGAATCCCCGATGTGATTCGGCATGGACAGGAAGGCATGCTGGCTGCTCCGGAGAATGTGACACAGCTGAGTCTCATGATCGAACAAGCGCTTGAGGACTTGGCGACTACCCGCCGGATGGCTGAACAAGCCCGTTATCGACAGCAGAATGAATTCAGCATGGAACAAAATATCAGGTGCTGGCAGCAACAGTATGAATATGTCTTGAAGGAAGCGCGCATATGATGGCCACTTTTGTCGTTGCTGTTGTGCTGACTCTTGGCGGTTTGGCCGCGCTGGTAAGCCCATGGCCTTTTCTGGCGCCTTTTGTGGTGGCCGGAGTGTTTGGCCTGGCAATACTCTATCACCGTCCGGCATGGGGATTGCTTGGCCTGGCAATGCTCATTCCGTTTGAGGGGGTGTTCAAGAATACAGAGTTTACCGGTATCAAGTTGCTGGGAGGCGGACTCCTAGGGATTCTGCTTATCCAGCTGGTACTTTCAAGAATTCCATTGCAGCGGCTGGCTGGACGTATCTGGGTATTCATCTACCTGTTCATTCTGTGCGCTGTTTTGAGCACCATGTACTCGGAAAGCCTGCCCATGTCACTGGGCTATATTCGCGAGCTCCTGATTGGCATGACTTTTTTTGTCATGACCCTGCTGATAGGTCGTAATATAAATCCAAGACTGTTGTATTACATTGTTGGCGTGAGTGTCACGGCTACGGCGGTTTTTGCTCTCATCTCCACAAATTATCAAGTTGGCGGACGAGCAATCGGCCTGCTGCAGGATGCCAACTATTTCGCCTTGCTGATTGCCATTGCCATTCCGGCAGCTTTGCTGGGCCTGCTTTCCACCAAACAGTGGTATATGCGAATCTTCTGGCTGGCTGCAATTCTGCTGCTTTTCAGCGGAATGACGAAAACAGACTCGCGTTCCGGCCTGCTGGTGGTGGTCTGCTGCCTGCTGATTGCAGGTTGGCATCACAGAGCCAAGCTAGCCGCGATTCACCCACGCCACCTGGGGTTTTTGGTGCTAGGCGCCCTTGTGACAATACCCCTTGGGATCAAAAGTGTTCCGGCGGACTATATTGACCGGATCAAGTCCCTGAGCGTTATCAAGGGAGGCGTCAACCCGTATCAGGATGCGTCACTTGGCCGGCGTGCCTCCTACCTGCTGGTGGGCAAGGACATGGTTATGGAAAACCCTATGGTGGGTGTCGGACCGGGTACGTTCCCGCTGCGTTATGCGAGGTCAAGCTATGCAAAAGCCTTTTCCGCTACTCTGGTCGAGCCCGACCTGTATCGGCGCGCGCACAACACCTATTTGGAAATCTTCAGCGAGATGGGGATTCCTGCAGGCCTGTTTTTTATAGCCATCGTCCTCTTTGGCTTGTACAACTTCTATTTGGCCAGAAACATGTTTCTGGCCAGACAAGACTCTTCCAATGCCGACCTTGCCGCCCATCTGGGGCTCGGGCTGTTGAGTCTTGCTGTCTTTCTGCTTTTCCTGAGTACGCCCAACCATAAATACCTCTGGATGTTCCTGGCACTGTCAGTGGTGGTTCGTCAGCAGGCTCAAGAGCTTTTGGCAGACCGGGAGGCGGCGGCATGAAAACCATGATCAGCATCGTCATTCCGATGTACAACGAGGAACAGCATATTGAGCGTACGCTGGCAGCAGCCGGCAAAGCTGCCGGGCGTGCCGGTCTCGAGGTCGAGTTCATTGTGGTGGATAACCAGTCCAGTGATGGCGGTGCGGTACTGGCAAGCCGGAATGGTGCCCGGGTCCTGTCATGCCCCGATATGCGTGTAGGCGCTTTGCGCAATGCGGGTGCGGCCATTGCCGAGGGTGACTGGCTTGCGTTTCTGGATGCCGATATCGAAGTTCCCGAGAATTGGCTGGTAGCCGGTTTGCAAGCGCTGGAGCAGGGCGCTGACGTGATCGCACTTGATTGCGACACGCCCCGCCAGGCTCCATGGTTTGCCCGTGTCTGGCAAAAACGCAGCATGTCTCAAACAGGAAAGGACCGCCATCCAGAATGGATGCCGACTCCCAATCTGCTGATGGCCCGCTCCACTTTCAATAGCGGAACAGGGTTTGATGAGCATTTATCAAGTGGAGAGGATAAGGCCTTTGGTTTGATGCTGCATGCCGAAAAAAAGCGGCAAGCAATGCTTGCATCGCCTGTCGCCCTGCACTGGGGATACGAGCGAAGCTGGTCAGAATGGATCCGCAAAGAGTTCTGGCGCCAGAGCAGCCATATTCATTTGTTCCGGGAACAGGCAAGGTTCCGCCTGCTGCGTTTTCCGTTACTTTGTTTGTGGACGACATCTTTCAGTCTTCTGGTGTTACTCGCCCTGCTCGAGGGCGAAGGTTCGGCTGCGTTGATGCTGGCTGTTCCGGCATTGATTCCGGCCGCACTATTTGCGTGGAGGCAATCCTCCAGGAGGGGCAGTCCGGGCTATAGCTTGCAACTGATGGTTTTACATTGGTTGCGCATGCTGGTTGGTACTGCGGCATTGTTCAAATCTTTATTCAGCGGACGAAAAAAATAATGTTGTTTATCTTTTGGGCCAGTATTTTATTACCGATATATGCGGTTCTTGGATATCCTTTGTTCTGGACTGTTTTGGCAGTTTTTTTCCGCAAGCCGGTATATCGGCTGCGATCGGATTTGACAGTCAGCGTCGTTGTGGCGGCTCATAATGAAGCTGACAATATCAGGCAAAAGATAACCTCGATCCTTCAGCAGGATTATAGTCCCGAACAGCTGGAGATCATTGTTGCAAGTGACGGATCGACAGACCGGACCGTGGAACTTGCGCAGGCTTTTGATGATCCCCGGATCAGGGTTCTTGACTTGCCCCGTTCGGGCAAGACAGCAACATTGAATACAGCGGTGCAACTGGCAAAACATGACATCCTGCTCTTTACGGATGCGGACAACTGCTGGTTGCCGGATACCATGGGTCACTTGCTGACACCTTTTTCAGATCCGGATGTGGGTTGCACGGCAGGTCACATGATCATTTCTAGGGTAGGAAAAGGACTCAGCGAAGGTGATAACTGGTATCGAAAATACGAGTCCTGGATCCGGTCAGTGGAAAACCGGACGGGTTGCACTGTATCTGCAGATGGAGCGTTGCTGGCTTTGCGTCGTGACCTCATGCAGGAGATTCCACTGGATGTGAATGACGACTTTTTCATCAGTACCTGTGCACCGGTTCATGACAGAAAAATCATTTACGTTGACAATGCCAAGGTGCTTGATGAGGGAGTGGACGAGGCAGACAAGCAGTTCAGGCGCAGGATCCGCGTGACTGTCGGCGGACTTCGCAGCCTGGCTGCACGCAAAGAGCTGATGAACCCTTTTCGACACGGGCTGTATGCAGTCGCTCTTGTCAGCCACAAGCTTGTACGTCGCTTGATGCCGCTTTGTCTTATTCCCCTCTTGATCAGCAATATGTTTCTGGTTGGCACGCATCCCGCGTACAGGCTGTTTCTGTACTTGCAGCTTACCGCCTACGCTGTTGCAGCTGTCGGTTTGCGCAATAGAAGAGCCGGTTTGTTCAAACCCTTCAAGTTGGCCGGATTCATACTGGTGACTGTTGCCGGAATGAGTGTGGGATGCTGGGAGTTCCTGCGCGGCAAGGAATATAGCCTGTGGAATCCTCAGCAGAATCGCTAGGTATGTGATATGAAAAAAACAGTCAAAAGCATACTTGGCAGATTGTGGCTGCAAGGAAGCGGGATGAGGGCGCTGCAGGGAAACGCTGTTGTATTGATGATGCACAGGGTCGTGTCCGACAAGAGCGAGGCAGGCTTGCCCCATAACAATCCCTTGTGCATTGACCAGGCAAGCTTTGCCGGCTTGCTGAATTGGTTGCAACAATATTTCCAGCTGGTTCCCCTTGAGGAGGCATTGCGGCCGGAAGGCGGGAAGCCCCGTTTGGCATTGACCTTTGATGACGGTTGGAGAGATAACCTGACACATGCCTTTCCGGTGCTGCAGGAAATGGGAATTCCCGCAAGCATTTTTTTGTCTACCGGATATATCGGGCAACCACGGGGCTTCTGGTGGGAGTCGGTAGGACAGCGTATATGGAACGAGCCGGAAACGATTGATCGCGCCTGCCTGGACCGAGAACTGGCCGGGTATGGACTGGACGCTCCCGATGAACTATTTTCAACGAACAGGACATTGACCCGGAGTAGACAGATACTTGCTTTTCTTGAGCAACTCAAGCGGCTTGCCCCGTGCGAATTGAACGCGATTGCAAGTGACCTGTTTCATCAGGGACCTGGGCATGCAATGAGCTGGCACGAGGTGAGTGCCCTGGAAGCCTCAGGCTTGGTACGCTTTGGTCCGCATGGACATGACCACTATATCCTGACGCAACTGGAAGCTGATGCCTGCATGAATGATATGCGACGTTCACATGAAGAGTTACATTCGCACTGTCGATTTCCTCTTCCGGTTTATTGCTATCCGAATGGAAATCATGATTTGGCAGTGCGGAAGAATGCCGCCAAGCTGGGATACAGATATGGGCTGACCACAGAGGCGGGTTTGATTTCGTCAGGAAATGATCCGCTGATATTGCCAAGAATCGATGTCAGCCAGCAGGCTGCCAGTCATAAAGGGCTAATGGCATGGCGCATACGGCAGGGAGCACTGCTTTAATTTTATGACCAGTGTAGATACAGAGCGCCGCAAGCGCGGGTTTCTTTGGCATATGCTAATGAGCCTGGGGACCCGGCTCCTGATGATTGCGTTACGCCTCGCACGCAACATTTTGCTGGCCCGCTTGCTGGGGCCGGCAGATCGGGGCCTGTTTGCCCTGCTGAGCACGCTGCCCGATATGATTTCGGCGCTGTCGAGTGGTGGCCTGAATACTGCCGTAGGCTATCAGGCCGCAAAGCACCGGTCGATGGGGCTGTTGATTACACAGGTTCTGATTTACGGCTGCTTATTGTCGGGCGTGCTGACACTGGCCTGTGTTGTCTTGCTGGGATTGCTCAATGAGCCGCCTTCAGTCGTACAGCAACTGGGACTTTGGCTCTGGCTACTGATACCGGTAGTGCCGTTAACCATACTCAAGAGCGGGTTGCTAACGCTACACAATGCGGACGAGCGCGTAAGCACGTTCAATATCCTGCGTTTGCTCGAATCAAGTGTTCCACTGTTCCTGTTCATAGTGCTATATCTCATTTGGCCGGAACAGGCATTTGGTGCAGCATTGACAAGCTGGATTTTTGGTCTTGGTGTTGTCGTTGTAGCCGGTTGGTGCTGGATGAAACGCTTTCATGCCTTTCGCCTGCAATGGCTTCCGGGCGAACAAAAGGAGTTGCTTGCCTATGGTGCCAGAAGCCATCTGGAAGTGTTGTTTCAACAAATACTGCTGCGGGCAGATTATCTCTTTATCGGCGTGATGCTTCCTGCCGAGGCGCTGGGCCATTATGCAATGGCAAGTGCGGCATCTGAACTGCTGTTGGTCATCCCGGAAGCCGTGACCACTCCGCTGATGAAGCGGCTTTTGCAGCAGGACCGGGAAACGGGCGTCATGACGCCGCTGGCGCTGAGAATAACGGCGACGGCCATGCTGATGGCATGCCTGGCCATGGCACTGATCGGTGAGTGGCTGATCGTGTTGTTGTTTGGTGCTGAATATGCACCTGCATATCCGGCACTGGTCATGTTGCTACCAGGTCTATTGGCTCTATGCTACGCGAGCATTCTACGCCTTGACCTGCTGGGCAAGGGCAAACCGGGCACACTGTCCATCATGGTTGGCTTGGGAGCCGCCATAAACCTGATCCTCAACCTGATACTGATACCGTCACTGGGTATTGTGGGTGCGGCAATAGCCTCTTCGACTGCTTATGTCGCCGTGACAGTGATTCTGCTTGTAATGTATTGCCGACTGAGCAAGGTAGCCATAGGGCAAACCCTGTTGATGCTGCCTTCGGACTTCAAAAAGATAGGTTTGTTGCTAAGGAACGGCAGAATATGAAACGTCAAGCAAGCGGTTTCGTTGCACGGGTTTTTCTAGCTTTGCTGGTGTCGTCATCAGCGCTGGCAGATGAGTGGAGAGCCCTGCGAAGCTTTGAACTTGAGCTTTATCCGCAAGCAGCGGACCAGCTGAGGGTTCACTGGCATCCGGTATGGCAAGCTGATGCAAATGATGAAGAGCTCTACCTGATCGATCGTTGGGGAAAACTGGCCGACAAGGTTCAGGTTTCAGCCTGGCAAACCAGCGGGACACACGCATTCACATTGCATGCAGATGAGGGGCCTTATCGTCTGGTTGTGCCAGGGTATAGCTTTCGGAGCTATCGCGTCATACATGACAACAAAACGAAAGCGCTATTGAACCCCGGCAAGCTGCATGTGGTGGGTGATATTTCTGCCGGAACCCGCCTGTTCTTTCGTGTTCCGGCAAATGCTCATGTCGAACTGGGCGGGAAAAACCATGGTGGAGCGAATGCGCTCAAAGCGATCCGCATGAGTGATGGCAAGCAGCTGAAGATGCCACTGATTGCATATCGGCACTACCATGAGTTCGACCTGCAAGCGGTACCGGTTTCCGGAGTTGACGAAATTTGGCAGCTGACCATTCCTGAAAGCGGCAAGGTCTCCTTTTGGCTTGATGGAACAGACAACCTGTTTGCACAGGACCCAGATGCGTTCCAGGGCCAGCCTGTTGCCTCTTCCGTGAACACGGATATCGAGCTGACCGGCACCCTGGTTGGTCCTGTACCAAGGCTGGGTGTTGCCGTTCCTTATATTGTTCCGCCCGAGTCCACTCATGAGCAACTGAAAAAGCTGGCATTGCAGTCTGTCAGCCATTACAGCTTTGTTGATGCCATCGGCAACCCGGATCGGCGCGAGCTCGGCATTCGGGATGTTTATAGTCGAAATCTTGGTGTCGGAGAGACAGTCACCCTGTTGGCCGGGACTGGCCGAAGAGCGGTATTGCAGGCGAATGCAGAAGCGCGGACTGGCCTGGAGCACTGGGTGAATGACACGCTTCAACTGGGGCCGGGAGGGCCACACTACCTGTCTTTTGCCGATGAGCCCAACCTCAATTACCCGAGCCAGTCCGGGTTCGAGCAGTATTTCACGGAGATGCTTGAGCACCTATATGCGATACCGGGCGTCGCTGGATCATCGATACGCGTGGCAGCTCCTGCCAGTGCGCGCTGGATCAACGGCCCCTTTCGGCGAGGCTCCGCAGAGCGCAGGGGTATCGACTGGGCGCGAAGCCTGCTGGAAAAACATGGTGCCCGTATTGATGCCTTGGCTTGGCATGAGTGGATGGTTCGCAGTTTATATGCAACAGGGCAATACCGTACCGGCATTCAGGCAGCAGCGGATCTGGTGGGGCGGGACCAGGCCGGCAGACCCCGAAAAGCCCTGTTGATCGATCAGACCAATATTTCGAGCGGAAATACTGTTAGTCCCTATGAGCAGGATACGAATTATGCGGCGCTTTGGTGGGCCTCGGTCATCATCAACTCTTCCACTGACGGGTTGCTGGATGTTCTGAACTGGTTCCATCTGGTTGACGAGCCGGATCACCTCAAGGGGCTATTCAAAGTTGAAAATGAAAGGGAGTTAAGAATCAAACAAGTAGGACTGTTGCATGGAATGTTCTCCCGGAAGTGGGGGGGCAATGTATATCGTGTCAACAATGAGTCTTTTGAGGTCGATGTTTTGCACACGCAAGACAAGGGACGTCATCGCCTGTTTGGTGTGAACAAGTCGGCACGCAATCATCTGCTGCGAATAAAAAACATGGACGAATGTCCGGATACTTCCGGTTTGCAGGTGTTGCATCAATCCGGCGGGCCGGAAACATGGGACTTCAGCTGCTCCTCGGAAACTGTCGAGTACGCATTGCCGCCCGAGTCCATGTTCGTTTTGGAATGGCATGAGTGAGCTGCCTTGCACGCAGGACTTTTGTGTTGAATGTAAATCGGATCGAATTGTCGAGGGTATCGAGATGGCTGGCATGAAGGAAATACTGGGCAAGGTCAGGGAAAAGGGCCTAGCACGAACGTTTTCCATTGTTTGGCAGCGCCTAGTTTTTCAGCGATTGACCTTGCATGTGCTTGAGCGTCCTCTCAGTTTGCCAACAAGAAATATCCGCACCGAAGCAAAGCCTGTTGCCGTGACAGAAAACAACATGGACATATTCAGGAAGCATTTTTCCGGTTATATGGTGTCGATTGAAAAGTTCCTGAGTGAAGGCTGTAGGCCGGTGGTTTACCTGGATGAGGAAGGCAGTAATGCAATAGCCATGTTTTGGGTGCATGAAGGCGGAGATTACAAGGATGACATGCTCTACAAATGCACGATACCTGTGCCGGATGACTGCATCTACCAGTTTGCAGGCGAGATTGCGCCTCATTTGCGCGGGCGTGCGGTTCAATTTGTTTACGGTGCCCAGTTTCAGATCTGGGAGGAATATCTAGAGCGTGGCTACAGGGCTGTGCGGGCATTGGTGAACGAACGAAACACGATAGCGATGAATATGCATTCCAGATTGCAGTTCAAGAAAATCGGCACCAGTATTCATGCCTATACCCTGTTTGGATGCCTGCGCTGGGCAAGGGTCCGCAATAATCAATGACTGGATGATCCGGCACGCTGCCGGGATGAACCCCGGGCAGTGACGTGCTGTATGAATGTTTTATAGGAGTGGTGAAAGTTGATTGAGTTTTCTTGGTGTTCTGGCCTTAAAAGTCCAAGTTTTCCTGAACATGACTATTGCCAGCTGCTGGAAGATTCAGACGATGGGACGCCTTATAACCATGTGTCATGGTTAACGGGCGCAGAGGAAAACATCGGATTGGGACAGCATGTCCAGATTCTGCTGGGAAGGCTTCAGGGTGTGCTGGTGTTGTGCTTGCCATTACTGGTGTGCAAAGAGCGCCAGGGGGGAATGCCGGTTACCGTCATACGTCATTTGGGTTACCCGCTATCAGATAGAGTTGGACTGCTGGTCAGCAAGGATGTGCCGGGGTTGCTGGACATGGCTCTGGTGCAGATACGCAGGCGTATCCGCTTTTCCTATGTCCAGTTTAACGAAATCACTGAAAAGTCGGCTCTTGCAAGCGGGCTGGACAAGTGGAAAGAGAACTTCTGGTTTTCCGAGTCACGTATTAGTTGCCGGGTACCTGTTCATGAAGTTACCGAAGCGGACCGGGAAGAGCCACCCGGCAAGGTCAAGTTCAAATATGAGCTGCGTCGTGCCCGCAAGCATACCGAAAATCTGGGGGCTATCGTCCATCGGGTCACTCCTGATGAGGATACCATAGGTAGTGTCATCAACAGCATCATCGACGTTGAAGATTCCAGCTGGAAAGGTGTGGAAGGCGTTGGAGTGTTTTCAGCACCTGCCAGCCGTCAATGGATGATTTCAAGCTTTACCCGGCTGGCTAGGGATGGCTATGTGAGGGTCGCCGCCATGGAGCTTGACGGACGATATATCAGTTATCGGCTTGGATTGGTCGATAAAGGACGGCTGTTTGACTTCAATGTTGCTTTTCTACAAGAATTTTCTCGGATTGGCAGTGGCAGGCTGTTGCTGGACGAGTGGATACGCTGGGGTCTGGATGAAGGGTGGCAATGGGTTGATGCATCCAGAGTCAGCTTGCATGATTCCAACCACCAGTTGCATGAGCGTTGCACATATTTTGAGGAGCACAAGCGCTGGACTTATTACGAAAGGAATCTTTCCGGGCTATATGCTGGAATCATTTACAAGGTCTGGCAGGTGGTCAAACCACTGTTGAAGAAAGGTTAAGCGCTGCTCAATGGGCCTTGAAATGCCTGATGCCGATTCGAATGGGAGAGGTATATGAATAAGACGGTTTCGTTACAATTGATCTTGAATGCTGATGATTTCGGCCTGACAGAAGAATATAACAATATCGTTTTAAAATCGTTTGAGACAGGTGTGATCAGCTCGGCCACGCTGATGGCAAATATGCCCTTTTTTTCACAGGCATGTGAGCTGGCGCACAAGCATGGTTTGACTGATCGCCTAGGGTTGCATTTTAACCTGACCTACGGTCGGCCATTGAGCGATTCCATACGCCATCAAAGAACCTTCTGCAATGAAGCGGGCGATTTTGAGCTTTGCTTGCCAAGGCATGTTTTTAATCTGCCTTCAAGGGCCGGGACCGCGGTTCGTGCCGAGCTGGAATCTCAGTGGCAAGCATGCCTGGAGCAGGGAGTGAGGCCCACGCACATTGACTCACACCAGCATGTTCACAATATCTTGCCTATTGCCAGGATTGTTGCCGACTTTGCTGGCGAGCAAAGGGTTCCTGTCCGGCTGGCTCGAAACTTGGGGGGGAATATTAGCTGGCCCAAGAAACTCTTCAAGTGGCTGATAAACAGCGCGATACGCAAAAGTGCCAAAACCACTGACTTTGCGTGCACGCCAAAGGATGTTATGGATGGCCTTCTTCCCCAGGGAGCAGTCGAGATAGTTTGTCATCCTTTGATACTCGAAAATGGTGAAATTGGCGATGATTACCTGCCGGCTACAGTTTCCTTGGAGGATGTAATCAAGTCGGCTTATCCGAATGCGCAGCGTGTAAGCTACTCAGCGCTTAAATAGGGACTTCAGCTCCAGAGCTGCCCATTGATCCGGGCTGCATGCTTTGGCTAATTCAGGAAGATCAAAATGAAACTCTTGCAAGTAATGAAAAAAATTCGTGACAAGGGGGTTGGCCATATTCTTCGGATTTTTGTGCGCAGTTATATTTATGATCATGATCATCTTTATTTGGTCGAGCGTTCTTTGACAGGGAACTACAAAGACATACAAATCGAAGAGCGCTGGGTTCTGGTAACCGAATCGGATATAGGCATTTTCAACAAGAATTTCAAAAGATATGTCCAGGCATGCCGAGGTTTTTTTCGTGAGGGAAGCCACCCTTTTGTCTATCTGGATGACAATGGTGATGCTTACCTCATGCAGTGGGTCAATGTGAACGGGGACTACTTTGATAATGATTTTAAGTGTACCGTTCCTGTTCCGGAAGGCTGTATATACCAATTTGCTGCCGAGCTTGAAAAAAGCAGACGTTCACGGTCACGGGATTTTCTGGTAGGGCATCAGCAGCGTTTGTGGCAGGAATATGCAAGCCAGGGGTTTACCAGAATCCGCTCATTGGTAAGTGGCCGGAATTTGCCTGCAGTCGGAATTCAGCTGTATTTAGGCTTTCGCGAGGTGGGGCACAGGGTCCACGTGCACAGGCTGTTTGGTTATTTTACCTGGTCGTATTGGGAGCAATATGATGGTGAGCATCTCATCAGATAGCTGTAAATTAGCAATACGAGATATCAAATTTTACTGGCACTTGGGGAAGCGCCGAATAATGTTGGCGAGGCAGTTAGGGCAAGAAAAAATTGGCGAAAAAGCGCAGTTTGCAGATAGTAAATGAGCATTTTGAGCCGATTTTTAACGCAACCCTGGCAGCACAGATAATTATTCAGTATTTCCTTGAATCTACACTGGATTCGGACACTCCACATATTCATGTTCGATATCAAACTGCGCAGCAATCCATTCGCCCAGCGCCTGCACGCCGTAACGTTCGGTGGCGTGGTGACCGGCGGCGAAATAGCTGATGCCGTTTTCCAGGGCGCTGTGGGTGCTGTGCTCGGAAATTTCGCCGGTGATGAAAGCGTCCACGCCGGCGGCAATGGCGTGGTCAATGTAGCCTTGTGCGCCTCCGGTACACCAGCCGACGGTACGAACCGGCTTGCCGGCATCAATCACCATGGGTGTGCGCTGCAGGGCCGCTTCGATCAGGCTGGCGAACTGGTCGCTGTGCAACGTTTGTGGCAGCTCGCCGATCAGACCGACGCTGCGCGGATTGCCTGCTTCGAGCGGGCCGGTGATGGTTAGCCCGAGACGTTGCGCCAGTTGCACGTTGTTGCCGACCTCGGGGTGTACATCCAGTGGCAGGTGGTAGGCGATCAGGTTGATATCGTGTTGCAACAGGCTCTTGATGCGGCGTTGCTTCATGCCGGTAATAACCGGGTTTTCGCCTTTCCAGAAATAGCCGTGATGCACCAGAATGGCATCGGCCTTGCGTTTGATGGCGGCGTCAATCAGTGTCTGGCTGGCAGTCACGCCGGAAATGATTCGACGGATCTGTGGCCGGCCTTCGACCTGCAGCCCATTCGGGCAGTAGTCGCTGATGCTGTCGGCAGCGAGATAATCATTCAGTGCGGATAGCAAAACCCGGGTGCTGGTGCTCATGTTTTTCTCCTTGGTCAGACTGCCGGTCATTATGCCCGTTTTTGAAGATTAAAAATGATGGCATGCTTGGGTCATGCCGGTTGACCCGACTATAATGCATGCCAGTTTTGTATCGGAAGCAGCGTTGACAAGGGGTTTGTATGCGAGAACAGGTGCGGCAGCTGGGCTGGCCGGTACTGGCCGGTGTGCTGGGAGCGCTGGTCATCATGGGCTGGTTCCCCGAGCAGCTGGGCCTGCCGGCAAGGCAGGTGTCAGGACCGGCGGCAGTGGCCGCGACAGGGCCGGAGTCGTATGCGGCTGCGGTCAGTTACGCCTCGCCTGCGGTGGCCAATTTGTACAGCACCAAGATGGTCAGCGAACCCATTCATCCGTTGTTTTCCGACCCGTCCCTGCGGCATTTTTTTGGTGACAGCCTGCCGCAGCAGCGCCGCCTGGAGTCCAGCCTGGGCTCGGCGGTGCTCATGAGCACCGAAGGCTATCTGCTGACCAATAATCACGTGATTGCCGGTGCCGAGCAGATTGTCGTTGCGCTCAAGGACGGTCGCGAGACGCTGGCCAGAGTCATTGGTACCGACCCGGAAACCGATCTTGCGGTGTTGAAGGTCGACTTGCCGGACTTGCCAGCGATCAGCACCGGCCAGTCCGACCAGGTGCGTATCGGTGATGTCGCCCTGGCGATTGGCAACCCCTTTGGTGTCGGTCAGACAGTGACCATGGGCATTGTCAGCGCCACCGGGCGCAATCAGCTGGGCATCAACACTTACGAAGACTTCATCCAGACCGATGCGGCGATCAACCCGGGCAACTCGGGTGGTGCGCTGGTCGATGCGCGGGGCCGGCTGCTGGGCATCAATACCGCCATTTTCTCGCGCAGTGGGGGCTCGCAGGGCATCGGCTTTGCCATTCCGGTCAAGTTGGCACTCAGCGTCATGGAGTCGATCATCGAGCATGGGCAGGTGGTGCGTGGCTGGCTCGGGCTGGAAGTGCAGGCGTTGACGCCAGAGCTGGCCGAAACCTTCGGCTTGCAGCAACGTACCGGCATTCTGGTCGCCGGAGTACTGCGGGACGGCCCTGCTGCAGAGGCCGGGTTGTTGCCCGGTGACATCATCCTGTCGATTGCCGGGCAGGCGGCCGTTGATGGCCGCAGCTCGATGAACCAGGTGGCCAACATGCGGCCGGGCAAGGCCGTGGAAATGGAAGTGTTGCGTCAGGGAGAAGCAGTGGTGCTGCAGGCTGAAGTGGGCATGCGTCCGGTACTGGCCGGACCCCAGCAGTAAGGCTGAAGGCCCGGCAGCCTGTGATCAGTCTTTTTTCAGGCCGAAGCTTTCGTCCAGGGTGCCGACTTCACCTTCTTCCTTGTTGGCATAGTCGCGTGGCGGCTCGGGAATCTCGGCGCTTTCTTCTTTGGCGACTGGCGTGTCTGCCTTGGCGGCGGATGCTGCTGCCGGCTCTTGCGGGCGTTCCAGGGCCTTGGTGTCGACCAGGCTGTTGAGCAGACGCTGGCGGGTGCTTTCGTCCAGGGCCAGGCGTTCGGCAGATTGCAGCAGGTGTTCCTGCACGTTGTGGTAGTTTTCGGTCAGCTTGTTGACCAGTTCGGCGGTCGTGCTAAAGTGTGCCACGACTTCGTCCTGGTAGCTGTCAAAGCGCTGTTGCAGGTCATCCAGACGGTTTTCGGTATTGGCCGGGGAGCCGTTGCGCATCATGCGGGTGACCAGCAGGGTGACGGCAACACCGACAATGAAGCTGAGCAGCGGAAGTAACCAGACGGGAATTGAATTGTCCACGGAATATCCTCTTCGGGTGATCAATGAAAGCCCGGCGCCTGTGGCACCGTCTGCAATGCAAGGCATAGAATAGCGCAAACTTGAGGGCGATGTAGCAGCATCGGGTCAACTATAGGGTTTGATGGTTTTTTTGCAATCAGACGAAACGACAAACGAGGTTCAAACATAGAGTGTTGGTACGTGAAGAGCGGATAATGGTTCCCGGTCCGACAGGAAACCTGGAAGCCATGTATCTGGATGACACCGGTGCGCGCGGCATTGCGTTACTGTGCCACCCCAACCCGCAGCAGGGGGGAACCATGCTCAACAAGGTGGTGTCGACCCTGCAGCGCACCGCGCGAGACCAGGGGCTGGCAACTCTCAGGTTCAATTATCGCGGCACCGGCAAGAGTGACGGAACCCACGACATGGGGGGCGGTGAAGTCGATGATGCTGAGGCCGCACTGGCCTGGCTACAGGAGCGTCACCCCGGCTTGCCGGTATACCTGTTCGGTTTTTCCTTTGGCGGTTTTGTTGCCGCCAGCCTGTCCGGTCGGCTGGAGCTGCGTGGCGAGCCGGCGGTGCGGATCTGCCTGGCTGCGCCGGCGGTCACCCGTATCGTTGCACCCCACTGGCTATCTGGCCAGGGACGCCTGACGGTGATTCAGCCGGAACAGGATGAAGTGATAGATCCGCAGCTGGTGTATGACTGGGCACAGGCGCAACAGCGCCCGCTGCAACTCGTCCGCATTGCCGATAGTGGTCATTTTTTCCATGGCAAACTGATCGAGCTGAAAGATGCCGTATTGCAGCATGTATTTGATATGAACACAGCAGGAGCGGATGCTTCTGCAGATCCCGACGCTTAGGCTACTCCGGGCACCTGATGGACTGATTTGATGAAAAAACGTGTACTGACCGGCATCACCACCACCGGAACCCCGCACCTGGGCAACTATGCCGGTGCCATCCGTCCCGCCATCGAGGCCAGCAAGGCGGCGGATGTGGAATCCTTCTATTTTCTGGCCGACTATCACGCATTGATCAAATGCGATGACCCGGCCCGCATCCAGCAGTCGCGGCTGGAAATTGCTGCCACCTGGCTGGCTGGCGGGTTGGACCCCGAACGGGCCACCTTTTACCGCCAGTCCGATATCCCGGAAATCCCCGAGCTGACCTGGTTGCTGACCTGTGTGGCAGCCAAGGGCCTGCTCAACCGCGCCCATGCCTACAAGGCTGCGGTGGACCAGAATACCGGGGCGGGCGAAGATCCGGATGCGGGCATCAGTATGGGGCTGTTCAGTTACCCGGTGCTGATGGCGGCTGATATCCTGATGTTCAACGCCAATCGTGTTCCGGTTGGGCGCGATCAGATCCAGCATGTCGAGATGGCGCGTGATATCGGGCAGCGTTTTAACCATCTGTTTGGTGGCGGGCGCGAGTTCTTCGTCATGCCGGAAGCGGAGATCGCCGAGGAAGTTGCCACCCTCCCGGGGCTGGATGGGCGCAAGATGTCGAAAAGTTACGACAACACTATCCCGCTGTTTTCCTCAAGCAAGGAGCTGAAGGCGGCGATTGCGCGCATTGTTACCGACTCGCGCTTGCCCGGCGAGCCCAAGGATGCCGATGCATCCCATCTGTTCACCCTGTACAAGGCATTTGCCACGGCGGAGCAGAGCGTGCAGATGCATGCCGAGCTGGGCGCCGGTCTGGCCTGGGGCGAGGCCAAGCAGCGCTTGTTCGAACTGCTGGACGGCCAGCTGGCCGAACCCCGCGAGCGCTACCACGAGCTGCTGGCCCGCCCGCAGGATCTGGAAGATATTTTGCAGGCTGGTGCAGTCAAGGCCCGCCGCATTGCCACGCCGTTCCTGGCTGAATTGCGCGAGGCGGTCGGCCTGCGCAATTTTGCACAGATAGCTGTTGCCGGCGAGAAAAAAGCCAAAAAGGCCAAAAAGGGTGCACGTACGGTCAGTTTCCGTGACGAGTCAGGTTTCCGTTTCCGTGTGCTGAATGCAGCCGGCGAAGATGTGTTGCTGTCCAGCGGTTTTGCTGATGGTCGTGCCGCCGGCATGGTGCTCAAGGCGCTGCAGGCCGGCGAGCTGGACTTGCAAATTGAGGGGCTGCAGTTGCTGGCGTTGCACAATGGCGAGCGGGTGGCGGCCAGTGTGGTACTGGTCGACGAGGCGGCCTGCCAGCAGGCGCTGGAGGCGGTTCGCGAACTGGTGGCAGATTAAGCGCTTCAGTGTGCTGGCCGTGGCCCGGGCTGGTCCGGCATAAGGGGCGAATGTGGCCAGCCGCTTCCGGGGGGCTGACTTGCAAGGGCAAGTTGGTTCCCCGTGGCAGGTAACGAAAATACCGGATTGCCCTTCAGATGCAAGTTGTGCGAATAAATTCGCACCTACAATTCAGCAATCTCACTCCCTGTAAGTGCGAATTTATTCGCACAACAAACGGATATCGACAGGACGTCAACCGACACAACGAACAATAAAAAACGGGGCCTTGTGGGCCCCGTTTGCAGGTCAGGTTTCGTTTAGGAACCCATCTGCTTTTCCTTGATTTCTGCCAGGGTCTTGCAGTCGATGCACAGGGTTGCTGTCGGGCGGGCTTCCAGACGGCGCAGGCCGATTTCGACGCCGCAGGCTTCACACCAGCCGTAATCTTCGTCCTCGATCAGCTGCAGGGTTTCATCGATTTTCTTGATCAGCTTGCGCTCGCGGTCACGGGTGCGCAGCTCGAGGCTGAATTCTTCTTCCTGGCTGGCGCGGTCGGCCGGATCGGGAAAGTTGGCCGCTTCGTCTTTCATGTAGTTGACGGTGCGGTCGACTTCCTCGCGCAGTTCCTGCTTCCAGTTGTTGAGAATTTCGACAAAGTGGGCGCGCATTTTTTCGCCCATGTACTCTTCGTCCTTGCTTTCTTTATAGGGGACAAAGGCGCGTGTCAGCTGACTGGCCGGTTGCTCTTCTTTCTTGGGCATAACTCTGTGCCTCCCACAACTAAAAAACTCGAGGCAGATGCCTCTGCCATTTCAAGCCGGCGAAATTACCAGAAAGTTCGGGTTATGGCCAGCACCACTAGAGTATAAGGCGATCTGCTTCGCGTTTTCTGTTAGCCCTGAGGGGGCGTTGTAGCGCCGGACCCTGCGGCAGGCTTGCTGCCGCAAGGCTTCGCAGACAGCAGAGCCCGCTCGTACAGGCGGCCCGTTAGGATTCGCTACCCGGGATGAGGGAGCCCAGCAGGGAAAACGGTCGTGCTTCCATGATTTCGCAGTCGACAAATTTGCCGATCAGCAGCGGGTTATCGCTGCGGAAATTGACCACACGGTTGAATTCGTTGCGCCCCTGCAGCATGCCGGGGTCCTTTTTCGAGTAGTCGGTGACCAGTACGCGCTGGGTCTGGCCGACCATGCGCCGGCTGTGTTCAAAGCCCTGTTGCTGCAGGCGCTGCTGCAGCAGGCCCAGGCGTTCTTTTTTGACTTCTTCCGGTGTATTGTCCTGCAGCTCGGCTGCCGGGGTACCGGGGCGGGCGCTGTACACGAACGAGTAGGAAAAATCGAAGCCGACCTCGGCAATCAGGTTCATGGTTTGCTCGAAGTCCTTGTCACTTTCTCCGGGAAAGCCGACGATGAAGTCCGAGCTGATCAGGATGTCCGGTACCGCTTTCTTCAGTTTGCGGATGCGGGATTTGTATTCCAGCGCGGTGTGGTTGCGTTTCATGTTCGCCAATACCCGGTCGGAGCCGGACTGTACCGGCAGGTGCAGGTAACGTACCAGCTTGGGCAGTGTGGCATGGGCCTCGATCAGAGCGTCGGAGAATTCCAGCGGGTGCGAGGTGGTGTAGCGGATGCGCTCGATACCGTCAATATCCGACACCAGACGCAGCAGATCGGCCAGATCGATGATCTGCCCAATGCCGGCTACTTCGAATTCGCCACGATAGCCGTTGACGTTCTGGCCGAGCAGGGTCACTTCGCGTACGCCGTTGTCGGCCAGGTGACGAATTTCGCTCAGCACGTCGGCAGCCGGGCGACTGACCTCTTCGCCGCGGGTGTAGGGTACCACGCAGAAGGTGCAGTATTTGCTGCAGCCTTCCATGATCGAGACAAAAGCAGTGGGGCCGTCGACACGTGGTTCAGGCAAACGGTCGAACTTCTCGATTTCCGGGAACGAAATATCCACCTGGGCCTCGCCGGTACTGCGTACGGCGTCGATCATTTCCGGTAACCGGTGCAGGGTTTGCGGGCCGAACACCACGTCGACATAGGGCGCGCGGTCGCGGATGGCGGCACCTTCCTGGCTGGCCACACAGCCGCCGACACCGATCACCAGCTCCGGGTTGGCCTGCTTCAACTCGCGCCAGCGGCCAAGCTGGGAAAATACCTTTTCTTGGGCCTTTTCACGGATCGAGCAGGTGTTGAGCAGGATGACGTCGGCTTCGGCCGGGTCGTCGGTGGCTTCCATGGCTTCCTGCTCGCCCAGCAGGTCGGCCATGCGCGAGCTGTCGTACTCGTTCATCTGACAACCGTGGGTTTCAATAAAAAGTTTTTTGGCCATGGCGGCATCCTGTAGCTGGAGTGATCAAACAAACCCGGCATTATAGGTGGCACGGCAAGTGGCGGCAAAGGGTGGCTGCCGGATTTCTTGATTCCGCACGGATCTGCCGGGTAATTGTGTGCGGCCCGCGCTGGTGATGAGGTAACATACTGCCATCAAATTCCCGGAAGGAGCTGCCCTCATGTATTGCCCGTTTTGTGGTGCCAATGACACCAAGGTTGTTGATTCGCGGTTGGTCACCAATGGTGACCAGGTGCGCAGGCGGCGCGAGTGCATTTCGTGCGGGGAGCGTTTCACCACCTTCGAAACCGCCGAATTGCAGTTGCCGCGGCTGATCAAGCAGGACGGCAGCCGTCAGCCGTTTGACGAAAACAAGTTGCGTGCCGGCATGATGCGGGCACTGGAGAAACGCCCTGTCAGCCTCGAACGGGTGGAAGAGGCGGTCGCCAACATCAAGCGCAAGCTGCGCGCTACCGGCGAGCGGGAAATCAAGTCGCTGGTGGCTGGCCAGCTGGTGATGAACGAGCTGCGCAAGCTGGACGAAGTGGCCTATATCCGCTTTGCCTCGGTGTATCGCAGGTTCCAGGACCTGAACGAGTTTCGTGAAGAAATCGACCGCCTGTCGCGGGAGCCGCTTGAGGAATGAGTGACCAGGCATTCATGGCACGAGCCTTGCAACTGGCAGAGCAGGGGTTGTATTCCGTCCATCCGAACCCGCGTGTGGGCTGTGTGCTGGTCAGGGACGGCCGTATTGTCGGTGAGGGCTGGCACCGGATGGCGGGCACTCCGCATGCCGAAGTTCACGCCCTGGCTGCTGCGGGTGAACTGGCCCGGGGTGCGACGGCCTACGTTTCACTGGAACCCTGCAGCCATCACGGGCGCACGCCACCCTGTGCGCAGGCGCTGGTGGATGCGGGTGTCGTACGGGTGGTGGCGGCAATGCAGGACCCCAACCCGCAGGTGGCAGGTCGTGGTCTTGAACTATTGCGCAGTGCCGGCATTGCGATTCAGGTTCTGGAGGGTGCCTTGCAACAACAGGCGCTGGAATTGAACCGGGGCTTTGTCAAACGCATGCGTAGCGGCTTGCCATGGGTGAGTGCCAAGCTGGCGATGAGTCTGGATGGCCGTACGGCAATGGCCAGCGGTGAAAGCAAGTGGATCACCGGGCCGGCTGCGCGGGCTGACGTACAACGGTTGCGGGCGCGCAGCAGCGTGGTGGTGAGCGGTGCCGATACGGTGTTGCTGGATGATGCGCGACTGACCGTGCGGGCCGGGCAACTGGATCTGCCGGAAGCACAGAGGCAGCTGGCGCTGCAACGCCCGCCAATGCGGGTATTGGTGGACGGGCGTGGGCGGGTGCCCTTTGACTGTGCATTCTATCGGGAGCCCGGTGCCTGGCTGGCAGCCATGCGGCAACCGCTACAGCCGCTGCCGGAACAGGCGGGGTTGCTGCTGCTGCCGGAAAGGGAAGGGCATGTCGATTTGCATGCGTTGCTGCTGAAGCTGGCACAGGAACATCAGGCCAACGAAGTGCTGGTCGAGGCTGGCGCCCGGCTGGCAGGTGCTTTTTTGCAGGCCGGTTTGCTGGATGAGCTGGTGGTCTACATGGCACCGAAACTGCTGGGCAGCGATGCCAGGCCCCTGTTTGATCTGCCCCTGCTGCGGATGGCGCAAGCGGTGGATCTGCAGATTGCCGATATCCGCGCGGTGGGTGCCGACTGGCGGATCAGCTGTCGCCTGTAGGTGCGAATTCATTCGCACATGTCATTGTTGCCCGGCCTTGCCGGGCTTTGTCCGGATAAATCCGGACCTACAGTTGTGCAGGGATCGCTGTAGGTGCGAATTTATTCGCACATGTCATTGTTGCCCGGCCTTGCCGGGCTTGTCCGGATAAATCCGGACCTACAGTGTTGCATGCCGAATGCCGGCCAATATCAGGGATACAGGCCCCTCAGTTCGCGGACCTGCAGGATGCGGGTGCAGGCGGTGATGAAGGCGGCCGTGCGCAGGGTGACCCGGTGTTCGCTGGCAGTTGCCGACAGCGTTTTGTAGGCATTGTCCATGATGGTCTCCAGGCGCTGGTTGATTTCTTCCTCGCTCCAGTAGAAATTTGCCGAATTCTGTACCCACTCGAAGTAGCTGACGGTGACGCCGCCGGCATTGGCCAGCACGTCGGGAACAATGATGATGCCGCTGTTGGCGAGGATGTCATCGGCTTCCGGAGTAGTAGGACCGTTGGCTCCTTCGACAATGATGCGGGTGCGGATTCTGCCGGCGTTGCCCTGGTGGATCTGGCCTTCCAGTGCGGCGGGAATCAGGATGTCAGACTGAACTTCCCAGAACTCGTCGTTGCTGATGTTCTGTACATTGGGTTTGCCGGCTACGCCACCGTGGGCTGCTACATGTTCGATCAGTGCATCAATCTGCAGGCCGTCGGGGTTGTAAACCGAGCCGGTGTGATCCTGCACGGCAATCACCCGGGCGCCGGCTTCGGTGAACAGGCGGGCAGCGGTGCTGCCGACATTGCCAAAACCCTGGATGCAGATGCGGGCACCACATAAATCAAGTCCTGCATCCTGTGCGGCGGCGGCTCCGACAATGAACACGCCGCGGCCGGTCGCTTCCACCCTGCCCAGGCTGCCGCCAATGGCGATCGGCTTGCCGGTGACGATACCGGGGCAGTCCTTTCCGGCGTTCATGGAGTAGGTGTCCATCATCCAGGCCATGGTCTGGGCGTTGGTATTGACGTCAGGCCCGGGAATGTCTTTTTCCACACCGATGAAGTCGCTGATCTCGTTGATGTAGCGGCGGGTGATGCGCTCTACTTCCGACTTCGAGTAATCACGGGGATTGAAGCGAATGCCGCCCTTGGCGCCGCCGTAGGGCAGGCCGACCACGGCGGTCTTGATCGACATCCAGGCTGACAGCGCCATGACTTCCGACAGGGTGACATCCTGGTGGTAGCGGATACCGCCCTTGCCCGGGCCGCAGTTGAGGCTGTGCTGGACGCGGTAGCCTTCAAAGTGGGCAATACTGCCGTCGTCCAGACGTACCGGCACATCGACGACCAGGATTTTTTCCGGATGCTTGAGGGTGCCGACCCACTTGCCCAGCTCGCCCAGGTAGGGTTCGACACGGTCGACCTGTTGCAAGAAAATACCCCATGGGCCGGGGTCTTCAGCGTTGAGATAGGAAGGAATATAGGAATTGGATTGTTGTGTCATGCTCACACCGTTGTAGTTTTTATAAAAGCAGTTATCAAGCAGATTTGCCTGCAGGATGCCGCCGGCAGGCTGGTGACCGGGCCGGATACAGGCTGCGTGCAAACGCGCCATTCTAAGCACAATTGCCCGGTTTGGGTATTTTCTTGCGGATCGGGCAGGGCTGGTGGCGCCGTGGCAGGCTGTCACAAACGGGGGTGAGGCTGGTTTTTGCGGGACTGAAAGTTTTTGTTTTTCAGCTGGTTGCACGCAAGCTCTAAGAGGGCGAGCGAAGCGGTGGGGGCGAGACAGGTGCGGAAAAGCGCCAGCCGGAGCATGGTTGTATCCGGCTGGCGCAGTGATCAGGCTGAAATGTCGATCACGTCTTCGGCTTGCAGTCCTTTTTCCCGGGCCACCACATTGTATTCGACGCGCTGGCCTTCGCTGAGTACACGATGGCCTTCGCCCCTGATGGCGCGGAAGTGAACAAAGATGTCATCGCCGTTATCGCGGGAGATGAAGCCGAAGCCCTTGGTTGTGTTGAACCATTTGACGGTACCGGTTTCGCGCTCGGCATCATGGTAGGCACCGGCGGCAATGGGTTCTGCAGGATAGTCGGTGCTGCGCCCGGCAGCCTGTGGCGTGGGGCCTGGTCGCCCGGAAAGCAGATAAAACAGGGTGCTTGCAGCGGTCAGTGCCAGACCGATCACGGGCAAGACAGGCAGGTCGACAAAAAGGCTGGTGGCCTGAGCGGCGGTGGCGGCAACCAGAAGTGATGAGGTTACAAAACACAGGGATTTTGACATGGTGGCTCAACTCGTTAACAGATAAATAAAACGTTGGTTTCGGCCGCGCTGCGGGTGCAGCGAGAGGAAGGGATGGTGGCGGAACGCCAGTGCCTGCGCGGCGTGACGACGGCTCGCCGGCTCCCTGTTGCGGCTGACTGGCTATTAAACCGTAAAGCTTGATCCGACTCAAATGGAGAGCCGGGTTTTTGCCGGGACTGCCGCTTTTGGACGAAGGCTCAACGGGCGGGGCCGTTGAAATCGCCAGACCATGCCTGAATATTGTCAGGCATGGTCGTGGAGCATGGAAAGCTATATAATCTGCCGTTTTCGGGATGACCGGCTGGGCCGGTCGGACACGCCGCTGGCTATTGTTTGTGCCGGGCCTGTCACCGCTTTAATTTCAGAACAATCCGGGAAGTGAACAAGATCATGATGCGCAGCCACTATTGCGGCCACCTCAACGCCGGCCTTGAAGGTCAAACTGTCACCCTGTGCGGATGGGTACACCGTCGCCGCGACCATGGCGGGGTGATTTTCCTCGATATCCGTGACCGCGAAGGTCTGGCGCAGGTAGTGTTCAATCCGGAAAACGTCGATACCTTTGCCACGGCCGACCGCGTGCGCAGCGAATATGTGGTCAAGGCCACCGGTGTGGTGCGTCGCCGCCCTGATGGTGCAACCAACCCGAACCTGGCCAGTGGCGAGATCGAAGTGATTGCCACCGGTCTGGAAATCCTCAGCCAGGCCGACACCCCGCCATTCCCGCTTGATGAGCACTCCGATGTGGGTGAGGAAACCCGCCTGCGTTTCCGCTACATCGACCTGCGCCGTCCGGAAATGGCCGAAAAGCTCAAACTGCGCTCGCGCATCAGCTCCAGCATCCGCCGTTTCCTCGATGATAACGGCTTCCTCGATGTGGAAACCCCGATCCTGACCCGTGCCACGCCGGAAGGTGCGCGCGACTATCTGGTACCGAGCCGCACACACCAGGGCAGCTTCTTTGCCCTGCCGCAGTCGCCGCAACTGTTCAAGCAACTGCTGATGGTGGCTGGCTTTGACCGCTACTACCAGATTGCCAAGTGCTTCCGTGACGAAGATCTGCGCGCCGACCGTCAGCCGGAGTTCACCCAGATCGACATCGAGACCAGCTTCATGGACGAGTCGGACATCATGGGGCTGACCGAAACCATGATCCGCAACCTGTTCAAGGAAGTGCTGGATGTGGAGCTGGGCGAGTTCCCGCACATGCCATACGAAGAAGCCATGCGCCGCTTCGGCTCCGACAAGCCCGACCTGCGCATTCCGCTGGAACTGGTGGACATTGCCGACCAGCTCAAAGACGTGGAATTCAAGGTGTTCAGCGGACCGGCCAACGATCCGAAGGGTCGTGTTGCCGCCCTGCGTGTGCCCGGCCAGGGCGCCATGCCACGTGGCCAGATCGACGACTACACCAAGTATGTCGGCCTGTACGGTGCCAAGGGGCTCGCCTATATCAAGGTTAACGAGCGCGCCAAAGGCCCTGAAGGCCTGCAGTCGCCGATCGTCAAGTTCATTCCCGAAGACAATCTGAATACCATTCTTGACCGTGTTGGTGCAGTGGATGGCGATATCGTGTTCTTCGGTGCCGACAAGGCGCAGGTGGTCAGTGATGCGCTGGGTGCACTGCGCATTCGTCTGGGCCATGACCTTAACTTGCTGACGGCCAAGTGGGCACCGCTATGGGTGGTGGATTTCCCGATGTTCGAGGAAAACGACGACGGCTCGCTGAGCGCATTGCACCACCCGTTCACTTCACCCAAGTGCACCCCCGACGAGCTGAAGGCCGCACCGGGTGCAGCGTTGTCCCGTGCCTATGACATGGTGCTCAACGGTACCGAATTGGGTGGCGGCTCGATCCGTATTCACGACAAGCAGATGCAGCAGACGGTATTCGAAGTGTTGGGCATTGACGAGGCCGAGCAGAAAGAGAAGTTCGGCTTCCTGCTTGATGCCCTGCGTTACGGTGCGCCGCCCCATGGTGGCCTGGCCTTCGGCCTGGACCGTCTGGTGATGCTGATGACCGGTGCCAATTCGATCCGTGAAGTGATTGCCTTCCCGAAAACCCAGAGTGCGGCCTGTGTCATGACCCAGGCGCCGGGGACTGTGGATGCCAGGCAGCTGCGCGAGCTGAATATCCGTTTGCGCGAGCAGGCTAAAACTGAAGGGTGATTTTTTACCTTGCGGGTGCTCGGGGCGGGGTCAGGCCGGCTTAAAGCTGCGCTTCACCTCTCGAAGCAAGCTTCGAGACGCTCGCTGAGGCTTTCGCCAGCCTGACCCCCGCCCCATACACCGAGTGTTGTGGGTGAAGGGGTGGCCCGGCGCTGCCGGGCTGCTGTCGCGTGAAGGGGTTGTATTTGGTTGGCGCAGCATTCAACCGTGCAGAATGCTCTCGTCATCTCGCGCTTGCCCCACAGAGTATTTGCCAACATTAAATCTCAAGAGACAAAGAGGAACTGTTATGGCTGGACATTCCAAATGGGCCAATATCAAGCACCGCAAGGCGCGTCAGGACGCGCAGCGCGGCAAGATCTTCACCAAGCTAATCCGTGAGCTGACCGTTGCCGCCAAGGCCGGTGGCGGCATTGTTGCCGATAACCCGCGCCTGCGTCTGGCGGTGGACAAGGCGCTGGGCGCCAATATGAGCCGTGACGTGATTGACCGTGCCATTGCCCGGGGTGCCGGCACCAACGATGCTGACAACGTCGAAGAGCTGTCCTATGAGGGTTACGGTATTGCCGGCGTGGCGGTGTATGTCGAGGCCATGACCGACAACCGCAACCGTACCGCTGCCGAAGTGCGTCATGCCTTCAGCAAGCACGGCGGCAACCTGGGTACCGACGGCTCGGTCGCCTACCTGTTTGAGCGCAAGGGGCAGATCCTGTTTGCGCCCGGTGTGGACGAGGAAGCCCTGATGGATGCCGCGCTGGAAGCCGGTGCCGATGACATCGTCGTCAACGATGACGGTTCTGCCGAGGTGCTGACCAGCTTTGCCGATTTCATCAGCGTCAACGAGGCCTTGAAAGAAGCCGGCTTCAATGCCGAAGAAGCGGAAGTGACCATGATCCCGAGCACTACCGCCGCACTGGATCTGGAAAACGCGCAGAAGATCATGAAGCTGATCGACGCGCTGGAAGATCTGGACGATGTGCAGAACGTCTATTCCAACGCCGAGATCCCTGACGAGATCATGGAGCAGCTGTAAGGCCCGGACTCTGTACGAAGGGGCTTGCACAGCTGTAGGTGCGAATTCATTCGCACAGCACGTCACGATGACTGGTGTAACTGCATTTGACCGAAAATAGCGAACGTGGTGGGGGCAGAACGGATTTCAGCTGTATGAATACACAGTATTTTGTGCTACTTTGCCCGTATCCCCACTAACGTTGGCCAGCAAGAGTTCTCCATGACCCTGATCCTTGGCATCGACCCCGGCTCGCGCATTACAGGCTATGGCGTGGTACGCGATACCGGGCGCGGTTGCGAGTACGTCGCTTCAGGCTGTATCCGGACCGGCAGCGGAGAACTGGCCGAGCGGCTGGATGCGGTGTTTGCCGGGGTCAGCCAGGTGATCGAGCTGTACCAGCCCGAATTGATGGGTATCGAGCAGGTATTCATGGCACGCAATGCCGACTCGGCACTCAAGCTGGGACAGGCCCGTGGCGCGGCCATTGTTGCCGGCACCCGGGCCGGACTGGCGGTCAGTGAGTACAGCGCCACCCAGATCAAGTCGGCGGTGGTCGGCAGCGGCCGTGCCGCCAAGGAGCAGGTGCAGATGATGGTCATGCATCTGCTCAAGCTGACCAGCAAGCCACAAATCGATGCTTCCGACGCGCTGGCCGTGGCACTCTGCCATGCTCACCACCGACAGACCCTGATTCCCCATGACCTGAATGGAGCACGCACCCGCGGTGGTCGTCTGCGCCTGGATGCCCTGCCACAAGGAAGATTTTCATGATCGGTTTTCTACGCGGTACATTGCTCGACAAGCAGCCGCCCTTTGTCACGCTCGACGTCAATGGCGTCGGTTATGAGCTGGAAGTGCCCATGAGCACGTTGTTCCAGCTGCCGGAAACCGGCAAGCCGCTGGAACTGCACACCCATCTGGTGGTGCGCGAGGACGCCCAGCTGTTGTACGGCTTTTACTGCAAGCGTGACCGGCAGATGTTTCGCGAGCTGATCCGCCTCAACGGTGTCGGCCCCAAGCTGGCGCTGGCGCTGATGTCCGGCATGAGTGCCGATGAACTGATCGGTTGCGTGCATGCCGAAGATACCGCCCGGTTGATGAAGGTGCCGGGTGTGGGCAAGAAAACCGCCGAGCGTCTGCTGGTCGAACTCAAGGGCAAATTCAAGGACTGGGATGTAACCCTCTCCGGCATCAGCCTGCCGGCCGAGGCGGCTACGGCGCAGGCCGGTGCGGGTGCGGGTGCCGAGCAGGATGCCGTCAGTGCGCTGGTCAGCCTCGGCTTCAAGCCGGCCGAGGCCAGCCGTGCAGTGCGTGCCGTATATGCCGATGACCTGCGCAGCGAAGACCTGATCCGCCTGGCCCTGCGCGGGCTTGGCCAGTAATTCATTTTTCCGGTACCTGTCATGATTGAAGCCGACCGCCTGATCTCGGGCACCGCCAAAGAGCGCGAAGAGCAGTTTGATCGCGCCATCCGCCCGCTCAGTCTCGAGGAATACATCGGCCAGCCGGTGGTGCGCGACCAGATGGGCCTGTTCATGCAGGCTGCCCGGCAACGCAATGAAGCACTGGACCATACGCTGATCTTCGGCCCGCCGGGGCTGGGCAAGACTACATTGGCCAACATCATCGCCACCGAGATGGGCGTATCGCTGAAGAGCACGTCGGGTCCGGTGCTGGAGCGGGCAGGGGATCTGGCCGCGCTGCTGACCAACCTGAATGAAGGGGATGTGCTGTTCATTGACGAGATTCACCGCCTGCCACCTGTGGTGGAGGAGGTGTTGTATCCGGCGATGGAGGACTTTCAGCTTGATATCATGATCGGTGAAGGCCCGGCAGCGCGTTCGATCAAGCTCGACCTGCCACCCTTTACCCTGGTCGGTGCCACCACCCGGGCCGGCATGCTGACCAACCCGCTGCGTGACCGTTTCGGCATCGTGCAGCGGCTGGAGTTCTACAGTCATGGCGACCTGAGCCGGATTGTCGAGCGTGCTGCCGGCATCCTCGGCATGCCGATTGATCCTGAGGGTGCCTTCGAGATTGCCCGCCGCTCGCGTGGCACGCCCCGTATCGCCAACCGTCTGCTGCGCCGGGTGCGCGACTTCGCCCAGGTGCGCGGCACCGGCGAGATTAGCCGGGCAATTGCCGACCAGGCGCTGAACATGCTGGATGTCGACGAGCTGGGGCTGGACCACCAGGACCGCCGCCTGCTGCTGACCATGATGGAAAAATTCGATGGCGGACCGGTCGGCCTGGACAACCTGGCCGCTGCCATCAGCGAAGAGCGGCATACCATCGAAGACGTGCTGGAGCCCTACCTGATCCAGCAGGGCTACATCATGCGCACACCCCGCGGCCGGGTGGTAACCCGCCATGCCTGGCTGCATTTCGGCCTGCCGGTGCCGCGCGATCAAAATCAACCTGATCAGCAGGACATCTTTGATGACAGCAACGGAATTTAGCTGGCCTTGTCGTGTCTACTACGAGGACACCGATGCCGGTGGCGTGGTGTATTACGTCAACTACCTGAAATATATGGAAAGGGCACGCACCGAACGCCTGCGTGCGCTGGGTTACAGCCAGCACGAACTGGCCGCGCAAAACCTGCTTTTTGTCGTACACAGTGCGCAAACCCGCTATCATGCGCCGGCGCGGCTGGATGACGAATTGCGGGTCACGGCGCAGGTGGAAAAACTGGGCAAGGCCCGGCTGGAATTCGTTCAGCAGGTGCGCCGCCATGGTGATGACCGGTTGCTATGCGAAGGCCGTTTCACCATTGCCAGTGTTGCTGCCGACAGTTTCAGACCCGTGGCAATGCCGGCCGTATTGCATGCAACCTTTCAGAATGATCTTTTGCCTTAAGGGAGGCCTTTGTGGGCGCCAATCAAGCCGATTCAATGTCAATGTGGAGCCTGGTCAGCAATGCCAGCCTGCTGGTCCAGCTGGTCATGTTGAGCCTGCTGCTGGCCTCGATCATTTCCTGGATCATCATCTTTCAGCGCAGCACCACGCTGGGCACCGCCAAGAAAGGGCTGGAGCAGTTCGAGGAGCGCTTCTGGTCCGGCGTCGACCTGTCCCGCCTGTATCGCGAGGTCAGCGGCAAGCAGGACCTGACCGGTTCAGAGCGCATCTTTCAGGCCGGGTTCAAGGAGTTCTCCCGTTTGCGCCAGCAGCCCGGCATGCAGCCGGATGCCATCATGGACGCAGTGGCCCGCGCCATGCGCGTGGCCATCTCCCGCGAGGAGGAACACCTTGAACAGAACCTGCCGTTCCTGGCCACGGTCGGCTCGACCAGTCCCTATGTCGGCCTGTTTGGTACCGTCTGGGGCATCATGAACTCGTTTCGCGGTCTGGCCCAGGTGCAGCAGGCCACTCTGGCCACGGTTGCGCCGGGCATTGCCGAAGCGCTGATTGCCACTGCCATCGGCCTGTTTGCCGCCATTCCGGCGGTGGTTGCCTACAACCGCTTTGCCGCCCGCAGTGAAGTGCTGATTGCCCGTTACTACACCTTTGCCGACGAGCTGCACGCGATCCTGCACCGTACCGTGCACGCCAAGAACTGAGCGGGAGTACGGACATGGCCCGCATACGCAATCGCAGAAAACCTGTCGCCGAAATGAACGTGGTGCCTTACATCGACGTGATGCTGGTGCTGCTGGTGATCTTCATGGTGACCGCGCCAATGCTCAACCAGGGGGTCAAGGTCGAGCTGCCGCAGGTCTCCAGCGAGGTACTGCCGCAGGACAATGACGCGGTGATTCTCACCGTATCGATCAAGGCGGACAAGAGCTATTACTGGACCACCGGCACTGAAGTGGATGTTGAAAGCGTGGACGAGACCGCTGTGGCGCTGGACGACATGATACGGGCAGCCACAGCGGTGCTGGCGGCCAACAGGACGCAGGGCAAGCAGGTGCAGGTCTATGTGCGGGCCGACAAGAGCGTTGATTACGGCAGCGTCATGCAGGCCATGGGCGGTCTGCAGCAGGCCGGAGTTACCGATGTGGGCCTGATCACCGAGGCGCCCTGATGGACAGGCAGACGTATCCGCGGGACAAGCTGTTCTGGCCGGTGATCTGGGCGGCCCTCATCCATGTCGTGCTGCTGTCACTGCTGTTTGTCAGTTTTTCCAGCACGCCGGACTTGCCGCCTTCACGGCCCATTGTCAAGGCTACCCTGTACCAGCTCGAATCACAGAACATGGCAACCAGCCAGACTTCGCAAAAGATAGCCGGCGAGGCGGAGAAAACCCGCACGCAGGATTATGCACAGGAGCAGCTGGAGCAGAAAAAGCGCGAGCAGGAACAGGAAGCCGCCGCTCGCCGCAAGGCCGAGGAAGAGCGCAAGGTAGCTGCGCAGAAAGCCGAAGAACAGAAGAAAGTGGCTGCACAAAAAGCCGCTGAAGAGAAAAAGGCTGCCGAGCAGAAGAAGCTGGCCGAACAGAAAGCGGCCGAACAGAAGAAGCTAGAATTGCAGAAAGCCGAGGCGGCCCGCCTGAAGGCGGCGGAAGAAGCGAAGAAGAAAGCCGAGGCCGAGAAGAAAAAGGCCGAGGAAGCGAAGAAAAAAGCTGAAGCCGAACGCAAGAAGGCTGAAGAAGAAAAGAAAAGAGCCGCCGAGCAGGCCCGCCAGAAAGCCGAGGCAGAGAAGAAAAAGCGTGAAGCCGAACAGGCGGCCAAGGTGGCAGCAGAGAAGGCCCGCGCCGCCGAGCGCAAGGCGCAGGAAGATCGCACCGCCGCTGCGCTGGCCGAACTGCTGGGCGATGGCGAGCCACAGTTCCAGAGTAGCGTGGCCGACCGCCAGGGCGAACAGCAGGCGGCACGGCTGGACGACCTGATCATCCAGCTGGTCAGCCAGAACTGGAGCCGCCCGGATGCGGCCCGCAACGGTATGCAGGTGGTGCTGGACGTGGAGTTTCTGGCCGATGGCACCATCAGCCGGGTGGCGGTGGCACGCAGCAGCGGCAATGCCGCGTTCGACAACTCGGCGCTGGCGGCAGTCAGGAACGTCGCGCGGGTGCGCGAGATCCAGAATCTCGACCGCGCCACCTATGAACGTTTTTACCGTAAACGCAGCATGGCCTTCAGGCCGGAGGACTTGAGTCAGTGAAAATCATGATACGCCTATTGATCGCCTGTCTGGCGATGGCTGCCGGGACGGTTTTTGCCGCTGATCCGCTGGTCATCACCCGTGGTACCGATCGTGCCATTCCGATAGCGGTGGTGCCGTTCGGCCTTTCCGGTGCAGCCAGCCTGCCCGAGGATCCGGCCCGCATCATCGGCAACGACCTGCATAATTCCGGCTTTTTCAACCCGTTGGCACGTGAGCACATGATCAGCATGCCGGCCCGCCCCGACGAGATCATCTACCGTGACTGGCGTGCAGTGGGTGCCCAGTACCTGCTGATCGGCGAGATGGCAAGCCAGGCTGATGGCCGCGTGCAGATCCGCTATCACCTGCTCAACGTGACCAGCGAGCAGCAGGTGCATGCCGGTACTGTCACCGGCACGGTGCAACAGTTGCGCGACCTGGCGCACCATATTGCCGACCAGGCCCACGAGAAGATCACCGGCATCAAGGGGGCATTTTCCACCCGGTTGCTGTTTGTCACTGCATCCGGCCCGGTCAGTGACCGCCGCTATACCCTGTACCGTGCCGATTATGACGGTGCCCGGGCGGTGACCCTGCTGCAATCCCGTGAGCCGATTCTGTCGCCGACCTATGCACCAGACGGCAAGCGCATTGCCTATGTGTCGTTCGAGCAGAAACGCCCGCGCATCTATGTGCAGCAGGTGGAAACCGGACAGCGCGAGCAGGTCACCAATTTTGAAGGCCTCAACGGTGCGCCGGCCTGGTCACCGGACAGCAGCAAACTGGCCTTTGTCCTGTCCAAGGACGGCAACCCGGAAATCTATGTAATGGAAATGGCCAGCCGCCAGGTGCGCCGGGTAACCAACCACATGGCAATTGATACCGAACCTTTCTGGGGCAAGGATGGTCATACGCTCTACTTCACCTCGGACCGCTCCGGCAGACCCCAGATCTACCGCGCCAGCATCAATGGTGGTGAGGCACAGCGGGTTACCTTTAGCGGCAACTACAATGCCAATCCCAAACTGTCCGCTGACGAGAAGACCCTGGTCATGATTCATCGCCAGGACGGTTACAAGGTGTTCAAGGTGGCAGCCCAGGACCTGCAGCGCGGTACGTTGCGCATTCTTTCCGACACCAGTCTGGACGAGTCGCCCACTGTTGCGCCCAATGGAAGCATGGTAATCTATGCAACGCGTCAACAGGGTAAAGGAGTGCTGATGCTGACCTCGCTCAATGGACGGGTGAGAACCGTATTGCCCGGCATTGAAGGGGAGATTCGTGAGCCTTCATGGTCGCCTTTTTTAAACTGATGAATCGCCAATCCGAAACTTAATCATCAACCTAGCGTTGGAGCTTTAAAACAAATGGTAACAATGAAATATGGCAAGCTGACTGCCCTGTCACTGGCTCTGCTGTTTGCAGTAGGCTGTACTTCCAAAGGTGGCGACACCGCTGGCAACGAGACCCTGGATCCAAACGCCGGCATGACTGCTGGTCAGGGCTCCGGCTACGGTAGCGAGTTCGACAGCAGCAGCGAAGCCGCACTGCGTGCAATCAAGACCTTCTACTTCGAGTTCGACAGCTCCGACCTGAAGCAGGACGCCATGCGTGCCCTGGACGTTCATGCCCGTGACCTGCAAGGCAGCGGCAAGCGTGTCGTGCTGGAAGGCCACACCGACGAGCGCGGCACCCGCGAGTACAACATGGCTCTGGGCGAGCGTCGTGCCAAGGCTGTTCAGCGCTACCTGGTGCTGCAGGGCGTATCTCCGGCACAGCTGGAGCTGGTCTCCTACGGTGAGGAGCGTCCGGTTGCTGGTGGTCACACCGAGTTCGACTGGGCCCAGAACCGTCGTGTAGAGCTGCGCGACTAAGACCATGAGAAAGACAGTTCCTGCCCTGCTTGCCATTCTGTCACTGGCCGTTTGTTCCGGTGTGTCTGCCAATGATGGCGCAGGACTGTCTGCTCAGGGTCAGCTGTTCATGCAATTGCAGCAAATGCAGCAAGAGATTGCTGCATTGCGCGGCATGGTTGAAGAACAGCAAAACCGCATCAACCGCCTGGAAGAGGACAGCAAAGACCGCTTCCAGGCGCTTGACAGCCGCATCAGCCAGGGTAACGGCTCTGCCGCTGATACAGCTGCTGCCGGCTCCGGGCTGTCCCCGGATGAAAACGGTGCACAGCAGCAACCCGCAACCGCAGCGGGCGATCCGGCCAAAGAACAACAGTTTTACGAAGCAGCCTACAGCCTGATCCAGGCCCGCGACTTCGATCGTGCCCAGCAGGCGTTTACCGCATTCCTGGGCCGCTATCCGCAAGGCAAGTATGCTGCCAATGCCCACTACTGGCTGGGTGAAATCGGTCTGGTGAAAAATGACCTGCAGGCAGCCGGCAAGGCTTTTGCCACGGTTATTGAAGACTGGCCACAGCATGCCAAGGTTCCTGACTCGACCTACAAGCTGGCCGTTGTCGAGCAACGTCTCGGGCGTTATGAACGTGCCGAAGCCCTGTATCGTCAGGTCATCAGCCAGTTTCCCGACAGCTCTGCTGCCAATCTGGCCCGCCAGGATCTGCAGCGCATCCAGTGACGGATGTTTGCCGGCAAATGGAATGGCAGGATTTTTTGCTTGAAATGAGCGAAAAATTGCGTATCATTTGCCACCCTTACGGGTCGTTAGCTCAGTGGTAGAGCAGTTGGCTTTTAACCAATTGGTCGCAGGTTCGAACCCCGCACGACCCACCATTTCCTTTCAGTACTGCAAGGGTGCTTTGCATGCGCAGGCAACACTTGATAAGGTTGCGCCTCCGCTGCTTTTGGGAATTGCATAACGATGACACAGATTGCTGAACGCATCTTGGTTCAAGCACACCTCGCGGCCAAGCAGATCAAGCCGCTGACTGCCGAGCAACAAGCCGCCTACTTTGAACAGATCAGCGCCGAGCTGGAACGTCAGAACGCCGTTCTGGTTGCCCACTACTATTGCGATCCGGTACTGCAGGAGCTGGCGGAAAAAACCGGCGGCTGTGTAGCCGACTCGCTGGAAATGGCCCGTTTCGGCCGTGACCACAAGGCGCAGACCCTGGTGGTGGCCGGTGTCCGTTTCATGGGTGAGACGGCCAAGATCCTCAGTCCGGAAAAACGTATCCTGATGCCGACCCTGGAGGCGACCTGCTCACTCGATCTGGGCTGCCCGGTACAGGAGTTTTCCGCGTTCTGTGACCAGCACCCCGAGCGTACGGTGGTGGTGTATGCCAACACCTCTGCAGCGGTCAAGGCGCGTGCCGACTGGGTGGTGACCTCCAGCTGTGCCCTGGAAATCGTCGAGAGCCTGATGGACAACGGCGAAAAGATCATCTGGGGTCCGGACAAGCATCTGGGTCGTTACATCCAGCGTGAAACCGGTGCCGACATGCTGCTCTGGGATGGTGCCTGCATCGTTCACGAAGAGTTCAAGACCCAGCAACTGGAAGACATGATGGCACTGTATCCGGAAGCCGTGGTGCTGGTGCATCCGGAATCACCCGAAGCGGTGATCGAGCTGGCCGATGTGGTCGGTTCCACCAGCCAGCTGATCCGGGCTTCACAGGAAATGGAGCAGCAGACATTTATCGTTGCCACCGACAAGGGCATCTTCTACAAGATGCAGCAACTGAGCCCGGGTAAAACCTTCATCGAGGCACCAACGGCAGGCGAGGGTGCGAGTTGCCGCAGCTGCGCCAGTTGCCCGTGGATGGCGATGAATACCCTGGAGGCCCTGCTGCATAGCCTGCAGACTGGCAGCAACGAAGTATTGGTCGATCCGGCCCTGGTGCCCAAGGCGGTCAAGCCGCTACAGCGGATGCTTGACTTTACCAGCGCCGCCCGCATGGCAGTCACCGGTAACGCCTGACCATTTTCATCGATAAAAAGACCTTGCTTCGGCAAGGTTTTTTTATCGGCGGCGCAAGGTGGCCGGCCCGGCTGACTGGTTTTGCGTGGATGCAACGGATCGTCAAGTACCCGGGATCAACAAAATCGCTCACAGTGGCGAATAGCCAGTTTTTATCGTGCAAAAGTCTAAGGAGCCCGGGTTCTGGTCCTGCAGGCAATTTGCTACATTCAGTGATCGTCCACTGCGGTAATTGCAGAGAACCCCGGGCCTTGGTGCATGCCCGGCTGCTTGCCGGCACGGCACTCAGGAGAGTGCCGTGCCATGAAAAAGCTGTTTAATCGCCTGTCGATACGCAACAAACTGACCGTGTTAATGGGGTTTGGCTCTATTGCCGGGCTGGCCTTGTCCGGTGCCTTGCTGTTTTCTCTGGTGTGGGTGGCAGAGCGTGAGCAGTCCATCCGTACCCTGCACCAACTGGCCGGCATGGCCGCCGAAAACCTGCGTGCGCCACTCGCATACGGCGGGTATAACGGTAGAGCCTGGTACCTGCGGCTGGGTGCGCGTTTCTGAGCATAATCAGCTTAAGTAAAATAACGGCCTTATCGCCCCTGTAGGTTCGAATTTATTCGAACAACTGCAGATCCGGCCACACCGGAGCAGGAGTCATGTGCGAATGAATTCGCACCTACAGTTTAGTGCGTTATTGTCACAAGTCAGCGTAATTGTTGCGTTTGTTGCAGCCCCAGCCTGATGGCCAGCTGTTCAGCCACACTGGCCCCGAAGCGCTTGGCAAAGCGGTCAAAGGGCGAATCCTCGACTGTGAAGTCCACCAGATTGCTGTGCCCGATGACATCGCGGGCCACCATGCTGGTGCTGCCCAGCGCATCGATCAGGCCCAGTTCCAGTGCCTGTTCGCCCGACCAGATCAGGCCGGAAAACAGCTCGGGGTGTTGCCGATCCTTCAGGCGCTCGCCACGGCCTTTCTTTACGCTGTCGATGAACTGCTGGTGAGTGGTGGCCAGTACCGATTGCCAGAACTCGGTTTCGCTGTCCTTGCGTGGCTGGAATGGGTCCAGAAACGCCTTGTGTTCACCGGAGGTGTAGACACGACGCTCGATGCCGAGCTTCTCCAGAGTGTCGACAAAACCGAAACTGGCGGCGGTGACGCCGATCGAACCGACCAGACTGGCCTTGTCGGCGTAGATGCGATCTGCGGCACTGGCAATGTAATAGGCACCGGAAGCGCCCAGGTCGGTGATCACCGCATACACCGGAACGGCCGGATAGAGCAGGCGCAAACGCTTGATTTCATCATAGATGTAGCCTGACTGGACCGGGCTGCCGCCGGGGCTGTTGATGCGCAGGACTACGCCACGGGTACCTTTGTCTTCGAATGCATTGCGCAGGGCGCTGATGATCTTGTCAGCGCTGGCGTTTTCCTGGTCGGCAATCATGCCGCGCACTTCAATCACGGCGGTGTGGGCGTCACTGCCGCCCTTGATTTCCGTATTGAAGGCGGAGCCGAACAGGAAGATGGCGCCAAACAGGTACAGAAATGTCAGGGATTTGAAGAAAATGCCCCAGCGGCGGCTACGGCGCTGCTCCTGTACGCCGGCCAGTACAGCCTTTTCCAGCAACTTCCAGGCCTTGTCGTCCGTCGGGCGCCCGGCCGGATTGCCGGCATTGACGGGGTGGGTATTGTCTGCTGTTTCTTTCCAGGGATCGGTCATGATTGCTTCCTAGGTTGGGTTGTCAACTGGCCGCCAGCCAGTCATGCAGTTCGCTGAACTTGTCGATGGACAGCACGGGGCGTTCCTGCTGCAGGACTGCCAGCGGCTGGGCACCGTAACTGACGGCAACCGGTGCAATGCCGGCGTGGTTGGCCATCTGCAGATCGAATGGCGAGTCGCCGACCATGATCGCGCGGCTGGCTGGCTGTTCGCAATGCAGCAGGATCTGCTGCAGCATCAGCGGGTCGGGCTTGCTGCGGGTTTCGTCAGCGCAGCGGGTGATGTCGAAAAAATCCTGCATGCCGTGGCCTTCCAGTACGCGGGCCAGCCCCTGGCGGCTTTTGCCGGTGGCAACGGCCAGCTGGTAGCCGGCCGTACGAAAATTGTCCAGGGTGTCACGTACGCCGGGGTAGAAGGGCGAAGGCTCCTGTTCCTGGCTCAGGTAATGTGTGCTGTAGGCTTGACGAAACGGCTCGCACAGCCCGGCCAGTGCGGCTTGCGGGTACAGCCTGAAATAGGCGTGCTCCAGCGACAGGCCGATGATCGCGTGAATCTCGGCATCGCTGCACAGGGGGATGCCGCATGTGGTGGCGGCGTGATGCATCGAGGCCACGATGCGGTCCAGCGAGTCGACCAGGGTTCCGTCCCAGTCGAAGACCAACAGGCGTATCTGTTTATTCACTCAGCTTCTCCAGTGTGTTGATCCACATCGCATCCGGTGTTGCGCTCAGCTCCAGGCTGGCACCATCATCCTGTGGAATGCGCAGGTGGTGGGCATGCAGGAACAGGCGTTTGCCGCCGAGCTGGCGGATTTCCTTACTGAAATCGTCATCGCCATATTTACTGTCGCCGGCAATCGGATGGCCGGCATACAGGGCGTGCACCCGGATCTGGTGAGTGCGGCCGGTCACCGGACTGGCCTCGACCAGGGTGGCAAAGCTGCCGAAGCGTTGCTGCACCCTGAAACGTGTCAGGGATTCCTTGCCTTCCGGGTTGACCTCGACCATGCGCTCGCCGGAACGCAGGTTGCTGCGCAGCAGCGGGGCATTGACCTGCTTGCGGGCGGTCGGCCAGCTGCCGGCAACCAGTGCCATGTAGCCCTTGTCGATACTGCCGTCACGCAGTGCCGCATGCAGCCGGCGCAGCTGGCTGCGCTTTTTGGCCAGCATCAACAGACCGGAGGTGTCACGGTCGAGGCGGTGCACCAGCTCCAGTTCACAGCATTGCGGGCGCAACTGGCGAAAGGCCTCGATGATGCCGAACTGCAAACCGCTGCCGCCATGCACGGCAATGCCGGCCGGCTTGTTGACCACCAGCATCTGGTTGTCTTCGTACACGATGGCTGCTTCCAGGCGCTCCAGCAAGCCCTGCGCAACCGTTGGCGGGCTGTCGGGCGGCGGCAGGCGCAAGGGCGGTATGCGGATCAGGTCGCCCGCCTGCAGGCGATACTCGGGCTTGATGCGCCCCTTGTTGACCCGTACTTCGCCCTTGCGCAGGATGCGGTAGATCAGGGTTTTGGGCGTGCCCTTGAGGTGGCTGATGAGGAAGTTGTCGATGCGCTGGCCGGCAAAGCCGTCGCTGACTTCGACAAACTCGACCCGGGCAGGGGTGGATGTCACAGAATTGCTCATTTGTAGGTGAAGACCGCTAGCAGGCAATTGATGCGCGGGCAGCTTGCTGCTATATTCTCGCTGCTGCGCTTTGCAGTCGGGTAATCTAGCAGGTGCGCATACTTTATTCTAACTATTCAGTGCACAAGCCCGGAAAATGTTCGAAAGGCAACGACCGCCTCGCCGGTGGCAGCAAACTGGCCGCTGACGGAAGAGTCGACAACACTGTACGCCAGGAGAATTGTACGGCAGCGTGAGTGAGTCCGCACCGGCAAGCCTCTCCCGGCATGTTAATGAACCCGCTCACGTAAAAGAGCGGCACCCGATCAACCAAGGATACGTACATGCTGGCCGGCAAAGGCTGGCAAGGCCGGATGTAATGCCCGGGCCAGACAAGACCGGTGTAGTCATGCTGCCCGGCCTGGCGCGGATTGCCCGTCTTGCAGCACGCACGCTGGTGCAGCTGAAAACATGTGTAGGGTGGAGATGCACCGAACCCGGGCGGGTACAGCCCCAGATACTGACAGGGCAATCAATGTACGCTGCCGGGCGGATTCCTCCTCCTGGTAAATGCACTCCGGTGCGGAGCAGCACGCCATGTGTATGCGGCCCGCAGTCCGGCAGACAGTAGAGATTGCTGCTCCGGTCAGACCGTGTGCATGAACCGGCTACAGGCCAGAAGCCGCACAGCCGGAGACGCAGTCGCGCGGAACATACAGGTTCCGTTGCTGGACACGATTGGGTATACCCAATTGCGCGCACCCAACACAATCTGGAAGGGGTCGAGTGCCAATGCTTTTCCGTGACACGGAATGTACTGGTACCCCATGAAAAGAATGCTGATTAACGCAACCCAGCCCGAAGAGTTGCGTGTTGCACTGGTTGACGGCCAACGCCTGTTTGATATCGATATCGAATCCGGCGCCCGGGAACAGAAAAAATCCAATATCTACAAGGGTCGCATCACCCGCATCGAGCCCAGCCTGGAGGCGGCTTTTGTCGATTTCGGCTCTGACCGCCACGGCTTTTTGCCGCTGAAGGAAATTTCCCGCGAATACTTCAACAAGCCGGTTGAGGGTGGCCGCGTCAACATCAAGGACGTACTCAACGAAGGCCAGGAAGTCATTGTCCAGGTCGACAAGGAAGAGCGTGGCAACAAGGGCGCAGCCCTGACCACCTTTATCAGCCTGGCTGGCCGCTACATGGTGCTGATGCCCAACAACCCGCGTGCCGGCGGCATCTCCCGCCGCATCGAGGGCGAAGAGCGCCAGGAACTACGCGAAGCGCTCAGCGGCCTGAACGCCCCGGCCGACATGGGCCTGATCGTGCGTACTGCCGGTCTGGGCCGCAGCACCGAAGAGCTGCAGTGGGACCTCGACTACCTGATCCAGCTGTGGACCGCCATCAGGGATGCCGGCAAGGGCCGCCAGGCGCCGTTCCTGATCTACCAGGAAAGCAACGTCATCATTCGCGCCATCCGCGACTACCTGCGCCAGGACATCGGCGAAGTGCTGATCGACAGCCATGACGCCTACGACGAGGCACTGGCCTTCATCCAGCAGGTCATGCCGCAGTACGCCAGCAAGGTCAAGCTGTACCAGGACCCGGTGCCCCTGTTCAACCGTTTCCAGATCGAAAGCCAGATCGAGACCGCCTTCCAGCGTGAAGTGAAGCTGCCATCCGGCGGCGCGCTTGTGATCGATCCGACCGAGGCACTGGTCTCCATCGACATCAACTCGGCGCGTGCCACCCGTGGCAGCGACATCGAGGAAACCGCGCTGCAGACTAACCTGGAAGCGGCCGAAGAGATTGCCCGCCAGCTGCGCCTGCGTGATATCGGCGGCCTGATCGTCATCGACTTCATCGACATGACGCCGATGAAAAACCAGCGTGCAGTTGAAGACCGCATGCGCGAATGTCTGGAAGCAGACCGCGCCCGCGTCCAGATTGGCCGGATCTCGCGCTTCGGCCTGCTGGAAATGTCGCGCCAGCGCCTGCGTCCGTCACTGGGCGAGACCAGCGGCATGGTGTGCCCGCGCTGTAACGGACAGGGCGTGATTCGTGATGTCGAATCCATTTCCCTGGCCATTTTGCGCCTGATCGAAGAGGAAGCCCTGAAGGATCGTACCGCCGAGGTGCGCGCCCGCGTACCGCTGCAGGTCGCGGCTTTCCTGCTCAACGAAAAACGCAATGCCATTACCAAGATCGAGCTGCGCACCCGTGTGCGTATCTTTATCCTGCCGGATGACCACCTGGAAACCCCGCACTTCGATGTTCAGCGCTTGCGCGATGACAGCCCTGAAGCGCAATCCGGGCTGTCCAGTTACGAGATGGCCAGTGAAGAGATGGACGACAGCCAGGTCACTGCCAGCACCACCCGTGCGCTGGTACGTGAAGAAGCTGCAGTCAAGACCTCTGCCCGCGATCGTGGTCCGGTCGCGGCACCGGCAGCGCCTGCACCGGCCGCAGCCAGGACGCCTGCAGCGGGTACGGAAAAAGGCCTGTTGAAAGGGCTGGTCAAGTCGCTGGTCGGCCTGTTTGCCAATGCCGAGGCAGAGGCTGCACCGGAGCCCAAGGCCGAACAGGCTGGCGGCAAGCGCAACGAGCGCAGCAACAACCGGCAGATTGGTGGTCGCCGCCGTGAAGGTGGTCCGCGTAACCGTGATGACGAACGCAAGCCGCGCGAGGAGCGCAAGACCCAGCAGGAATCCGGCAGCCGTCGCGACAGGCCACAACGCGAAGAGCGTTCGGCCCAGCAGGATCGTCCGGCACAGCCAGAGCGCCAGCAGCAGGAACGTCAGCCACAGGAGCGTCCGGCTGGCAACAACCGCCGCAATGAGCGCCGGCAGGAGACCGGCAAGCCACGTGAGGATGAGGCTGTTGCACGCAACAACCGCCGGCAGCGCACGCAGGACGAGGCAGAGCTGGAACTGAAACAGCAGCACGAAGCTGAAGCCGCTGAAGTGCAAGACACCGAAATGGTTGCTGAGCCGGTGGAAGCCGGCAGCGAGGAAGAGCGTCCGCGCCGTCGTTCTCGTGGTCAGCGCCGTCGCCCGGCCGCCCGTCGTGAGCGTCAGCCGGAACAGGCAGAAGGTGGTGCTGATGTTGCACAGCAGGCTGATGAGAGCGGTCAGCAGGAACCGGCCCGGCGTCAGCAGCCGGCAGCAGAGGCAGCGGCAGTTGCCGCTCCTGTGATCGCCGTGCAGGCATTCGATCCGGCCGTGACAGAAGCGCAGGCACCGGCACTGAAACTGGAAGAGCCTGAAAAACTGCTGCAGATCACCGAGCCTGAAGCTGTTGAAGCAGCGGCCCCCGCACGACAGGAGCAAGCCAGCCCTGAGCAGCAGGCTGCACCGGCAGCAGTAGAGACGGCTCAGCCTGTGGCTGACGTTGTCGCCAGCGAGCCTGTTGCACCCGCAAGCCAGGGCCGTGCAGCCAACGATCCGCGTGAACGCCGCCGTCGCGAGCGACTGGCTCGTGAACAGGCCGCCCGTGAAGCTGAAGAAGCCCGGCAACAGGTTGCAACACAGGAAGAACCCGCCCCGGCGGAGCAACTGGAGCTGGTTACCGGGGCCTCACAAGAGCCTGCTGCTGAAACCACGGTGGAAGCCGTGCAACCTGAACCGGTAGAGCCGGCGCAGGAGCAGCAGCCAGCCGCAGCGATTGCGGAGGTCCAGAAGGAAGCTGAAACGGTTGAAACACCTGCACCTGAAACAGCGGAGCCGGCGGCCACTGTAGTGGCTGATGCCGAGTCGGCCGTACAGGCTGAGGAAGCAGACAAGCAAGAACCACAGCAACAGCAATGATGTTGCTGCGGGGTGGGGAGGCCTTGCCGGATTTGCGCCTGCAGTCATGGTGCGCAGATTCAGCAGGGTTTGCTCCACTCATGCTCCGGCGCTGCTGCGCAAGCAGCAGCGCTGTTTTCGGATGATTGCGATACGCTTAAAGCACAAGAGCAACCCCGTTGCTTATCCAGCAAAAAGCCCTGCATTTGAACTGCAGGGCTTTTTGCTTTCCTGGTAAGACCGCATGCCATGTGGTCGGGTGTACAAACCGTTTGCATGAAGTTAGTCATACTGGCATAGCAGAGAATTGCTTTTAATTCTTGCTGCGTGCACGGAATTGGTCGGCGGTATCGGTGTACAGATACCGCAAATCGCAACCCGGGCATAGCTTGCAGCTCTAGAAGGGAAACAGCACCGGAACCAGCAGAACAGTGGCCACCAGTACAATCAGGGTAAAGGGCACGCCGATACGCAAGAAATCGGAAAAGCGATATTGCCCCGGGCCCAGTACCAGCGTATTGACCGGTGAGGACACCGGCGTCATGAAAGCAGCTGACGCAGCCAGCGCCACCGTCATGGCAAAGGGGGCCGGCGAAGCTCCCATCACACCGGCACTGGCAATTGCCACCGGAGCCATCAGCACTGCTGTGGCGGTGTTGGAGATGAACAGTCCGGTCACGGCAGTGGCAACAAACAGGATCGCCAGAATCATGCGTGGTCCGGCATCACCAAAAGCCCCCATCAGCCCCTGCACAGCCAGATCGATACCGCCAGTCTTTTGCAGCGCGGTGGCAAAGGGCAGCATGCCGACAATCAGGATGATGCTCTGCCAGTGAATCGACTTGTAGGCCGAGTCCATATTGATACAGCGAAAGGCTCCCATCAACAGGCCGGCGATCAGTACCGCCATCACGTTGGGTACCGCTCCGGTCACCATCAGACCCACCATCACCGCCAGACTGAACAACGCATGCGGCGCCTTGACCAGTGCGGGAGCGCCCTGGTCGACCTCGGCCGGCAGGCTGAGTACCAGAAAATCCCGGGTATAGCCTTGCAGGGCATGGATGTGCTTCCAGTTGCCGGCAACCAGTAGGGTATCACCGGCTTTCAGCACTTCATCCACCAGCAGGCCGTCGAGTGCTGCACGGTTGCGGCGCAGTCCGATCACGTTCAGCTTGCGGCGGGAGCGGAAACCCAGCTCCTGGATGGTCTTGCCGATCAGGCCCGAGTCGGGCGGCAGCATTACCTCGGCCAGCCCGAGAATGCGGCTATGGTCGCCAAAGTAGCTGTCTTCGGTCGATAGCGGCTCCACCCCGAGTTCGTAGTATGAGGTGAGCAGGTCAATGGTCGGGCTGACCAGATTGGCCAACAGAATGTCGCCGGCGCGTACTTCGGTGCTGCCGGTGGCACTGAGCAGGTTGCGACGAAAGCGTTGCTGGCGCTCGACCGCGATCACATTGATGCCGTACTGCTTGCGCAGCTGCAGTTCGTCGAGGGTCTGGCCGGTCAGGATCGAGTTGGCCTTGACCCGCAGGCGGCGCTCGCGACCTTCCAGCCGGTACTCACGAACCAGGTCCTGGATGCGGTGACGCGGTTCCTTGCTGTCCTTGTCGGTACTGTCATTACCCAGCCATTTGCGCGCCAGCAGCATGTAGCCGGTACCCAGCGCCAGAATGACCAGCCCGATGGGTGTGAAGGCAAGAAAGCTGAAACCTTCGTGCCCATTACGTACCAGTTCACTGTGAATCACCATGTTCGGTGGTGTGGCGACCAGGGTTTGCATGCCGCTGATCAGACCGGCAAAGCTTAGCGGCATCATCAGCCGGCTGGGGTGGATATTAAGGCGGCTGGCCATGCTCAGCACCACCGGAATGAAGATTGCCACCACCCCGGTCGAGCTCATCACCGAGCCCAGTCCGGTAACGGCCACCATCAGCAGGATGATCAGGCGAGCTTCGCTGTTGCCGGCATGTTTGACCAGCTGTTCGCCCATCTGGTTGGCGATGCCGGTGCGCACCAGCCCTTCGCCAACGACAAACAGGGCAGCAATGACAATCACGCTCGGGTCGCTGAAGCCGGCCAGGGTTTCTTCCATGGTCAGCACGCCGGTCAGGGGCAGGGCGACAATCATCAACAGGGCGACGACATCCATGCGCGGCTTGTTGCGGACAAACAGGATGACGGATATCAGCAGCAGGGTGAGTACCCAGAGCAGGGGCATGTTCATGGTGCGGAATAACCTGATGATAAATAAAAAGTGGGGTATTTTAGCCTGAAAGCGTCAACCGGTCCTGCATGCGCAGACACCTGCTCATGCGTGCTTGCCAGCATGTCATAACCCGTCGGAGACAGGCTCAGGCCTGGCCAAACTCGGCTTGCAGGGCGGCGCGGATGCAGTAGAGCACACCTTCGTCCAGGCTGGCGAATTGACGTGCTACTTCGCTGGCTGATGGTAGCTCGCCGTCGCCATCGAGGAAGGCATCCTGGATTTCGCCCAATAGCTCTTCGGGCAGATCCAGCGCCTGCTCTAGACTCAGCTGCTCGTTGCCGATGGCCCGGGCCAGATGGCTGTAGACGTTTTTCAGCGAACAGCTGTGCTGGCGCGCGATCTGCTCTGGCGTCATGCCATGGCGGGCCAGAGTGACAATTTCATGTTGCAGGTCATGTGTAGGTTCGGCGATTGCCGGAGCGGTGTCGGTGTCATTGAAAACGGCCAGGAACTCGGCACCGTAGCGCTCCAGCTTGACCTGGCCGACACCGCTGACCTGTGCCATGTCGCTCATGCTGCCCGGTTGCTGGCGCAGCATGTCGAGCAGGGTCGAGTCGGGGAAAATCACATAGGGCGGTACGCCGTGCTCGTCGGCCAGCCGTTTGCGCAGCGTGCGCAGGCGCTCCCAGGTGCCCTGTTCGTGGGCGCGTACCAGCTGGCTGGCCTGGCTGCGCTGCGGCTTGGCCGCTTTGGCAGTTTCTTCGCGCAGTTGCAGGCTGACCTCGCCGCGCAACAGCGGACGGCAGGAGTCGTTCAGGCGCAGGCCGCCAAAGCCTTCCACATCGACATCGACCAGATTGCGCGCCACCAGCTGGCGAAACAGCGAGCGCCACTGGTGCTCGCCGATCGCCTTGCCGATACCGAACACCGACAGGTGCTGATGGCCCATGGAGCGGATGCGGTCGTTTTCCCGGCCTAGCAATACATCCAGCAAATGGCCAACACCGTAGCGCTGGCCCGTGCGGTACACGGTTGATAGTGCCTGGCGTGCGGCTTCGGTGGCGTCCCAGGTCCTTGGCGGTTCGATGCAGTTGTCGCAATGGCCGCAGGGCTTGTCCAGTTGCTCGTCAAAGTAGCCCAGCAGTGTCTGGCGACGGCAGCGGGTCTCTTCACAGAGGGCCAACATGGCATCGAGCTTGTGTTGTTCGATGCGCTTGAAACGCTCTTCGCCTTCCGAGCTGGCCAGCATTTGCTTGAGAAACAGCACATCCTGCAGGCCATAGACCATCCAGGCGTCAGCTGCCAGACCGTCGCGGCCGGCGCGGCCGGTTTCCTGATAGTAGGCCTCGATCGATTTGGGCAGATC
>WPCI01134207.1_pt1 | contig 53708 bp, 48 predicted proteins | sample 5399871 | NCBI WGS metagenome assembly WPCI01 (sample SAMN12869469, study PRJNA574797) | sludge metagenome | isolation source: wastewater treatment of pH7 | place: China:Beijing | collected 2019-05-20 | reverse complement strand
AATGGTTTCGCCGCCTAACAGTTTTAGCGCTGCAGGTTCAACCTCCAAAGCCATAATCTGCTTCCGGATTTCAGGGAACAGACTGCCATACTTCTGCCCCAGTTGTTTTGGCAGCGGATTGAGGGCATAACTTACGGCTTCTCCCGTCGCATTCAACAATCTGACTTTCTTGACGTTTAACTCATCCGCCAATAGCTCTTCGTATGACATAACGACACGCTCGTCTTCAGCATTCCCCACCGAAAAAGCAACTTCAGCAAGCGGTTGGCGCACTTTGCGATTCGCCTTGTTTCTGGCTGCGTGCCCCAAAGAAGTCAGATCCATCACCAGCGCCATTTCACGGTTCAATTTTTCATCAATTAACTCAGCCTTGTATTCAGGCCACGAAGCCAAATGAACTGACTCATACGCGTTCTGATCAATTGACCCCACCAGGTTCAGGTAGAGTTCGTCGGCGATAAACGGCATGGTGGGTGCCAGAAGTTTGCTGATCGCCACCAGACACTCATAGAGCGTGTAGTAAGCTGCCTTTTTATCTTCATCAGATTCGCTTTTCCAGAAGCGGCGTCGCGAACGGCGCAAATACCAGTTAGATAGCTGCTCAACAAAAGTTTGAATCGGGCGGGTGGCACCAAGCACATCATAGTTTTCCAATGCCGTTGTGACGTCTCTGATCATGGCATGCAGCGTCGAAAGAATCCACTTATCCAGCGGGCTGTACTTAAGTTCAGCATCAGCCTGCGGCGTCCATTGATCCAAATTGGCGTAAGTCACAAAGAAAGAATAGGTATTCCACAAAGTGAGTGTAAAGTTACGCAGCACTTCGCCGACGAGGTCGCTCGAGAAACGCCGCTCCTGCCCTGGAGGGCTGGCGGTATACAAATACCAACGCATGGCATCTGCCCCGTGCTTCTCAATTACAGACCAGGGAGCAACAACATTGCCGCGTGATTTCGACATTTTCTGTCCTTGCTCGTCTAAAATCAAGCCAAGGCAAATTACATTTTTAAAGCAGCTCTCGTTAAATAACAGCGTGCTGATCGCATGCAGCGAATAAAACCAACCACGGGTTTAATCAACCGCTTCGCAAATAAAATCCGCTGGAAACTGATTCTTAAAAGCTTCAATGTTCTCAAATGGATAATGCCATTGACTTACCGGCATTGAGCCTGAATCAAACCAAACATCAATCAATTCTGGTACGCGCCGCATCTTTCCGCCGCATTCAGCACATTTTAGAACGATTTCGTCCACATATGGACGATGCAAGTCAGTTTCTTTATGGTTGTTCCCTGAGCGTAAAGATAATTCTTCAATAGAACCCATGCATTCTTGTGTATGGCAGGTTTCACACTCCCATACCGGCAGCGGGGTTCCCCAATAGCGCTCACGACCTAACGCCCAGTCCACATTGTTCTCGAGCCAGTTCCCAAAGCGCCCCTTGCGAATATGCTCTGGATACCAGTTGATTTCATTGTTCAGTTCAATCATACGCTCTTTAAATTGACTGGTGCGGATGTACCAGGTTGGTCGGGCATAATATAAAAGAGGGGTATCACAACGCCAGCAGAAAGGATACGTGTGCAAATAAGTCCCTTCTCTGAAGAGCAGCTCGCGTTCTTTTAGATTTCGAGTAATTTGCGGGTCGGCGTCCTTTACGAAAATTCCCGTCCAAGGATGTACTTCTGAGATGAAAGTGCCATCTCCGGCAACCGTATTGATAATCGGCAGATCGTTATCGAGGGCGACTTGCATGTCATCGGCGCCAAAAGCCGGTGCAATGTGCACCAAACCGGTTCCATCCTCAGTAGAAACAAAATCTGCCAGAATCACGTAATGAGCCTTCTTTTCCGTTGGCAAAAAGGTATAAAGAGGCTGATAGCGCTGTCCTTTTAGCTGTTTCCCTTTAAAACGGTTTTTAATCTGCACCGGTTCTTCGCCAAAAACCTTGTCTAACAGCTGCGCAGCCAGGATTAATTCTTCACTTGAGCCATCCTCAAGCGTTCTCTCGACGGTTACATAATCAATATCCGCTCCGGCAGCTACGGCAACATTCGCAGGCAGAGTCCAAGGAGTGGTCGTCCAAACTAAAAGCGAAGTTCCTGGGTTATCGACCAGCGGCAGACGCACAAAAACGGATGGATCGGTTGCATCACGATAGCCTAAGGCAACTTCATGGTCCGAAAGCGGCGTTCCGCAGCGTGGACAGTACGGCACCACCTTGTACCCCTGGTAAAGGAGATCTTTATCCCAGAAGTTTTTTAATATCCACCACACTGATTCAATGTATTCGTTGGTATATGTGATATAGGCGTTGTCAAGATCAACCCAAAAACCGATGCGGTCTGTCAGTTTCTCCCATTCCTGAATGTAGGTGAAAGCAGAATCACGGCATAACCGATTGAACCTTCCAATGCCATAATTTTCAATATCCTGTTTATTTGTGAAACCCAGTTTCTTCTCCACTTCGATTTCAACAGGCAGCCCATGCGTGTCCCAACCGCCGCGTCGCGAGACGTGAAAGCCCTGCATGGTTTTATATCGCGGAAAAATATCCTTGAAGGCGCGCGCCAATACATGATGCACACCCGGTTTGCCATTTGCGGTAGGCGGACCTTCGTAAAAAATGTACTCCGGCCCTCCACGGCGTTCTGTCATGCTTTTATGGAAAACATCATGGTTCTGCCAGTGGTGTAAAACTTGCGTTTCCATTTCCGTAATGTCGAGTTTTGGTGAAACAGGTTTGAACATAACTCCTCCAGAAACAAAAAATCCATCCCTCCAGGGACGGAGTAAAAATCCGCGGTACCACCCTGCTTCTCTTTTCAGAGCACTTTGCCAGGTGCATTCAATAGAATAGACCTGCCCCGCTGTAACGGTCGGATCTCCGGCTTCCCTACTGGCACTTGCTTTCAGGTTGCGGCTCCAGAAGGATTTTCAACCCATTTTCCTGACCGGCTTTCACCATTCCCGGCTTCGCTGCTGGATTATCTGAGTTTACTCGTTTCCATCAAAGCTTTTATAGTGCAGATTATGCCATAACTTGCTTGAATAATCAATCATCCGATTCTATTGCTGAATCACTTCATAGAAGAGCGGCAGGGGCTCGCAAGGTTGTTGCTGCCAACTACAGGCATTAATCACACTCTCAGCCGCCATCTGATACGCTGCCTCATCAGCCGTGTGCAACGTAAAGATGGTTTCGCCTTGTTCTACGTAATCACCAACTTTATGATGTACGAGAATCCCGACACGGTGATCAATTACATCCGTTTTCTTGCTGCGGCCCGCCCCAATTCGGACAGAGGTCTCGCCTATCTCAAGCGCATCCACACGATGCAGATAGCCAGACTGCGGCGATTTGACTTCACGAACAACCGGCGCCAATGGGAATTTGTTCGGATCGTCCACGTAACCCGGGTCGCCGCCCTGATTGACTACCAGCCGCCTGAATTGCGCCAGTCCCCGTCCTTCTGATAGCGCCTTCTGTGCCATAATTCTCGCCTCTTCGAGATTATTGGCTTTTTCACCAATCAACAGCATGTGAGCAGCCACCACCAAGCAATGTTCAGTAAAGTCTACCGGTCCGCACCCGGCAAGCGTTTTAATCGCCTCTTTGACTTCAAGCGCATTCCCGACAGCCTGCCCCAGAGGCTGATTCATGTCTGAAATCAAGGCAACCACTTTGCGTCCGCTCAATTTTCCAATTGCCACCATCAAGCGTGATAATTGCCTGGCTTCATCCAGATTCTTCATAAATGCGCCTGAGCCGACCTTTACATCCAACACAATTCCGCGAGCCCCTCCGGCAATCTTCTTGCTCATCACAGAAGAGGCAATTAACGCGGTTGATTGCACCGTGCCCGTAACGTCGCGCAGCGCATATAGCTTGCCATCTGCCGGTGCCAGATCGCCGCTCTGTCCTGCCAATACCAGCCCTTCATCACGCAGCAGACGAATGAAATCATCCTGCGTTAAATCCGTGCGGAAACCCGGAATTGATTCTATTTTATCCAGCGTACCACCAGTAAAGCCCAGCCCCCTGCCAGACATTTTACCCACAGGCAGCCCGCACGCTGCAACCAGCGGTTCCACCACCAGTGTGGTTTTATCGCCAACCCCACCAGTGGAGTGTTTGTCTACCTCTATGGGCACGATGCCAGAAAGATCTAAAACTTCTCCCGAGTGAGCAATCGCCAAAGTCAGGTCTGTAGTTTCTTGATCAGTCATCCCATTTAAGAGCACAGCCATTGCCCAGGCAGAAATCTGGTAATCGGGTATTTCGCCGTTGGTGATGCCGCGCACAAAATAATCAATTTCGGTGGCGGTTAGTTCCAACTTATCGCGCTTGTTAATGATGATATCAACTGCCCTCATGGTCTCTCCGTTTCTCATATGCCTGAAGTTCAATTCTACTATATCGATCTATAAAAAAACGCCAGAGATTTGCATCACTGGCGTATGAGTTGAAAAGTGAGGCTCAGTCTAATTTTAGCGAGATTGTCACTTTGCGGTTTGGTTCTTCACCGATGCTTTCAGTAATGACCAAAGGGTGATTGCGGAGTTCGAGATGAATTAAGCGGCGTTCATTTGCGGGCATGGGTTCAAGCGTTTGCCGCCGGCCAGATTGAACCGCCTGATCAGCCATGCGCCGACCCAACTGGCGTAGTTGGCGTTCACGGCGGTTGCGGTACCCCTGAACGTCTATTTGTAACGGCACCCAGCTATCCAACTCTTTGTTAACGATCAGTCCGGTCAAATATTGTAAAGCATTCAGCGTTTCTGACCTTCTGCCAATTAAAATACTCAGGTCGTTGCCTTCAATATCAACCAATACCACACGTTGGTCTCTTTCATCTTGCGGTTCGATATATTTTGTAGTGACCTCTGCTTTAACGCGCATGCGTACGAGCAGTTCGTCAACAACAGCCTTTACAGCTTTCAGGTTTTTCAGATCACCTTCAGTCAGGCTCGATTGGTCAACCTCAACCACAGAATCTGATGCCAAACCATCAGCGTTTTGGGTTTCACCATCACCCGTAAACCCACTGTGTTCGTCAATCAAAGTTTCGAATGATTTCACAGTCAGCCGTACCCGCGATTGTTTACCACCCAAACCTAGTATGCCCTTCGAACCGCTATCCAGAATCTCAACTTCCACCATTTCTTCCGTGAGTCCTAATTGCTCCAAACCGTTTTTGATGGCTTCATCCGGAGTCGCAGCGATAATTTCAAGTGTAATCTTTTCTGAGCTCATCTCTTACCTCGCACTTCTTCTTTTCGGTTATTTCTTTACCTTGACCTCTGGTTTTTTCTTCCAAAACACCAGGTTATTCCAATGTACATTTCCAGTGATTGCGTACTGCGCAATTTGAATAAGGTTGGAAACGACAAAATAAAGCGCCAAACCTGATTGCAGCGACCAGGCAAGCCATCCCATCAGCACCGGCATGTATAAATTCATCATCTTGCTCATCATCGCGCCCTGATCAGCCGCACCTGGCTGCTGCGGAGGTGTCATGATCTTGGTTGAGATGTATGTGGTAATCACCACAATAATCGCAAGTACCGGTATGGCAAACCCCAAGCCTGGAATTTCTAATCTTTCCGGCAAACCCATGTCCATCCACAGGAAAGTTGTGTTTAATGGCAGAACCTGTGAAATATCAAGAAACCGTGGGTAGATGTGCCGGGTCAGGTTTAGAAGATCGAGCGGTCCTGTCGCCATTGTTTGGATCATCGCCTGATACAAACCGATAATGATCGGCAATTGAATCAATGATGGTAAACAGGAAGACATCGGGTTAATTTTTAATTCCTGATAAAGCTTCATCTGTTCTTGGGCTAATTTTTCTTTATCATTCTTGTACTTGGTTTGGATCTCAATATAACGCTTATCCTTTTGCAGGGACTGCATAGCTGCAGAGCTTTTAATCTGCTTGGCGGTTAAGGGGAAAAGAAGGATTCTCGTTAGAATGGTAAAGATGATGATGGCAACGCCAAAGTTCCCAACAAATTTGGAGATCCACAATAAAACGTTAATAAATGGTTCAATGATGATCGTATCCCACATAATTAACCTTCCTTATTTCTTGCCATCAAAATACCAAATTTCGTTGCCATTGGTATCGAGCGCAATGAGAGGTTTATCAGCTTTGTTCAGGCTTACCATTAAGCGGTTGCCAAGCCGTTGCAGATTCGCGTAAATCATGCCGTCGAAAGAGCGCGTCCATTTTCTTTCTCCATCAAAACCAATGAAAACAAGCTCCCCTTTTTCATTGCCAAAAACCAGGCCGTCATCCAATAAAGCTCCAGCGCCAACAATCGTAGAGCCAGTTTCAACATATTGAACAATCTCTCCGTCAACACTGTTGAGGATGTTTATCCGTCCGGTTTGGTCGCCAAAGTAGAGTTTGCCATCGTGCAAAATTGGCTGCACCCACACGCCACCGCCAACCTTCTGCTCCCAAATAATTTTGCCATCTTCAGCAGACACCGCAAAAAAAGTGCCATCAAGGTTGCCGAGATAAAGCACACCATCTGCCAGCAATGCCCGGGCAACGCTGGATGTACGCAGATCGGTTTTCCATTTCAATGTACCCGTTGCAACATCAAGCGCATAAAGATTTCGATCCATCGATGGAAAGAAAACAGTAGTACCATCAGTTGCAGGGCGCGCCCATAAAGCGTAGTCTGATTCAAAACTCCAAACCAGGTTTCCCGAAAGGTCAACTGCGTACAATTTGTGGTCTGTATTGGGGGCAATAATCAAGTTGTCGACGACAACGGGGCTATCGATATAACGCCCTTTGGCTCCTTCAAACAGCCAGGTTTGCGCACCAGTTTGAGCGTTAATACTTGCGATCTTTTTGTCATAATCAACTGCAATCAGTTGATCACCTACTAAAACCGGTTCTGCATAAAACAGACGGGTTGCTGCTGTCTTTTCAGGATAACGCCAGAAAACATTGCCATTTTCTGAGTTCAGCGCTGTAACCTGATTACCACCGGCATAATAGACGACTTTCTCGGTTAGCAGCACACCTGACCAGCTATTTGAAGCGCCAGCCTGAGATGTGCAAGCTGACAAAATAACCGCCAACAAACTTACAAGAATTAAAAGATGAATATGCTTCATTTTCATTCGGTTCAAGATCCCTCGATTTCTTGGACATGAGGTAGCCTGTACCATTATGGTACAGGGTCAAAACCACCCGGGTTAAAGGGGTTGCATCGTAATACGCGCCAAATAGCCATAAACGTGCCTTTAATTGCACCATGCTTATAAATAGCCTGGTAGCCATAATGCGAGCAGGTGGGGTAAAAACGGCAGGTGTTGGATGGCAGCGTTGGCGAGACCAACAACTGATAGAGCCTGATTAAAGCAAGCAAAGGCAGTTTCGGGATATTTCTGAGTGTAACAGGAATATCACGTAACCGTGGTTCCTCGTTGTGAAAATGTTCATCTTCACGAGTCATAATCGTTTGAGACAACCAAACCTGCTTTTCCCAGCAATCCGATGATTGCTGATTGTAAATCCGAGTAAGAAGCCTTCAATGCAGGTTCCCGGGCGATAATGATCAAGTCAACATTCGCTGTGAACCCTGGCAGCAGTGGCGTGATAATTTCTTTGAGTCGGCGTTTTATCGTATTACGTTCAACTGCCCCGCCAACCGCTTTGGTAGCAACAATCCCTGCACGTACATTATCAACATGACCTTCAGCAACAACAATGACAACAAGCGGGTGCGCGAATGACTTTCCTGTGTTGCGCACCCGCTTGAAATCATTTGAATGGGTTAAGCGATAGTTCCGTTTCACCCGCTGAAAAATCCATTATTCTCACAACCTTGCGTGTAAAACACAATCTGAAAATGGTAATTTCTTTACCAGCTGATCTTCTTTACGTGGTTGTTCATGGTTACCGTCAGCTTATGGCGTCCTCTGGCGCGCCTTCTTTTTAACACTTCTCGGCCAGATGGAGTGGACATGCGTGAGCGAAACCCGTGCACGCGAACGCGGCGGCGTATTTTTGGTTGATAAGTCCTCTTGGTCATTCTCTTTCCTCTCAGTAAATTCAGGTACCTAAAAATCGCAAACTTGGATTATACCCTATCCCCGTTTATCGGTCAAAGGCTTTTTTTCTTTTGGTGCATAAAAAAGATCGGCAATTGCCTTTGCGCCATCCACATCAGCGATGGCAAGCACTTCGTCCTCAGCAAACAGAGTTGTGGGGCCGCGAGGGATTACTAATTTCCCATTGCGAATGATCCCAGCAATCACACAATTCATAGGCAAATTCAAATCTTGTATCGCCATTCCCACTGCCATTGCGTTATGCGGAATCTTTTCTTCCACCAATGAATAATTCCCGCGACGGATCTTGAGTAATGTCATCATATCCCCCATTGACATTTCTTCGGCAATCAGCCCTGAGAGAATATCCGCTTGATTGAGCGCCACATCCACTTTGAAGCGCTCATTAAACAGCCAGGCATTTCGTGGGTTGTTCACTCTGGCGATCGTGCGATCCACTTGGAAACGCTCACGCGCCAGATAGCAAAGCGTCAGATTCTCCGAATCAACAGCAGTAATCGCTGCAAACACATCAGCTTCGCGTAATCCTGCTTCTTCCAAAACTTCTACATCCAATGGGTTACCATCAAGGATAACTTCGGTAGGTAGTTCTCGATGGAGCCTGGCAAGTACTTCTTTACGATTGTCAATCACACGAACCTGGTGATTGATATTGATTAACATTTTTGCGAGATGGGCGCCTGTACGCCCTCCGCCAGCGATTACTACAAACATTTTATGGCTCCTGTCTTTTGCTGAGGTTCTCGCGGGTAGTGGTAATCCCATTGAAAGTCGCCGCTACGGTGAGTATATCTCCCGTTTCCAGCACTGAATTCTCTTCAGAGAGGAATGCGCTGCCTGCTCTGGTAATCGCCAGCCACTTGCATTCTGGACCGGTAACCAATTCATCAACCCGCCTGCCATGCCAGGCGCGCGGCACAATTAACTCATAGATTTCGACTTCACCGTTTCCTGCAGAGAAGACGGCATCACCTCTCTCGTCGTCGAGAAGTTCCTCAATCCGTTGAGCGCCCCAACTGGTTGAACTTATCACCTGAATATTGAAGGACTCAAAAATTGGCCTGAACTTTGGATGATAATTTCTTGCCACTACATTCGGTACATGAAAATCAGATTTAGCGACATGACACAAAACCGCATTCAATGCATCATTATTCGTTACCGCTGCAAACGCGTCGCAATTCTCAATTCCTGCGCGTTCCAATGCATCCTGGTCCATACCTGTTCCTTCGAGCGTCTTGCCTTTAAAATCATTCGGCAGATTATTAAAAGCGATGGGATTTTCATCAATCACCGAAACTTTATGCCCTCTCTTAAACAGGTTGTAAGCGAGAGATGTCCCAATTCGTCCACAGCCCACAATGATTACATTCATAGGTTTTCCTTCTCAATCCACCAGATAAGGTACTTCAAGGATCACGATATCTTTACGAGACAGCAGCACCTTTCGCAGCACTTCTGCAGTATTTGAATGCAGACCGTTGGTAATCGCTCGCCGCGGTATAAATTGCGGCACCACAATGCTGATGATTTCGTTTGAATGACGTGTTTTATCGATTTCTTCAATATATTCCAGCAATGGTTCAATAAACAACCTGTAAGGTGACTCTATTACTAACAATCGATACCCTTCTCCCCATTCTTCCCATTTTTCTTCTGTTTTCTGGGTTTCCAACGGATCAATGGAGATGTGAACCGCTGTAATGTCATCAGAGAGTGTTTTGGCATAACGCAGCGCCGTAAGCGTTCCTTTGTGCACACCGGCAAGCAATAACAATACTCTTTGGTGAATAATTTTCACCGGTGGAGAATATTCAGCAAGCGATAAATCCCGCGCCAGACTAACGTAATGTTTGTGAATTGAAGAGAAGATCAGCACCAGAATGGGAATTAAGATCACCACAATATAGGCGCCATCAGCAAACTTGGTAACCGCGAAGATAAGCATGACTACAAATGTGATGATTGCACCAATTCCGTTGATTACCATCTTATGCCGCCAGCCCGGATCAAACTTCAGAATCGAGCCTCGTTCCTTCACCTCAACACCTGGAGCCAGTCTGCCGGATTTCCACCAGCGATGCGCCATACCTGATTGTGAAAGCGTGAAGGAGAGAAAAACCCCAATTGCATAAAGCGGTATAAGCCGGGTGACATTTGCATTAAAGATGATGATTAAGGTGCATGCAACAAGCGCAAGAACAACAATACCTCTTGAAAACACCAAACGACTGCCACGATAAGTCAACTGCCGCGGTAAAAATCCATCCGCAGCGACAATTGCGCTGAGGCGAGGAAAATCAGCGAAGGCAGTATTCGCCGCCATCACCAGAATTGTGGTTGTTGCCGCGATCGTTCCCAGGTAAAGAAGTCCCCTTCCGTTCAGCACCGTGCGGGCTAATTGTGAGATGATCGTTTCCTCTTCAGATGGCATGACCCCGACATGATTACCAAGGAACGAGATCGAGAACATCAACGCTCCCAAGATTAACCCCATGATAATCAGAGTTTTGCCCGCATTCTTGCTGCGAGGTTCTTTAAACGCCGTGATTCCATTTGAAATCGCCTCAACACCAGTGACGGCTGAGGTTCCACTTGCAAAGGCTTTGAGTATCAGAAAGAGTGTGACGGGTTGTGTGATTTGGCTGGTCAGCATATCCATCGGCGGGGAATCTACCTGCCCCAGCGTCCCTGCAAAAAAGCGGATGAAGCCAACAATAATGTTTAAGAACATCATCGCCAGGAAGAAATAGGTTGGAATCGCAAACATGGTGCCTGATTCCTTTAAACCCCGAAGATTGATCATCATCACAAAAAGCACAAAAAATACAGCCAAGGGAACTCTATAGTGTTCAAGAGATGGAAAGGCTGAAATGAGCTGAGCAACCCCTGAGGATATTGAAACAGAAACAGTCAAAATATAGTCCGTTAACAATGCTGCAGCAGCAATCAGAGATGGAATCACCCCAATGTTGTCACGGGCAACAATGTATGAGCCACCGTTGTTCACATAGGCATGAATTGTCTGTTCATATGAAAAAATAAGGATCGCCAGCAGCAGACAAATGGCGATCGCGATAGGCACCGATAAATGAAATGCCCCAGCCCCCGCCACCGCAAGGATGATTAAGATCTCTTGCGGGCCGTAAGCCACGGATGACATCGCGTCTGCCGAAAAAACGGCTAAACCTAAGAACTTGCTAATTGTTTGATGCGGCGCATCAGCCGTAGAAAGCGGTCTGCCGATTAAAACGCGGCTCCAGTTCCTGCCCGGATGATATTCTGTAGCACGGCGAAAAACTGTAGAACCGTTATTTTCTTCAATTTTCATTTTTTCCATCCAACGCCAGTAATGACAAAGGCGGAAATTATACTTTTTGAATTATCTGTGGTCAATCACCAATTTGTGATGATATCACTCTTTTGGAAAAGTAGTGATTTGACTTGGCAGAATCATTCAGAATATAAAACAACGCCCTGGTATGGGCTTAACACGATTCCATTTTTTATTGCTGTAATTTTTACCGGCAAACTGCTGAATAATATTTCTCCAACTGGCTGCGACAGGGCAACATTTTGCGTTTGATCAGTGAAATTAAGCAGCACGATCACATCATCATGATCATTCATGCGGCGAAAGCCAAAAACCTCTACGTTGCCAGTTGATATTTCTTCATACTCTCCACTTTGAAGCGCAGAGTGCAGTTTCCTGAACTTTAACAATTCTCGATAGTAATTTAACATCGAGTCTGATTTGTTTGTCTGCGCGCTGACGTTAACTCCATTAGCAAAATCCGGGTTCACCGGCAGCCATGGCACAACCTCTGGAGGGCTGAAGCCACCGTTAGCGTCTCCTGTCCATTGCATTGGGGTGCGATTGCGATCCCTTCCCTTTATTGCACCTTGCAAAACGGCACTTTTCTCATCTGAACCCATCACTTTTCTTTCAAGGTCGGCATAGAGCAGGCTTAACGGATCTCGGAATTTCTTCGGATCATCAAGCAGTAAATCAGACATGCCGATCTCCTCGCCGTTGTACAAAAATGGGGTCCCTTTTAATGTAAGCAGCATCAGCAAGTGCAGCCTGGCCATCACGTCATTATTTTTGCCATCACCAAAGTAAGTGTACATTCTGGCGGTGTCATGATTGCCCAGTGTATTGCAAGGCCATGCTTTTGGCGGTAATTCGCCCAGGCGCTGGCGTTGATTAGTTCTAACAAGCGCCGCGCTGAGCTGCGGTTTGCGCATTAACGGAAAGTTAAAATTCAGGTGTAATTCGTCATCGCCGTTACCATAGAAGGCAATCGCATCGGTTTCACCGATCAGCACTCTATCTTCATATTCATCGATCACACTTCGCAATTCTTTCATCACATCATGAACTTCGGGAAGGTTGTTCTGGTGACTGAATACCGTCATCCAATATTTCATTACCTCATCATTAGATTTGGGATATGGAATACGGCTGGAGAGCCGATAAAGCCCTTCCTGGTTGAACCCTTCTGCAATTGGAGGATAGGTTTCATCCTCAAACATTGTTCCCACAGCATCGAGCCTGTATCCATCTACACCCATGTCCAACCAAAACCGGGCAGCATTAAACATGGCTTCTTTTACTTGAGGATTATGCCAATTGAGATCAGGCTGCTCCTTGAAAAAATAATGATAGTAATATGAATCAGTTACTGTATCATATTCCCATGCAGAACCGCCAAAAGAGGAGTACCAGTTGTTTGGCGGGTTTCCATTTTTTCCATCCCGCCACATATACCAATCTCGCTTGGGGTTGTCGCGGCTTGATCGCGATTCAATGAACCAGGGATGCTGATCCGAGGTATGATTCAGGACCAGATCAAGTACCAGTTTCATTCCGCGTTGATGCAAGCCGGCGAGAAACTCCTTAAACTCATCGAGCTTGCCATATTCCGGCGCCACATCCTGGTAATCTGAAACATCATAGCCGCAATCCACATAGGGCGAAGGAAAATGAGGAGAAAGCCAGATAGCGTCCACACCGAGCTGGTGTAAGTAATCGAGCTTTGCTATCATTCCTTTGAAATCGCCAATCCCATCTCCGTTACCATCAGCAAAACTACGCGGATAGATCTGATAAAAAACCGCTTCTTGCCACCACTTTAACGAAGTTGCCTGATTCATATACTCTCCTGTTGCTCATTAATGATCATTGCATTAAGGTAAGTGCCATTGATAGTCTGCAGAATGACACGGTCAATTTTATTTTCACGGCTTTCATTAGAAATCGCGCTGACTTGAAGATAATTCCCAGTCAGGCCTATGTTTTTCCAGGTGCCATCAGTCTGTTGATTTGCACTCTCCCAAAGCACATCCATGGATTTACCCACACAACCCTGCGCGTAATCAATTGCGGATTCTTCCACTACCTGACGCATCAGCCTGCCTCTGGCACCCGCCACACTTCCGTGCACTCTTCCTGATAGTTTTGCTGCGGCAGTTCCCGGGCGGGCGGAGTATTTAAACACGTGGCCGCCTGAAAAATTCATCTCGCGCACAAACTTCAGGCTTTCATCAAAATCATCATCACTTTCGCCTGGAAAACCCACTATTATATCGGTGGTAATTGCCAAACCCTGGATGTTCTCACGGGCGAGAGCGAGCAATTCGCGGTAATCCTGCGGTGTCGTGCGCCGAGCCATGCATTTAAGCGTATTGGTTGAACCTGATTGCAGCGGCAGGTGTAAATGCGGGCACATGCGGGTGTCTTGCCATAATGAGAAAAACCTCTCATCCAAATCCCAGGGTTCTGTTGAAGACAAACGCAGGCGCTCAACGGATGAGTTTCTCAACAGAAACTCAACCAGGTCGGTTAAGGTTTCGCCATGATCATTGTCTCTGCCCCAGGATCCCAATTGAACGCCGGTCAGTACTACCTCATGAGCGCCGCCGGCAGTGGCGGCCTCTACGGCCTGTAACACCTTGTTTTTTGAAAGCGAAACCGAATTGCCGCGCGCAACCCTGGTAACACAAAATGTGCAATGATTGTCGCAGCCATCCTGCGCTTTGATAAATGCCCTGGTACGCTTACGCACACCCGGTAAAGGGCTGCGGGCTAACGGTTCCAGGTCAAATAAATTGTTCTCGGGCTGAATAATCGATGGAATGCTCTCTTTTTCAGCGTTTGTTATAACCTGCAAGTTTTCAGCAAATTGCGGGAGCGTGTTTGCCTCCAGCGATGCCAGGCATCCGGTAAAAATCACCTTCGCTGCACCTGCCCGTTGCGCCTGCCTCACCTTCTGCCTTGAGTCTGATGCAGCCGCAGCAGTAACTGCGCAGGAGTTAACCACAACCAGGTCAGCAAACTGCGGGGTATCGATAATTGTATGCCCCGCAGCGCGAAACTCACCTGCCATTTGCTCGATTTCTGCCTGATTGAGCCGGCAGCCGACAGTATCCAGATAAACTTTCATGATCAGGGCTGCAACACGAGGAAATTATCAAAAAACACGGCAGAACCCGCGCCGTCATAAGTTCCCGCAAAAAGACCGAACTTGCCCGTTTTGAAAGAATCATCCATCACTTTTGCCAAAATCTCATCATTGACGCTCAAGGTAAGCACATTCTCCTGGCAGGTCGCCTGCAGGCGATTTCCTGCGCCGCCGCGCTGAATCTTCTCACTAAAACTGAGGTTGCCATCCTCCGTGTTCATAATCATTGTGCCGTCAACATACTTAAAAATCGCGTAATAGCCGTCGTGAGTATAGAGGAAGCCATAGAAATTTTCATCATCCTGATATCGGCAAATGATGCCGAAATTATCGTTTGTCGAACCCGCTGCAAGGATCGCATCCACTTCAATTCTTGCGTCACTGATTTCGGTTTTATTAACTGACCATTGCAGGCTATTTGGTTCCACAACAGAAAACAACATACCCTCGTATTTGAAACTTATCTTTCCGCCATCACTGTCAGCGCCGCCCCAGCCGTTAGGCGGATTTGAAAAATCATCTATGAACAAAACGTCTCCTGGTGTGGCAGTCGCTTGCGGCGAGAATACTGCATTTAATTGGCGACAACCTGCCAATCCAAGGGTGAAGAAGATCGCAGCGATTATTAAAACAATCCTGGTTTTTTAGTCTGATGTTCCATATTATTATTCCCCATTATACCTTTTCGTTGAACGCAATGGGATAAAGGCAGCTCAAACGATTTCATAGGTTTGTTAGATTTTGAAAACATCCAATCCTCATTCACTTTAATTCATTCTTTTTTGCTTGACATCGGATAATTCACGTGGTAAAGTCACTTTATCATAGGCGGAAGGGGATTATATCCCGCCGCTCTCAAATCTTTCAAAATGGAGTGAAAAAGCATGTCAGAACGTTTTGTTGGAACTGTTAAATGGTTTAACCCAGCCAAGGGGTACGGTTTCATCGGGCGGGAAAATGCCGAGGATGTTTTTGTGCATTTTTCTGCAATTAATATGGAGGGATACAAGGTTCTAAAAGAAGGTCAGCAGGTGGAATTTTCCGTTGAAAAGGGTCCCAAAGGACTGCAAGCTGCCGAAGTAAAATCAGTTTAACAATAATAAATTGAAAGATCGATTAAAGCAGAGCCATGCGGCTCTGCTTTTTTTATTGCAGGGAGCGCTTTATTCTTTCAAGAGCAAGCTCAAGGGTTTCTCTTGAACAGCCGAAATTCATTCGCACGTATCCGGCACCCGATTCGCCAAAATCCTTACCATTGTTTAATGCAACCCGGGCATTCTTATGGAAGTATTCACTCGGTGAAACCCCCAACTGCAGGAGATTACAGTCCAACCAGGCGAGATAGGTGGCTTCAGGTTTTACCATGTGAATCTGCGGCAGGTATTGTTTGAGATACCCCATCAGAAAATCGCAATTCGCTTCAAGATAAGTCATCACCTCAGCCAACCATTGACTGCCATCGCGGTAGGCTGCTAATGCTGCTGTCATGCCCAACAGATTGACCCCGCCCATCAATCCGCGTTTTGCTGCTCTGACTCGTGATCTCAGCGTTTCGTTGGTACAAATCATAATCGAACAGTCTAATCCTGCGATATTGAAGGTTTTACTTGGCGCGAGCAGAGTAATAGTGTTCGCTTCAATTTCTTTGTTTAATGATGCGATTGGAATGTGCTTGTACCCTTTGAATATCAAGTCGCAATGAATTTCATCAGAAATTATCGTCACGCCTTTATGAAGGCAGGTTTGCGCCATACTCAGCAGTTCATCGCGCGTAAAAACCCTGCCAATCGGGTTGTGCGGATTGCATAAAAGGAATCCACGCGTATCTGGTTCTATTGCAGCTTTAAATGTCTCAATATCTACCTGATAGGTTCCATCGGGAGAAGGCAGCAGATGATGAAATACCGATCGGGCTTGTGCATTTGCCGCAGCACTGAAGAAAGGCGGGTATACAGGCGGCTGGATCAGGAGCGAATCTCCCGGTTGTACGACTGCCTGGCATGCGAGGTTGAACCCCGAGACCACACCCGGAAGCAAGAGAATGTCTTCTTCTGTAATCTGCCAGTGATACAAATCCGCCATCCGCTCTACCAGCAGTTTCTTAAGCGCAATGGAATCAAGAGAGTAACCAAAAACACCGTGCGCTGCCCGCTGTTGAAGCGCTTCAATCACCGCGGGCGGAGAGGTGAAATCCATATCAGCCACCCATAACGGTAATACATCCTCCTCAAACAAATCCCACTTAACACTGTCAGTTTTACGGCGTTCTGGAAAGTGAAGCATATGATTCCTCTGAAAAATTGGTATCAGTGGATTATAGTGCAAACATGAATAAATAAACGCAGCAGAATTGTTGATTCTGATATACTGGATACGATGAAACCGCCAAACGCCCAATTCAATCTCAAACTCCTCGCTGCCGAAGGCTGGAAGGATTATGAACTGCTTGACAGTGGCGCTGGGCAGAAGTTGGAACGCTTCGGCGCTTATCGCCTGGTGCGGCCTGAAGCTGAGGCAATGTGGCAGCCTGCCCTGCCAGAAAGTGTGTGGCGCGCTGCTGATGCATTTTATAAACCCGCACCCGAAGAAAATGGCGGGCATTGGGAGTATCGCAAGAAGCTTCCTGATCGCTGGAAGATGTCATATGGGTCTATTTCCTTCTGGGTGCAGACCTCAGCATCACGCCATCTCGGTGTTTTTCCTGAGCAATCCTGTCAGTGGGATTGGGCTGAAAAGGTTATCCGATGCGCCGGGAATAAGCCGCGAGTGCTCAACCTGTTTGGCTACACTGCGCTTGCTTCGCTATCCGCTGCGGCTGCCGGCGCGCAGGTCACCCATCTGGATGCTTCGAAAAAGGTGATCAACTGGGCACGCGAAAATCAATCTTTGAGCCAGTTAGAAAACTTGCCTGTCAGATGGATACTGGATGACGCGTTAAAATTTGTTCAACGCGAACTCCGCCGCGGCAGCAAGTATGACGCCATTATTCTCGATCCGCCCAAATTCGGCAGGGGCCCTAAGGGAGAAGTCTGGGAGTTTTACAAATTACTCCCTGACCTGCTGGAGGCTTGCCGCGCCATTTTGGTGCCTGAACCGCTTTTCGTTCAACTCACCGCTTATGCTGTTAAAGCTTCGTCCGTCAGCATTTGTCAGGCGATCAACCAAATGATGTCCGCCTTTGACGGTACCACCAGTGCTGGTGAAATCGGCTTGATTGAAAGTTCGCAGCGCAGATATTTGTCTACCGCGATCTTTTCTCGATGGTGCCGCACGGACGTGCACCAGAAAATTCAAAAGGACTAATACCACACCATTAGGAGCCCGCAATGCCTTTAAATCCGCGTTTCCCATTCGCCCACACTTTTTCAATCGTTGCCCGCGACCCAAAAACCCGCGAAATGGGCGTGGCGGTTCAATCTCATTGGTTTTCCACCGGCTCAATCGTTACCTGGGCGGAGCCCGGTGTCGGGGTTGTGGCCACTCAGTCTTTGGCTGAAATAAGTTACGGACCGTTGGGGTTGTTTGGAATGCAAACCGGCAAACCCGTCTCCGATGTTTTAAAGCACCTGCTCGAAAAAGATGAAAACCCACAAGTACGCCAGGTAGCGATGATCAATTCCACGGGTGAGGTCGCGGCTCACACCGGCAGCCGTTGCATCGCTGAAGCTGGCCACCAAATTGGCCACCAGTACTCTGTGCAGGCTAACATGATGCTGAACAACACTGTCTGGCCGGCGATGGCAGAAGCGTATGAAGCAGCCAAAGGGAAGCTTGCTGACCGGCTGCTCGCTGCGCTCGATGCCGCACAGGCTGCCGGAGGTGATCTTCGGGGTCAGCAATCTGCAGCGATGCTGGTGGTTTCGGGAGATGTCCCCATATACCCCTGGAAAGGTATTCTGGTTGATTTACGGGTCGAAGACCATACACAACCTTTGGCTGAATTGCGCCGCCTGCTGGGTGTACAACGCGCATATGAACACATGAACAAAGGTGATGAATTAATGGGACAGGGCAAAGTTGATCAGGCTCTGATTGCTTACGAAAAAGCGGTTAAGCTTGCTCCCCACTTGGATGAGCTGCCTTTCTGGCAGGCAGTCACCTTGCTCGATGGCGGGCGAGAAGAAGAAGCCTTTCCGATTTTGCGAAACCTGTTCTCCTCAAACCCCAACTGGTTGGTTCTGCTCGAACGCCTTCCTGCTGCCGGTTTATTGAGAGACGATGCAAAAATGATGCAGCGTGTGCGGAAAATATTCACATCGTAACCAACAAAGCTAACTACTTAATAAATCAATTTTCACCTGCGTGAATAATTCTTTTCACGCAGGTTTTGTTTAAAAAGAGCTCCCGTTACCCGGAGGATTTGATCTCAGTTTGCTCATTCGAAGGGTACAAACAGCGTAATCCATGTGCCGACCTGATCACATTGCTGTATTGTCTATTATTGACATATTTTCTTTCCGCTTCTACACTTAATTCATGCTTGCAAAAGTAAATGCCTGTGCTGTCATCGGCTTGGATGGGGTGGTTGTGGATGTTGAAGTCGATCTCACTACAGGCTTCAAACCGCCGATTACGATAGTGGGACTGCCAGATGCATCCGTACAGGAAAGCCGCGAACGCGTCCAATCTGCCATTCGTAATACCGGTTTGGAGTACCCGCGCAAACGCGTGCGCGTCAACCTTGCTCCAGCCACCGTGCGCAAGGAAGGCTCAGCCTATGATCTTCCCATCGCGCTTGGCATCCTCCTCGCCAACCGCCAACTCCCTGCCGATTGCCTGCAGGATGGGCTGGTAATGGGTGAACTTTCGCTGGATGGCAGCGTGCGCCACATCCGCGGAGTATTGCCCATGGCGGCAGTTGCCCGTGCTCAGGGGTTTAAGCGCGTCTACGTGCCGGCGGAAGATGCGCCTGAAGCTGCAATTTTCCCTGACCTGGAAGTCATACCGGTAAATTCCTTGGTGGAGCTTTACCAGCACTTGACTGGTCAGACATTAATCTCCCCGCAGCCGCCGCTGCAGGTGGAGCAGGTGGAGGCACTGGTTCAAACTGATTTCCGCGAGATTAAAGGTCAGGAACACGTAAAAAGGGCGCTCGAGGTTGCGGCTGCCGGCGCGCACAACCTTATGATGATTGGCCCGCCCGGCGCCGGAAAAACCCTGATGGCGCGGGCGCTGCCCTCCATCCTGCCATCCATGACGCTCGAAGAATCGCTCGATGTCACCCGCATCTACTCAGTTGCCGACGCGCTGCCTGCCGGCGTCCCGCTGCTCAAAAATCGTCCATTCCGAGCCCCGCACCACACCATCTCTCACGCTGGTCTGGTTGGCGGCGGAAATTGGCCACACCCCGGTGAAATTTCACTGGCACATCGCGGCGTGCTTTTCCTCGATGAGTTCCCTGAGTTCGGCAGCCGCACGCTTGAGGTGCTGCGCCAACCGCTGGAAGACAAGGTAATTACCATCAGCCGTGCGCAGGGCACGCTTACTTTTCCGGCTAACTTCCAATTGGTCGCTGCGATGAACCCCTGCCCGTGCGGTTATTATGGTGACCCCACACATGCCTGCACCTGCGCGCCTGGCCTCGTCACCAAGTATCAGCGCCGCATCTCCGGCCCGCTGATGGATCGCATTGACATCCATGTTGAAGTGCCGCGCGTAGATTATGAGAAGTTGAGCGATGCCCGCCTGAGCGAGTCCTCGGCAGCCATCCGCGCGCGGATTGAAACCGCGCGACAGGTTCAACGTGAACGGTTTGAGGGCACTACGCTGCGCTCAAATGCTGATATGCACCCAGCGCAGGTGCGCCTGTATTGTACGCTGGATGATCCCTGCCGCGCCTTGATGCGCGCTGCCATGAACCAATTGAATCTCTCCGCCCGCGCCTATCATCGCATCCTCAAACTCGCCCGCACGATTGCTGATCTCAGTCACAGTGAAGATATCTCGTCAACCCACCTGGCTGAAGCGCTGCAATACCGCCCGCGCGTCAGCGAAATTTGAGGAGTTTGCATGGGAAATAAAATCAAACTCGCTGTTAATGGCACCCTCATGAGCGGTTTGGCGCTAAATGACAACCTGCTCAAGGCAGGCGGGGTGTTCGTTGAAGCAACCACCACCGCCCCATATTACCGACTCTGGTCAGTTCAAGACAACTATCCCGGCATGCTGCGCGATAATCAGTCTGGTACCTCTGTGCAGGTGGAGATTTGGTCACTTTGCGTTGAAGGGTTGATGGATGTACTTGAGCACGAACCCCCCGGGCTCACCCTGGGCAGGGTTGAATTAACCAGTGGAGAAGTCGTTTTCGGTATTCTCGCCGAACCGTATCTCATAGAAGGGTGTACAGAAATCACTTTGTGGGGTGGCTGGCGGGCTTATTTACATCAAAAGTAACACTAACCCTTCTTGAACTGATACGCTTTGATTTTCCTTTCCTTCATTAGATCTTCCTCAGTATTATTAAACTGTCAAGATTTGTAAGTTCGATCCGGCCTTCCCTATGTGGATCGTTGGACAGATGGAACAATGCCTTTATCAGTTGCGTCTTAATTTTGAATGATGGAGAAACGAGGAAATAATGCACATGAGGCTCGTTCTGTTTTCTTGCTTGCTTTTGATGGTGGGATGCACCCACACTCCGGCGATGACCACGCCAGTTTACACGCCTGTGTCCGGGGTAACAGTAGAGCCGACCCTCTCCTTGACTGAAGAGGAAAATATGACACGTTCTCAGGTTTTCATTGACTCAACTGAGCTTCTGATTCTTGAAAGCTATCCCATCCAAGTCCATCTCCAGCTTGCAGGCTCACTGCCTACACCATGCCATAAGCTGCGTTCGTTCATCACGCCGCCAGATAAGGAGAACCGCATTTTCATTGAAGTTTATTCAGCGGTTGATCCGGAAGTGGTGTGTGTACAGGTGCTCGAACCCTTCAGCAGCACAATCAACTTGGGTTCATTTCCCAGCGGTCACTACATAGTTTATTTGAACGAGGAATTGATTGCTGAGTTTGACAGTTGAAATCTGTTGAGAGTTCAAAAAAACAGGGTGCTGTAGAATGTGAAACGCACCCTGGTTTAATGTTTGGCAAACCTATGATTCTTATGGTTTACGCAATATCTACCACACTTAATTATTCCCCGGCAATCAGCTGCACTGAATTTAATACCATTGGCGAGCCATCCATCATACTCAATTCACTCAAAACAACCAAAAATGAAGTTCCCGCTGGCATCACCGGCAGCATTACCGTGTTATCAAAGGTTGCCGGTCCGCCTAAATCCATTGAAGAAACCATAAAGCCATCTTGAAACAAGATGTTGTTTTGCAGGTCACGAATTTCCAGAGAGAGGTTGTTTTCGAAAGGCGCAATCGCCATCGAACCGGTTATCCTGAGCGAACTACTTGCCCTTTCACCTGCCACAGGTGAGTCGATATTAATGATCCGCATTTCTCCACCGCCAAATGCCGTCTCGAGGCGAGTTTTTACCAATTGCCCTTCGAGCAGCGTGTAATCAGCGTGCATACGGGTGGTTGGGTCTGCCATGGAATCATTGATGGCGTGTACCAACGCGTGCAATTTCACCTTTCCATCTTCAATTGTCAGGCTTTCAATTATTGGTCGATCATCAATCATCTCGCCCTGAGTTTGAGCAAAATGACCCTCCATGCTGTAGAAGACCACCAACGAATAGAAATTTCCCGTCCCGCCGGTGTTCTCCGCAAGAATCAAGGCAGCATCATCCACGCCATCCGCATTTAAATCGCCGAATTGAACACCAGGATATACCTTTACATTCAAATCCGTTTCCGCGATTTTCCCTGAAAACTCCCCATTAACCAGTTTTACCTGCTCCTGTAGCAGCGGAGAGAGAATCTCTGCATTTAACAACCGTTCTTCCGTTAAACCAACCGGTGCGGGGGCTTCAGTGGCTGTTGGAATGAGGATTTCGGTAGGCATTGGTGACGGACTTGGCTGACTTGGTCCCAGGTTGATGGTGATGCAGCCTGAAAGTGAACTAACCAACAAGAAAGCTGCCAGAGTTATGGCGATTATTGGGCTTGTTTTTTTCATATCAACTCCTTTACAACTATTGGCAAGAAACCTGCATCTATATTAAAAATTGTAATTTCTTTTACAAAATGCTTGCATTTTTGTTAAAATATCGCTATAATGTGGTGGAAAGTGGTAGAAAGTGGGAGCAAGTGGAGCGCCGGATCAGATTCCGGCGTTCGCCATATATAGCGAAGGTAGAAATTATGTTCAAAGGTTTCATCGGTCGACATCTTCACATTATAGATGAAAAAGGGCGCTTAACTTTCCCGGCTTCTTTTCGTGACCTGTTGGGAGAATCTCCTTTCATCCTCAGCGGTTTTGACCAAAACTTGTTGGTGATGGATGCCAACCGCTTTCAACTGCTCTATGACCGCATCAACAGTATGAACATGGGGGATGAACATACCCGGATGCTGCGCCGCCTGATCTTCTCCACCGCTTCTCAAATTGAATTTGACAAAGCGGGTCGGTTCATCATTCCGCAGCCTCTACGTGAGGTTGCCAGCCTTGGGGGCTCTGCCCTCGTCGTCGGCATCGGAAAAGATATCGAAATTTGGAATCCCGATGCCTATAAGCAGATGGAGGACGAAGCGGATGGTCCTACTTCTGCCGCCGAACTTGTTTCGAACTTTGACCTGACAATCTAATGACACAGATTCCTGACATTGTGGCAAATACACCGCATGTCTCAGTTCTTTACCATCAAATTATAACTGCTTTACTTCCAATCAGCTCTGGGCGTTATGTGGATGCTACAGTAGGCGCAGGTGGACATGCCAGCGGTATTTTAGAGAAGAGCTCGCCAAACGGTAAGCTTCTCGGACTTGATACTGACCCACAGGCGCTGGCGCTCTCAAACCAGCGCCTCGCCTTATATGGCGATCGTGTTCACCTGATTCACTCGTCATATACTCAGCTCCAACAGGTACTCCAAACAATCGGCTGGGATGATGTGAACGGCATCGTGATCGATTTGGGTGTGTCGTCAATGCAAATTGATTCCGCAGAACGCGGTTTTTCGTTCCAACACGACGGCCCATTGGACATGCGCTTCGACCCGGCACAACCTACCAGCGCTGAAACATTGGTCAACCAGGCTGCTGAATCAGAATTGGCTGATTTGATCTGGCGATATGGTGAAGATCGAAACTCAAGGCGAATTGCTCGTGCCATCGTCATCAACCGCCCATTCCACTCCACACTGCAGCTCGCCAACCTGATCAAAAAAACCTGCAGGATCGGCAAGGGAGGAATTCACCCAGCAACTAGGACGTTTCAGGCGCTGCGAATTGCTGTGAACCAGGAACTGGATTCGTTGGAAGCCTTCTTACCGCAGGCGGTTAATGCCCTTACAAGCGGCGGGCGATTGGCGGTAATTTCCTTCCATTCATTGGAAGACCGATTGGTAAAGCAGTATTTCAGGCGTGAAAGCAGTGATTGCATATGCCCTCCGAACCAACCCATATGCACCTGCGATCACCACGCTTCAATTAGAGAAATCACTCGTCACCCCATAGCACCCGACGAGATTGAGATTTCCAGGAACAATAGAGCCAGAAGCGCAAAACTGCGCGTTGTGGAAAAGAGATCGTGAAAATGGCGGAAACGCGGAAAAACACCTTCAACCTAAAAGAAGAAGCCGAAAAAAGATTCGGGTTCATTAAGTCATTTAACCAGACCTCCTGGCGCAACCGCGTCCGATCTTCCGGGTTTTTCCTCCTAGCACTGGTGGTTATCTTGCTCATGGCGAGCGTTTATCTGAGTATCAGCGGAAAAGCCGCCAGCGCCGGGCTGAGCGCATACCGCCTTGATTTGAAGCGTATGGATCTCGAACGCGAGATTGCCCACAAGCACGCCACGCTTGCACTCATCACCTCCGCTCCTGCAATGCAGGAAAGAGCCAAAGCGCTGGGGTTTGCCAAAATTAACCCCGAAGATGCCTTTTATCTGAATGTCCCTGGGTACGCCGGCCGGCAAACCGTTGTGGTTGCCCCTCCGCCAGGCATCCCGTCAGTAAGCAGCCAGTTGATTAAGTCGATTTATCGTGAATCCTTATGGGATTGGCTTTTCAGCGGCATTAACCAATTAACCATCGATAGCCTTCGAGGGGGAAACTAATGTTTAAACACCAGCCTCGATACAAGCACATCGCGTTTTTGCTATCGGCAATCGCAATCGCAATTGTCATCCAAATGGTTCGGATTCAATCGAGCACGCATGCCGAGTACCTTAATGATTGGGCAGAGAATTATGGCTACGAGCAGCGCACAATTGAGTCAGAACGTGGTTACATTTACGATCGTTATGGTCATCTGCTTGCTGGTAATAAAGAAGTGTACGAATTAGGCCTTGAACTTCAATTCGTCAAAAATCCTGCAGCTATAGCTTCTGCGCTTTCAGAAATACTTGAAATGGATTACAACAAGGTCTTCAACGCCGCAAGCACCCCTTATATACCCGGTAAACAAGTGTATGTAACACTTGCTGACTTCGTCTCAGCGCAAAAAATCAAAGAAATTGGCAATCGTAAGATCCAATATGAGAATAAGAACCCATACGGAGACGACCCCGAACTACCTTCGCTCAGAGGTCTCACATGGAGCGCCCATTTGCAGCGAATCTATCCTGAAGGCAACCTTGCCGCCAATGTATTAGGCTTCTTCACCTACTTTGACCGCGAAGGCGGAGCTGGCTACTTTGGCGTTGAAGAACAATACAATTCACTGCTTTCCGGCGTAAAACAGAATGTCGTGATTTCTCTGGATCCATATGAGATGGAAGAAATACCCACCGCCCCTGCCGGTGCCAGCCTGATCCTGACAATCGACCGCGAAATTCAACGCACAGTGGAAACAATTTTGGATGACGCAGTCAAGAAAAATGGCGCGGCTGGCGGAGCCATTGTGGTGATGAACCCCAAGAACGGTGAAATCCTCGCCATGGCAAGCAACCCACGCCTTGACCCCAATGCCTATTGGGAAAACCCTGAGGTTTTCCCGGCAGGGGTGCCCTACAACAAGGCTGTCAATCAAGTGTATGAACCCGGTTCAATCTTCAAGGTGCTCACCATAGCGGCCGCGCTTGACGCTGGCGTGATTACCCCTGAAACCACCTACACCGATACAGGTGAAATCGTAGTCGATGGATGGTCAATTTACAACTGGGATCGCGGTGCCTGGGGAAACCAAAACATGATCGGCTGCCTGCAGCACTCCCTTAATGTCTGTCTATCTCAAGTGGCAATTTGGCTGACACCCTCCAAGTTTTATGATTATATGGACCGCTTCGCCATTGGTCACCGCACCAATATTGACCTGGCTGGCGAAGAGGTTTATCCCTTCAGTACCCCTGGAGATCCTTCTTGGGCTTACGTAAACCTCGCCACCAACTCATTTGGTCAGGGTCTGGCGATCACGCCCATTCAATTTCTCATGGCAACTTCATCGCTGGCTAACCAGGGTCAAATGGTTCGGCCGCATGTGTTAAAGGCTTACATTCAAGACGGGCAGCAATTCAACACCACACCTCAAATCGTCGGCACGCCGATTAAAGCTGAAACAGCAACCACCATCACCAACATGCTGGCAATTTCACTTGAAGAAGAAGCTTCTGACGCGCTGGTGGAAGGCTACCGCGTTGCCGGCAAAACGGGAACAGCCGAAATTGCAGTGAATGGGCGCTATTCAAGCAGTCAAACCAATGCTTCCTTTATCGGTTGGGGACCAGTAGATGACCCACAATTTATCGTCTTTATTTGGCTCGAAAAACCAAAAAGTTCAATCTGGGGTTCAATCGTAGCTGCCCCGGTTTTCAGTGAAGTTGTCAGTGAGATTGTTGTGCTCATGAATATTCCCCCTGATGACATCAGACTTGGTATGCAGGACGAGTGAGAGGTCGTATGTTAACGCTCGCTGATTTGGTTGAAGCATTGCAGGGAACTCGGATTTTGGGAACCACCTCCAAAATCACCGATGGTGTTATTGATTCACGGCTTGCCATACCGGCATCTCTGTTCATTGCCATCAAAGGTGAACGGACGGATGGACACGAATTCATCCAGCACGCTTTTCAGAATGGCGCGAGTTTGGCTTTAATTGACCATGAAGTTGATCCTGCCATCACGGTGGTGGATTTGCGAAAACCAATTGCTCCTGATTATGTTTTCCCATCTCAGCCCTATGCTTTACGAGTTGAAGACACCGTAAAAGCGCTGCAAAAAATCGCAGCCTTTTGGCGGCGCCGCTTTAACCTGCGCGTTATCGGTATTACCGGAAGCGTTGGCAAATCTACCACTAAAGAACTTACCGCCGAAATCCTCGGACAACGCTACCGTACTTTGAAAAACCAGGGGAATTTCAATAATGAGATCGGGCTGCCCCTCACCCTGCTTCGCCTTGGGCCAGGCTATGACTGCGCTGTGCTCGAAATGGGATTTTACGAACCCGGTGAAATCGCCCAGCTCTGTGAAATTGCTCAACCGCAGGTTGGCATTCTCACCAATATAGGAACCGTACACGCTTCGCGCGCTGGCTCACAAGAGAATATCGCCCTTGGTAAAAGCGAACTGGTAAAGATGCTGCCGCCGGCACCAGTTGGAACTGCCATCCTCAATATTGACGATCCCTTTGTCAGAAAAATGGCACAAGACACAAACGCAGCTATCTTCTACTATGGGTTAGACCCCGCAGCAGACCTTTGGGCAGACAATGTGGAATCACAAGGATTAGAAGGCATCCAATTTACGGTTCATCACGAGCAAAATACCTTCAATATCCAGGCACCAATTATCGGCAGGCATTCCATTCACACTGTGCTCGCCAGCATTGCTGTTGCGCTTGTTGAAGGCCTCTCCTGGCCGGAGATTATTTATGCGCTGCAGCATGCCTCAAACCAGTTGCGGCTTGTCGCGGTGAAAACACAGCAAGGCGCCTTGGTACTGGATGATACCTACAATGCCTCGCCTGAATCGATGCTGGCAGCTTTGAACCTGCTCAACGAACTGCCAGGGCGCAAGATAGCCGTTTTGGGGGGAATGAATGAATTAGGTCAATACTCACGAATCGGTCATGCCAAAGTTGGGATTCGGTCAGCCGAAGTGGTCGACATGCTGATTACATACGGCGAAAACGCCCATATGATCGCAGAATCCGCTGCAGGCGCTGGGTTGTTAAAGCGGTTTATTCGAGTTTTCGATGATGAAGAAGAAATCATTAATGCATTAAACGCAACTTTACGAAATGGCGATGTTGTTTTGGTAAAAGGAGCTCACAGCCTGAGGATGGATAAAATTGTACAGGCGCTGGAGGTTGCAGAATGAAAGAGACTGCCCTCGCACTTTCTCTGAGTGGTTTAGGGTTCATTCTTTCCGTCATCTGGGGTGGGCCGATGATTCGAGTTTTGATGCACCTAAAACTCGGCAAAGTCATCCGGATTGAAGGTCCCGCCGCTCATATGAGCAAAGCCGGCATTCCCACCATGGGCGGCATCGTCGTCATCGGTGTGGTTGCATTATTTACAATTTTGCTCAATGCAGTCTCAATCCTTGGGCTCAACCTCATCGGCCGCTCAGTGCTGCTGCCGCTTGCGGTCATGATTTCTTATGGCATTCTTGGCGCCATCGATGATTGGGAAGGAATCCGCGGATCGCGCCGCGGTTTGGGGATGCGCGCGCGCACAAAATTCATATTACAGGTCGGCTTGGCTGTCATCGCCGCATTTATCTTGAAAAATGTATTGATGGTGCCCAACATGTATTGGCCTGGTCTCCCCATCACCATCGACCTTGGCATTTGGTATATCCCCATTGCCACCTTTATCATCGTGGCAACCTCAAACGCAGTCAACTTCACCGATGGGCTTGATGGGCTGGCCGGCTTGATCTGCGCAACGGCCTTTGCCGCTTACGGTGGTATCGCCCTGATGCAGGGAAACATCTACGTAGCTCGTTTCTGTTTCACAGTTGTCGGCGCGCTCTTTGGCTTCCTCTGGTTTAATGTCCACCCGGCGATGATTATCATGGGCGATACGGGTTCTCTCTCACTCGGAGCGCTGTTAGGCACAATTGCATTAATGACCGGACAGTGGGTTTTACTGCCGATCATCGCCATCATCCCGGTGAGCGAAGCTGCCAGTGTCATGCTTCAGGTTGCATACTTCAAAATCACACGTGGAAAGAGACTCTTCAAAATGGCACCATTGCATCACCATTTTGAATTATTGGGCTGGAGCGAAACGCAAATTGTGCAGCGCTTTTGGCTCATTGGACTGCTTGCTGCCATGATCGGCATGGCATTAGCGATTGGATAGTTCGAGATGACGAAATACGACGGGAAAAACGTGTTAATCATCGGCGCCGCCCGGCAAGGGTTGGCTTTAGCACGCTTCCTGGTGAAACAAGGCGCGCATGTCACCCTCAATGATCGTCTTAACCCCGAGCAACTTGAGTTTGAAATGAAACAACTCAGCGGCACAAATGTTCGTTGGGTACTGGGTGAACACCCTGTGAACCTGCTTGATGGAATTGATTTTCTCTGTGTTTCCGGAGGCGTTCCACTTACACTGCCACTGATTGTCACTGCAGCACAAAAGGGAATTCCCATCACCAATGATTCTCAGATCTTTATGGAAGAAGTGAAAGCTCCAGTCGTCGGCATCACCGGTTCAGCTGGAAAGACCACAACCACAACAATTATTGGACGGATTGCTGCCCAGCATTTCAGCGCTCCACGCAAGATTTGGGTTGGCGGGAACATTGGCAACCCCTTGATTGAATATTTAGCGGATATCACTGAAACAGATCTGGTCATCTTGGAGTTATCAAGTTTTCAGCTCGAACTGATGAGCATCAGCCCTCATCTCAGCGCAGTGCTCAACATCACCCCCAACCATTTGGATCGGCACACTGACATGCAGGCATACATTGATGCAAAATCACGCATCCTTGCCTATCAAAAGCATGGTGATATCGCTGTGTTGAATCGTGATGACCCTGAAGCGTGGAAGCTGCGCTCGATGGTGCGCGGAAGATTGGTTTCGTTTGGAAAAGACAAAACTTCTGCTTCAGAACCTCAGGTTTTCGTACAAAACGGGGCAATCTGGGCGGAGGAGAATGGCAACCTGCATAAACTGGTTGAAACTGCTTCCATCAAGCTGCGCGGAGCGCACAACCTGCTGAACGTTCTTGCCGCCTGCTCCATCGCCTGGTCACTCAATTTCACGCCTTCTTCAATTAAGGCAGGAATTGAAGGTTTCAACGGGGTAGATCATCGTCTCCAACTGGTGCGAGAACTCAACGGTGTGCGTTGGTACAACGATTCCATTGCCACTGCTCCCGAAAGAACCATTGCAGCGCTGCTTAGCTTCGATGAACCTCTCATCCTCCTGCTCGGCGGCAGAGATAAAAACCTGCCTTGGGAACCGCTGGCTAAAATTGTACACAAACGGGTCGAGCATGTAATTCTCTTCGGCGAGGCGGTTGAAAAGATCGCAGCCGCCATTGAACAACCCAAAGCCGGTGAATGCCTGCAAAGTGTGACGCGTGTAAATACTCTGCAGGAAGCGCTTGAACAAGCAGACCGCCTGGCAATACCTGGCGATACGGTTCTGCTTTCACCGGGCGGCACCAGCTATGACGCATTTAAAGATTTCGCGGAACGCGGAGAGGCATTTATCAATTGGGTGAACTCCTTATGACCACCACGTCCAGAACCACTAATACCAGCTCCAGGCGCATTAATGCTCGCCGGCTCGGATTGCGCGAGAGTATTGACCTGCCCCTCCTGGTCATCGTCATTACGCTTTTCGCGATTGGATTATTGATGATCTATTCTGCAAGCTGGCAGTATGCCAGTGTGCAGGGCTTCTCAGAATATCGTACAGTTTTACGGCAATTTGCGATCGGTCTGGTAGGTTTTGCATTAATCGGCTTGCTCACCTTCATTGATTACCGCGAATATGAGCGATTCGTGGTTCTGGGTATGGTTGTGATCATCGCTTTAAGTTTATTGGTGCTGATTGCCGGTACAGAAACCCAGTTCGGCGCCCGCCGCGGTTTGCTTGGCGGATCAATTCAGCCTTCTGAATTTGCCAAACTGGCAATCATCATTTATCTGAGTTTTTGGCTTAACAATAAAAGTGATTCACTGCACAAGACGACTTATGGTCTTTTCCCACTGCTTGCCATCGTGGGCGGTACTGCGGGTCTCGTTTTGATGCAGCCTGATATTTCAGCCGCCGCAACCATTGTCTTCCTCGGCGGGCTGATGTTCTACATCGCCGGCGGAAAAATGAGCCAAATCCTGGCGGTGGTGCTTGCCACCGGATTCCTCGGTTTCCTCATGGCAAAACTCAGCTCAACAGCTTCCACCCGCCTCTCCGACTACTGGAACGGGTTGCAAAACCCGCAAACAGCATCTGATCACGTCAAGTGGTCGTTGGAAGCCATTGTTAACGGCGGCCTTTTTGGTGTCGGCATCGGTAGATCTACCACCAAATTCATTGGGTTGCCGGTGGCAACCACAGACTCGATATTCGCAGTAATCACCGAAGAAACTGGTTTGATCGGTGCATTTATCATCATTGCCCTGTATATCGGGCTCTTATGGCGCGGTATTACCATTGCCAACCAAGCGCCAGACAATTTAGGAAAATGGCTTGCCTCAGGGATCACCCTCTGGATTTTCCTCGAGGCGGTTATCAATATCGGCGTGCTCGTTAACCTGCTGCCATTTGCGGGCAATGCTTTGCCGCTTATCAGCTCTGGCGGCTCAAGCCTCATCACCACACTGGCTGCAATCGGTATTCTGATGAGCATTTATCGTCAGTCAAAAATTGCAAAAATTTATGCAGAAAGGAACCCGAGAGATGCGGTTGTTAATTTGCGCGGGCGGGACCGGCGGCGGAGTGTACCCCGCAATGGCGATCCTGCAAGCAGTCGCTGAGCAGACAGACCAGACCCTGTGGGTCGGCAGCAAGGGTGGCATGGAAGCCAACCTTGTGACGCGTCATCACGTGCCCTTCACTGAGATCAGTGCAGCGGGTGTGCATGGCGTTGGTCTCCTTGCGCTGCCAGCCAACCTCATCAAGCTCGCACGCGGATATTTCCAGTCGCGGCGCATCTTGCGCGAATTCCAACCCGATGTGTTGCTTTTTACTGGCGGTTATGTCGCTGTTCCAATGGCGCTGGCTGCCAAAAATAAACACCAGATTCTCTATGTGCCAGACATCGAACCCGGTATGGCGCTAAAAGCCCTATCACGTTTTGCGGATGTGATTGCGGTAACCGACGGGAAAACAAGCGATTATCTTCCAAAAGGCAGGAAATTGGTCGTCACAGGGTACCCCACACGCGCCGATCTCACCCGTATCCCGCTGGATGCAGCATTGGGGACTTTTGAACTCACGCGTGAAATGCCCGTCTTGCTGGTGATTGGCGGCAGCAAAGGCGCCCACTCAATGAACCAGGCGATCTTCGACAATCTCGAACCTCTGCTGCAGCAAACACAGGTATTGCACCTTACTGGCACGGCTGATTTGGCTGAAGCACAGCTCAGAAAATCAGCACTGGCCAGGCACTTGGCAGCCAGATATCAACCCTACGCCTATCTGCACGAGGAAATCAGCGCGGCATTCTCATGTGCTTCCTTGGTCATCTCCAGGGCAGGCGCTTCTACGCTCGGCGAATTACCTTTCTACGGTCTTCCTGCCATTTTGGTGCCCTACCCTTACGCCTGGCGCTACCAAAAGGTAAATGCAGACCATCTGGTAGAAGCTGGTGCTGCCGTGATCATCGAAAACGCCGCTCTCTCTACAACACTTGCGTCAACCGTCGGCAGCCTTTTGACAGATAAGAACAGCTTGCCAGAAATGCGCAATAACATGGAGGGTTTATACCATCCAGGTGCCGCTCAGAAAATTGCCCAACTCATAATGGATGTGGCTGCAAAGAAGCAGAGCGACAGGAGCATATGATATGGTTAGTTTAAGTTTCCTCCTCTGGGTTTTCATCATCATCTTTGCCATCATCGGCTCAATGCGCGGATGGGCGAAGGAATTGTTGGTTGTATTCAGTATTGTTCTGGCGTTGGTCACGATGACGCTCTTAGAAGCCTATTTACCTTTCTATCAAAATGCAATTGATCAAGCCAAGCCGGCGACTATCTTTTGGCTGCAAAGTGTTTTGCTCCTAATATTCCTGTTTATCGGCCACCAGTTGCCGAAGATCCCCAAATTGGCATCAAGCGGTCGCTTCATGCAGTTTATGTTCTACGATAAAGTTCTCGGCGCAATACTGGGCGGTTTTAATGGTTATTTAGTTTTCGGAACAATCTGGTATTTTCTCCATAACACGAACTACCCTCTCGCGTATGTCTTGCCTCCAGACGTGCTTACCGAAGCTGGACGGGCCGCGCTGCAAATGGTGGAAAAATTGCCGCCATCCTGGCTCATGACGACACCAACCTTGTACATCGCGTTCGCAGTTTGTTTTGTAATTGTGGTGGTGGTGTTCATATGAAAAAGCATATCCACCTCATTGGAATTGGCGGCAGCGGCATGTCATCGATTGCACATGTCTTACTCGAGCAAGGATACAAAGTCAGCGGCTCTGATCAGTCACTGTCAGCCATGGCGCTCAATCTACGCGAATCCGGGGCGGTTGTTTACCAGGGTCACGCAGCAGAGCACATCCTGGGTGCAAGCCTCGTGGTAAGATCTTCAGCCATCTCTGATGAGAACCCTGAGGTACTTGCAGCTCAGCAAGCTGGCATTCCGGTGATGAAACGTATGGACTTCATTCACACCCTGCTCGATCAACGTGAGAGTATCGCCGTGGCTGGATCTCACGGAAAAACCACTTCCTCAGCCATGTTAGCCTGGAGCCTGCAACAAACTGGTATTGATGCCGGGTATATTCTCGGCGGTACTTCATTGAACCTGAACAGTAACGCACATTCAGGCAGCAGTCCTTATTTCGTTATCGAAGCAGACGAATATGACCACATGTTCCTGGGTATTGAACCGAAGATAGTGTTACTCACCAATGTTGAATACGACCACCCTGATTGCTTCCCAACAGTCTCAAGCTACCACACTGCCTTCTCAACATTCATCCAGCAGATCAAACCCGGTGGAGCACTGGTGCTTAATGCAGATGATCGCGGCGCAGCCGCCAAGGGTGAAAATCTGCCTGCCGGGGTACGTCTTCTAACCTTTGGTTTGCAGCACACCCCAAGTTTCAAAGCCATTGACCTGAGATTAAACGAAGCCGGAGGATTCAGTTTTACGGTAGAAGCATCAGGCTCATCTGAACCGGTTGCAATGGTGAGGCTGCAAATTCCGGGTGAGCACAATGTACTTAATTCTCTCGGAGTGCTGACCGTGCATGCAGCACTGGGCAGACCGCTTCAAGCAGCCGCGGATGCCCTCTCAACCTATTTGGGAGCTGGACGCCGCTTTGAGATTGTTGCAGTTGAAAACGGAATCACAATTATTGATGACTACGCGCATCATCCAAGCAAGATCAGAGCAACATTGGCTGCCGCACGCAGCCGTTTCCCGCACCAGCGTATTATTGCTGTCTGGCAGCCGCATACGTACTCGCGGACCCGCTCGTTGGAGGGTGATTTCTTGCAGTCTTTTACCGATGCTGATCTGGTAATCGTTACAGATGTATATACCTCTCGGGAGAAAAAAGAACCCTACTCGCCGGAGAGCCTGATCGAGCGTATCGACAAACCTGCAGCGAAATTCATCGCTTCGCTCAGTTCAGTCGTTGATTACCTCAGCGATGAACTCCAACCCGGAGATGTAGTTTTAGTGCTTTCTGCGGGCGACGCCAACCAGATTTGCCGTGATTTAGCAGCAATATTGTCTGAAAGGAAAGGTTAAGATGGACCTTTCTTGCAAAAGTATCAGTAAAAGAAACCCGCAGGAAACTGCTTGCGTGAAGCTTTTGGATGACTAAAGAGATGATAAAGATGGATGAGAGTGTTTTGAACGACTTTTTTGGTAGCAGGCTGCAGCAAAACGTACCGCTGGCGAACCTGACCACCGCAAAGGCAGGTGGTGCGGCACGCTATTTCGTCACCAGCAGCAGCGCCGGGCAGCTTGCAGAGGATATTCGCTTCCTCTGGTCTGTTGAGGCTCCCTTTTTCATCCTCGGCAGCGGTTCGAACATTCTCGTCAGCGATGAGGGCATTAATGCCGTTGTCATTCAAAACAAAGCAAAAAGCATCCAAATAGAAAACCCCGACACCGAACCTGCGTTATACGCTGAATCAGGAGCGGTGCTGATTACCGCTGCACGCACAGCGGCGCTGCAAGGGCTCACTGGAATGGAATGGGCAACCACAGTTCCGGGAACCGTTGGCGGGGCTGTCTATGGCAACGCTGGCGCATTTGACTCGTCCATTCAGCAATGCCTGGTTGCGGCCAATATTTTGCACCACGAACAGGGTATTCAATGGCTCAATTCAGAGCAGATGGGATATTCGTATCGCAGCAGCCTGCTCAAACGGCAGCCAGGTGAAGCTTTTATTCTTGCAGCCCGGTTTTCAGTTGAAAAAGGCGATCGCGAAAGGATTCATAAACAGATGAGCGAGTTTTCTGAACGCAGAAAACTAACCCAACCTCTCGGACCTTGCATGGGTTCTACCTTTAAGAACCCTGAAGGTGATTCTGCCGGACGAATTATTGACAGCCTGGGTCTTAAAGGTACACATATCGGCGGAGTTTCAGTCAGTACCCTTCATGCGAACTTCTTCATAAACGATGGAAGCGGATCTGCGCGTGATTATTTTCGACTCATCCAACTGGTTCGCAGCAAAGTAGAAGAGAAAACCGGCATCCAGCTTGAGCTCGAAGTTGAACTGGTTGGAGATTGGCAGGATGTGTAAATGAACGAACATAAACGGTTGGCAGTAATTTTTGGAGGCAGGTCAGGTGAACATGAAGTTTCTCTCATGAGCGCACGGTCAATGCTTTCTGTCCTCGAGGCCAGTGATTTTGAGGTGACACAAATTGGTGTAACCCCTGATGGCCGATGGCTTGGCGGTGAAGACGTGATCGGCAATTTCGAGAAACGGCAATACCAGTCGCTTCATCCACTTGCACTTCTGCCAGAACCACGACAGGGTCAGCTCTTTACCATCAATAAAAACAAGCTCTCACCTTTCGCCGTGATTGATGTCGTTTTTCCGTTGATCCATGGCACTTTTGGTGAAGATGGTTCCCTTCAAGGCCTGCTTGAGTTGGCTGATCTCGCTTACGTAGGCGGTGGTGTTCTCGCTTCTGCAGTGTGCATGGATAAAAGCCTCTTCAAGGATGTGATGCGGGCAAATGGAATTCCCGTAACTGATTCTCTGCTCGTTTTGCGTGAAGAGGTCCAGAACAATCCTGATGCGGCCATCAAACGCATTGAGAGCGCGTTTGCTTACCCGGTTTTTGTCAAACCCGCCAATCTGGGTTCTTCAGTTGGCATAACTCGTTGTACTAACCACTCCAGCCTGGTTGAAGGGCTGCTCGAAGCAGCATGCTATGACCGGCGTGTAATAGTTGAACGCGGCGTTGACGCCCGCGATTTGGAAGTCAGCGTTTTGGGCAATGAAAACCCCATCGCTTCTGTGCCTGGTGAAGTTCAACCACAGGAAGATTTTTATTCCTACACGGCGAAATACGTTACCAACCTCTCCACCTTGGTCATCCCAGCCGAGTTGGACGAGAACATCAGCCGTGAAATGAGCGCGATGGCAATTAAAGCCTATCAAGCCATTGATGGTGCCGGGCTCGCACGGGTGGATTTTCTGCTCGACCGTAAGAGCGGCAAATTCTACGTTGGAGAAATCAATACCATTCCCGGCTTTACTTCCATCAGTATGTACGCAAAACTGTGGCAGGCTGCCGGCATTAGCTACAACCAACTGATCGAGCGACTGGTTCAATTCGCGTTTGATCGCAAAGGCGCCCGCGACCATACAGTGCGTGTTTTCAGGAGTGAGGGATGAACCTGTTTAAGAAAGATACTTCTGCGAATCGTTCTGAACAGCTGCGGCAGAAACGCCAGCCAGCCAGTCAAACACATCCAGAAGACCCTGCCGCCTCAACACCCATCAGCAGCAGCGCTCCTTACCGCGTGGTCACCCGCCGCAGCGAAAACCAGGCTGCCAACCGGCAGTCAGCGGGTACACCACCGCGCCGCAAAGTAGTTTACGCAGTCAGTGCCAATGGAGTCGAAACCCGATTGCCAGCCCTGCCAATCTTCCATTTTAGCTGGCAATGGGTTTCAGGCATTTTGACAGTGTTGCTGTTGATTTTCGCAATCATCCTGATCAACTCCCCGTTATTCCGCATCAACGCCTTTGAACTATACGGTCTTACCAGGTATTCTTCAGCAGATTTTGAACCTCTGTTAATCAACCATCAGACTTCTGTATTCACGGTGAACACGGAAGAGATCTTGGACACCATATTAATGACCTATCCTGAGCTAATGGGCAGTGAGGTTAGCGTCAAATTACCCAATCGCATCGTTATTACCGCCTCAGAACGCGAGCCCGTTGTACTTTGGCACAGCGATGGCGGCGATTACTGGATTGACGGTGAAGGCGTCGTCCTTGCCCCTCGCGGTGAGGTTTCAGGCTTGTTCACAATCAACAGCCCGGTAAGTCCTCCGCTGCTTGTTGAAAGAAAAGCGCCGACGAATGTAAATGAATACCTGACAATGGTATTCGAACAAATCGAGAAACCGTTAAACCCATCAGATCGCGCAGCGCATGTCAACACTGGAGTGATGCAGGTTGCACTGGCGATGAGTAGCCACCTGCCCGAAGGAGCCGTTTTGGTCTATGACCCAATCTCAGGCATTGGTTGGCAGGATCAGGGTGGTTGGGAAGTCTTCTTCGGTACAGATTTGAGCCAGATCGAGACAAAACTGGTCATTTACCAGGCAATTCTCAATCATCTCAATTCTCTCGGGCTTAACCCAGTTTTTATCAGCATCGCATATATCGATGCGCCATTTTATCGAACGGAGTAGCGTTATGGAAGAGCCAATTGTAGTTGGAATTGATATCGGAACCACCAAAGTATGCACACTTGTCGCCCGCCTGGAAGGTGAAGCAGATATGCGCATATTAGGCGTTGGTATTGAACCAGCCAATGGAATTAAGAAAGGGAATGTCATTGATATCACAGCAGCAACCCGTTCCATCTCCAATTCGATAGAAAAGGCACAGCGCACTTCCGGGCTTGAAATCGAGTCGGCGTTGGTGAGTATGGCAGGATCGCATGTGTCTGCCATGAATTCGCGCGGCGTGGTGGGTATCAGCGGCGGAGTAATCACCCAAGAGGATGTTGAACGCGCACTTGAAGCCGCAATGGCAGTCGCCATGCCGCATAACCGCGAGATCATCCACGTCATTCAACGCGGGTTTTCAGTCGATGGACAGGATGGGATTGTCTCACCGATCAACTTTTCAGGTTTCAGGTTAGAAGTCGAAGCACACATCATCACCGCTGCTGCAGCCACCGTTGAGAACATTCGCCAATGCGTCAACGCTTGCAACGTTGAAGTGCTCCAATTTGTGCTAAACCCGTTAGCCTCTGGTGAAGTTGTACTCACCAAAGCAGAACGAGATATGGGTGTTTGTGTCTGCGATATCGGTGGTGGTACCAGCGACCTTGCCATCTATATCAACGGCGACGTCTGGCATACCAATGTTCTCCCAATTGGCGGAAGTCATATCACCCAGGATATCGCCATCGGCTTACGCATCAGCCCTGAACAAGCTGAACAAGTTAAGAAACAATACGGGCACGCAATGACCGCTGAGGTTGGCGACGGTGAATTTTTCACCCTCAAAACCTTTAGCGATGATCAACCGCTGCAGATCAAGCGCCGTGATTTAGCCTATATCATCGAAGCCCGCGTTGAAGAAATTTTCCAGCTTCTGCGTGAAGAAGTCCGCCGCTCGGGATACGATAATCTCCTCCCAGCAGGCATGATCCTTACAGGCGGTTCCAGTCAGCTCCCCGGTATGCGGCAATTGGCTGCCAATGTTCTCAACATGCCGGTTCGTGTCGCCCGACCTGAAAACCTGATTGGCTTGGTCGACCAGTTGCAATCGCCAGCTTATTCAACCAGTGTCGGTTTGTTGAAATGGTCAGAACTGATGACCCAACCATCCTATGCCCTCACCCGGCCACGTAAACCAAAATCATCGGGGTTTAAGCCAGCCGGGTTGGATTTAAACAAAGTAAAGGCATGGATGGAAAGATTACTACCGTAGAATACCCGGTCTGCGCAAAGCCGGTATTAAATATTATTTTTTATGGAGGATAAAATGGAGACCAGTAACAATGCATCACAGTATTTATCGTCAATGAGCGGCTATGACTATGTAAGTGAAACCTCCAAGGAAACCTTTGCCCGAATTAAGGTTATTGGAGTAGGCGGCGGCGGTTGCAACGCTGTCAACCGTATGATCGATGAAGGTGTTCAGGGAATTGAGTTCATCGTAGTCAATACAGACGCTCAGGCGTTGCTTAACGCCAAAGCAGCCCATCGAATACGCATCGGTGACAAAACCACCAAAGGTCTTGGCGCCGGCGGAGATCCCGAGAAAGGGCGCAAATCAGCGGAAGAATCCTCAGAAGAGATTCGCCAGGCACTCAAAGGCAGTGATATGGTTTTTGTGACTGCAGGCATGGGCGGCGGCACTGGAACAGGTGCTGCGCCTATCATCGCTCAAATTGCCAATGAAATGGGCGCTTTAACCATCGGCGTAGTCACCCGCCCCTTTACATTCGAAGGAACCAAGCGTCACCAGTCAGCCGAGCAGGGAATTGCACGTATGAAAGAACATGCAGATACCCTGATCGTCATCCCCAATGACCGCCTGCTTCAATTAGTCGACCGTAAATCATCTTTGCAGGATTCATTCAGAGCCGCTGATGAGGTGCTGCGTCAGGGAATTCAGGGAATTTCAGAGGTCATCACCATCCCCGGATTGATCAACCTCGATTTCGCAGATGTGAAGAACGTGATGTCTGAAGGCGGCGCTGCGTTGATGGCTGTCGGTCGTGCCAACGGAGAAGACCGCGCCACCAAGGCTGCGGAACTCGCTATTTCCAACCAGTTGCTTGATATTACAATCGATGGCGCCAGAGGCATTCTGTTCAACATTACCGGCGGGCCAAACCTCACCCTGCACGAAGTGAACCAGGCGGCTGCAATCATCAAAGAAACAGCCCATCCTGAAGTGAATCTCATCTTCGGCGCAGTGATTGACCCCAACATGGGTGATGACCTCCGCATTACAGTCATCGCTACTGGGTTTGACCGCACTACAGGCCCTAACCCTGCCAGAAATCTGATAATAAATAATAAAGACGAGACCAAAAAAACGCCATTTCAACCCGGCAATCTGAATGGTAACAATGAATCAAGAGGAAAAAACGGTAATAATTTCGACGCAGTAAGGCTGGATACGAAGAATGTCGATCTTCCCACTTTCCTGCGAAGTCATCTTGATGAAAAATAAGCGGATTCCTTTATCACATGCTTGAGTTCTGTCCTCCATAACATAAGGGAGGCGCGCGCCTTTATCAATCTAAGTTTGCGCGCCGCAACCTCACTGTTATATTCGACTGGCGGTTGGTCCCCGCCAGTCGTTTCATTATTGTTCCTGAGTTCAAACTGCATTAATCGGAATGAAATGCCCATTAATTAGCTATTTTGGAAAAACTTTTTCCCTTCATTATTTAAGATTCATCCAACCTCTATAAATACAACAATTTTTCCACATCCTACCCATTAATTAAGCCATCTTCTTAAAAGTTGAGCAATTAATAATCCATTTAATCAATAGCAGCACAATTTGGCATTCCTCACTCGATTCTTTGGTTATTATTATGTACCCTTGAAGTTTTAAGAATAATCGAGAAGAATTTTCTTGAAATGACCTTTCAAATGTGTTAGAATATTCCCTAGATGTACGGTTATTGATTCTTGCGCCCCCCTATATGTGGGGGGTATCGTTACAGCAGACCACGCAATTCGATTTCAAGCCATATTTGCCGGTTCATTGTTCATAATTAATACGGAGGGATAGGTGGATTGTCCGTACTGTCAGAAAAATCAGTCTAAAGTCATTGACACCACACACGATAGCCGCGGCGGAATTCGCCGCCGTCGTGAGTGTGAAGCCTGCGGACAGCGTTTTTCAACCTATGAACGGCCTATCCTGGCCACCCCATTGATTATCAAACGCTCTGGTACACGTGAGCAATTTAACCGCGAGAAACTCCTTGAGGGAATCAAAATTGCTTGCGCGAAACGGCCGGTCACTGCTGATGACATTAACCACCTCGTTAACGAGATTGAAACCACATTGCAGAAACTCGGTCGCGAAGAAGTTTCGTCTCGGGTTGTCGGCGATATGGTCATTGAAGGGCTCAAGCGCCTTGATCAGATAGCTTACATCCGTTACGCGATTGTTTACCTGCAGCTCACTGATCTGCAATCCATACGCAAAGAGATCGATCGACTTTTGGCATCATAGGAAGGTACCATGGACACAATTCATCGAACCACTCAAAAAGCATCCATCAACACTGAAGCAATTCCAGCCAACCTCCCTGCCGTGGAGCTGTCTGATAATGCCCATCAAGTTCTTCTCAAACGCTACGTGCGCCGTAATGCTGACGGTTCTTCAGCTGAAACCGTAGCTGAAATGTTCTGGCGCGTTGCCTTTAACGTTGCCAGCATCGAAACAATGTGGTCGACAAACACTGATGTGCTTAGCCGCAAGTTTTTCACCTTGCTCACCTCAAAGGCTTTCTTCCCCAATTCACCCACTTTTACTGGTGCCGGTACACCTCTCGGTCAATTAGCCGCCTGTTTTGTGTTGCCCATTACTGATGATATGGGCCGCGATTCTGCCGGAATCTTTCAGACTCTGCGCGATGCTGCATTAATCCAGCAAACCGGCGGCGGAAATGGCTTTTCATTCTCCCGCTTACGCCCTAAAGGATCACACGTAAAAACCTCCGCCGGTCAGGCCACCGGCCCGGTCGGCTTTCTTCGGGTGTACGACCATGCCTTTGGTGAGGTTGCCCAAGGAGGGACACGCCGCGGTGCGAATATGGCGGTTTTACGGGTTGATCATCCCGATATCGAAGAATTTATCACCTGCAAAACGAATGAGAATCAGATTACCAACTTTAACATCTCAGTTGGAATTACAGATGCATTCATGCGCGCTGTCGAAGACGATGTGGAATGGCCATTGCGTTTCCCTGACCTCTCCGACCCGCGTGCGAAAAAATTCATGGGTACATTCGAACAAGCCGATGAAGCTGGCATTCCTTTCCGTATTTATAAAACAATTCGCGCTCGCGACCTCTTCCAACTGATTGTTAAACAAGCACACCACAACGGCGAGCCTGGTTTGCTCTTTTTGGATGCAGCCAATCGATCGAACCCCGTTCCGCATCTTTACCAACTGGAAGCCACCAACCCCTGCGGCGAACAATGGCTTGGACCGTACGAGAACTGTTGCCTCGGTTCTATTAACCTTGCCCAACACTTTGGCGTTGACCACAGTGTAGATTGGGAAAAACTGCGCGAAAACACCATCCTCGCGACCCGCTTTTTGGATGATGTGGTGGATGCCAATGCCTACGTACCTGCGGTCCCGCAACTCAAAGAAGCCGCGCTGCGCAACCGGCGTATCGGTTTGGGAATCATGGGCTTGGCTGATCTGATGTATCACGTCAATGTGCGCTATGGCTCACCAGCAGCTGAAGATTTTGGGTCACAGGTCATGGAGTTCGTGCGCTTCTATGCCATGAAAACAAGCATAGAACTCGCGCGCGAACGTGGCCCCTTCCCCTCCATCAAGGGCAGCATTTATGATCCCGAAAATATCATCTGGCAGCCGCCGGTGTCATTGATTGAAACACAGCAATACTGGGGACGCCCCACGATTGATTGGAGCGAAATCAGCGAAGGGATACACCGTTATGGCATCCGCAACGCTGCCCAAACCACAGTTGCCCCAACCGGCACCATTGCCACCGTCGCCGGTTGTGAGGGCTATGGTTGCGAACCCGTATTTGCGCTCGCGTATATACGCCATGTCAACGACAATGGCAAAGACCTGAAACTCACCTACACCAGCCCTGCATTTGAACAGGCGCTGCTCGAAGCCGGAATCCCTGAGATGGACCGGCAGGATATTCTCGACCAGGTCATCCGCGATGGCTCGTGCCAGCATGTTAAAGCCGTTCCGCCTGAAATTCGAAACACCTTTGTCGTCAGTGCTGACATCAGTGCTGAAGAACATGTGCGCATGCAGGCTGCGCTTCAGGCATTTGTTGACAATTCGCTGTCTAAAACCATTAACTTCCCCGAAAACACCACTGAAGAAGAAGTTGCCGAAGCTTACATGCACGCCTGGGAGCTAAATTGCAAGGGAATTACCGTGTACGTAACCGGTTCGCGTGATGCTGTGGTGTTGGAAACCAACGCCACGGCCAGCAAGAAATCACCCACAAGTGACGATGCATTATCTGACCAGATTAAACTTTGGCAAGAAACCAAGAGACCTCGACCTCGATCCCTTATCGGGCGAACCTTTTCCATCGAAACTCCCCTCGGAAAAGCATTTATCACCATTAATGAAAACGATGCCACCCAGCCATTTGAAGTATTTATTAACACTGCCAAAGCCGGCTCAGATACTGCTGCCGTCAGTGAAGCGATTGGTCGTCTGATCTCTTACGTGCTTCGCCTGGCTTCACCAATCGAACCGTCGCAACGCCTCACCGACCTCACACGTCAGCTCGCCGGTATCGGCGGAGGTCGATCACTGGGCTTCGGCCCCAACCGCGTGCGCTCCCTACCCGATGGCGTTGCTCAGGTGCTTGAAGAATACCTTGATGAACGCGCCTTGCGCCTTGGTAAAACCACTGTTAAATCTGAAACAGTGCATCAATATAAAATTAATGAAATTGCAGATCTCACTCCCCCAACAGAAGACCTCTCTTCTCACGCTGATACGCGCTCAGCTGTGCAGCGGATTGGCGACCTTTGCCCTGAGTGCGGTGTCGCTGCCGTCATAAACGAGGAAGGTTGCCGTAAGTGTTATGCCTGCGGCTATTCCGAGTGTTAACGGGTCAACATCCTGATATTTAGGGTTACACAAGAACCATCTTCATCTATTAATTCAAACCGGCATTCATAAATGAATGCCGGTTTGTGTTGTTTAACTCCAAGTTTATGCGGTTAGCGAATACATCCCTTATGCGGTCGTAAATGGCTATCTTAATGTATAACAACATGAGAAATTTTGCGATGTCTTTACACAATTATCGTGTTACCGCCAGATCACCGCATCCCAATTTAAATGTAATCCCACAGCCGCTCCTCCACGGTTAATATTGCTTTACTCAAGCTGCGCAGCTAATCGATTAAATGCGTGATATCCCGGAAAATAACCAATCCGCGTATCGGGATCAATCGACGCTTCCCGGCATAAAGCCTCGTATACACGAACATCATAAACCTGTTTCAAACCAGTAAGTAAGAATTTGTCAGGGTGAAAACTCTTTTTAAACTGATTCCGCGGGTCGTCCTGAAAGTGACCTCCCCCATAATCTAAGTATGGAATTTCTAATTCCTTTAACATGATTATCCCCTGCCAAATCAGACTCGTGGAAAAAGCTCGACCCGAATCACAATGAATGTTAAATAGATAATTTGACATGTATGATGTATAAGGAAAGAGGGACACAGCTACAATAGACCCTTCATCCTCAATACCTGTAATTATCAGGTTCTCGGTATTTACCAATGCAGAAAGCGTGTCATAGGAGAAATCATATGCACTTGAAGCATTGCAGCGTTTCATGAAGGCATGGTAGTTTTCAATAAAGAATTTTGCTAATTTTTCTCGATCCAATGTGATCTTTCCTTCATTTTTCATCCAACTTTGCTTTAGGTATCTTTTTCTGTTTTTTGAAAAACTAGTAAATATTTCTTCAATTGGGCGCGAGAGATCTTGAATAAAAACCTCGTTATAAACGTATGCTTCTGCTGACCTGTAATAGCTCGTATCAGTGAGAAGTGGGTTAAGACTGAAATAACCACATACATAATTCCTGTTTGTGGCGAACTTAATCCATTTTTCTCGGAACCCAGGGTAGGGTTTGGTGCCTACAAAGCCTGAAATTCCAAATGGCGTCGCAACATCCTTGTACCCCTCAAAGTCACGTTCAACAATCGGGCAAACAATTCTTACATCTCCATCTCTAAATGTATACAGGTAGGTATCCTTACCATGTGTCAGATACATCGCGTAACAACTATCCCAAGTATGTGCAAATGCATGCGGTATGCCTTCTAATTCTTTTTGCCATTGACTCGATTCTGATAACGGGATTAATTCATGCTTGCACATTAGAAGACTTCTTTTTCTAACAATCGCGTAATTAAATCGGCTTGAGCCGAAATGGTGTTAGCGGCATAAAGATCTATGAGAGGAATATTAATCTTAAAATCTTCTTCAATCCGCGTTTGTACGAGGGTTGCCAGCATGGAATCGCCCCCAAGGTGGCGGAATTGCTGATTGACTCCCGCTTGTGAGAGGTTGAGAACCTTTAACCAAATATCCATCACCTTCTTTTCGGTTTCTGTTCGGGGAGGGATGATAAAACCATCCTTTAAGGGTTGTTTTTCCTCCGCTAAATCCAAGCCCAATATCTTAGCGAGTTCTGTTCGCTGAGGTTTCCCTGTTGGCCCAATCGGAATTTCATCTCGAATGACTATTACTTCAGGTACTTTGAAAGGCGCCAGAAAACCAGAGACAAATCTTTTCAAATCAATTTCAGAAACTGCAGCATCACGCAGTACTACTGCGGTTGCCAATATTTCACCCAAATCCTCATTTGGAATCGCAAACGTTACTGCTTGCGATACAGAAGGATGCTTTAGAAAGGCTTCATCTACCTCTCTGGGTGAGATTTTTTCGCCTCCTCGGTTTATGAGTTCTTTGAGCCTGCCATTGATAAACAAGTATCCATCGTCGTCAAAATAACCCTGATCACCTGTCCGCAACCAGCCTTCTGTGAAAAGCGTCTTGTTTCCTTGCGGATTGTCGCGATAGCCTAACATTACGTTTTTCCCTCTAATCACAATTTCACCATGCTCGCCTGCCGCCAATATTTTTTTACCATTTGGATCCATGATCGCGACTTCTGGACCGGCGGGTAAACCGACTGAACCGAGCTTGCGGGATAGCGGCGGCAACGGATTACTGGCAATTTGGTGAGAGGCCTCCGTCATACCATAAGCTTCTATTACCGGCGCATGAAAAATATCCTCCAAGGATGCCATAAACACTGGTGAAAGTGGAGAAGAGGAAGAGCGGATGAATCTCAAATGAATTTTATTAATACACTCTTGGTTTTGGTCTGCAACCCGAATAATTGCCTGGTGCATGGTAGGAACCGCTGTGTACCAAGTGGGCTGATACATCTCCAACCACTTGTAAAAAAGTGGCGCAATGAAACCCGAAGAACAAATGACACTTGCCCCCGCAGTTACCGAAGCCAGAATGGATGCAATAAGCCCATGTACGTGAAATAATGGCATGATGTTTAGGCATTTATCGCCTGAAGTTAGATGAAGCGCAGTTACAATGTTCTGCGCTGAACGACAAAGGTTTCTATGTGTAAGTGGAACAATTTTGGGTTTAGAAGTAGTACCAGAAGTCAGTAAGAGCAACGCAATGTTTGAGGCTTGAAATGAAAAAACCGGATTTACCGCTGATTGTTTGGTTGAAGCACCCTCAACATCGAATAACCCTTCACTTTGGCCTGCCCTCTGTGAAATTTCAATTATTTTAACGCCTCGATTGTGAGCGGCTGAAACCACAGGTGGAAGGTGCCCTTGTTGAATAACAATGGCATTCACATTCAGCAACTCGAGAATAGCCTCCGATTCCTGCTCTGTTAATGCTGGGTTCAATGGCGCACACTGGGTAAAGCTCGCAATTGCAATAAAAGCCATTGCCAGCATGGGTCCGTTTGGCAAGACTAACGCAATACAGTCTCCGGATCCAATCCCATGTCTTTGTAATGCTGTAATAGTCTCTAAGATTTGTTTTTCCAGCATTACATATGTAATCGGCTGTTGAGACAGTCCAATGATCGCAATCTCGTCAGAATGTTTTTCTGCGTTTCGTGCAACAAGCTCAAAAATCGTATCGGTTAACATTTGTATCAATACCCCTCTAATCCAGTTAACTTAAAGTCAAAATCCACCTATGTCTATCTCAATAATTTCTGCTGGATGACCAATCACCTTTACTCTATCAGGGAAACTCCTGTTGACCATCGCGCCAGCGCCAACAATACAATTATTCCCAACAGTTATGTGAGGTAAAACCATCGCGCCAAAACCAATAAATGTTGAAGCTCCAATCTCCACATTCCCGGCGATGTTTGCTCCTGCTGAAATCACCGAGTATTCCTTAATGCTGACTTCGCTGCCAATCATAACTCCTCGATTGATAAAAACATGATTATCTATTTTTGTAAAAGCTCCGATCTGAACACTAACCCCAATAAAAGTTCCCTCTCCAATAGAGGCTGATCTTGATACTCTTGCCGTAGGATGAATTAGATTTACAAATGGCATCCCAAGTTCTTGAACTTTCTGTATAATTCGTATTTTGGTCATTCGGCCAATGGCGCAAATCGCGCGATAAGATCTATCAAAAAAAGGAATATCATCTATCCAGTAGATTGGCTTTCCCAGCATTAATTGGCCAGGTTCATAAGGTGGAACGTCGACAACGAATCCGGCAAGTTCGTATTCCGGAAAGTCTTCAACTGCATCAGCTACATCACGGGCGATACATCCTGCTCCAAGTATGAGTAAGTTCTTTTTCATGATTCTGTCCGATGAACACATATGATTATCTTTTCAATGCACTCATTGCACAATTTTAACTATGATACAGTATTATCATCTTTTTTGTTCATCACTCGAATGATAAAATAACAAAAACCGCCTTCTACTTCATGGCTCTGCTCCGTGTATAATCAGATTAATTAAGGAGAACCTATGGCAGTCATTCACATCATCACAGATACAGATGCGAGTATTCCTGCTGACCTCGCGGCCAGCCACCAAATCCATCAAGTGCCGATTTTGATCCAATTCGGTGAAGAAACTTACAGCGCCTGTGAAATGATCAACGATAAACAACTCTTTGAAAAGATCGACACTCTTGGCAAACTTCCCACCACAGCAGCTCCCTCTCCCTCGGCTTTCAATGCAGCTTTCACCAATGCCTTCGCTGCCGGCGCTGATTCCATCATCTGCATCACTGTAGGCAGCAAAATCAGCCGTACATATGATTCTGCCATCACAGCCGCCGCTGATTTCCCGGGAAGGCTGATTACCATTGTGGATTCAGAAAACCTGTCACTCTGTCAGGGGTTTATGGCAATAGAGGCGGCTGAGGCAGTTGCTGCCGGCGCCAATCACGATCAAGCTGTCGCCGCCGCGCTCGATCTCTCCTCACGAATGCATCTTTACGGTTCGCTTACTACATTAAAGTACCTCGCCATGGGTGGCCGAATCGGTAATGTTTCAGCGAAAATGGCTGGTTTTCTTGATATCCGCCCAATCATGACCATGATCGATGGCAAACTTGGTTTGCTCGAAAAGGTACGTACTCACCGCGTAGCGCTCAATCGCCTGGTTCAACTGCTTGAAAAATCAGTTGCCAATAAAAGCATTGTAAAAGCAGGTATCGTGCATGTGAACAATCCTGAAGACGCCTCCCTGCTCGAATCACGGCTGCGTGATGTTCTGCCGATGCCTGAAAAGTTAATTGTCGCTGAGTTTACCCCTGGGCTTTCTGTCCACGGAGGCAGTGGCCTTATCGCTGCCGTACTTGTCACCACCAATTGATTCATATCATCAGGACCAGGAAGAATATCAAGGATAACGATACCCATGGCAAAAAGACTCATCCTCGTTGCTGGTAATATCGGTTCGGGTAAGACATCCCTCACTGAGCGCATCGGAGAGCGGCTTGGCTGGCATACCGCATACGAATCAGTTGTAGACAACCCCTATCTGCCTGATTTCTATACCAGCATGAAGGATTGGGCCTTCCATTTGCAGGTGTATTTTCTGGGACATCGCGCCCAACAACATCTCGACATGTTCAAAGATCCGCGCTCGGCCATCATCGATCGCAGCATTTACGAAGATGCCCACATCTTTGCCCGCGCCCTCTACACCATGGGCAATATCAACGAACGCGATTATATAACCTATCGTAAAGTGTTTGACCTCGTAACCGCTAACCTGCCTCAGCCATCTCTGCTCGTTTATCTCAAATGCCCTGTGCATACTCTCATTGAGCGAATCCAGGCTCGCGGCCGTGAGATTGAATCTTCTATCAGCCCCGATTACCTGACACTGCTCGAATCATTCTATGATGATTGGACACGTGACTTTGACCTTTGCCCCATTCTGACAATTCGCACCGACGACCTGGATTTTGTTCACAAACCCCGACACCTTGATACTGTTGTAAAGAAAATCAAAGAAAAACTCACTGGTCGGGAAGAGTTAATTTTCTGATTTTATTCGCTGGCGCACCATCTGTTGAGACTATGAAACCTTTCTTTTCTCTGTGCGTATACTGTTAAGTAAAACAATGATGCGGGATTTGAATGAAACCGATTGACCCCAAGTGGATCGAACAAGCCCGCCATGGAGATGAAGAAGCCTTCACCATGTTGGTTGGTGCCTATGAAACGCCAGTTTATAACCTTTGCTACCGTATGCTCGGAGAAAGCACTGCTGCAGAAGACGCCGCACAAGAGACATTTTGGCGCGCCTGGCAGAAAATCAAGAGCTATGATCCACAGCGGTCTTTTATCACCTGGCTGCTCTCCATTGCTGCTCACTACTGCATCGACCAGCAGCGCAAGCAAAAAGTTGTACTCTTTGAACTCGATGAATTTCCTGATTTCGACCTGGGTGACCCCTTCGCGCCGAACCCTGAGTCTGAGGTCATTACAACCACTGAGGATGAAGCCTTGCACCGTCTCGTAAACCGTTTAAACCCCACCGACCGCGCTGCAGTGATTCTAAAATACTGGTATGGCAGCTCGGAGGAGGAAATCGCACAGATGCTTTCTTTGACGATCAGCGCAGTAAAAAGCAGATTGCACCGATCAAGACGTCAATTGGCATCATTAATCACCGAAAATCATTCACCCTCCGCCGAAGAAGGTTTATCATATGAAACATAACCCTTTTGAATCTTGGATATTCGATGAATCAGAGCTGGATCCTCAACAGCAGGAGCAATTGGAAGCGCATCTCGCTCAGTGCCCCCGTTGCGCTCAGCTCGCAAACGCATTGAATCTTGCTTTGCAGGGCATCCGTGCCCTGCCAGAAAAAACTGCGCCGCCAAATTTCACAAATAAATGGGCTGCATCTCTGGTGGCACGCAGACAAGCTCAAGAGCGAAAGCAGGCACGCACTCTCGCCATCGTCCTTATATCTACAGCCTTGCTTGTTGCAACCGTCTCTCTCTATTTGTTGACCCCGAATTTCTCGCTCATTTCCCTGGCTGCCGAGACGATTGCAACGGTAATCAGTGTGTTGAGCAGCCTGAATTGGTTAATTGCAACGATTACCGGCTTTTTCCAAAACATCAGTGCCCCTATTCTTATTGGTGGCATTTTACTCTTCGCCGCTTGGGTTATTCTGGCTGTATTTACACTCGGATTCGCATTTTGGAAAGTCGCGTTTCGTCAATCAGAGGCAAATAAATGAAAAAATTTTTCGTCTCATTAGCGGTAACCCTAATCACACTCTTCATCTTCATACCGGCAACTGTTTCTGCCCAAGGTACAGAGCCAGTTACCATCATTTCAGGCGACCAGATCATTGTCGGCAACTCATTCAGGCTTGAGGCGAACGAAACGCTCGAAGGCAACTTATTGGTCATCGGCGGAACTGCCATAACTGTTCAGGGTTCAACCATCAATGGGGCTGTATTGTTAATTGGTGGAACGATAACGATTGACGGAAACCTCAACGGTGAGATTGTGTCTATTGGCGGCGTCATTAACCTCGAGGAACATGCAGTTGTCGATGGAAGCCTGACACTGGTTGGAGCGAACCTCAAACGTTCTCCCTCAGCTCAGATCAGCGGTACGATCTCAGAGGAGTCTCCGGGTTTCCTCGACAATTTTGAATTCTTTAATAAAAATGGGGTTGCTTTCCCGTTCACCCAGAAACAATCTGTATTCACCAGAGTTTTCAACGCCACCATTGAATCGCTGGTGATAGCCGCCCTGGCTGTGGTCATTGGGTTGCTGATACCATCGAACCTAAAAAACATGGCTGGCACGCTTGTTAAACAGCCTGCCATTACTGGCGGTGTCGGCTTGCTGACCATTATCGTCACACCAATCATCCTCGTCCTGCTGGCAATCACTATCCTTCTCATTCCTATCAGTTTGCTGGCTGCGTTTGTGTTTGCCATCGCGGTTTTTGTTGGTTACATCGTGGTTGGCTATGAAATTGGCAGACGCTTTGGTGAACTCTTCAAAGATTCCTGGCACCCATCAATCGCCGCTGGCGTTGGCACCTTGCTTTTATCACTGATCACCAATATGGCTGGCTTAATCCCCTGCATCGGTTGGATACTCGGTTTCCTTGTCTCAATCATCGGGCTAGGCGCAGTCATCATCAGCCGTTTTGGCTCAACCAAGTATGCCGCCAGCGTGGTTCAGGCAATGGTTTCGCCCATCGTTGAAGTCCCTGCACAAGACCCTCCAAATATTCATTCGTAGAAATATTATTCTATTAATTGAGGAAAAAACATGAAAACAACCAAACTACTCGCTCTGCTTTTTGTGATTGCATTAATGACCTCCTGTAATACCCAAACCGTTCCGCCAGGCGCTGAAAACAGCAGTCAAATGACTTTTACCATCAGCGAAGCTCCATTTGATACCAGCGAACCTACGCAGCTTGGAATTGAAATGGGCGGCGGAAAACTGTTTCTCGCCGGCGGAACTGACAAGTTGGTGGAAGGCACTGTTGTTGTAAACCACGAGCTTCAACAACCCGCGGCTATCCGCGAGAACAACTCGCTCACATTGAAGCAACAACGCCCTGACTCTACCCTCTCAATTCCCCGTGAGAAATACATCAATAACTGGGACATCAAAGTTGGTACAGTACCGATTGACTTGAGCATCACCGCTGGCGCCTATGAAGGCGTGATGGAGCTTGGCGGGCTTGCGCTGACCAACCTGACAGTCGCTGATGGCGCCAGCACTTCATCAATTAAATTCAGTCATCCCAATGCTGCTGAAATGAGCCTCCTTTCTTACAAAACCGGCGCATCCACCACTAAGGTAGAAGGATTGGGCAACGCGCATGTAGAAACAGTTGATTTCACCGGCGGTGTCGGTAACTTCCTCTTTGATTTCACTGGTGAAAATCTGGCGGATATGGACGTTTTCATTGACAGTGGTATGAGTTCAATTACCATCGTAATCCCGGCAAACGCACGCTCTGAAATCACCATCGCTGGTGACATGAACAATGTAGACATCAGCGGCACCTGGACGGTAGACAATAATCTATACCAGTCAGGCTCGAAGGGTCCGTTGATCAAAATTCTGTTGGACGTTGGATTTGGGGATCTAAAATTCGTTCAGAAATAACCATGTCATAAACCAAGATCCCGGCGATTAACCGGGATCTTTTCAATTCCACTCAACAGGTCAGTTTCTCAACGGTACATTCCCACTTCAAAAATTGCCTGATAGACCGCATCACGCAGGTAATAGCGGTACCCCATCCCTTCTCCAATTCTTTGTCTGATCTGTTTGGACGATATCTCAAGGATTGGAGCATCGACAATATTCACTTTTGCTGAAATACCATGTAACTCCTGCTCCAGCAGAGTCAGGTCAACCTGATCTGCATGCCTGCGCATCACGCCAATACCATCGCAAACTCTTATGAACTCCTGTGGTTTATTCCAGGTTGGCAGGTCGTGCAGCGAATCGCCGCCCATCAGATAAAACATTTCTGCCCCTGGATATTGGTTTTTGAGAATATTCACCGTATCAATGGCATAATGCGGCCCGGGTCTGTCAATATCCACGCGTGAAGCCTCGAAAGCCGGGTTGCCCTGAATGGCGAGCTCAACCAGCATGAATCGTTGTTCAATCGGGCTCACATTTGCATAACGCTTGTGCGGCGGGTTGTCCGTCACCACCCAAAGTAACAAGTCGAGTTCCAACTGAGTGCGGCACTCCTCTGCCAAAATCAGGTGTCCGACGTGTGGCGGGTCGAAGGTGCCGCCAAAAATACCAACGCGCTGCTGTGGCTTCATTTTAATTAGTCCTGCCACTCTAATTCATAATCAAGGATAAAGACACTTTCGCCGTTTTCGATACCCCGTTCGCGCAAGGCTTCATCGACACCTAATGCCACCATTAAGTGTTGAAAACGGCGCACTGAACCGTCATGTTCCCAATAGGTCATCTCAGCGGCGCGTTCAATCGCTCCACCGCTTACCCGCCAGCCATCTCCCTCTCGGGCAATAGTAAAATCACGCGGATCATCTTTTGGTTTATAAACCGGCAGCTCAGGGGTTATTTCTTTCACGGGCGCTGTCAGCAAACTCTCGTGGGCTTTCCATAAAACCGGCGTCAGGTTTTCGCGCGATACTGCTGAAATGGTAAAGGTTTTATATCCCTTTTTGCTTAACTTCTTACTCAGCGCTTCTGCATGGTCTTTCACACCAGGAATATCGATTTTGTTAATGACCACTATTTGCGGCTTTTCTGCCAGTTCTGAATCAAAAAGTGCGAGCTCCTGATTGGTTTGGTTGAAATCAGCCCACGGGTCCTCGGCACTGCCATCGAGAACATGAATTAACACCCTTGTGCGCTGAATATGTTTTAGGAATGCATCACCAAGCCCTTGCCCCTTATGCGCGCCTTCGATCAATCCCGGGATATCCGCCA
>WPCI01046093.1_pt1 | contig 53823 bp, 52 predicted proteins | sample 5399871 | NCBI WGS metagenome assembly WPCI01 (sample SAMN12869469, study PRJNA574797) | sludge metagenome | isolation source: wastewater treatment of pH7 | place: China:Beijing | collected 2019-05-20 | reverse complement strand
GCTTTTTTAGTAGATAAGATTAAGAAAAATGAAGCGCGACCAGCTTTTGAGAACGTCAAATATTTTCATCAGCAACATCAGCTGCGCTTCAATCAAACTGCTGCTGATTTAGCGTTGCTTGAAAAACAATTCGAGCTTCGGTTCACGGAAGACGATATTGCTTATATTGTAAAAACCCTTGAAGATAACCGAATCGAACTAGGATTGCACAGTGTGTAATCCTAGTTTTTTTGTGTGTAATTTGAAAACCTTATCATGACGGCGTCTGTGTATTGGAAAAGTTGGCACGATAGTTGCTTTATATAAAGTGTACAATAAAAAAATGAGGAGTGTTCACTATGAAAAGAATTATGTTAGTTTGTGCAGCAGGCATGAGCACGAGTTTATTAGTAACTAAAATGGAAAAAGCAGCAGAAGCAGAAGGCTTAGAATCAGAAATCTTTGCCGTATCCGCTTCAGAAGCTGATTCAAAATTAGAAGATGCAAGCAAGCCAGTTGATGTTTTATTATTAGGCCCACAAGTTCGTTTCATGAAAGGTCAATTTGAAACAAAATTAGCTGATAAAGGAATTCCAGTTGCTGTTATCGATATGAAAGATTATGGCATGATGAATGGCGAGGCTGTGTTAAAAACAGCGCTTGATCTGATGAAATAAGGAGACAAACAAATGAGCGAAACAATGAGTCAAGAACAATTAGAAGCAGTAATGGGATTGATCATCAATGCTGGCAATGCAAAGAGCGATGCAATGGAAGCGATTCAAGCGGCTAAAGCCGGCGATTTTGCCTTAGCGGAAGAAAAATTAAGCACAGCTGACCAATCTTTGGTTGAAGCGCATCATTCTCAAACAGGCTTATTAACAGAAGAAGCAAGCGGAAATCCGATGACTGTGACTCTGTTAGCTGTTCATAGCCAAGATCATTTAATGACGAGCATCACGTTCAATGATATGGCGAAAGAAGTCGTTGAGCTGTACAAACGTATGGGGAATGAATAGGAAGTGATTTCATGAAACTCGTTCGTGATCACCAATCGTTGAAAGCGATCACAGGTTTAATTGAATATGCTTTTATGAAACAGCAACCAATCATCGATGATCCACTTTTTTTATCTCGTTATGCTCATGCAGATGCTTATGGTGTCTATCAAGGTGAGGAATTGACAAATTTGGTCATGGCGAATCATTTTGAGATTCAATTTTTCCAACAAAGAGTCAAAATGGCTGGTGTGGGTTATGTCGCTAGTTACCCAGAATATCGTGGTAAGGGCGGAATCAGCAGTATTATGACGGAGCTTTTAAAAGATCTTCATACACAAGGTGTCGCCGTTTCGCAATTGGCCCCTTTTTCCGAAGATTTTTACCGGCAATTTGGTTATGAACCCACCAGTCGTAGAAAAGTCTACCGCATACCAGCGCTAGCCTTTAATTATTTGACAAGTGAAAGAAAGGGGACGATTAAACGCGGAACCTGGCAGCAGATGAAGACAATCATCCAACCGATTTATCAAAAATTATTAAAGCAACAGGTTGGTACAGTTGTACGAGAAGACTGGTGGTGGGAGCGTCTAAATGAATACTATCCACACCGTTTTTATGCGGTTGCCTTTGATGAAGCTGGTATAGCAAAAGGATATATTATTTATCGCATGCAAGGCAGCAGATTGTTAATCGATGAGCTCGCCTATCAAGATGATTTTGCATTACGCAAACTACTAACTTACATGAAATCCCATGTCTCATCCTTTGAAGAATTTCTTTATTACGGACCGGTTCACGAATTACTTGAAAAACATTTTCGTGAACAAGCAGAACTTTCGATTACTTTGGAACCGTATATGATGAGTCGTATTATTGACATCGAGCAATTATTACCAAATATTCCGTTTTACCAAGAAGAAATTATTATTGAAGTAACTGAGGATAAGGAATGTCCTTGGAATGTTGGCAGTTGGCTAATTAGTCAAGGAACATGTAAAAAAGTAGCACAAGCAGGCGATTTGAAAGCATCGATTCACGGGTGGAGTGAATTGTTATTAGGAGAATTAACTTTAGCTGAGGGACTCTTCCTTGGTAAAGTTACAGCCACAAAAGATGTTGGAGCTGAACTTTTTCCTAAAGGACGACAGAGCTTTTATGATTATTTTTAAAGTAGGGAATTTATAATTTACAACAAATTAGGAGGAACATAAAAGATGGATAGATTTATTAATTTTATGGAAAAACATTTTATCCCGCATGCATCAAAAATCGGTAATCAGCGGCACTTGATCGCTATTCGGGATGCCTTTACAGTAACCATGCCGTTAATGATTTTAGGGGCACTAGCGGTAATGTTAAACAACTTACCGATTCCGGCTTTCCAAAATTTCATGAATGGAATTTTTGGTGGCGAAGCGTGGAAAGGCTTTGGCGGAGCGGTTTGGAACGGAACTTTTGGTGTTCTTTCGGTATTTATCGCATTTTTAGTAGCCTATAACTTGGCTCATCACTATGGCAAAGATCCAATTGGAACTGGGATTGTTTCTGTCGCTTCTTTCTTCACTTTAGGCGCAGCAACTAGCGGAATGAACTCATCTGGTTTATTCGTAGCTTTAATCGTGGGGATCATTGTTGCAGAAGTCTTTACTCGTTTAGTTGGCAATGAAAAATTAGTCATCAAAATGCCTGATGGTGTACCACCAGCAGTTGCGCGTTCATTTGCTTCTTTATTCCCAGCAATGATCACTGTTTCAATTTTTGGTTTAATCGCAGCAATTATTGCTGGATTTGGTGTAGAAGATATGTTTGCGGCCTTTTATGGAGCGGTTCAAGAACCATTCATGGGCTTAGCAAATTCTTACGGCTCAGCATTATTGATCGCATTTATTACACCATTCTTATGGTTCTTCGGGTTACATGGTGCCAACATGATCGACCCATTCATGCAAGCAATCAATGCACCAGCGATTGAAGCAAACAATGCAGCACTTTCTGCTGGTAAAGCAGCTCCTTATATCGTAAACAAACCATTCATCGATTCATTCGTAAACATGGGTGGTACTGGGGTGACAATTGGTTTAATCATCGCGATCTACTTAGTTGGTCGTAAAAACAAACCATTTATGGTTGTAAATAACTTAGCCGCAGCACCAGGTATCTTCAATATCAATGAGCCATTGATGTTTGGTCTGCCTTTAGTGTTGAATCCGATCATGTTCATTCCATTTATCTTGACACCGATGATCTGTGTAACAACTGCGTACTTTGCAACTAGCTTCGGCTGGGTGCCGGCAGCTACGGTTATGCCACCGTGGGTAACACCACCAATTATCGGTGGATTCTTAGCAACACAAAGCTTCTCAGGTGCAATCTTAGCTGCAGTTAACTTAGTTATCTCAATCGTTATGTACGTACCATTCGTATCATTAGCAACAAGACAAGAATTGAAAAAAGTTAATGAAGCTTAATTGATAGACAAATAGGGGTTATGGATCACTTGATCCCTAACCCCTTAAACGTTATGCCCTAAAACGAATTAGGCAGCTCTTTTGCTTTTTGTCCCTATAATGTATTAAAACAATAAATCTTTTAAAACAAGGAGAACTACAATGAAAACTTTTCCAAAAAATTTCTGGTGGGGCGCTGCCACTTCCGGACCACAAAGTGAAGGACGCTTCAACAAAAAACATGCCAATGTCTTTGATTACCATTATGAAATCGAACCGGAGAAATTTCACAATCAGGTAGGACCAGATACGGCATCAAATTTTTATAACAGCTATAAAGAAGATATCAAAATGATGCGTTCAATCGGCATGAATAGCTTAAGGACCAGCATCCAATGGAGCCGTTTAATTGATGATTTAGAAACGAATACGGTCAATCAAGATGCGGTGGATTTTTATAACAATGTCATCGATACGATGATAGCCGAAGGGATGACTCCGGTAATGAATCTCCATCACTTTGATTTGCCAGTGGAATTGTATGATAAATTCGGTGGCTGGGAATCGAAAAAAGTGGTGGACTTATATGTTGGTTTTGCGGAAAAATGTTTTGAACTATTTGGCGACCGAGTAAAATTCTGGGCGACACATAATGAGCCGATGGTTGTGGTAGAAGGCGAATATTTATTCCAATTCCATTATCCAAATATTGTTAATGGGAAAAAAGCGGTACAAGTAGCGTACAATCTAAACTTGGCTTCAGCTAAAGCCATTCAAGCCTTCCGCCAATTAAATATTTCAGATGCGCAAATCGGAACGATTTTAAATCTGACCCCAACCTATGCAGCCTCTGAGGCACCGGAAGATCAAGAAGCGGCTCGGATTGCTGAACTGTGGAACAATAAGATGTTCTTAGAACCCGCCGTTTATGGTCATTTCCCAGCTGAATTGGAAGAATTATTAACGAAAGACAAGGTTTTATGGGAAACAACGGACGAAGAAAAAGCAATCTTGAAGAACAATACCGTTGATTTCCTAGGGGTGAATTTCTACCATCCTAACCGAGTCAAAGCGCCGGATGTGGCACCAAATTCTGTCGGTGAATGGATGCCGGATCGTTATTACGACGCTTATGATATGCCTGGCCGTCGCGTAAACTTAGACCGTGGTTGGGAGATTTATCCGAAAGCTCTTTATGATATCGCAGTGAATATCAAAGAAAATTATAAAAATATTCCATGGTACGTCTCTGAAAATGGGATGGGTGTTTCAAATGAAGAGCGCTTCAAAAATTCTGAAGGTATGATTGAAGACGATTATCGGATTGATTTTGTGCAAGAACATTTAGAATGGCTGCATAAAGGAATCGAAGAAGGCTCCAACTGTTTTGGCTATCATATGTGGACGCCGATTGATTGCTGGTCGTGGTTAAATGCCTACAAGAATCGTTATGGCTTCATTTCCAATAATATCCATACGCAAATCAAAACGATCAAGAAATCTGGTCACTGGTTCAAAGAAGTAACAGAAAGAAACGGTTTAGAAGATTAAATCTAAAGGCTGTCAGTTCTTATTCTTGCTCAAACAAGATTAGAAGAATGGTATGTGTAAGAGAATTTTTTGGAAAAAAACATTGCTATAAAACTATATTACGAGGAGGAAAATAATGAAACGTGAACTAGGTATTTCGGTCTATCCCGATCATAGTGATCCGCAGGCGGATCGTTATTACATCAAAAAGGCGGCAGAACTAGGTTATACTAGAATTTTTATGAGTATGCTGGAAGTAACGGAGGGCAAAGAAAAAGTCAGTGAAAAATTTGGTAGTATTATCCATTACGCGAAGGATCTGGGATTTGAAACTGTCTTAGATATCGCCCCCTCGATTTTTGATGACTTAGGAATTTCCTATGATGATTTGAGTTTCTTTGCGGAGCTTGGTGCAGAAGGAATTCGTTTGGATGAAGGCTTTGACGGAAATAAAGAGGCAATGCTGAGTTATAATCCTGAAGGCTTGGCAATCGAGCTGAATATGAGCAACAATGTCGCATACTTAGATAATATTTTATCTTATGAAGCGAATGAGCCCTTTATTTACGGCTGCCATAACTTTTATCCGCAAGAAGGTTCGGCTCTGCCTTATGATTTCTTTATCAGCTGCAGTGAGCGTTTTAAAGGGCATGGAATTAAAACCGCAGCATTTATTACTAGCCATGCGGCGGAATATGGGCCGTGGGATGTTAATGACGGCCTGCCGACTTTAGAAATGCATCGTCATTTGCCGATTGATTTGCAGGCACGTCATATGTTTGCGACGGGGCTAATTGATACGGTAATTATCGGAAATGCTTATGCATCAGATGAAGAATTGGAAAAAGTAGCGGCCGTGGATCGTTACAAAGTAAGTTTAGGGATTGATTTTGTGCCGCAAGCAACGGAAATTGAGCGTAAGATCGTTGCTTATCCAAAACACTTCCGCCGCGGTGATATTACTGCTACTGCTGTCCGTTCAACCATGGTTCGGGTAAAATATGCTGATGTCGCAAATCCTGTTCACGACAACACGCAAGAATTTCAAATTGGCGATGTCGTAGTTGGTAATGATGAATTTGGTAAATACAAGAATGAACTACAAATCGTTTTGGAACCTCATAGCGATTCACGAAAAAATTTAGTTGGTAAAATTCCGCAAGAAGAACTGATTATGTTGGATTTTCTGAAGCCATGGACGAAATTCCAATTCGTTCCTAAAAATTAAATTTGAGACTGATGATAAAAAGATGAAGATTCCTTGTTGACAAACGGGTTAAAGGCGTGTAAAGTGTGATTTAACTTAATCAAACGACAATGAAAAGAAGAGTAGCGATTCATTTGTTCTCAGAGAGTCTCTGGTAGGTGAGAAGGGACAACAATGTTTTGTGAACCACATCTTTGAGTCGATCAGCTGAAGGCAGTAAGTTGATCCGGGAGAGCCCGTTATCGCAGAGGTCAGATTGACCAGTTGAGATCGTTCGTTGTGAGACGACGATGAAAAAAGGTGGAACCACGTAATTACGTCCTTTAGCCCTAGCAGCTAAAGGACTTTTTTTATTTTACCTACTGAAAAATGCTGACCCGTAGAGGTTCTTTTTGTGAAAAAAGGACAAAACTGAGGTGGAACCGCGTATTCAACGCCCTCTGGTAGAGATACCAGAGGGCGTTTTTTGCTAGTTTAACTTTTTCGTTTCTTGAAAAAGTTAACGGATTAAAACAAATTAGCGGTCAGTTGTTAGTAAAAAAATGAAAAACTAATTGCTACCAGCAAAGTCTATCTCTACTAGAAAAAAGTCACGATTAAGAACCTTCGAAAGGCCGTACAACTTTCGAAAAAATGGAGGGATATTGGAATGAATTATTTGATCGAGGTCATGCCGCAATTACTACAAGGAGCAACGATCACACTGAAATTATTTGCTTTTACGATATTAGGCTCATTGCCGCTGGGAATTTTATTATCATTCGGCTTGGCGAGTAAGTTTAAACCACTGCAATGGATCTTGCGTTTTTATGTTTGGATCATGCGGGGAACCCCACTGTTATTGCAATTGATTTTTGTCTTTTATGGGTTACCGTTGATTGGAATTATTTTTGATCGTTTTGATGCCGCCCTCTTTGCCTTTGTCTTGAACTACGCCGCTTATTACGCAGAAATCTTCCGCGGCGGAATTCAATCAATTCCGATTGGGCAATACGAAGCATCAAAAGTGATTGGGTTAACGCCTGTTCAAACGATCACGCGAATCATCATTCCCCAAGTAGTCAAAATCGTTTTACCGTCAGTCGGCAACGAAGTGATCAACTTAGTAAAAGACACGTCGCTGGTATATATTCTCGGCTTATCCGATGTGATGCGAGCTGGGAAGATCGCGATGGAGCGGGATACGACCTTACTTCCGTTATTTGGAGTAGCGATTATTTACTTAGCGCTGACGGGAGTTACGTCAGTTATCTTGAAACAATTAGAAAATCGTTTAAATTATTATCGTTAGGCAGGTGGAAAAAATGATCGAATTAAAAAATGTGAACAAATCATTCGGTAGTAAAAAAGTCATCAATAATTTGGATTTAGTCATTCCTGAAGGACAGATCTTAGCGATCGTTGGACCGTCTGGCGGTGGAAAGACAACTTTATTAAGAACTTTGGCTGGACTGGAGACGGCCGATAGCGGCACCTTTTTACTAGATGGCCAACCCTTTGATCCAACGGGCTCGAAAGAACAGGAGCAAGTTGTTGGGGTAGTTTTCCAAGATTTTCAATTGTTTCCCCATTTAAGTGTCTTGGACAATATCACGATTGGCCCACGCTTAGTCTTGAAACAGTCTAAAGAAACGTATTTGAATAAGGCTGAACATTTAGCCAAACTTTTAGGAATCGAAGAATTATTGAGTAATTATCCTTACCAATTATCTGGTGGACAAAAACAACGGCTAGCGATTGCACGGGCGATGGCGATGAATCCAAAAGTGTTGGCTTATGATGAACCAACCAGTGCGTTAGATCCAGCTTTGAGACAACAGGTTGCAAGTTTGATCCTGGAGTTAAAAGCAGATGGCGTTACCCAAATCGTCGTCACCCATGATTTAGTTTTCGCGGAAGAAATCGGAGATAAGGTCCTGAAGGTGGAACCGATTAAATAAAGGATGTTTAGCTATTAGTTAGCTATTAAATAAAAAAATACTAGGAGGAGTAATGATGAAATTAAGAAAATTGGTATTGGGCATGGCGGCGGTATTGACTTTGGTATCATTGGCAGCTTGTGGGAAGAAAGAAGCCAGCGGTGACGACAGCTGGAAAACGATCGAAAAGGATCAAAAGGTGACGATCGGCTTAGATGATACCTTCGTTCCAATGGGCTTTAAAGATGAAGATGGAAAAATCGTCGGTTTTGATGTTGATTTAGCCAAAGCCGTTTTTGATCAATATGATGTCAAGGCAGATTTTCAACCAATCGATTGGTCAATGAAGGAAAATGAATTGGAAAATGGTACGATTGATTTGATTTGGAATGGTTACACCGTAACTGAATCACGGAAAAAGAAGGTACTATTCAGCAATCCTTATGCGCAAAATGAACAAGTTTTAGTCACTAAAAAAGATAGCGGCATTACGAGTGCAGAAGCGATGAAAGGCAAAATCTTAGGAGCTCAAGAAGGCTCTTCAGGGTACGAAGCTTTCGGGAATGAACCAAAGATGTTGAAAGATATCGTCAAAGACAACGATGCTACGCTGTATGCTAGTTTCAATGAAGCAATGATCGATTTAGAAAATGGTCGAATCAATGGGCTGTTGATTGATAAAGTCTATGCCGATTACTACTTGAAACAAGCGAATAAATTAGATAAATACACGATTTCAAGTGTTGGATTTAAAAATGAGAATTTTGCAGTTGGTGCCCGTAAAGGTGATAAAGAATTAGTGCAGAAAATCAACAGTGCTTTCAAAGAGTTACAAGAAAATGGCAAATATGCCGAAATCTCGCAAAAATGGTTTGGTGAAGAATTGACCTTGCCTAAAGAATAGCGAAAAGGTGTAGCGCTAAGCTTCAATTAGACCTCAATCAAAGTGATTTGTAGGGATTAATTTCCTAGTCAGAAAGAAAAGGCGGACAAAACTTTTGTTCGCCTTCTTTTTTTTGTATAATGGTACAGAATGAAAAGAGGGATAACATGGCGCAGAAAAAGCGTACAAAGAAAAAAAGAAAAACGAAAAAGCAAAAACAACTGCAAGAACAGCGCCTAATTATCGGATTAGGACTTTTATTTATTTTATTCTCGGTTTTCGCTTTATTTAAACTGGGTTTCTTAGGAAATCTAATTGCCAACGTTTTGCGATTAGTTGGCGGCAATACGTATCAATTTTTAGCTGTATTATTAGGTATTTATGGTGCGCTGCTAGTAGCGAAGAACACGAAACTACGTTTGACGAAACCACGACGCTTTGCAGGGATGGGGATTTTCTATTTAGGAATTTTAATGATCTTACATGCCCGTCTATTTGCTAACGTTGAGAGCAAAGATCCTAATATTTTGAAAACGACGTGGGATTTGTTAATGACGGACTTTTTAGGAAATCAGATCACCCAAAATGTCGGTGGTGGGATGCTCGGTGGCGGGTTATATAATTTGACCCACTTCTTAGTTTCGCAAGTTGGGAGTTATTTGATCGCTATTCTATTTTTGATTTTAGGAGTCTTTTTATTTAGTCAATTAGAATTTAATCAGGTCATCGATTATTTAAGTAATTTTGTTGACCAGTTGCAGGAAAAATTTTCGGAATCGGATGAGAAAAAAGCACTGAAAGCAGAGAAAAAAGCTGAGCGACAAGCACAAAGGGCCCAAGCAAAGGCGGAAAAACAAGCAGCTGAAAAAGAAAAATTGGAAGCTGAATTGGCTGAGCGAGAGAAAAATCGGGTTCGCTCCTTGACTGCCGGTGAAAAATTGGCTAAAGAAAGTCAAGAACCTGTAAGCCAAGAGCCCGAACAAATGACTCTGGTACCAATCGAAGGCTTCCAAGAAAAGGTAGAACCGACCAGTTCAGCGCAACTAAAAGCTAAACCAGCGTTTGCTGAAGAAGAGGAACCGGAAGATCCAGGTGATTTGGAATTTGAAATTAGTGCAGAACCGGAAGATCATGATTATCAATTGCCGACTTCCACGTTACTAGATTCAATTCCGGCAACGGATCAAAGTGATGAATACCAAAAGATTGAACAAAATATCAAAGTTCTGGAAAAAACCTTCAACAGTTTTGGGGTGGATGCTAAAGTTGTCAAAGCTAGCTTAGGCCCATCGGTAACCAAATTTGAAGTTCAGCCAGCCGTTGGTGTCAAAGTCAGCAAAATCGTTAATTTGACCGATGACATCGCCTTGGCTTTGGCAGCCAAGGATGTACGGATGGAAGCGCCGATTCCTGGTAAATCTTTAATCGGAATTGAAGTGCCCAACAGTACAATCAGTACCGTGTCTTTCCGTGATATCATTGAAGCGCAGCCTAATCATCCAGATAAATTATTGGAAGTACCTTTAGGGCGGGATATTTCGGGGATCGTCCGGACAGCTGATTTAACGAAAATGCCTCATTTATTGATTGCTGGTTCAACTGGTAGTGGGAAATCGGTGGCTATTAATGTAATCATTACAAGTATTTTAATGCGGGCAAAACCGAATGAAGTGAAATTGATGATGATCGATCCGAAAATGGTGGAATTAAACGTCTATAATGGGATCCCTCATCTATTGACACCCGTCGTGACGAATCCACGAAAAGCAGCGCAAGCTTTACAAAAAGTGGTCCAAGAAATGGAAGAGCGTTACGAAAAGTTCGCTGCAACAGGTGTCCGAAACATTTCTGGCTTCAATGAATTAGTGATTCAGAAAAATTTAGAAGATGGTCAAAATCGACCAATCTTGCCGTTTATTGTCGTAATTGTCGATGAGTTGGCCGATTTGATGATGGTGGCAAGTAACGAAGTGGAAGATGCCATTATCCGTTTGGCTCAGATGGCACGGGCAGCTGGGATTCATATGATTCTGGCGACCCAACGTCCCAGTGTCGATGTCATTACCGGAATCATCAAAGCCAATGTGCCGTCACGAATCGCGTTTGCGGTTTCCAGCGGAACGGATTCACGGACGATTATTGACAGCAACGGAGCAGAAAAACTTTTAGGTCGCGGAGATATGTTGTTCTTGCCGATGGGTGAGAATAAACCAATTCGTGTTCAAGGCGCCTTTATTTCTGATCACGAGGTAGAACGAGTAGTAGAATTCGTCTCTGATCAGCAAGAAGCTCATTATGAAGAAAAAATGATGCCGACTGAAGAAACAACCTCTTCGCCATCAGAAACACCGCAAGATGAACTATACGAAGAAGCTAAAGCATTAGTAGTCGAAATGCAAACGGCCAGTATTTCATTATTGCAACGCCGTTTTCGGATTGGCTATAATCGAGCGGCTCGAATTGTCGATGAATTAGAGGAACGTGGAGTAATCGGCCCTTCAACAGGCAGCAAACCACGAGAAGTACTCATTGAAAAAGCGGAAGAAGAACCGGAAAATCCGTTGGAAGACTGATAAAAGTCTAAGCTTTGCCATTTTGGCAAAGCTTTTTTCTTTTGGATTAATTGCACATATGTGCAAATTAGAAGTCGATTTTTTATTTGAAATGTGAATCAAAAAATGTATATTTTCCTAATCGTCAATTTGAAAAAGCTATAATTTCGGGCTTTTTTTCATTTTTATCAAGCAATGATCCATGAAGGAAGAGATAGAATAAAGATTTTTCAACATTAATGTGTAACATTTTTGTGTTATACAATAGGAAAAGCCTGTGCTATCTTTTTGTTATATTGATAAGCGCTTACAATTGGAGGAGTAAAAATGAAAGGGATGAATCCACGACAAAAAAAATTAATCCATTTACTTATTCAGAATGAAAACTATTTACCAGTATCGTTCTACTCCGAGAAATTGGAAAAATCGAATAGAACTATTTATTCTGATTTAGAAAAAATTCAAAAGCTACTCCCGGAACAACAACTTGTTTTAGAGAAAAAGCCACGAGTCGGAATCCGCTTGATAGGTCCCGTTGAATCGAAAATGTGGTTTCTAGAAGTTATTAATGGAACGACAGCAGACGCGCTCGGTTATCAAGAACGGCAGTGGCAAATTGCTAAAAAGTTATTGATTGATGACGAGACAGTCACGCAGCAAATGCTTGCTCAGAAATTCCATGTGAGTCCAAGTTCAATTGTGAGTGATTTTGAAAAACTGACAGACAAATATCGGGTAAGACTTTCTGCCTCAAAGCAAGGAACCAAAGTGTTTGGAAGTGAAGAAGAACTTCAAAATAGTTTGTTTCGCTTTTGTGAGGACTATTTGGATAAACATGGGGTAGGAGCTGAGCAATTATTTCATGATGAGACGGAGAAATTGTTATTTAAATTATACCCGCATCAATTAGTTGAGACTGTTTTCTCACAGATTAAGGAACTAAAAAAGCAGTCAGAGTTTTGGATACCGGAACAGTATGTAAAATCATTGGTGCTTCGTTTATTAATTTTTTGCTTCCGTTTAAATAAGGGCAAACATATCGAAGAAAAGGATTTCTTTTTTGATCAAATAAAATTGATCGATACGTATTTAGTTGCCAATGATTTATTGGTAAAGATTGCAGAAAAGAACAACTTCGAGTATCAGGAAGAAGATATATCTTATGTGAACAGGCAATTAGTTGGTTATGGGGTACGGGCTTGCGTAAAGAATAAAAGGAACTATAAAAAATATTCTGAGACAATCCAGAAAATTTTAAAAAATATGTCAGAGATCATGCAAGTTGACTTTCAAGGCGATCTACAATTAATTGAACGATTTTCGAACCACTTTATTCCGATGGTCTATCGGTTAAAAATGGGGATTGTAATTACCAATCCGTTAGTCGAAGAGATAAAAAATCAGTATGCAATTATTTTCAGCACAACATGGTATGTCTTAGCGAATACTGAAGAAGAATTAGGAATTCAGTTCAACGATGAAGAAATTGCCTTAATTGCAATGTATTTTCAAATATCTCTAGAAAAAAATCGACATGGGAAAAAGATTTTAATTATTTGCCCGAGTGGTTTAGGAACATCTGAACTGATTTTTAATAAGATCAACCGAATTTTACCCGCTCAAGATACTGCCGAAATTACGACATTGGATAAGCTTTACAAAAAGAAGCTAGATAATGTTGACCTGATCATTTCTTCGGTGAAACTAGAAAAGATTGATAAACCAACGATTAAAGTCTCCACTTTGATGACGCAAGAAGATCTCAAAAATATTACGGCAATTTATGCAAATTTATTTTATTCGGAGGAGTCAGAAGAAAATGCTAATCTAACCCTGCCTTTCTTACAGGAAGTGATTGACTTAGAATTTATTTACACTCAAAAGGAATTTGCAACTAAAGAGCAGTGTCTAAATTGGTTGATTGACCAGTTGGAGCAAAAAAACATCGTTTCACCGGCTTTTCGCAAAGAAGTTTTTGAGCGGGAAGTCATTGGGGAAACGGCGTTAGCAACAGGCGTCGCAATCCCTCATGCGTCACCACAAAATGTCTTACAAACGAAAATTACGATTGTCACACTGGAACGACCGATTGTTTGGGATCAACGAAAAGTTCAGTATATTTTATTGATGTGTATCGCCAAAACTGATCGCAAACTTGTTCGGGGCTTAATCACGGACATTCATAAAATCGTTCAATCAGAAAAAAAATTAACTCACTTTTTCGCAGAAAAAACGGCGACAGAAATTTATGAAACCATTATTAGGAGGTAGAATGATGCAAGTAATCAACGAAGAATTGGTCGATTTAGCGATTGAGGCCGATTCAAAAATAGCGGCTATCAATATACTCGCTGATCGGATCAATCAAGCAGGACGCTTATATAACCACACAGGGTATATTGAAAGTGTAATAGAACGAGAAAATTTAACTACGACAGGGATTGGGTTTGGGATTGCCATCCCCCATGGGAAAAGTGCTCATGTAAAAGAAACGACCGTAGCTTTTGGACGGTTGAATCAAAAAGTCGATTGGCAAAGTTTAGATGGTGAAACTGTTAATTTGGTCTTTTTATTAGCTGTTCCAGAAGAATGCCAAGGGGATCAACATTTGAAAATTATTGCGGGTCTATCAAGAAAACTTGTTCATCAAGAATTTCGCGATACCTTGGCACAAGCAGCCAGTAATCAAGAAATCGTTGAGTTGTTAAATGATAGTTTAGCTGGCGTGGTAGTTTAAAAAAGTAGTCCCAAAAGAAGCTGTCTTCCCAATGAATGAAAGTGGTAAAAATATCTAGTTGGAATGTCCAAAGAATCCTTTTAATCATGAGTAAAAGGGTCAATGAACTTTAATTAAAAAATCGAAGGAGAGAAAAATTATGAAATTAGTTGCTGTAACAGCTTGTCCATCAGGAGTTGCCCATACCTATCTCGCTGCAGAAAGTTTAGAGGTGGCTGCGAAAAAAAACAATGTGGAGATTCACGTAGAAACACAAGGATCAATCGGAATCGAAAATGAATTATCAATGGATCAAATTAATTGTGCAGATGCAGTCATTTTGACTAATAATATTGCGATCAAAAATGAAGAACGATTCAAAGGAAAACCTGTCGTACGCGTTAGTGCCGGGGATTGTATCAATAAGGGAGAAGCCATTGTTAAAAAACTCCAACAGAAATTGGCCAAATAGGAGGAAGTAGAATGATTGAATTACTAAAAAATACAAGAAAAAATTTGATGACTGGTGTTTCATATATGATTCCTTTTGTTGTGGCTGGCGGGATTTTATTGGCATTGAGTGTGCTATTTTCTGGTAATGCCGCGGTTCCAGATAAAGGCTGGTTGGCAGATATTGCCAATATTGGTATTACGGGTCTGGGAATGATGGTACCCATCTTATCCGGCTATATCGCTTTTTCAATGGTAGATCGCCCAGGTCTGGCGCCAGGGATTATTGGTGGATTGATTGCAAGCAACATTGGAGCGGGATTTCTAGGTGGGATTTTATCAGGTATTTTGGCAGGGATAGTAGTTTTTTATCTAAAGAAAATTAAATTACCATCCAGTTTACGATCGTTGGGGCCGATCTTTATCATTCCGTTATTTGGTCCGTTATTTGTAGGCGCTTTAATGTATTGGGTGATTGGCCAACCAATTGCTGCATTAATGACAGACTTGACCCAGTGGTTAGAATCTCTGGGAACCGGCAACTTAGTTGTACTTGGATTGATTTTGGGAGCAATGATTGCTTCTGATCTGGGAGGGCCGATCAATAAAGTTGCTTTTAGTTTTGGCTCAGCAATGGTAGGAACGATTAACCCAACAACCGGATTACCAAGTGAGACAGCCTTGACGATTATGGCAGGGATTGGTGTAGCAATTTGTATTCCGCCGCTTGCGATGGGGCTAGCGACGATTGTTGCTCCAAAGAAATTTACGATTGAGGAAAGAAACTCCGGAAAAGCGGCAATTGTAATGGGAATGGTAGGGATTTCTGAAGGAGCGATTCCTTTTGCTGCGGCGGATCCGTTACGCTGTATCCCAGCAAACATGATTGGTAGCGCAGTCGGAGCTGCGCTTGCAATGGCTTTAGGTGCCGGAAATCCAGCGCCTTGGGGTGGCTGGATCGTTGCACCCGTCGCACAAAATCCATTGGTTTATATTCTTGGAACGGTGATTGGTTCAATTATTACTGCCGGTATTGTTATGGTTTTGAAAAAACCGGTTGTTGATGAGAAAACACAACCAACTGATTTGGATGATGACTTTGATTTAGACATCGAAATTATGTAGAGAAAAGATGTGTCGAAGGATTATTCGGCACATCTTTTTTAAACTAAAATCAAGTGAGCATAGGCACCGATCATTCGCTGATAGTCTAAGGGGATTCCTTTGCTACTAATAACGATATCAGCTTCAGACCAAGGCGCTACTTGCACAAGGGAAGTCTTTTCAAATTTTGTATTATCCAGCAGGATGATTTTTTTATTGGCTTTTTTAAGCATTCGGCGTTTAGCTTCAGCGTCAATCAAGGAGGAGGTACAAAAGCCTTTACGATTTTTAACTCCACTAGAACCCAAGAAGCATACGTCGAATTGAATGTCCGGATAAAGCTCACGACCGCTATTGCGAAAAGCCATATCAGCAGGAGAATATTCACCACCAAAACAAAAAAGCTTGTGATGACTACTTGCTAGTTGAGTAATTGCTGCTAAAGAGCTAGTGAAGAGTTGTTTTTTTTCTAAGGAGACGATCTTTTTAGCCAGTAAAGCGATGGTACTGCCTTGATCTAGGCCAATCGAGTAGTCTTCATTCGTAATAAAGTTTAAAGCGGTCTGTGTAATCTTATCTTTTTCCGAAAATTGGGAAGTGCGTTGAAAAACGGGCGCCAATTCTTTCTCCTTAATTAAGGTGGCTTTACCATGGTGCTTTGTTAAAACCCCTTCATTAGCGAGATAAGTCAAATCTTTGCGAATCGTTTCATCGGAAACTTGGAATGTCTTTACTAATTCATGAACTTTAACTTCTTTTTTTTGGTATAAAAGTTCCGTAATTTCTTTCCGGCGTTGGCTAATCTCAGTGGCTTTCATAAGAACTCCTTTTTAATCAAAATTAGCATGAGATTCCAATAAAAACAATAAAAAACTTGGGAAAAACGGGGCAAATCCAACTTTTAGCTTGTGATTCCAAAAATTATCTAGTTTCAAGAGAAAAAAAATTTCTATACTAAGAGTGAGCAGAAGCAGAACAGGAGTGAGCAAGATGGAAACAGGAGTCATCAATCAAAAAGAAAATATTGCAAACGTGGTTATAAAAGGGAATCCACGGATTCAAATGATGAAAGAGCACTTATTTAAAGAAAAACGTCAAATTTCATTGGAACGAGCGTTGCTCTATACAGAAAGTTATCGTCAAACCGAGGGCGAGCCGACGATTATTCGCCGAGCTAAGGCAGTAGCGCATATTTTAGCCAAAGTTGAAATCAGCATTCGTGAAGGAGAATTGTTGGTTGGTAATCGAACGATTCGTCCGCGATCAGGAATACTTTCACCAGAGATGGATCCGTATTGGATCATGCAAGAGATCGACACGATTGCCACACGACCGCAAGATCAGTTTGAATTCACAGAAACAGATAAAAAAATCTATCGGGAAGAATTGTTTCCTTATTGGGAAAATCGTTCAATGAAAGATTTTATCAATCGTGAACTGACGGATGAAGTAAAAAATGCTTTGAAAGATGAAGTTTTTAAATTGAATCAAACGGATAAGGGTCAAGGTCATATCATCATGGATTTCCCTGGAATATTGACCCAAGGAATCGGTAGTTATCTGGCAAGACTGGATGAAAAAATTAGTGCAGAGCCAGAGAATCATTTTTATCAAGCTGGAAAAATTATTTTTATTGGTATGAAGGAACACTTTATACGTTATGCTCAATTAGCAGAAGCAATGAGTAAAAATGAACATGATCTTCAGCGGAAGCAAGAACTGCAAATAATTTCCCAAATGTGTATCAAGTTAAGCACTCAGCGCCCCGATTCATTTTATGAAGCGCTACAACTGCTATGGATGACTAGTATCGTTGGACAATACGAGTCAAATGCGTCTTCGCTGTCGTTGGGTCGAATGGATCAATACTTGTATCCTTTTTACAAAACATCCTTAGAAGCAGGTATCGATGAAGCTTTTCTATACGAAGTATTGGGTGATTTTTATGTTAAAACAAATGACGTAGTCCTTTTACGCTCTCAAAGCAGCGCGAAATGTTTTGCCGGTTTTCCAACCGGTTATACTGTTGTTTTAGGTGGGTTGGATGAATTAGGTCATACGTCGGTCAATCCACTATCGTTTGTGATGTTAGAACTTTACCATGAAATATTATTGCCACAGCCAAATCTTTCTGTCCGGATGAATGAGCTGATCCCGCGACGATTTTTATTAAAGACGGTAGAAACGATTCGCTTAGGAACAGGAATCCCTCAATTATTCAATGATGAGGTTTGTGTGCCAGCCTTTCTGAGTAAAGGGGTGTCTTTAGATGATGCGCGGGATTACGCAACAGTAGGGTGTGTGGAGACTTCCATTCCAGGGAAAACTTATGGGTTGCATGATATTGCACTTTTTAATTTGTTACGAATTATGGAATTGAGCATCTATGAACTTAGAAATAAAAAAGATTTAACATATTTACAATTGGTCGATACGATTGAAAAGAAAATTGACTACTATGTAGAATTGGTAGTTAAAGGTTCAAATATCGTCGACTTAGGCCATCGTCATTACGCGCCTACGCCCTTCTTGTCGGTCTTGATTTCTGACTGTTTAGAAAAGGGCAAGGATGTTACTGAAGGTGGTGCCCGGTATAATTTTTCAGGAGTTCAAGGAATCGGAGAAGCCAATCTGAGCGACTCGATGTATGTGATCAAAAAAATGATTTTTGAAAACGAAGAAATGTCCTTTAGTCAATTAGTTGATGCGTTAGAAGCCAATTTTACAGGTGAATATGCGGAACTTCAAAAACATGTTATTCAGGATTTTGAAAAATTCGGCAATGACGATGAAGAATTAGATGTTATTGCAGCAAAACTATTCCGGCATTACGCTAAAGAATTAGAGAAGTATCAAAATGTGCGGGGTGGGCAATTTATCGCGGGTGCTTACACCGTCTCAGCTCATATTCCATTAGGAGAAGCCGTTGGTGCAACTCCAGATGGGCGAAAGGCTCAGGAACAATTAGCCGATGGTGGTTTATCCCCAATGGTGGGAAGAGATCATCTTGGGCCGACCGCGGTATTAAAATCTGTTAGTCGACTAGATAATTTTTTGACGGTCAATGGTAGTTTGTTAAATTTAAAATTTCAACCGAATACTTTGCAAGGACAACAAGGATTAAACAAATTTGCTGATTTTCTATTAGCATTTACAAAACTGAAAATTCAACATGTCCAATTCAATGTTCAATCAAAAGAAACGTTGCTGGCTGCTCAAAAACATCCAGAAAAATATGCAGGATTATTGGTTCGCGTAGCAGGTTATAGTGCGTTCTTTGTCGATTTAAACAAGCAGATTCAAGATGATATTATCGCACGTGTTGAGCATCAGCTGTAGAATGAGGGATCAAAATGAAAAAAGGCTTGATTTTTAATCATCAACGTTACTCGGTTCATGATGGTGGTGGGATCCGAACGCTAGTTTTTTTAAAGGGGTGTCCGTTACGCTGTCCTTGGTGTTCTAATCCTGAGTCACGGAAACAGGTTGAAACGACCACGTGGAAAAAGAATGGTAGAATCGAACAAATTGGACAATGGTGGTCGGTGGAAGAATTATTAGATGAAGTGTTGAAAGACGAAATTTTTTATCGCACTTCTGGTGGTGGGGTAACCTTGTCTGGGGGAGAAGTCTTGATGCAGGCAGAATTCGCTAGTGAATTTCTTCAAGAACTGAAAGAACTTGGAATTCATACGGCAATTGAGACAACAGGCTGTTTCCCAGTAGAACGCTTAAAAAAATTAGTACCGTATGTTGATCAAGTACTTTTTGATTTGAAGATTATGGATCACGATAAGGCCAAACGAGTGATTGGACTTGATCAGAAAATAGTTCAAGAGAATTTCGACTATCTTTTGACACAAGAACAACTCCAAGTGATTCCGCGCGTCCCGTTGATTCCTGAGTTCACGACGAATGAAAAAAATATCCAGCAGATTATTGCATTTTTAAACAAACGGTCTGTTCAAGAGGTACATTTATTGCCCTTTCATCAATATGGTAGCAGTAAATATGACTATCTAGGCTGGGAGTACAGTATGAAAGAAGCACAAACTTTGAAACAAGTAGAAATCGAAAAAATCAAAATGAAATTTGAAGAAGCGGGAATCAGCGCGAATATTGATGGACTAGAGTAAGAGGCAATGTGTCTCTTACTCTTTTTCTAAGAATGGAAGCACGGCTTGGTGATGAATTTATGTCTTTTTCTTAAAGTGGATTGTTTTCTCTGAATGAATCGGTTATAGTATGTAGCGAATGTTTTCAGCTTTTTTCAATTGTTTTCAGTTAACTAAAAAGAAGCAGATAGTTGTTGAATCAGTTGATTAAAGAGTTAGGATATAAAAAATAAAATTAAATAGAAATCAAAATATTTTTTCTTTCAAGAAAATATTTTGTTGAACTAGGAGGAAATATCTTGGAGAAACCTTCAATCTATGGTTTAAGAAGAACAGAATTGGTCGAATGGTTTTTAGCACACGGTGAAAAGAAATTCCGCGCAACGCAAGTTTGGGAATGGCTCTATCGCAGTCGGGTTAGTGAATTTGCGGAGATGAGCAATTTATCGAAACAAACCATTGCTTTATTAGAAGAAAATTTCGTGATCAATCCGTTAAAACAATTAGTGGTGCAAGAAGCCAGTGATGGTACTGTCAAATATTTATTCGAACTACCGGATCATTTGATGATCGAAACAGTCTTAATGCGTCAAGAGTACGGTTTATCGGTTTGCGTAACAACCCAAGTAGGCTGTAATATCGGTTGTACTTTTTGTGCATCCGGCTTGTTGAAGAAACAACGGGATCTAACCGCTGGAGAAATCGTTGCTCAGATCATGTTGGTTCAACACTATTTTGATGAACGTGGTGAAGACGAACGCGTGTCTCACGTCGTTGTGATGGGGATTGGCGAGCCGTTTGACAATTATGACAACGTCATGGACTTTTTACAAGTAATCAATGATGATAAAGGTATGGCAATCGGTGCCCGCCACATTACCGTTTCAACAAGTGGACTTGTACCAAAGATCAAAAAATTTGCAGAGAATGGGCTGCAAGTAAACTTGGCGATTTCCTTGCATGCGCCAAATAATGAAGTTCGGTCATCAATCATGCGGATTAACCGCAGTTTTACAATTGAAAAGTTGATGGAAGCTGTGGATTACTATATCGCAGAGACCAATCGGCGGGTCACGTTCGAATATATTATGTTAGCTGGTGTTAATGATCGGCCAGATCATGCCCAGCAGCTGGCAGACTTGATGAAGGATAAGAAAAAATTAGTCTATGTAAATCTAATTCCTTATAACCCTGTCAGTGAACATGATCAATATTCCCGTAGCAGTAAAGCGGACGTGTTACGTTTTTACGATGTCCTGAAAAAAAATGGTATCAACTGTGTGATTCGTAAAGAACATGGCACGGATATCGATGCTGCTTGTGGGCAACTCCGTAGTAAGCAAATGAAAAAAGTTGCAGCTAAGTAGCTGATTGAGGTTGTGACAAAAGGATCAGTTTCAAGAAATTTCGTCTTATTTTCGAAGAAGCTACTTTTGCAATACCATTTATTCAGAAAAAGGATGTGTGACAAGAATCTTGTCACACATCCTTTTTGTTATACTAGAAGAAAAGGTTACCAAAGGGGTGCGGGATGCATAATGAAGATATTCAAGCAATTTTCTCTCATCGCTACGATCAAGGCTGGGATTATTGGACGACCGAGGATAAGCGTTTAAGTAAGGGGGCACCATTTTCTTGTTTAGAATCGGCTGAGTATTTATTGGAATTAGGGATGGACCCGCAAGAAGAGGTCTTACAAAAGGTCGCCGAATTACTGTGGGAAAGTTGGCGCGAACCTAGCGAGTTCAAGCTTTATCCTCAAGGGGCCGTATTTCCTTGCCAAACCATTCCGGCTGCGACTCTTTTAGTACGTTTAGGTCATGGGGCTGATCTTCGAATGAAACAGACGGTGGAACATTTATTAGCGACACGTTACAAAGACGGCGGCTGGTGGTGTAAAAAATTCTTTTTTGGGAAAGGAGCGGAAACCGAATTTTCCAATCCGTTACCAACGTTGAATGCGTTGGAATTATTTCGTCGGACAACATTTGTCGAAGAAGCCGAATTAGATGATACCGTAGAATTTCTATTGAATCATTGGGAGACGAAATTACCGTTGGGACCTTGTCATTATGGGATTGGAACACTGTTTATGCAAGTGGAATATCCTTTTCGGGGGTATGGGTTGTTTTATTACCTGTATGTTCTATCTTTTTATGAAAAGGCACGGAATGATCCGCGTTTTCAAGAAGCCTTTATGGCACTGAAAGAAAAAATAGTAGCTGACCAGATAGTAGTGGAACGAGTAGTTCCTAAGTTGCGCAAATTGAGTTTTTGTAGAAAGAATCAACCAAGTGAGTTAGCAACGCAAAGGTATCAAGAAATTTTAACTAATTTGGCCCAGTAAACATCCGTTTTAAGCAAACTTGTTCTTCTTAAAAAATGAAAGGATAGAATAATAAATTTCTATACTAGAAAAAGGAAAAAAGGTTGTTCCAGCAAGTAGTCTCTGGAATAACCTTTTTTACGTTATGCGATAATTGTGCCTACGGGGAAAATTTTTCTAAAGATTTTCCGGACGAGCGGCCCAGCGATGATTAATTGGAAGGGCAGAGCCATAATGAGATTTCTCAAAATATTTGTGATCCAAATAAAGAAGAGCTGATGCCATTCTTGAGTTTGACTAAGTACCTCGAGCGTACCATATAATGACATGAAAAAAACCATCGGCAATACCATACAGCTAGAAACGGTCAAGACTTTTCGTAACGGACTAGCAAAAGTCGGTAATAATTTAAAAGCGAGTTTCTTAGCGGGGGTCGAAACGATGAACCAGTCTAAAAAGAGCGCACAACAATACCCCAAGGGCAAGCCAATCCAGGCCGTTTTTAGAACGTCCACGGACAAACTGCCGGTGTGTAAATAAATGTTATACAAGCTCATCCAAAAGACCATTACGAAACACATTAACAAAGTATAAACAAAACTTTCTCTCTTATTTTCGGGCATAAAGATTCCTCCTATTTTGAATACAGTTGCTGTTTAACCGACTTATTTTTAGGGATCAACTGTACTCAGTAATAATTTGCTACTCTGCCAAAAGCAGAATGAATACAAAAAAGCGGCGATCGTATAACTCGTTACGATAACCGCGGGGGAATCTTCACTGCGTTATGGAAAGACAATTTTTTGCTGTTTCCATTATAAACAGATTTCTTTTGTTCATGTAAGTAAAACTTTTATTTTTTTTCACCGATTTCATCTTTTAACCGATAAATCTTTGAAGGCCGGCCGATTCCGACTGGGCGTTCACCGATTTCATCAAAGTACTGTAACATCGCTTTTTTGAAATTCGAGTGATCAACCGTTCTGAAATCAACCCCTAAAAATTTCGCAAATACTTTGCGAGCTTCAGTGATCGTAAACTCTTCGCCTAAAACTTGTAAGATCAATGGTTCATGGTCCATTTTATTCAAGACCCGATTGAAGGCTTTCCGGATGATTTCATTGTGGTCAAAAGCTAAGGTGTCTTTGCCGACCGACTTGCCAGCTTCCAATTCGATCTCGATCGAAATATCATCACTCGTCAAGCTGATTGTTTCACCATGACGTTCCAGATTGAACCAACGGGCATCTTGGGTATCGTCACCAGCGGTTGGCGGCACTTGTCCGATAAAGGCCAAATAACTTACTGTAATCACCCAACCACGGGGATCACGATTCGGTGTACTGAAAGTATGAAGCTGCTCAACGCTTTTACGTCCGATGGTTAAACCAGTTTCTTCAGCCGTTTCGCGGCGAACACTGTCATTGGTAGATTCATTACGTTCTACGAAGCCGCCCGGTAAGGCCCAAGAATTCCGATAGGGATTTCCTCGTCGTTGAATCAATAAAATTTTTAACTGATCTTCTTCTTTGTTGTAGCCCATAATGACAATATCGACCGTCACGGAAGGTTTGTCGTATTCTGGCTGATCTTGTTTTTTATACCAAGCGATGAATTCCGCTTCATCCGCTTCGTGTTCATAATAGTCTTTTTCTGCTTCTTTTGAGGCAAAATGTTTCATGGATTGTCCACCTATTTCCTTATAAGTATTCTCTACTTTATTGTAGCATGAATAGTAAAAAAAAGGGAACTCCGTGTGGAAGTCCCCTTAAGCATTTAAATTATTTTGTCGATTCAGTGGTTGCTTTATTACTTGAGCTTGTAGTAGTCAAGAAATCAGACAGAATGTTTTCAAATGAATCGTCTTTAATCTTCACATTGGCTTTTTTCAATTCTTTTGAGATAACTTCAGAAGTGAAGGTTTGATCAGTCATTTTAGTATCTTCAGCGATCTGTTTCAATTCTTTTTTATATTTATCCATGTCATTGCCCTTAGATGAATTTTTCTCCATCTTGACAATGTAGTAGCTTGATTGATAAGTCGAAGCATCCATTGCTGTAATAACATCTGAAACTTCACCATCTTTTAGCTTGAAGGCAGCTTCTTTGACTTCAGCGGGTACCGTTGATGATTGCGAATCAAATTTGATTTCGCCACCTTTATCTTTCGTTGTGGAATCTTGAGATTTTTCTTTTGCAATCTTAGCAAAATCACCTTTATCATCCAATTGTTTTTTGATTTCTTTGGCTTCGTCTTCGCTACTTGCTAGAATAATCCGAGCAGTAACTTCTGGATGGAAGGATTCCCACGCTGTTTTCAGATCTTTATCAGTAATCTTGATATGAGCTTTCAAACCTTCTTGGAAAGCTAAAGATTGTTTTAGATAATCTTTATACGAATTTTTTGTATAGCCAGCAGATTTTAATTGGCTTTCAAAGCTATCACCCATTTGTTTAGCTTGTTTATTGTATTCTTTATCGATTTGTTTGTCCGTGACTTTATCACCATAAGCATTTTCGAACACTTTATAGATGATCATATTACGAACTAAGCTTTGATTCGTTTGATCTTTTTTTGCTTCATTATAGAAGTCTTCAACGGTAATTTTTCCGCCTTTCATAGTGGCGATCTCTCGATTGGAACTACCTGAGCAGGCTCCCAATGTGATGACACTTAGTAAGCCGGCAGTGGCTAAAAGAATCTTTTTTTTCATTTCTTTGCGACAACTCCTAAATTATAATTTACATTATTTCTTTCCTTTTCAACTATACCATACCTAAAAATGTAAAAGAAAGAGGATAAAAATAGTTTCCGAGAAAATTCACATTAAAGGCATAATTATGAAAGGAAAAGAAACTATCAATGACTCGTTGTTGGTCTTTCTAATGAGAAACGGCCTTTTTTTATTACCGTTTGGGTCTCGCTCTCTGGTAAGGATTGGTTGATTTTATCTAACTGTGCTTGAATTTGTTGGATGCGGGGCTCGGCTTGAAAACGAAAATCCGCGACATCTTTTTCGACACCAGATTTAAAAGCGGGGACTAGGGTATCAAACGTCCCTTTTAATGTCACCAAAGATTCTCGAAAAGCAGACAGATTATCATTTAGTTCATCGGTTAATTCGACTAATTCCCGCGTGTTGGTAATGATTTTTTCTCGAGTCGCTTCCCCTTTGCGAGGAGCTAATAATAAGCCGCCTAATGTTCCAAGACCAGCACCAAATAAGATTCCTTTAAAAAAACTCATTTATTTCACCTGTTCCTTGATCTTATCAGCAATTGCTTGCATTTCTGCGGGACTCTGCTGATCTGTATGGTTTCCAAAATGGATCGAGAAATCATCTTTTTTACTGTAGCGGGGAATTAAATGAATATGAGAATGGAAAACAGATTGATAGGCCAATTCTTTATTATTATTTAGAATATTCAATCCTTCCATTTCAGGAAAAGCTTTCTCTAATGCTCGGGCAATTTTAGGAATCCGGGCAAAGACGGCTGCGGCGATTTCTTCATCATATTCAAAAATATCCGTGACGTGTTGTTTTGGAACAATTAAAGTATGACCTTTAGTGGCTTGTGAAATGTCTAGAAAAGCATAGACTTTCTCATCCTCATAAACTTTGTAACTAGGGATCTCTTGGTTGATGATTTTACAAAAAATACAATTTTCCATTAAGAACATCCTTTCCGATTGATCTTTAGTAATTTATTTTGCGTCGCTTGTGCGAAAAGAGAGGCATCAGCGACGGTAAATGCTTCTTTTACTTTACCATAACTTATTCTACTTGTGCGGGAAAAGCGCAAGAGAAGATTAATTATCTAAGGGAGTCTGCTATAATACTAATTATAAAATTGCAGTCTATCTGTTTGGCTAATTGCGTTTCCGCACTGCTTTCATAACATAGGTAGGGGAGCAACTTAAAAGCAGATTGGTTAGCCAACAAACAGCGATAAAAAGTAGTGAAAATATGATAGCAATTAGGAGTGAGTACATGGGATTAGTGATTGACCAAGTAACAGGCGGTTATGGTCATTTGCCTGTTTTGAAAAATATCAGTTTTGAAGTTGAAAATGGTGAAATGATTGGATTAATCGGTTTGAATGGTGCGGGAAAATCAACGACGATTAAAAATATTATCGGTTTGTTGACGCCACAAAAGGGAAAAATTGTGGTCGATGATTTGACTCTACAGCAAGATCCAGAAAATTATCGCAGAAAAATCGGTTATATTCCTGAAACGCCTTCATTATATGAAGAATTAACCTTACGGGAGCACATCGAGGTGACGGCAATGGCCTACGGGATTCCCAAAGAGGAAGCTATGAAGCGGGCTACAACGTTGCTAAAAACTTTCCGATTGGAAAATCGGTTAGAATGGTTTCCGGTGAATTTTTCTAAAGGGATGAAACAAAAAGTGATGGTCTTATGTGCATTCTTGATTCAACCCAGTTTGTATATCATAGATGAACCATTTTTAGGGCTGGACCCTTTGGCAATCAATGCTTTACTGGAATTGATGGTGACCATGAAAGAGCAAGGGGCCGCAATTTTGATGTCTACACATATCTTAGCGACTGCTGAGAAGTATTGTGATCGTTTCATCGTGCTCCACGAAGGCGAAGTCCGTGCTCAAGGAACCTTAGCAGAATTGCAACAAGAATTCCAACTGCCGGGTTCATCTTTAGATGAAATCTATCTGGCGTTAACTAAAGATGCCAGTCTAGCTATTGAAAGTTAGGCGAAAGCTAAGGGTTCAATGAAACGAGTCTGGAATTTTATTAAGAAGACAAAGGAGAAGGATGATGGCTGATTTTTTTCTATTGCGACGTCAACGGCATCAGAAAAAAATGATGAAATATATGCGGTATGTGTTAAATGATCATTTTGTTTTGGTGTGTTTATTTTTACTAGGAGGTTTAGGATTTTATTATTCTAACTTACTAAAACAATTGCCACCCCATTTTCCTTGGAGCTTGCCGATCGTAGGCATTATTTGGTGGCTAGTATTACCGTTAGGCAGGCTCGCTACATTGGTTGAGCCGGCGGATATGACTTTTTTATTGCCGAAAGAAACTGAAATGGGCGGCTATTTATCAAGGGGAATTCGCCATTCTTTGGCCTTGCCCTTCACTATCGAACTGTTGATTTGCGGAGCGCTATTGCCGCTAGTTATTTTGGCGAAACAAATTAGTTTTGCAAATTTTTTCTTTTTCTTAGTGATGTTGTGGGGGCTGAAATTTAGTCATCTACGCATTCAACGCCTGGCCTGCTATCAAGATACTCGTACTCAAGTAACGCGATTAACAATAAGCTGGCTGATTACCAGTGGTCTGATTATTTTTGTGGGTCTTTATGGACCGGCTTGGCTTGGAATGTTAGCAGCAATTCTGACGGTAGGAGCCTTTGTCTCTTTGACACAAGAAAATGGGCGGCTGTTAGATTGGAGTAAGATGATTGATCAGGAAAATAGTCGCTTGCACCGCATCTATCAATTCATTAATTTGTTTACCGATGTTCCAGAGATTGAGGCAAAAGTTCGGCGGCGAAAATATCTGGATGGTCTTTTAGCGCGTATTTCCTTTAAACAAGAGAATACGTATTTATATTTATTTGCGCGAGGTGCGTTAAGAGGAGCTGAATTTGGTGGTTTATTTTTCCGCCTGTTGATTGTGGGCGGGATTTTATTGTTCTCATTGAATGACTTTCGTTTTATTGTGGGAGTTAGCCTGCTATTTATTTATTTAATCGGTTTTCAAATGATCCCATTATACAAACAATTTGATTATATCAGTGCGTTGCGGCTATATCCAGTGCCCCAAAAATTTAAGCGTCAGGCGTTGCAACGTTTGATGGTGATTTTATTAATAGCTGCAGCGATTATTTTTACTTTATGTAGCTTGCTTCAATCTAGCATAGTAGAAAGTTTCATCTTACTTGTGGTACTTTTAATGGAAATCGGACTATTTGCGTGGCTTTATCTCCCAGCAAGAATTAAGAAAATGGAGGATTAGTGAATGAAAGTATTATGGAATGATCAAATCGTCGATGAGTCAGAAGTAAAAATCGATCTAGAGGATCGCGGCTATCAATTTGGTGATGGAATTTACGAAGTTATTCGGATTTATGACGGTTATTTCTATATGGAAAAGGAACACTTGGAGCGCTTATGGGTCAGTGCGGAAAAAGTTCGGATGAGCTTGCCTTTTACTCGTGAAGAATTAAGTCGGCGTCTGCATCGCTTAGCAGCTGAGGTTGGTCTGGCGAATGCACGGGTCTATTTTCAAGTAACTCGTGGCACGGCGAAACCGCGTTTGCATGATTTTCCTGATCCTCAAGTAGTTCCGCCGGTTTTAATGGCAGATATTCAGCCTGCTTCGCGCCCAAGTGCGAAACAAGCAATCGGAATTCGGGCTGGTTTAGTCGAAGATAAACGTTGGCTCCATTGTGATATTAAATCAATTAGTTTATTAGGAAATATCATGGCTCTAGATGAAGCACAGCAAAATGGCTACGAAGAGGCGGTGTTGGTTCGAAATGGCTACGTGACTGAAGCCTCGGCATCAAATTTTTGGATGGTGAAAGGCGAAGTACTCTACACGCATCCTGATGGTAATTTAGTATTGCCAGGAATCACTAAAATAAAAATTCGTGAATTAGCTCGTACACTGAATCTAACGCTGAAAGAAGAGGCTTTTACGGTCAAAGAATTATTCGCGGCAGATGAGTGTTTTAAAACGAGTTCTGTTGCTGAAATATTACCCATCGTTGAAATTGACAACCAGCCGATTGGTGATGGGATGCCGGGAAAAGTTACAAAGAAAATTCTTCACGCGTATATTGAAGCGGTTGATTTAGCCGTCCAAGCTCATCGTGAAGAAAAATAAAGCAAGAAGAACATACATGCTCTTGACGAAGTACTCTTCCCCGACTACAATAGTAAATACGTTTAAAATGCTAGGGGAGGGCCTTGGGAATGGAGTTTCAGTTAGATAGCGACTGGCACGTACAGCCGATCAAAGGTGATACAGGGAAAACATATATCGGCTATCGCGACGAAGATCGCGTCTTCATTAAGCGAAATACTACCCCCATGTTGGCGGCCTTATCTCGTGAAGGAATTGCACCAAAACTGGTCTGGATTAAGCGGACAGGTAACGGCGACACATTAACGGCTCAAGAGTGGCTTGACGGTCGCATTCTTGAACCTGAAGAAATCCCCCGACGAAATGACGTGGTGGATGTACTTTATCATTTGCATCACTCGCCTTCATTAAAAATGATGTTAAAAAAAATGGGTGGACGTCAAGTTTCACCGCAGCAGTTATTAGCTGATTATGAAGCTAATTTGCCGACATTGATTGAGCAAAATGGCTTTATCGAACTGGTCTATAATTATTTGAAAAAGAATATTCCAACCTATGCCAAAAAAAATTATACTGTCGTTCATGGCGACGTCAATCATCGAAATTGGTTGGTCTGCTCCAATTACTTGTATTTGGTTGATTGGGATTCAGTGATGTTTGCTGACCCAGCATTTGATATTGGGACGATTTTAGGAAACTATGTGCCACTTTCAAGCTGGAGTAAATGGCTGGTCCGCTACGGGATGCGCCCGACCGATGAAAATATGGAGCGGGTCTATTGGTATGGCTTGATGAGTTTGTTACTCGAAATTGCTCGCCAGTATAAACGTCAGGAATACCACCATATGAATCAATCCATTTTGCAGCTAAAACGAATTTTTGCCGGTAGTTAAGAAAACAAGCCGATGAGCGAATGAAGCATTTTTCCACATTTGGGGAAAAATGCTTCATTTATTGAGTGAACGAACGGGTTTGAATGAAAATAGCGAAATGAAAGAAATAGATTTTTGGAGGAAAACAATGAGAGTAAGAAATCGTCCAGGCGCTGCGGAGATGCTGGCAGCTCGGCCTGAATATGTTGTGCAAGATCCTGAAGCATGGAAAGGTCGTTGGTCAGAACGTTTTGGAAATGACCAGCCGATTCAGATTGAAATCGGCATGGGAAAGGGCCAGTTTATTACAGGGATGGCTGCGGCACATCCGGAAATTAATTATATCGGTATAGAGATGCAAGTGAGTGTTCTCTCAATCGCTTTAGATAAATTAGTCGAAGTCCAACTGCCTAATTTACAACTGTTGCATGTAGATGGTTCTGAATTGACAAATTATTTTGCAGACAGTGAAGTCGATCAAATTTATCTAAACTTCTCTGATCCATGGCCAAAGAAAAAACATGAAAAGCGCCGGTTAACTTCACCGAGCTTTTTAGTGGTGGATGAAAAAATCCTGCGACCGGCTGGAGAGATCCACTTTAAAACCGATAATCAAGGCCTGTTTGAATATTCTTTAAGCAGTTTTTCAAAATACGGCATGACTTTGGAACAAGTTTGGTTAGACTTACATGAAAGTGCTTATGAAGGCAATATCATGACGGAATATGAAGAGAAATTTTCCAATAAAGGTCAGCGGATTTATCGCGTTGAAGCACGGTTCCAAGATAAAACTAAAAAATGAGTTTAAGAAGCTGAACTTTTTAAGGTTCAGCTTTTTTTTGCGTATTTTATTTTTGAGGTGGGAGGAATGGAGATTGAACAGCTTTCGAATGAATTGATTGAGTATGGCTTCGAGCATCAGATGCAAGATTTTTATTTATTACCTCGGCGAGAAGAATACCGCTATTTTTTTCGACGCGGCCCCTGCTATGAATATAAAATGACTAATACATCATTGATTAACAATGAACTGGACACAGCAACCGCCTTGCAACTGATTAATCGTTTTAAATACTTGGGTCAAATGGATGTCAGCGAAAAACGCAAAGCTCAGCTCGGCGCAATTTCCTATTCCTTGCCTCATGGCGAGCAACGCTTACGATTGTCGACAGTGGGTGATTATTTACAACAGGAAAGTCTTGTTATTCGCTTTTTACATCAATTTGGTCGTAGTCCAGAAGTCTATCATTTACCAGAACAATTAGCAGTAATTCAAAGCCAATCCAAAAGACGGGGACTTTATTTATTTTGCGGCCCCGTTGGTTCGGGGAAAACAACCCTAATGTACAAATTGGCGCGCGAAATGGTGGGACAGGTGATTACGATTGAAGATCCCGTTGAGATTGAAGAGCCGGATTTTTTACAATTGCAGGTCAATGAAAAGATTCAGCAAAGTTATGATGAGCTGATTAAATTATCGTTACGGCATCATCCGGATGTTTTAATTATTGGCGAGGTTCGTGATAAAAAAACGATTCAAGGTGCTATTCGAGCGGCTTTAACAGGTCATTGTGTGTATGCCACACTGCATGCCGCTAGTTTGGAATCTGCTCAAGCGCGAGTCTTTGAGCTTGGTGGAGAAGCGGCATTATTACAGGAATGTTTGCAAGGAATCGTCTATCAAGAACTTTTACCGGTTGCTGAGACAATCGGGTTATTGACGAGTTATCATTTTTATCAAGAAAATATTCGATTTACTTGGGAAGAAGGATTAAAACGTGTGGCACAAAAGCAAACTAACTAGAAAACAACGAATGAATTTTGCTCGTCTGCTAGGTGATCTGCTAGAAAATGGTTTCAGCCTACAACAGGCAATAGCTTTTTTCAGCAATGCGAATCTTTTTGAAGCGGCTATTTTGAACATCGTTCAACAGGATTTGGCACAAGGAAGATCTTTAGCAGTAAGTTTCACTCAGTTAGACTACTCTAACGATCAAGTCTTGCAGCTCGAGTTGGCAGAATCCCATGGAGATTTAGCCCAGACTTTATTAGGGATTGCGAAACAGATGCGGCTGACACAACAGCAGCGAGAGAATTTTCTCAAAGCAATTTCTTATCCATTGTTGCTATTGCTTTTTTTGATTGTAATTTTATTAGGCATGCGTTTTTTCTTATTACCACAACTTTTAGCTAGTGGCATGATTCGCAGTGGAGATTTTTCTGTCCAATTAATCAAAGCAGTCCCACTCGTTAGTCTAATCCTGCTGGCCTTTTTACTTTTCTTATTATTAGGCTGGCAATCATGGGGAAGACGCCAAAATTATTTAGTGCGGTTTCGTTTTTTAGCCAAGATTCCTTTGGTTGGGACATTATTTAGCAATTATTATTCTGCTTATTTTGCCTTAGAGTGGGGCAAGCTTTTTCAGCAAGGACTTGAATTGCATCAAATCATTGAATGTTTATTGGTCATTGATGGCGAATCATTGATGCAAGAAGTAGCTGCTGATTTGAAAATTCGTCTAGCGCAAGGAAATACTTTAGCGAAGGAATTGCAGCGCTATCCTTTTTTGACGAAAGAATTCAGCCGGATCGTTTTTCAAGGTGAAGCTCGCGGGAATTTAGCGAAAGAATTGCTTACTTACAGTCAATTGGTTTGGCAACGTTTTTTTAATCAGTTGGAGTTTTTATGCTCATGGTTGCAACCCTTCGTCTTCTTGCTTGTTGCGTTATTGATCGTCAGTTTGTATTTAACGATGCTTTTGCCATTGACCAATTTGGAGGGACTACTGTGAAAAAGAAAGCTTCAGGTTTCACTTTGTTGGAAATGTTAGTGGTTCTTTTTATCATCAGCTTGCTTTTGTTACTCTTTGTGCCTAAATTAATGACCCAAAAGGATAGTGCCAGCAAAAAAAGCGATGGAGCGATTGCCAAGGTTGTTGAGACTCAGATAGAAGTCTATGAATTAGATCACGGCAAGAAACCAAGCAGAGAAGAGTTAATCGATGAAGGATATGTCAAAGAAGAACAGTATAAAGCCTATGAACGAGCACAGAAGTAAGAAGCATGCTGGCTTCACTTTGTTTGAGACATTGCTTGTTTTATTTTTAGTTTGCAGTTTCATTTTATTGCCGACAATCGCGTTAAAGCAGTGGCAACAGCAATTAGAAAAGAAATTTTTTTATTATCAATTGGAAAAATCAATCTTGCATCTGCAGCAAGTTGCGATTGCAGATCATCGCGGCACACGGATTGATCTGTATAAAAGTGCGCAACTGATTGTCTTTTTTACCAATCATACAGAATTACCCTGGCGTGAGCTGGAAGTACCTTCCTCGCTCCAATTGGGTAGCAGTTATGCAGTTTTATTTAAAGCCGGTACTGGAAATATTTCTACGAATCAGCCGGGAAATGGTAGTATTCCCAAAATTGTTTTTATCGATGAAGGACAGGCTGTCACCTATCAATTTCAAATGGGAAGTGGACGCTTTGAAAGAAAATAAAGGCTATATTTTATTAGAAAGTTTGATCAGTTTGGCGATTTTGCTGTTAATTGTTTCGAGCTATTTGAAGATAACAATACAGCTTCAACAAGAAGACCAGAAACGGTTAGCTAATCTGGCCAATTATCGTGATTTATATACCGAGACGCGTCGTTGCCGACTACATGCCCCTAAAGCGACTCTAAATAATTCACAAATTGAAGTTTCCTTTGAGACGGGAACGGCCTTAAATCGTCAAGGAGGAATTGTGATTGAAAGAAAATAGCGGTTTTACGTTATTAGAAAGTATGGTAGCACTGATTATGCTGAGCGGGGTTCTTTTACTACTCGCAGGATTAATTCAACATGCTAACAAAATAGAGCAGAGTTTAAAAGGGTATCATCAATTGGAGTGGGAAATTTACCTTTTGCAACTAGACAATGAGTTGGCGGAGCTTCAGTACATCGAAACGAGTGGCAATGAAATCATTTGTAAAACCGATGCGGAAGAATCAGTTTTTATCCAGCAATTTAAGGATAAAATAATTAAACGTCAATCAGGTGGCTATCAACCTTTACTGACAGGAGTGAAAAAATTTGTTTGCCAAGAAGAAAATCAGGGAGTGGATTTTAGCGTTACTTTTACTGATGGAAAACAGAAAAAGGGGACGTGGATCTTTGAATAGCCATGGCGGAGTCTTGCTCTCTGTCTTACTGGCTATTTTTTTGTTTAGTTTTTTAGTCTTAAATTTAACTACTAGTTATTATCAAACAGCTGATTTGGTTGTACGGACGGAACAATTATACCAAGCAAAAATTGCGAGGGAATTATTTTTAGCTGATTACGTTGAAATGAAAACAAAAAAAGGCACCTGGTCGTTTAATAAAGGTGAAATAGCTTATGAAATTGTACAAGATCAATTAAAAATGACAGTGAAAATTAAAAAGAAAACATATCATTTTTCTGAAAAAATAGCACATCAAACGCGGTAAAGTAACATAGTTAGTGGAATTGATGAAATGACACGGAAAAGTAGATAAGAGATTGTTTTAGGCTGAATTAGGAATTCGATGATAAAAGAAAGAAAGCGATTGATTAATTGGAATATCTTCGCTAAAATAGAACAGGTATTGTGAGTGTTATATTAGTTTGTGAGGTGCGAGATGAATCCAGAGAAAATTGAAACAGCTTTTTCGTTAATGGAAGAAGCAATCATCACATTGCAGCAATCATTAGGAACTTCTTTCTTTGACGCTTACATCGAAAATACGGAGAACTTAGTGGACAATGCCAAAGTACGTGTGATTGATCAGCAACCCAACGAAGCGACAGTGACCCAAATAGAAGCACTGTATCAAGAATTATTAGCATTAGAATTAGGTAAAGAAGATTGGCGGAAATTGACCCAATTAATGCTATTAAAAGGTTCTAAGACAGAAAATTTGCAGCCTAATCATCAATTGACGCCAGATAGCATCGGCTTTTTATTTGTCTTTTTGATTGAGCAATTAACGTTGAGCAAGGATCACCCAATCGCAATTTTAGATATTGCGGTCGGTATGGGGAATTTATTACTGACAACGTTGATTAATCTAGCAGTTGCTGGCTATTCTGTAAAAGGAGTCGGAGTTGATAACGATGAAACGTTATTAGCAATCGCCGCTTCTAATAGTTTATTGATGGAGGAAGAAATCAAATTATTCCATCAAGACAGCTTGCAAGATTTATTAGTCGATCCTGTTGACTATGTAATCGGAGATCTGCCAGTTGGTTATTATCCCAATGATCAGCAAGCAGAAAAATTTGTGACCCATTCGGAAAAAGAACATAGTTATGCGCATCATTTATTGATGGAGCAAGCGATGAATTATGTGAAGCCTGATGGTTTTGGTCTGTTTTTAGTACCAAGCAATTTTCTTGAGACGGAGCAAGGCCCATTATTACAAAAATGGTTGAAGACTGAAGTATTGCTACAAGGAATTATTCAGTTGCCAGATGATTTATTTAAATCAGAACATTCACGCAAAAGTATCTTACTGTTACAGAAAAAAGGTGAGACTGCTGAACAGGTAGAGAAAGTTTTACTTGTTCATTTACCGTCATTAAAAGATCCAGCACAAGTAACAGAATTCTTTAAAAAATTCGAGGACTGGAAGTCTTCTAATTTATAATCCGCTCGAATGAGCCAATAGCTATTTAATATTAAAGGAGAGTTAAAATGTCAAAAACAATTGCAATCAACGCAGGTAGTTCAAGTTTGAAATGGCAGCTTTATCAAATGCCAGAAGAGTCAGTTGTCGCTAAAGGAATCGTGGAACGAATTGGGATTAATGATTCGATTTTTACAATCAAATATGGTGAAGGTCAAAAATTTGAACAAGTCTTAGATATCAAAGACCACGAAGTTGCTGTTCAAATGTTGTTGGATCAATTAATCGAATTAAAGATTATCGCTTCATTTGATGAAATTACCGGTGTTGGTCATCGTGTAGTAGCTGGTGGAGAATACTTCAAAGATTCTGTTGTGATCGATGATGACGTTTTAGCTAAAATTGAAGAATTAAGCGAGTTTGCCCCGTTACACAACCCAGCAAATGCAATGGGAATCAAAGCATTCCGTCATATTTTGCCAAATATTGTGAGTGTTGCGGTATTCGATACTTCTTTCCATGCAACTATGCCTGCAACCAATTATTTATATAGTATTCCTAAAGAGTTTTATGATAAATATGCAGCGCGTAAATATGGTTTCCACGGAACTAGTCATCGCTATGTTTCAGAACGGGCCGCAGAATTATTAGGTAAACCAATTGAAGAAACTAAAATTATCACTGCCCACATCGGAAACGGTGGTTCAGTCACTGCGGTTGAAGGCGGTAAGTCAGTAGATACTTCAATGGGCTTTACACCGTTAGCAGGTTTAACCATGGGTACTCGTTCAGGTGATATCGATGCTTCATTATTACCTTATTTGATGGAAAAAGCCGGTATTAAAGATATCAATGAAATGATCGATGTCTTAAATAAAAAATCAGGCGTGTTAGGCTTAACGGGAATTTCAAGTGACATGCGGGATATCGAACTAGGTGCCGATGAAGGCAATGAAGATGCAATCTTAGCATTAGAAATTTATTGCGATCGAATTCGTAAATACATCGCACAATATATTTCTGTGATGAACGGTGTTGACGCGATTGTCTTTACCGCAGGTGTTGGTGAAAATGCTGATCCTGTCCGCCGGATGGTTTTAGAAAAAATGACTTGGTTTGGTATCGAAATCGACGAAGCCGTTAACAAGAGTATTCACGGCAAAGAAGCGGAGCTTTCAACTGAAAATTCTCGCGTCAAAGTTTACGTGATTCCAACCGATGAAGAAGTAATGATTGCTCGTGATGTACAACGTTTAAGTAAATAAGCTTCCTAGCCTTTTATCAATTTGGTAAAAGGCTTTTTTATCTGTCAGAAAAGGAGTTAGTCAAATTTTTCAAGTGGAGCGACTAAGCGAGCAGCTTTTGACTGTCTTGCTCAGTCGGTCTGCTTATAATTGATACAATCTTTTTTCATAATCCTCTACATAATATCTTAGCTTTTTTCTTCCTCGCACAACAATAGTATGGCCTTCTGCTTCGAGTTTCATTTTTTGGGCTTCGATGCCACCAGGAAATTTTGGATTGAGTTCACCGTGTGCTTTCAATGTTCGCCAATAAGGTGTCGGGTCACTAGTGCGTTGTTCGCTAGCTCAAGCGGCAATCGAAATAAAAACACCTGCTGTAATTGGTTCGGTAAAATCAGCTCCATTTTCCTTCGCTAAATATTCCCTAATCGCACCAGTAGTGATAATTTTTCCAGCTGGAATTTTTCTCATAAGTACATCATAAGTTAATGGTGGGGCGAAGTACATTTTGTTTCCACCGTATCGTTTGATGGTAGCTTTGTCAGTAATGATCTGCATTTTTGGCATCCCTTTGTCTTCTTGCAACATCGCATTAAAATCTTTTTGCGCTTCATTTACCATGGGCTGATCCTCCTTAAATTTTTTACTGAGTTGTAGCTAGCCTTTATAACTAGTTTAACGAGGATCAGATAGTCATGCAAGGGGACGTTTTAATTAGAAAAAGTTTTTTTATGAAACTCGGCATAGTAAAAACGAGCAAGACTAAACCAGCAATTTGAAAAGATAACTTAACTTTAGTCTGTTCTTAGTTTGTTTGAAATAAAACTGACATCAAAATGCAATACATTTGTGCTATTTTTGATAAAAAGGGTCTGGGGAGGTTGGCATGACAACAACGTTGATTATTGATCATCCATGGAAAGAAAGTTTTAATCATGGTATTTTAAACCAATTAATCGCTGGTTTGGAACAGGATCAAAAAATTTATCAGGTGATTGATCTAAATAAAGACGGTTTTAACCCGGTGATGTGTGAAGCGGAATTGGCAGGGTATCAAAGTGGCTCAGTCTTGGATCCGTTAGTTTTACACTATATGAACATCTTGCGGGAAACGACTCAACTGGTTTTGATTTTTCCCATCTGGTGGTATTCTTCACCAGCAAGTTTAAAAGGCTTTCTTGATAAAGTATTATTAAATGAATTCGCCTTTTTTGATGGTGGGAATGGCATTCAACCGCTGTTATCCGTCGATTCAGTCGTTGTTTTTACTACCTCAGATCAACCGACAGAACAGTTGGATCAACACTGTACTCGTAGTTACAAGCACCAGTTGACCACGACGTTAGAAGATATTGGTATGCGAAATATTAGTTGGTACCATTTAGGTTCGGTGAAACACTTATCCGCGAATGAACGCCAAGCCCATCTGGATTCGGTTTATGAAAAGCTTTAAAAAGATTTGAGACTCCTTTTTTGTGAGTTTCAAATCTTTTTTTGGATAAATTTTTGAGCAGGTCAACGTAGAATTTAAGCTAATCAGTTCTTTTATTTCAAAAAAATTGTTTAATTTTTTATTGGAAGAGCCGCGAGGGGTCTTGCATGGTGTTCTTTTTACCGATACACTGACTAAGATATAAAAGAAAGAAGAGGGACTTATTTTTTATGAAAAACGAAAAAGTTACAACGCCCAATAAGAGCGATTGGTTTTTACGCTTCATCAAAGGGATGTTCATTGGCTCAGGTTTTATTCTGCCAGGGGTCAGCGGTGGTGCATTGGCTGCTGTGTTTGGAATTTATGAGCGAATCATTTCATTTTTAGCCCACATTACTAAAAATTTCAAAGAGAATCTACTATTTTTCATTCCAGTCGGTTTAGGCGGATTGACTGGTGTTTTCGTGTTATCTTTTGCGGTTAGTTTTTTATTAGGTGAATTTGAAACGATCATGCTCTGGTTCTTTGTCGGTTGTATTATTGGTACGGTCCCGGCATTATGGAAAGAAGCTGGCAAACATGGACGAGGAACGAAAGATTTAGTAATTATGATCGTTAGCTTCGTCGTTGGTTTTTTATTTTTATGGAAAGGCTCGAGCTTGTTTGGAACAGTCGATCAAAACTTCTTCACTTGGATGATTGCAGGTGCTTTGATTGGCTTAGGGCTGATTGTACCAGGATTAAGCCCCTCTAACTTCTTAGTTTATATGGGGATGTATAAGGCGATGGCTGATGGGTTCAAATCGATTGATTTGGGTGTGATCATTCCAATTGGGATTGGTGGATTAGTCACCGTATTGAGTTTATCGAAATTGATGGACTGGGTCTTCAGCCGTTTTTATGCCCCGATGTTTCATTTTATTTTGGGGATCGTCTTTGCCTCAACAGTCATGATTGTGCCGACAGATTATAGCGGAATCAGTCTTTTAGGATTTCTTGGCTGCGGAATTTTATGTCTTTTAGGAGCCGCTTTAGGCTGGTGGATGAGCCGACTAGAAGAACGTTATGTCCCAGAAGATTAAAAAAGATTAACATTTAGGCTTGCAATTTTGATGAGAAGTCTTTAATATGGTGTTAAGCATTTGGAATAGTAATAAATTTTTTATGACTGCAGAGAGTTGATTCACCGGCTGAAAGATCAACACGTCCTCTGGAATTTATGAACCTACCAAAGTTGAATGTTGTGAAAACAACACGCGACTCTAGCGTTATTGGAGCTGAAAGTTGGGTCAACAAAGTTTGACCAAGCAAGGTGGTACCGCGAAATTATCCGTTTCGTCCTTACAGAGATGTAGGGATGGAACGGTTTTTTTATTTTATTTTTAGGAGGATGCATGAATGACAAACTTACAAAAAGAAGATTTTTCAAAATGGTATTTACAAACGATTCAAAAAGCAGATTTAATGGATTATTCACCTGTTCGTGGCTGTATTATTTTTAAAGCAGATGGCTGGGAATTATGGGAACATATTCAAGAGGACTTTAACAAATACCTAAAAACCCAAGACATTCGCAATGTCTACTTCCCAATGCTGATTCCTAAACATTTCTTAGAAAAAGAAGAAGAACACGTTGAAGGGTTTGCACCTGAATTACCTTGGCTAACGAAAGTCGGTGACGAAGAATTAGAAGAACCTTATGCATTACGGCCAACGTCAGAAACATTGATTGGCGATGCCTTTTCTAATTGGATCAATTCTTACCGCGACCTGCCATACGAAATCAATCAATGGGCGAACGTTTTCCGTTGGGAGAAAAAGACGATGCCATTTTTACGGACGTCAGAATTTTTATGGCAAGAAGGTCATACCGCCCATGAATCCGAAGAAAGTGCTCGTGAACGGACGATGAGTATCTTAGAAGCGTATGCGACTTTGATCGAAGATACCTTAGCGATTCCTGTTTACCGTGGACAAAAGACGCCTTCAGAACGTTTTGCTGGAGCGGTCGATACTTATTCTGTAGAGGCTATGATGCGTGACGGGAAAGCCGTCCAAGCAGGAACGTCTCATTATCTTGGTCAGAACTTTGCTGAAGCTTTTGATATCAAATTCTTAAACCGCAGTAACGAACATGAACATGCTTATACCACTTCATGGGGGATTTCAACTCGTTTGATTGGTTCATTGATCATGGTTCATGGTGATGAACAAGGATTAGTCTTGCCGCCAAAAGTGGCACCAACACAAGTTGTTTTAATTCCAGTGGGTCCTTGGCAAAAGAAACCGGAGATTCTTGATCGCTTGAAAGAATTAAAAGCAGCTTTAGTTCAAAAAGGTCTACGGGTTCGCATCGATACGACTGATAATACACCAGGGTTCAAATTCAACGAATGGGAACTAAAAGGTGCGGCTTTACGAGTGGAATTTGGACCACGCGATTTAGAAAATAATCAAGCGGTTATTAAAATGCGTGATTTAGCAGAAAAAGAATCCGTTTCTTTAGATGGTATTGAAGAGTATATCGAAGCGCAACTTGATGTGATGCAAAAACGTTTATTCGAAAGTGCTAAAAAACGTTATGGAGCCAATGAACATACTGACATCGATACATTAGATGAGTTGAAGGAACACATCGCGAAATCAAAAGAAGCCGGTGAAGTCCCTGGATTTGTTTTGATTGGTTGGGATGGTACCGAGGAAACCGAAGCTAAGATCAAAGAAGAAACTGGCTTCACGACAAGAAATATTCCATTTAACCCACCGATTGAAAAAACGGTCGATATCGTTAGTGGAAAGCCTGCGAAACACACTGTTTGGATCGCACGTGCATATTAATTTGAGGAAATCCGTCACAGTATCACTTTTAGATAAATAAGTTTTTGCAATTACTGTTTAATCAATCAGCCACCAGTATGCAGGAAAGTAGGGAATTTGATTTCCCAAATAAGTGATCTGTGCGGTTATATTCTTAGAGCCTAGGAAAGTTTTGATAACTTTTCTAGGCTTGTTTTAATGCAATGGCTTCTTAGCATAATGTGGAGGAAACCCATTAGCGACCTGTGAGCTAATGATTAGTTTCAGTCTGGTATTGGTGCTTTTCTTTTAGAAAAAAACTAGGTAGAATAATTTCAAGTAGAAAGTGAGGCAAGTAGCATGAAAATTGTAGTTTTAGATGGTTACGCCTTGAATCCCGGTGATTTAAGTTGGCAAGGATTTGAAACATTTGGTGAGGTGACGGTTTATGAACGAACTTCATTTACCGATAAAAAGGAAATTATTGAACGAATTGGTGAGGCAGAGGTAGTCTTGACCAACAAGACACCGATCGATGCGGAAGTTTTGGCAGCTGCTCCACAAGTAAAATATATCGGTGTGATGGCCACAGGGTACAATGTGGTTGATCTTGATGCAGCTAGCAAGCGTAAGATACCAGTAACGAATATTCCCGCATACGGAACCGACGCCGTAGCACAATTTACTTTTGCATTGCTATTAGAAATTGTGAACCAAGTAGGCGCCCACAATGCCTCGGTCCATCTGGGAGAGTGGCAAAGTAGCGTCGATTTTACCTATCAAAAAACTCCTTTGATGGAATTGCAAGGAAAAACAATCGGCTTGATCGGGTACGGTGAAATTGCACAAGCAACGGCAGCAATCGCTCAGGCCTTCAAGCTGAAGGTGATTTATTGGAATCACCGGGAAAAAGCTCCGCAAGCTGCTTGGGCGCGACAAGTGTCACTAACTGAACTCTACCAACAAGCTGATATTATCAGTTTACACGTTCCTCAGACGGACGAGACGCAGCAGATGATCAATCAAACGGCCATTAACCAAATGAAAGATGGCGTCATTTTATTAAATAGTGCTCGCGGCGGTCTAATCGATGAAGCGGCAGTTGCCGAAGCGTTGAATGCAGGTAAAATTTATGCGGCTGGCTTAGATGTCGTCTCAAAAGAACCCATGTCCGGGGATAACCCATTATTAAAAGCCAAAAATTGTTTTATTACACCCCATATTGCTTGGCGTCCTTTAGAGACGAGGGAACGCTTGATGGGAATCGCAGTCGATAATTTAGCGGCCTTTCTAGTGGGTCAAGCCAAAAATGTTGTAAATAAGGCCCTGACGGATTAACGTCACGGCCTTTTCTTCTATTTAAAAAGTTGATCGATCTTATCAAAGTCTGTTGTAGAAAGGTGGATGTCGACGGCTTTAGCATTAGCTTCAACTTGATCTGGACGTTTAGCTCCCGGAATCACTACATCGATTTGCGGATGTTTCATATACCAAGCCAAAACTAGTTGTGTCACTGTTGCATCATAATCTTTGGCGAGTGGTTTTAGCTGGTCAACGGTATGGATGATTTTTTTGAAGCGTTCGCCTTTGAAATCAGGATTCTTGCTGCGTAAATCACTATCTTCAAAGTGAGTTTCTTGGTCATATTTTCCGGTCAAAAGACCAGAATCCAATGGGTAGTATGGAACAAAGCTAATTTCATTGGCTTTTAGGTAAGGAAATAAAGTTTTTTCGTGTTCCCGATGTAGCAAGCTAAAACGATCTTCAACAATATCGACATAGCCATCTTGATTAGCTTCTTTTAATTGGGCTAAGGAGAAATTGGAAACACCGATGGCTCGAATTTTACCTGCGTCTTTTAATTCACGTAAAGCTTGGACTGCTTCATTTTTTGGCGTTGCTTCATCAGGATAATGGATATAGAAAATATCGATATAATCTGTTTGTAGTCTTTGTAAAGCTGTTTCAACAGCCTCCCGCAGAAAATCTGGAGAGTTGTTAAATTTTCCGCCTTGCTTCAAATCGTGGGCCGCTTTCGTTGCTACGATTACACGTGACCGGTCAAACTCTGGCTCTTGCAAAACTTCGCCGATTAATTCTTCCGAGCGACCATGGCCGTAAGCAAAAGCCGTATCTAACAGAGTAAGGCCATTATTAAGTGCTGTGCGAATAATTTCTTTGCCGTTTTCATCTTCTAAATTCGGATAAAGATTGTGTCCGCCGACGGCATTTGTTCCTAAGCCTAAGGCACTGGCATAGACTTGTGATTTTCCAATTCGTACATCTGACATATCGTATTCACTCCTTATTTTTGCTGTTTGATTCAAAGAGTCATTCTATTTTTAGTGTAAGATAAAGTCAAAGAAAAAGCGACTAATCGCATTTAGCTCTCATTTCTGTTTAGAATATCGCTTGACTTTCGAGCTTTTTTTTAGTAGCTTATTAAGAGATAAATACATCAATGAAATATCTATGAAGGAACCAGTAGATTGCACAGAAACGTACAGAAAAAATTGCCTTGGCTGAGAGCAATTTCGTGAGTGATGATTGAAAGACAGTCTGGAGATGAGCGCGTGCAAAGCCGCTCCGTTACGCAAGCGTTAATTGCTAGAGAAAAAGAGCGAGACTCTTTTAAAAAATAGGTGGTACCGCGGAATTTTCGCCCTTGTTCAATTGAACAGGGGCTTTTTTGTGCTCAGCTTTTTGAAAAAGATAATGTTAGTATGGAAGAGCTCGCAATTGCTGTTGGCGTGTTGAGAAAGCCCCCAACGAGACCGTAGCAGAATGATATACGGCTTGAAGATCAGCCTTATTTTTCTGAAAAGAAAAATAAATACATTAGTATGAAAAAGGATGTCAGTTCTGCTTTTTGCAGTTTATAAAGGGACGATAAAGTAATAAAAGATGGAGCAAAGCAACAGTTAAGGAACTAGCAGAATGATATACGGCTTGAAGATCAGCCTTATTTTTCTGAAAAGAAAAATAAATACATTAGTATGAAAAAGGAGACTTACCATGAGTTATCAACGACCAAAAGGGACCAATGATATTTTACCGGGAGAAAGTGAGAAATGGCAGTTTGTGGAAGAAACGGCGCGTTTAGTCTTTGCTGATTATCAGTATCGCGAAATTCGCACACCGATTTTTGAACATTACGAAGTGATCGCCCGCAGTGTAGGGGATACGACGGATATTGTCTCAAAAGAAATGTATGACTTCCATGACAAAGGGGATCGCCATGTTACTTTGCGGCCAGAAGGAACAGCACCAATCGTGCGTGCCTATGTTGAAAATAAATTGTATGGTCCAGAATTTAAGAAACCATACAAAGTTTACTATACTGGTCCGATGTTTCGTTATGAACGTCCACAAAAAGGCCGTTTGCGTCAATTTCATCAAATCGGCGTCGAAGCCTTTGGCAGTGAAAATCCAAGCTTAGATGTAGAAGTAATGGCAATGGCAATGGATTTCTTTAAACAATTAGGGATTAGTCAATTGCGCTTAGTCATCAATACTTTAGGTGATAAAGAAACACGGAAAAATTATCGCCAAGCATTGATTACGTATCTTGAAGCTCATGAAGAAGAATTGAGCGAAGACTCACGTCGACGTTTACATGAGAATCCTCTACGGGTATTAGATAGTAAGGATCGTAAAGATCAACCGATTGTGGCTGATGCACCAAGTATTTTGGATTATCTAAGTGATTATGCTAAAGAATATTTTGCAGGTGTAACGAAAACGTTAGAATACTTGAATATTTCATTTGAAATTGATCATCGAATGGTGCGGGGCTTAGACTACTACAACCACACGATCTTTGAGATTATGAGTGATGCACCGGGAATGGGTGCCCAAACAACGATCTGCGGTGGTGGGCGTTATGATGGTTTAGTCGAAGAACTTGGCGGACCAGAAACACCGGGAATTGGTTTTGCCATGGGGATTGAACGGATTTTATTAACATTGGAACAAGAGAAAGTCATGATTCCCGATGCGACTAATCTAGATGCTTATGTTGTTGGACTTGGCGATGCCACTAATATGGAAACACTGAAAGTTGTACAAGCAATTCGCGGTTTTGGTTTTTCCGCTGATCGCGACTTTATGGGTCGAAAAGCGAAAGCGCAATTTAAAGCGGCTGATAAAGAGGGCGCTAAGCTAGTTTTGACTTTAGGTGAAGACGAATTAGCTAAAGGCATGATCAATGTCAAAGATTCAGCTACACGAGAAGAAAAAGCTTTTTCATTAGCCGATCTTTATCAAGATTTTGCTGGGATTTATGATGAAATGACAACACCAAAATTTGATTAATTAAAATGGTAGGAGGAATAGAAAATGGCTAGACGTACTGTCTATTGCGGACGCGTGTCCGATGAGTATTTGGATCAAAAAGTAACATTAAAAGGGTGGGTGCAAAAACGCCGTGATTTGGGTGGGTTGATTTTTATTGACCTACGCGATCGTGAAGGTGTTGTACAAGTGGTCTTCAATCCTGAAGAATCAAAAACAGCTTGGGAAGTTGCGGACCAATGCCGCAGCGAATTTGTTGTTGAAATTACGGGGACGGTCATCCGCCGGGATGCTGGTGCTGTCAATAAAAAAATGACGACCGGTGATTTTGAAGTCAAAGGTGAAGACATCACGATTTTAAATAGTGCAAAAACACCGCCGTTTTCAATTGAAGATGAGCAAAACATCAGTGATGAAGTTCGTTTGAAATATCGTTATATGGACTTGCGTCGTCCAAAGATGACTCAAAACTTGATGATGCGTCACCGTTTAACCCAATCGGTTCGTCGCTTCTTAGACAACAATGATTTCTTAGATATCGAAACGCCTTATTTAGCAAAATCGACACCAGAAGGCGCGCGGGATTATTTGGTTCCTTCACGGGTACACGCGGGGCATTTCTATGCGTTGCCACAATCACCACAAATTTTGAAACAATTGTTGATGACTGCGGGATTTGATCGTTACTATCAAATCGTCCGTTGTTTCCGTGACGAAGATTTACGGGGCGATCGTCAACCGGAATTTACCCAAATCGATATTGAAACGAGCTTCTTAACAGCTGAGGAAATTCAAGAATATACTGAGCAAATGATTGCACAAGTCATGAAGGATGTTCGAGGAATCGATGTAACGTTGCCATTCCCACGAATCACTTGGGATGATGCGATGGAACGTTATGGTTCGGACAAACCGGATACACGCTTTGAGATGGAATTGATCGATATTACTGAGATCGCAGCAGCGACCGATTTCAAAGTCTTCCGCATGGCTTCAGATAACGGTGGTGTGGTTAAAGCACTGAACGCTAAAGGCGCGGCTGATAAATATTCACGGAAGGAATTGGATCGTTTAGGTCAATTCGTAGGTCAATTTGGTGCGAAGGGCTTGGCTTGGATCAAAGTTGATGAAAATGGTGAATTAACTGGCCCCATCGCTAAATTTATGGGCGGCGTCAGTGATGAATTGAAAAAAGCAACAAATGCGGAAGCTGGCGATGTTTTGATGTTTGCAGCTGACCAATTCTTAACAGCTGTGACCGCATTAGGTGCGGTTCGTTCGAAGGTCGGCAAAGAGCTGGGCTTAATTGATGAAGATCGGTTTGATTATTTATGGGTCGTTGATTGGCCACAATTTGAATTTGATCAAGAGTTAGGCCGTTATGTCTCTGCTCACCATCCATTCACAATGCCGATGGAAAAAGATATTCCTAACTTGCAAGATCATCCTGAAAAAGTATACGCGCAAGCGTATGATATCGTCTTGAATGGTTACGAATTGGGTGGCGGCTCACTCCGGATTAACACGCGTGAATTGCAAGAACAAGTTTTTGAAACATTAGGCTTTACGCGGGAAAGTGCCAACGAGCAATTTGGCTTCTTATTAGAAGCCTTAGACTATGGTTTCCCTCCAATCGGCGGAATCGCTTTAGGACTGGATCGTTTTGCGATGCTACTAGCCGGGGAAGATAATATCCGTGAAGTGATTGCCTTTCCTAAAAATGGGAAAGCTGCTGACCCAATGTCGGATGCTCCAAGCACGGTATCACCATTACAACTTTATGAGTTGAGTATTGATGTGACCAAGGTAGAAGAATAAGAAAATACTAAGAGAAGCACCTACCTCCATGGTAGGTGCTTTCTTTTTTTCATGAAAGTACGTATAATGTGAATGAAATTTTGAAATGAGGCGGACATATTATGTTGAAAAAAAAGATAGAAGAGTGGCCCCATCACGATTACGCTACTCGCTTATCTGTTGCAGTTGTTTATGCATTTCTAGCGGCGATTGCCGTAAACTTTTTTTACCAACCAGGACACATTTATTCTAGCGGAGCTACCGGGTTTGCCCAAATCCTCACGACGCTTTCTCATCGGGTCATCGGTTTTACCGTGCCTGTATCCATCACGCTGTTTTTGATTAATGTGCCACTATTTTTCTTGGCATGGTTTAAGATTGGTCATAAGTTTACGATTTTTACTTTCATCACCGTGTTCTTGACATCATTTTTTATTCATATTATTCCAGAGACGACATTGACCTCTGATCCGATTATTTGTGCGATTTTCGGCGGTGCGATCATGGGTGTTGGGATTGGGTTTGCATTGAAGAATGGATTGTCTTCTGGAGGCTTGGATATCTTGAGTATCACAATCCGTAAGCGGACGGGCCGTTCGGTCGGTTCGATTTCGATTATCTTTAATGTGCTGATCATGCTGATGGCAGGGATTCTATTTAGTTGGCAATATATGTTCTACTCAGCATTAGCGATTTTCATGAGCGGTAAATTAACAGATGCACTTTATACGAAGCAAAGAAAAATGCAAGTTATGATCGTGACAAAATGTCCTGAGCGAGTGATCAACGGCATTCAAGATCATATGCGTCGGGGGATTACCATCATCAATGAAGCCGAGGGAGCGTATAAACACGACAAGCAAACGGTCTTGTTCACCGTGGTAACACGTTTTGAGTTACCACTATTAGAATCAATCATGCGGGAAAATGATCCAGCTGCTTTTGTTAGTATTTCGGAGAACGTACGGATCATGGGTCGCTTTTATGAAGAATCAATGGACTAAAGTTGGGATAAATTTCCCAACTTTTTTGCTAGTCCAACTTTTCCCAATGACTCAACGGGTGAGGTAAATAAAATTTTTGTCCATTGACAAGACCAAACGGTTTAGTTAGTAGGCGGATGAAAAAAATAATTTTATCAAAAATAGAGTTTAGTCCTTGGAATACGCCATTCTCATCAAATTTTAGCAAAATAAAAATCAAAAATGTTTAGAAAATACTTTTTTTATTGAGAAAATGTTGCAGTTTACAAAATTTATCCGTATAGTTAATTTGATATTCTATAGTAAAGTTGGAAAATAAAATATGGGAAAAAGACTGAAGCATAGTCGCTACATTACTGGATTTGACGGCATTCGTTCGTTAGCAGTAATCGGCGTCATTTTATATCATTTAATGCCTACTCAAATGCATGGCGGTTATCTAGGAGTCCCGATTTTTTTCGTGGTCTCTGGTTATTTGATTACTGATTTATTATTGCAGGAATGGAAACAGAATGGTCGGATCGATATCAAACAGTTTTATTATCGACGATTGAAACGTTTGTATCCCGCGTTAGTTGCGATGTTGATTGGATCTTCAGCATACATAACACTATTTCAGCGTAACCTGCTAAATAATTTACGGGGAAATGTCATCAGCAGTTTATTTTATGTAAATAACTGGTGGCAGATCAACCATGGTATGTCCTATTTTGATCGTTTTGCCAGTGAATCGCCATTTACGCATATTTGGTCGTTAGCGGTAGAAACGCAAAATTATCTTATCTGGCCAATCGTTTTTGTGTTATTGATGAAGTTTGTTAAAAACAGAGGGAAAATATTTCTCGGGATTGTTGGAGCCGCCTTTATATCGGCGATTCTAATGGCGATTTTATATACGCCAGGACAAGATCCGACTCGTGTGTATTACGGTACCGACACACGACTGTTTTCGATTTTATTAGGGGGGGCACTAGCCTACGTTTGGCCAAGCAACCGCCTGAAAGAACAGATTCCTCCTCAAGCCAAACGCATTTTGAATGGTATTGGTTTGGGATCATTGCTCCTTTTGTTACTAGCCTTTTTGTTTTTACGAGATGACTTAACCTTTGTTTATTACGGGGGAATGTTTTTAGTCAGCCTTATGAGCGTTTTATTAGTTGCAGTTACTGCTCATCCAGGGGCTAGCTTGAATCGCTGGTTAACAAATCCAGTGTTTACCTGGCTAGGTAAGCGAAGCTATGGTATTTATTTGTACCAATTTCCAGTTATGATCTTTTACGAAGCGAAAATCAATGTGGCCAATCACGCGGTGCTTCATACGATTATGGAAATCATTTTGATCTTGTTCGTTACGGAGTTGTCTTATCGTTATGTTGAAAAACCACTGCGTGTCTTTAATTATCGCGAGACCTTCGACACACTAAAAGCCAGCGTTAGTGCTCCGCTAAAAAGCCGCAGAAAAATTGGCTTGATTTTTTCTGGCATAGTCACTCTAGTCGCAGTCATTGGTATGATCCTTGCCCCGACAAATGAAGTAGACGCTAATCAGCAAGCGCTGCAAAAACAGATTGAACAAAATAAGCAAGCCGCGAATAAAACAGAGGTAAATACGGAGTCAAGTGATTCCAGTGGTACGGAACAGTCGCAAGAAACAACGGACAGTTCTGAGAAGCCGGTAAGTTTAGCAGATAAATACGATTTAAGTAATCGTGAAATGACTAAGGCTAAAAATCTAAAAGTTACCGCCTTTGGTGATTCTGTTTTGTTGGCCGGTTCTAAAGGATTGACAGAAATCTTCCCTAATATGGTTGTTGATGGTGAAGTGGGTCGTCAATTAAAAGATAGCCCGCCATTATTACAGGCATTGAAGGACAAGGGTGAGTTAAACGATACGATTCTGTTAAGTCTTGGAACTAATGGGGCTTTCAGTCCAGACGATTTCACTCAAATCATGAATGTCCTTGGTTCAAAACATCAAGTTTTTGTCATTAACACGCATGTACCAACCCGCCGTTGGCAAAATGATGTGAATGCAAACTTGGCAGCCGCGGCAAAGGATTATAAGAATGTTCATTTAATTGATTGGTATGATTTTAGTAAAGATCATCTAGATTGGTTTTATGATGATCAAGTCCATCCTAATGAGGTTGGCTCGATCCATTATTGTCACTTGATTACCAAGGAAATGTTAAAGGGCGTCTAATTAAAAAAACGTTTTGTGAGGGATCACAAAACGTTTTTTGCTTGATTATCAAGTAAGTACTGTTCCTTTTTTCTGCGGGGAAGTTTTTTAAAAGCAGCTTCAGCTTTGGTTGCTTGACTGCGCGTCTCAAAGCGCTCTGCATGGATCATCTGAACTGGTCTGCGGCTTTGCGGATGGGTATATTTTGCACCAGTACCAGCGTTATGCTCGGCTAATCGGCGTGTTAAATCGGTCGTATAGCCGCCATAAAAGCTGTGATCATTACAAAGTAACACGTAAAAGAATTGATCAGTCGCCATAAAGCATCTCTTGCAAAGCCGCAGAGTAGCTGCCGGATTCATCATAAGTATATAATGGAGGAAGAAAACGTAAGCCTTCGTTCTTGCCGTCTTTGATCCCTTCAATCAATAGCGTGTTCGCTTCTTTGCCGGGTTTTGGATAAACAAATTGGATTCGCTTAGGGGCAATCCGATTTGCTCGCAAACAATCCACAATTTCGAGGAAGCGATCGGGCCGATGGACCATCGCAAGGCGACCGTTCATTTTTAACAGTTTTGCTGAGACGCTGACCACGTCGTTTAAGGTTGCGTGAATCTCATGGCGAGCAATCGCTAAATGAGGATTGGGATTTTTTTTGCTAGTTGGTAGTTCCTTAAAATAAGGTGGATTGCAGACCACAAGATCGGTTGAGTCCGCTTTAAAATAAGTAAAAGTATTTTTTAAATCCAGCTCATGCATCGTCAGCTGATCTTCTAAATGATTTAATTGAATACTGCGAGCCCCCATGTCAGCTAAGCGCGGCTGCAATTCAATTTGATCGATCTGAGCAGCTGTTTTACGACTGATAAAAAGACCAATCGCACCGTTGCCGGCACAGAGATCAATAATTTTGCCATGTTTTGGTATCCGAGCGAAATTTGCCAGCAGCACCGCATCAATCGAAAAAGAAAAAACATTCGCACTCTGGATAATTTGAATGTCCTCGGCGTAAAGTTGATCGATTCGTTCGCCTTTTTTTAACAATTTCGTTTGCCCCCTTAAAAAAATCATACCGTTGTATTATACTACGTTTAGTTAGTTAACTGAAAGGAAGAAAACATGTTTTTTAAATTTATCCGTGTCATTGTACGCGCCCTCTTAGCAGTAATTAATGGGAATGCTCAGTATCAAAATCGAGAAAAGTTGCCCGAGGGAAATTATATTTTGGTTGCACCTCACCGCACTTGGTGGGATCCGGTTTATTTGGCTTTAGGTGCTTCACCTAAGCAGTTCAGCTTTCTGGCCAAGGCTGAATTATTTAAAAATCCCATTTTACGTTTTATATTAGTTCATTTAAATGCTTTTCCAGTGGATCGCGACAAGCCTGGCCCCAGTGTCGTTAAGCGTCCGGTTAAGATGCTGAAGGACTCCGATAAAAGTTTGATCATGTTCCCAAGTGGTACGCGTCATTCGACGGAGTTGAAAGGCGGCATGGCATTGATTTCACGTTTATCAAAGAAACCAATCGTCCCAGCAGTCTATCAAGGGCCAATGAAATTCTCGCAACTATTCAAACGGACTCCGGTGATTATTCGTTTTGGTGATCCGATCGATATTTCGGATATCAAAAAGATGGACAAAGATGGATTAGCTGAAGTAGAGCAACGTGTCCAGGGCGCGTTTGATCAATTGGACCATGAGATTGATCCGAATTTTAAATACATTGCTAAGTAAAGAGGCTATGACAAAAGTGGTCAGCTTCAAGAAATAAGAAGGAATTCTCGAAAAGTGCTTCTCAAATTTTTGCGGAATTTCGGCTTGTTTCCGAATAAGCTACTTTTGGAATACTATTTATTCAGAACAAGGAGATGTGACAAGATTTTTGTCACATCTCCTTTTCTTTTAGGCAGATTCAAAAAAAGACGGTAAACAGCAAACAATTTTTAAGCGAGACCAAGAATTATTCCAGAGCAAGTTCTTATAGTCGGACCATCACTGGCTGTGGAGAAAAATTTGCCAAATCATGGTATACTTTTGGGAAGGACTTAATTAGGAAAAGGGTGGATCAATGAAAGTTTTACATACGGCTGATTGGCATCTAGGCAAAAAATTGCATGGCTACGATTTACTGCCGGATCAGGCCTATATTCTTGATCAGATATTAAAGATTGCCAAGGCGGAAGCGGTGGATGCGATTATAATTGCGGGGGATCTGTATGATCGGTCAGTTCCTTCTGAGGACAGTGTGCGGTTATTAAATCAAACACTTACTGATTGGAACTTGAAAGAAAAGTTGCCCCTATTAGCAATTTCCGGCAACCATGACAGTGCGACGCGGTTAGCGACCGGAACTCCCTGGTTCAATCAAGCCAATTTTTATTTGCATACTCGTTTAGCTGAAGCTTTTACACCGATTGATATGGGGGACACAGAGTTTTACTTATTGCCCTATTTTGAACCGGTGGATGCACGAATCTACTTTGAAGACCCTGAGCTACGCACAATTAAGGATGCTATGCCTAAGGTAATCCAAAAAATAGAAGATTGTTTTAGTCCTAATAAAAAACATATCTTAGTAAGCCATTTTTTTGTGGCAGGTAGCAGTAAGACGGATTCGGAGACAAAAATAGAAGTCGGGGGACTAGATGGGATTAACGGGGCATTACTGGAAAACTTTGACTATGTCGCCTTAGGACATCTTCATGGAAAAGACGCTCTTAAGTTGCCGAATGCCCGCTATAGCGGCTCGCCGTTAAAATATTCTTTGTCGGAAAAGGACCAGCCAAAAGGTGTTTGGATCGTGGATACGGCCACCAATGATTTTTCTTTTCAGACACTTACACCGCTACACGAAGTTTGCGAGCTGCAGGCCAGTTTTGCAGAATTGTTGCAGCCGGAATTCTATACAAATTTTAAGCGAGACGATTATTTATCGTTTTTATTAGAAGATCGGTCAGTGATCCCTAATTTGATGAATCAGCTACGTCAAGTTTATCCGCGAATCATTCAGGTAGAACGAGCGAATGGCTTTGAGACGTCGATTGAAAGCCAATTAAAAAAAGCCAACATTAAGGAAAAATCACCGATTGACCTATCTGAAGAATTTTTTACGGCTGTCTCACAAAATGAATTGACCCCACAACAAAGAAAGTGGATTGAAGCGGGGATGCATGAGATGCTAAAAAAAGGAGGCGAAAGCTGATGCTTCCTAAAAAAATCATAATGGAAAATTTTGGTCCTTTCTTACATGAAGAGGTGGACTTTGAAGCAATGTCAGAAGCTCCTTTGTTTTTGATCAGTGGGAAAACCGGTGCGGGCAAAACAACGATTTTTGATGCGATTACCTTCGCTTTGTACGGGGATGCGTCGGGTGGGATTCGCTCCTCTAATGAAATCCGCTCCTCCTTTGCCGAACCAACGGAAGAAACCCGCGTTCAGTTTTTGTTTGAACATCAGGGCCGCAATTATTTGATCGAACGTTGGCCCAAACAAACTTTGGCT
>WPCI01257601.1_pt1 | contig 54006 bp, 57 predicted proteins | sample 5399871 | NCBI WGS metagenome assembly WPCI01 (sample SAMN12869469, study PRJNA574797) | sludge metagenome | isolation source: wastewater treatment of pH7 | place: China:Beijing | collected 2019-05-20 | reverse complement strand
TTGTGGTAAGTTGCAGTTTGTGCCTTTAGATATTTATAATAAACTTATAGATTAATTTTTTGATTTGTTTTACAGACTCATTTAAGATGAGTTTTTTCTGCTTGTTCTTATTTAATTTATCAATTAGAATTTCCTAGTTAATAAAAAAAGTGAAAAAAGTACTTGACTTTTCCACTTAATTTAAGTTCCATACAGCCCCATTATTTACAACTGTCTGTTCTTATGAAAGACATGTGCGTGGATATGAAAACAACTTTTTAAAGAGCTGTCAATTAAATTGAATTTATTAACGATGTTATATTAGTGAAACCTAATTCAGTGAATTACAATTCACTGTATTGAGTGTGTTTATTTTATTAGGTAGTGTTAATCGATATAGATGTTAAATGATTAATATAGTTCATACACATTTGAATTTGCTATGGGCTATGTAACAAGATAGCTTGATTTCGTATATAACCACTTTTAATATTGTTTTAAGTTATAAACGCAAAATATTGCATAAATTATTCAATAATGTATAATTATGCGCAAAATATTGCATAATAAAATAAATTATTGTAAAATATATATGGGTGATGAAAATGAAAATTCAAGGATTTGAGACTAACGATAAAATTATTAAAGAAATTGGTAAAAGACTAAAAGCTAGAAGAATCGCTTTAGATATTACGCAAAAGGATTTAGCTGTAGAATCGGGCGTATCGCAAAGAACAATTAGCGGATTCGAAAATGGAGAAAACATATCTTTAGATAACTTGTTATCTATTTTAAGAGTTCTAAGGCTTCTACAAGACATTAATTTGTTGTTCCCAGAAAAAAAAGTAAACCCTTTTGATGTGCTAAGTCTAGGACATAGCAAGAAAAGAGCTTCTACTAAGAATACAAAAATAGCTTCTTCTTGGGAATGGGAGAAAAAATGATGATTGTTGCAGAAGTAAGATTGTGGGGTAAGAGAGTAGCTGCTGTTTCAATTGATGAGGATTCACCATATGTGTATTTTAAATATGATGATGAGTTCGTCAACAGCGGAATAAACTTATCACCGATCATGATGCCCTTATCAAGAGAGATATATCAATTTAAAACACTTCATTTAGATGCTTTTAAGGGATTGCCTGGATTGCTTTCTGATTCACTGCCAGATAGATATGGTGATCAGATTATTAATACTTGGTTAAGTTCACAAGGCAGAAGTATTGATTCATTTAATATTATAGAGAGACTTTGTTACGTCGGGAAAAGAGGAATGGGGGCATTAGAATATTATCCAACAAAACATAATGAATTTAATGAGGTAGTAGATATTGAGTTAGACAATTTAGTCAAACTCAGTAATGAAATATTAAATGCAAAAGAAAATGTTGTTGCTAAACGTGAAGATGAACTCGAAGAGATTATTAAAGTTGGTACGTCAGCTGGTGGTGCTAGAGCAAAAGCTATTATTGCTTATAATGAAAATACTAAAGTGATTAAATCAGGACAAATTGATGCGGGGAAGGGTTTTACTTATTGGCTACTAAAGCTTGATGGTGTTGATCAAAAAGAAGAGTCATCATTTACTAGGAGAGAATATGCTTACTACTTAATGGCTGTAGATGCAAAAATCATAATGACTGAAACAAGATTAATGGAAAAAGATGGTTATTATCACTTTATGACTAAGAGATTTGACAGATTCGTTAACTCAAAAGGTGAAATGGAAAAACTTCATATGCAAACATTGGGTGCACTAGCTCATGTTGATTATAATGAGCCTGGTATAATGAGTTATGAGCGCGTAACTGACATCATGTATATGATGGGGATAAAACTTAGCGAAAATAAGCAATTTTTTAGAAGAATGGTTTTCAATGTAATGGCTAGAAATCAAGATGATCATGTAAAAAACATATCTTTTCTTATGAATAAAAAAGGCGTGTGGACATTATCGCCTGCATATGATATAACCTATTCATTTAACCCTGAGGGGAAGTGGACATCAAGACATCAAATGACAATAAATTCAAAAGATCATGATTTTACTATTAACGATATGTTAAAATGCGCTGAAAAAATGAAAATTAAACCTGAAGACGCAAATACGATTATAAACGATGTAAGACAATCCTTATTAAAATGGGATATATTTGCAGATCAAGCGTCATTGAATGAGAAAGAAAAAGACTTTATTAAGAAGCAGTTTATTTTATTTAACACGCAATAAATAACGATTTATATGTATATTAGATATTTAATACGCAATATAATTCTTAATAATAAAATGTTGTTTTAAAAATGAAACGGCTTAGTTCTTATAATGAAGAAAGACTGCATATCGGTTATACTTATGGGTTTTGTAAAAATTATCACTAAGTTTTCAATATTAATGAAAAGGGCCCTTGACCCTTTAGTAAGGACTGTCATTGTGGGAACTGTATGTTATATAGCCTTTATATAGCCATTATTATGAAAATACACAGTTTTGAACAAAATTCTTTTTTCACCAGGAAGTAAAATGTTTGTTTAGATAAAAATAAGTCTTTATTATCAAATAGCTTTTAAATGATTTATTAGTGAAACGTAATTCACTGAATCATAATTCACTATAAATAAGCTGAACTAAAATAATTATGAATTTTTATTATCTTAACATTATTTATCATCATTTTAAAAACTTATTTCTAATTTCAAATTTAGATTCTCTCATATAAATTTTTGTATTTTTTATTGATATATACATATGTAACGAATACTGTTATCAAAAAAAGATAAGATGTCATAAAAACCATACAAATGTAACTAAACTATTCTCATATCAAATAACTCACTTGTAACGAAAATTAATAATAAAAAAGATAAGATATCCTAAAAAGCATACGTGTGTAATTGAAATAGTATCATATCAATCAACACATTTGTGACAAATATTCTTATCATATTAGGAAAAGTTGTATAAATGCACACGTATGTATTAGAAGTATTCTATTGTTAATCTATTCATTTGTAACGAATACTGTTCTTAAAATAGATAAAATATATCATAAAAGCATACAAACATAAAAAAAATCGGTCACTTTTTAAGTTTCCGATTTTTTTAGTGAAATTTAAAAAATTCTAGATAGATTCAAAATTAGCTAAGTTGCTTATTTCCAATCTGGAATCTTATAGATACTTCTTGTAGATAAATATCTCTCAAGAACATTATCAATACCCAAATCATCCAGTATAGTTTTTAAAAATGCAATAACATGTTTTGGATACCTCAAAATTTTATGGATATCATAAAATGCTATGTCATCATACAGTTTTACAGATGAATCTAAAAATTGATGAAACTGGTCTAGATCAATGTTTGTTATTTTATGAAAACCACAAAGAACATCCATGAGCTGAATGATAGAAGTTGTAGTGGGATCAAAATCAAAAGGCAAGAATAAGAATCTTGCATTACCGATTTTCTTTGATAGCTCGTCTATTCGATTTGTATAATATAGATACTCTTTTGCAATAACCTTAGATAACTTTAACCGATAATATAATCCATCACCTACTAGAGTGCCATCGTTGTTGTTAGAGAAGACAAATGATTTGATTTGATTTTGTCTAATATAAACACGTTTTCCATTTCTATATTTAGGGAGATAAAAGATACCTTTTTGAAACATGATAATTGATTCATCTATTTGCATGCGGTTTATAATTTTAGAATAAGTCGATTCCATACAAAAATTGATAAAATATCTTTCATAAATTTCTCTTGAATTAAACAGCTGATTCTTTGGCAGCTGCAGGATTATTTCTTTCACTTCAGATGTTATATTCATGTTGATCACGTCCTTGTCATAATATGATACCAAAATAAGAGATTTAATAAAATACCCTTTATACTGAAAACGTAAAAGGATATATCGTCTTGACACATTAAACACTAGTGATTTACTAAAACATGCATGTTAGATGTGATTTCAAGAACTGTACCTTGTTATGTTGTCGCTATGAAACCAATGTATTTTGTTATGAAAGTCATAGTCTTTAAAGGTCTTTATAAAGAGAAAAAAAGTCATTTTTTACTTGACTTTTTTGTGAAAATATGCGTGCACCAACATCCTTCTGAAAGGACTGTCGGTTCTATGGTTGAATCACTGCAAGCATTGACATAAAAAATGCTTTTTTTTAAAGTTTTTGATATTTTTTGCATGATTTCCTGTGTTTTTTCCTAGATTATATTAATTTTCCCAAATAGTCTTTTATTCTACCCATAAGAAATGATATATGTTGTATAAAGTAAGCCAATAAGTAACAACTAAAAATAGTGAAAATCAAAGTCTTTATAGTGAGAATAATGCTAAAATAATTAATATTCAGTAGTAAATAAATTTTATTTTTTATTCAATAATAATGTATAACAAATGTGTTACAATAGTTATTGAGGTGATACTGTGATTAAAAACACGTATATTAATGTTAGAGTAGATGAAAAAACAAAAAAAGAAGTGGAAGACATTTTAGATATACTTGGTATAAATATGTCTACTGCGGTCGATTTATTCTTGAATCAAATTATTTTAAATAAAGGATTACCTTTTAAAGTAAAATTACCAAGTAAGGATATTACAGTTAAAGAACAAGAATTAGCTGAAGCATTAAGTTTAACTGGAGGTAAACCATACCCTAAAAAGTTTAAAAAAATTATTAATCTTTATGCACGTGGAGATATTGATTATGATGTAGCGCTATATGCAATCAAAAAAACGTATGAGAAAGATAGACTGAAAGATATATCAGAAGATCTTTTAGAAGAATACGATGCTGCCTATAATAAACTAGCTAAGTAACTATATGTTTGGATCTATTATTCATCTTTGGATAACTAATCTATGTTGATTGGGTATCCTTTTTATTTTTGATATGCTAAATGCCAAAAAGTCTAAATATTGGTAAATTACATCAGTTGAAACTATTAAGCATATTAACTTTTTTCTTTTAATTAATCTTGTTTACTTTACGATTAAATAATGATATAATAATTATATAAAAAATATTGCATTATTTAGGTGATAGTATGAATGCAAGTATAATTATGGATGCTTTCTCAGAAAGAGAACCTATTGTTAGAGAAGAGATTCAAGATGTATTAAAGATTAAAAATATCAATACTTTAAATCAAATGGTTTCTTATTTGGTTTCTTTTGGCATATTAAAACGTTACGAAAATGGGGTATATTATATCCCTAGTTCTAATAGGAAATTCTCACATTTAAAACCATCACTTAAAGATGTTATAAAGAAGAAGTATATACAAAACAATCAAGGGATTAGAACAGGGGCATATCTTTTATATAAGTATAAATTCACTTCCCAAGTTTCTTCATTTTATGAGATTTTATCAAACAATGTATCGATACATACAAGGTCTAAACATTTATATGATGGGAAAGTGGTTGTGTCTTATCCGCCTTTTGAAATCAACATAGAAAATACTCATGTTTTAGAATTCTTAGAGCTTATTAAATATTTGGATTATAGTGATTACAATATAGAGAAATCAAAATGTCAGTTACAAGAGATTATAAAGAGCCAAGGATTAAAAAAAGAAGAAATTATCCATTATAGTGAGTATTATAAAGGTAAGAGATATGCTGGTTTTAGAAGATTAGTATATTTGATTGTAAACAATGATTAGTGCTTGATGGTACTATCCTTGGGTTAATATCTAACTTCTATAAACAGATTTTAAGAAGTTATTTAAAGTAAAACTATGCGTATGATTGAAAAAGCATAGTTTTTTTCACTAAAGATAGTGTAACTGATATATCCACTACTTTAGCAAGCGTGTCTTTTAAATTATTATAAAAGGCAATTATTTAGATGAAGATAAAAATAAACCATTATAAAAATATAATATTAGATAAAAATTTAAATAAGTTATTGACATTAGATACATGTTTTAATAAAATAAAGTTATCAATAGTTTTTTTGAAAAGTGTTTGAATAAGATAATGAATCTTTAAATAGATATCAAGAGGTGTTCAAATGAACTTAAACTATAAAATTATACACGGCTACTTACAAGATCTTTTTAACTTTCCAAGGATGATTTTTTTACGGTATTGCGAGGAGGAAGAAACTTCGTTAAGGTATTTAGCTCTTAGGAAAGATCCGAATTATAAAGATGAGTTAGAATCTATCTACTATAATTTAGAGTCTTATCTAACTACGATTAAAAACTTTTATAGTTTTGATCAGTCATTTCATTATGACTTATCATTTTTGCTTGAGGTTGCTTTTCCAATTAGAGAACATGATGATTATGATACTTATTTTAATAGAATTTTTGAACACGATGAAAAAGTAATTAGAGAAAAGCTCATTGAGGTAATGTTGTTAAGTGATGAAAGCACTAATCAGTTAAGTACGGTAAGTATTGAAGAGAAAATTAACCGTATGATTAATAATCAAAATCAACTCATTGACTTTTTAAAAAATCTTCATATCAATGATGATTATCGTTGGCAACTATTAATTATCTTAAATCAACCACAAAAAGCAATCGAAGCTTTCCAAACATTTATTAAGACTATTAAACCTCGCTTTGATGCTTATTATGAACTTAAAAAAGAAATGATTTCTTTGGTGAAAAAAAATCTAACAGAAGTTTTTGAACAAGGATTAGATACTTTTAATGCACTAACTAACTATATGATTCCTAAAGCTTACTTTAAGCAAAATTTAAACGTCATCTATTTGTCTATAACCGCGCCTTACCAATTGACGATTAGACAAACTAAAAATGATTCCTATTTTATTTTTGGTATCAATATGCTTAAAGGTTTTGAGTTCTTGAAAGCGTTACGTGAAGATGAGTTAGAAGAGCGGACCCGTGTTTTTAAAATACTTAGTGATCATACACGTTATCAGGTGTTAAAGTTCATTGCAAGTGGTGTATCATCGACAAAAGCAGTAGCAGAAAAACTCAACGTTTCTAGTGCGACAATCTCTTATCATATTAACGCTTTTGTGACACAAGGCATTATTGTGTTAAGTTCTGATAAGTACCGTAAGTATGAGGTGAACTATGACTACTTACAAACCATTTGGCATAAGTCTATGAAAGATTTAAAAAACGAAGGGCACACTTTTTAAATGTTTTTATGAATAATATACGAAAGAAGGGATTAGATGTCTGTTTTTAAAGGGTTAATAATTTTTATCGTTGCAATAGGCATTTTAGCTTTACTTGGCGTAATTGTACTGTATGGGCATCACCGTATAAAGTTAAACAGTGAAACATTACAACCACAAGGTGAGATGGTAAAGGTTAATGATCATTATATGCATGCTTTTGTTAGTGGTGAAGGAGAGCATACTTTTGTTTTTCTATCAGGACACGGGACGCCATCACCGGTGGTTGATTTTAAACCATTATGGGAACCACTTTCTCAACAGGCAAAGATTATTGTTATAGAAAGGCCTGGCTATGGCTTTAGTCAACCAGTTAACACTGCGCGTAATGTCGAATCAATCTTAGAAGAAACAAGAACAGTACTTAATGAGTTAAATATTGAGGGACCCTATGTATTAATCTCCCATTCAATGGCAGGTCTTGAGGCGATGTTGTGGGCCACTTTATACCCAGAAGAAGTAGAAGCGATTATAGGGTTAGAAGCTATAACACCAAGTTATGTCTTAAATACACTGGAACTCCCTTCTAAAGTTTCATTACGTGCCATGGCTTTTATATCAAGGATTGGGTTAAGTCGATTTATGAGTGATGAAGACCGAGTTCAAATGATGCCAATATTAAAGCATCCTATGCTTGATGAACAAGATCAAGCGGTGTTTTTATATAACTTTTATAAGCAATCATACTCAAAACCAGTGATGAATGAGATTGAGTTTCTCAAGCAAAATGCTAAGACTGTCCAAGAAAATCTAAATAACTTCGACATGCCAATACTCATGATTTCAGAATCTTCAAATCATGAGTATATTGAATCAATAAATGAGTTTAATAAAAAATACCCATTTAGCGAACAAATGGTTTTTGATGGAACACATTATATTCACCATGATAATGGCGGCCAAATTATTGATGCTATCTGGTCACTGCTTGATAATTGATGAATTTTTATAGGAAAGGAGAGCTATAAATGGAGTATATTGGCTTATTAGCACCGATTGCTTTTGTGTTTGCACTTGCAGCACTAAACTACACATTCTCATTAAAAAAGGACATTAAACAATTAAGAGATGACATCGAACGACTCAAACAATAAACGGCTTTTAGTATTAATATTCAAGGAGTGAATGACATGCGCACAAATATTATCTTTTTAGAAGGGTTACCTGGTAGCGGCAAAACAGTATTTTCTAGGCGTTTAGAAAATGATTTTAAAATGTTAATGCCAATAAAAAAATATGAAGAAGGCGAGTTAAACCCTTTAGATTTTGGTTATTTGGCCATTATGGACAAAACAGAGTACAAACATTTATTGACTCAGTTCAACGACATTCGCGATGATATTGAAGCAGTATCTACAAACCTTGGAAGTTTTATTATGACAGCTTTTACAAAAGTGAAAAGACCTAGTTTAGATGATGCTTTCTATCAAACGTTTTCCCGTTATCAACTCACAGAGGTTAATGATTTTGAATACTTTAAAAAGACCACTTTCAATTTATGGAAAGCATTTGTAGAGTCTTACGATCAAGATACCCTATATCTTTATGGTGGTGCATTTTTACAAAATCAATATGAAGCCTTATGGCTTAAATATGGTCTTAACTTAAAAGAGATGCAAGATTACTTTAAGGAACTTATCAATATTATTAAACCACTTAACCCATTGATTATCTATATTTATCAACCCAATGTAAGTGCTGCGATTAAAAGAACTGCAAAGAAAAGACAAGCAATTTATACTGGTGCCTTTAAAGATTGGTTTGAACTCGTGAAGGCATCACTTATGAACATGCCGCTTGCAAAACAAAAAGGTTATTTAGAAGATGAGGGTGCTTACCGCTTTTACCGTGATGAACAAACATTTGAATGTGAAATACTTAAGCAAAAGTATTATAATCACATAAAGGTAGAACTAAACAACGATTATGATGCAGTGTATAATCAAATATATGAATCAGTAAATCATGTTTTGAAGGGTTTAAAAGATGGATAATTCGGTATTTAAGGATTGGTGTTATGGAATCGGATTGGTATAAAGGTAGAGAAGGTAAAGCGCAACATTTGGTTTACTTAGATCACAAAGCTAAAGAACTAGAAAAACTACTAAATAATGAAAAAACGATGATCATTAGGGGTGCAGCAGGCAAAAAAAGTACGTTAGGAGGACGTGCCAAAGTTCATGATGATATTTATTTTGTAAAAACTTGTGGGAATATGCTGGTTACACATAAAGGTATTATCACAAAGGTTATTGAACAAGAAAAAATGACCCAAGAGGAATCATCTGCTTTAATTAAAAAGTATGAAAGTGAGCTAAGCTTAACAGAAAAACAATATAAGCGGTGGGTTTCTAAAAAGTGCTTGGGTCTTTTTGAGATTAGCGAGATCAAAGCTATTGAACCATTTAAGTATAATCGTTTAAAAAGCATGGATGATTGGATTATCACCGATGACATCACCAGTTTAAAAGCAGAGTGAAATTTTAGTTACTAATCAATTGCTATAGTAATTTTAACCTTTCATTTCACAATTAAAAGTCGTCACCCAAATACTAGAATATCCATATCAAATAACAAGGGTTATTTTGAATAAAAAACAAGTTTAAATGCTATGACTACTGATGTTTTAATCTGATTGATAAAAGCGTCTTTATTTAGTAAAGTATTTGTGTAACTGAAAGTAACGGTTAAAATATTTCTCACATGTATGTAAAATCCTTCTTCTGGAGGCTTTTGCTATATAAGAGGGCTAGAAATAATGGGCATTGTTTCAATTTCTAAAGTAACCAGGATGAGTTACAAAATCTGACGAATACAATAGGTGAAATGCTCGGGACATTTCAGAAAAGTACACCCTCACCCAGTAAATCAAAATAATACAGAAGAAAAAGACATCACAGCAAATATCATCTTTAATCTTGCACACTTAGGATTATCAATAGAAGATACTAAATCATTTGATTTAGAAACTTACTTTTCAATTGTAGAACTTGAGAAAAATGTGATTAGTGGTAATAAAACGAGTAAAAGAGCAAAACAAAATGATATCGATAACTTTCTATTGTAAATTCAGCTATTAATGGTATAATTAGGTTACAAAGAACAAGTTGAGATGCTATGACTACTGATGATTTAATCTAATTGACACCAACATCCTTCTGAAAGGACTGTCGGTTCTATGTATGAATCACTGCAACCTTTGACATAAAAAATGACTTTTTTTAAATTTTTTAGGATTTACAGGATGATTTCCTGTGTTTTTTATTTAAATATATCGATTTTTCCAATTAGTGTTTTATTCTACCCATAACAAATGATACATATGTCCTATATTAAGCCAATAAGTAAAAACTAAAAATAGTGAAAAAGCTAAGTGATAATTGTGAAAGAAATGGTAGAACAATCAATAGCGGCTAGAAAACACACTTTATTTTTTCTTCTAATTAATCTTGTTTACTTTACCCTTAAATAATGATATAATAATTATATAAAAAATATTGCATTATTAGGTGATAATATGAATGCAAGTATAATTATGGATGCTTTCGACGAAAGAGAACCTATTCTTAGAGATGAGATTCAAGATGTATTAAAGATTGAAAATATCAATACTTTAAATCAAATGGTTTCTTATTTGGTTTCTTTTGGCATATTAAAACGTTACGAAAATGGGGTATATTATCTTCCTAGTTCTACTAAGAAATTCTCGCATTTAAAACCATCACTTAAAGATGTTATAGATAAGAAGTATTTGCAAAAAAACCAAGGCATTAGAACAGGGTCGTATCTTTTATATAAGTATAAATTCACTTCCCAAGTTTCTTCATTTTATGAGATTTTATCAAACAATGTATCGATACATACAAGATCTAAACATTTATACGATGGGAAAGTGGTTGTGTCTTATCCGCCATTTCAAATCAACAAAGATAATACTCGTATTTTAGATTTCTTAGAGCTTATTAAATATTTGAATTATAGTGATTACAATATAGAAAAATCAAAAAGTCTGTTACTAGACATATTAAATAGGCAAGAATTAAAAAAAGAAGAAATTATACATTATAGTGAGTATTATAAAGGTAAGAGAAATGCTGGTTTTAGAAGATTAATATATTGGATTGTTAACAATGATTAGTGTTTGATGGTACTGTCCCTAGGTTATTATCTTATTTCCATAAACAGATTTTAAGAGCAAATTTAAAGCAAATCTATGCATATGATTGACAAAAGCATAGTTTTACTTTAAAATGTACTTGGGTGATAACAATGTTCTATACTTATGAAGAAATGATAAAGCGCTATAAAAGTGACTATCAAATTAAAAAAGCACTAAAACGCAAGGAAATAAAAAAAGTAAAACCTGGGCTATACTCTGATGGGGATGTTTTATTTGATTTACCGGAACTGTTTCTTAAAAGAGATGACACCGTTTTAACATTGCAGTCTGCCTTTCAATTGCATGGTGTAACGGACTATATACCTGAATACACATATGTAGCAACACCAAGGAGTGCTTATCCAATTAGTTCTTCTGAGGTAAAGCAGATTTTCATGTCTAATGACTATCACTGTATTGGTGTCGAATCAAAAATTATAGATGAAGTTCGAATAAGAGTATATGATTTAGAACGCTCGTTGATTGAGCTGATTCGGTACGAAAAAAAACTTTCATTTGAAGAATATCATCATGTGTTAAGAAAGTTTAGAGAGAACAAAGATAGTATAGATTTTAATAAACTTATGGACTACGCAAAACATTTCAAATCATATAAGAAAATTGCCAGAGTAGTTCAAAATTCTATTATGTAAGGGAGAAAACATGACGTTAATTGATTTGGTGAAACTTATGAGAAACGATGGTTTTAAGCAAAATAGAGCTAGAGTAAAGGTTTGTCAGGAAGTATTTATGACTAAATTAGCTATGTCTCATTATAAAGATTCTGTTCTATTTAAAGGCGGAACTATTATGTATCAACTATCAAAAGAGATTAGAAGAAGTACCGAAGATGTAGATATAGATTTAATAAGGTTAAGTATCAAGAATCAAAATTTGGTTGAAGTATTAAATCAAATTGGATCTATAGATACAGGGAATGGAATTACGTTTACGGTAGTTGAAAATCAAATAAGTGCTTTGAAACACGAAAGTTATGAAGGAAAGAGAGTAATCCTGCTATTTAAGGATAAATCTGATAATACGTTAAAGCTTAAACTCGATATCGGTATACACACAAATTACCAAATAAGGCAATCTTCGATATTATTTGATTTAGTATCTTCAGATGAAGGGATTGAGTTACTAGCCAACCCGGTTGAACAAATGATTGTGGAAAAGACTAGTTCGTTTATTGGTTTTGGCATACTCTCAACGAGAATGAAAGACTTATATGATATATTTTACTTAATCAGTAATCTTGAATATTCAAAGATAATGATCATTGATATAGTTGAGGCACTCTTTATAAATACAAAAAAGATAAAATCTCTAAATCAATATGTTGACATGATGGTGGACCTACTTCAAAGTGATATGTTGATTAACAATATGGAAAGAAGTGATAATTGGACAGGCAGCGATATAAGTTTGATCATTTCTAAACTAAACACTTTTTTTGGGTCACTATTAGATTAGAAAAAAACAGGATTCTAGCAAATTTTGCTAAAATCCTGTTTTCCACTTAGGGATATGATACTTAGAAGTTGCTGATAAATGTATGGCTAGTGAATTATTTATGTTATATTCATCGAGTATTTCTTTGAGAAAAGCGATAGTTCTTTTCTTAGGGTTGATAACTTTGATGGCATCGTTCATGATATTCCCATTATAGTTGTTTATGAATGAACTGATATATTGATTGAAGCGCTCTAAATTAATGTTATGGATAGATTCATAATGCTCTAAGATATCGATACATTCAATATGTTTTATAATGATATCATTAATTTCAGAATAAATTCTAATAAATTTGGAATTTTTTATGGTTCTCGTTTTTACTTCAATATGGTTTACATAATATGTATAGTTTGATGGTTTCTTTGATGTTAGTTTTAACCTGTAATATAATGATTCACCAACCGCAAAACCTAATCCATGATATGGTAACATAAATTTCTTTATATGTTTGTGTGTTAGCGGAATCTGCTTTCCATCTTTATATTCTGGATTATAGTAAAGTCCTTTAGCCACTTTCATTAGTCGATTGTTTTTCACCATTCTAGATAATACTTGATAATAGTTCTCTTCATTAAATAAGGGATGGAAATGATCATTATAGATTTTGCTTGCATCATAGATGTCCCCTTTTTCAAGCATTTCATAAGTTCCTGTAATTAAGTCTGATTCTTTCATCTTTGCACCTCACCTCCTAATATTTTATCATGAGATATTCCTAATATAATAATCTTTTTTCACAAAAAATTAGACCTCTGCACATTAACGAAAAGAAATCCATTTTCATATTGAACTTGACATTATGGACCCTTTACTAACAACTGCCTGTTTAACTGAAACCCTTCACTTTGAACAGTCGATTTTATGTCGTTTCTATACACCGTTATTAAATAAATCAATTGGTAAAGATAGAATTACAATATGCCTTATGATCAAAGAGTAAAACCATGTGAACTTGACACTATTAAAAGTATTTTTATCATGAACTTGACACTCTAGACCCTTCGTTCACAACTGTCGGTTTCATGTGTTTTTCACTGCAACCTTTGACATATTTGACGTCTTTGTTGCGATAAAAATAGTTAAAAAAGGACTTGACTTTTCCACTTATTTTAAGTTGCACCGACACCCTTTAGAAAAGACTGTCGGTTCTATGTATGAATCACTGCAAACTTTGACATAAAAAATGACTATTTTCATAATTTTTAAGATTTACAGGATGATTTCCTGTATTTTTTATTGGATTTTATTGGTTTTTCCAATTAGTGTTTTATTCTACCCATAGAAATTATGATTTATTCCCTATATTAAGACAACAAATGACAAATAAAAAATTTGATGTATTTTGATATTCTATAACTGTTGATATTATAAGACAAACTTCATAAAATATTCGTAATAACTTCATCAAATGATAAAACAATAATTTTAAACATCAATTTGTTGGTTGTGTTTTAAACATCAATTTGTTGGTTGTACTATTATTTAAGTAACTTTTTTGATATAATATTAAGGTAAATATTTTTATATGGATTAATGGGAGTGGAGATTATGGCTACAGCAAAACAATTAAAACTATTAGTTAAATCTTTTTATGATAATGATAGGGAAAAATTTAAAACAATCGCACTTCAAATTGCAGCACATGAGTCAAGAAAAGGTAACTCACAATATGCTAAGGACTTAAGAGATTTAGTGCAGTCTTCATCCACGCAATTAAAAAGAATTAATTCATTAAATGAAGATAATAGTGATTTTTTTGGGTTCTCTTTACCTAATGTATCTTTAGGGGACATGATTGCTCCAAAGTTGCTTAAAGATAGAATTAAGAAAATACTTCTTGAGTTTAAAGAGAGAGATAAACTTGCCAATTTTAATTTGCAAAACAGACGTAAGATTTTGCTGGTTGGACCTCCAGGAACTGGAAAAACTCTGACTGCATCAATTATAGCTTCAGAATTAAGATTACCATTGTACACAGTTCAAATGCATAATTTGGTTACAAAATACATGGGAGAAACTAGTAGTAAATTAAAAAGAATATTTGATTCAATTAGTTCAATTCAAGGTGTATATTTTTTTGATGAGTTTGATGCCATTGGTAGCGATAGAAATTCTGAATCTGATGTTGGAGAAATGAGAAGAGTTCTTAACTCATTTTTACAATTTATTGAACAAGACACTTCAAATAGTATAATATTAGCCGCAACAAATAATCCTCGATTATTGGATAATGCTCTTTTTAGAAGATTTGATGATGTTCTAAATTTTTCTCTACCAACTAAAGAAGAAATTAAGCATATGTACTCTAATAAATTATTAGATGACATAAAAAAAATATCAGATAGCATTAATGAAATTGTAAAAGAATCTGACACTTTAAGCCATGCAGAAATAACGAGAATTTGTGAAGATGTTTTGAAGGATAAAATTTTATTAAATAACATAATTACCAAGGATTTACTTATGCAGATTATTAAACAACGCAAGGAGATATATAATAAATAAGCATAGGAGGGGATGTTTTGAACAAATATAAGAATTTATTACTGGAGAACACACACATTAGAGAAAATTTCATATCTCCAAGAAACTCCATGTTTATACCAAAAATCCCAATAAGGGATCGTTTTTTACATGGGAATACAATTAAGAGTAAACTTGATAGCATATGGAACGAGCATGATTCAAGAAGTGTAATTAGTTTGAATACTAAACAAGGGATTTACTTTGAGTTTAAAGGAAAAATTAATTATGATTTAAATACAAAAAGTCTTGAAAATATCCGTCAAGGGATAAGGTTACTTAATATAAAAAATGAATTAATAGATAGTGATCACCAAGTTACAAGCGCCACTGTCTTTGTACCGCACAAAAGTCGAGGATATTTCATTAAAAAAGTTGAACAATATTTAGGAAGCGTTACAGATAAAGGCAATCCTAAGAATAAAACCCTAATCGAAAGTATTGAAAATGTGAGAGAGGCTATTATAGAATCGTTTTGGGTTGGAAATTTAACTGATGTACCAAAAGACGACAAGAATTGGTGCGAAATTTGGATGTATACCGATGGAATTGACGAATTTGATATCAAACTTGTAAAAGAGGAGTTAGTTGCTTATTGTAATTCTAGAGAGATTGAGTATAAGGATTCTTATGTATATTTTCCTGAACGAGTTGTCACACTTGTTAATGTTAATGAAGAAGATATAAAAACACTAATTAATCAGTTCTCGTACATTGCTGAAATAAGGAGAGCTCCTAAGGTTCCAACTTATTATTTTGATCTTGATTACACAGTTAAAAAGAATATTGCAGATGATTTAATTTCAAGAATATCTCATGATAATAGTAATGATGTCAGCATTTGTTTATTTGATACAGGTATTAACAATAGCAATCCACTAATTGAAAAATTTCTTGATGACAAGGACAGGCACACATACAATCCTATTTGGGGAGTTTCAGATACTATTGGTCATGGTACTAAAATGGCCGGTCTTGCTATTTTTTTCAACTTAGAATCCTTAATCCAGTCTGGTTCACAACAGATAATTAATCATGTTATAGAATCTGTTAAAATATTATCTCCTAAAAATGACAATAAAGAAGAGTTATATGGAGCAATAACTAATCAATCGTTTAGTTTGCCTGAAATTGAAGCTCCACAAAGAAAAAGAGTTTATTGTATGGCGGTAACTGCTCCAGAATTTAATACCTTTGATGGAAGTCCTACGTCTTGGTCTGGAGAAATTGATAATCTTGCTTATGGAGTGAATGATGCAATAAAAAGATTAATTATTTTATCATCTGGGAACGTATCAACCACTGAACTTGAGCTTCTTGGTTTCCCTCAAGCGAATTTAAATCACTCTATTGAAAACCCAGCACAAGCTTGGAATGCAATTAGTGTTGGTGCTTATGCTGGTAAAACAAATATTAAAGACCCTTTTTTATCTAATTTTTATCCTACAGCAAGACATGGTGATTTATCACCTTGGAGTTCAACATCTGATTTATGGGATGATTCGTGGCCAATAAAGCCAGAGATTGTTTGTGATGGTGGCAATGTTGCGACTGATGGTAAAGAGTATACAGATTCATTTGATTTATCCTTATTAAGTACAAGTAAAGACCCGAATAAAATATTTGATGTAATTTCCTCAACTAGTTCTGCAAGCGCACAAGCCGCTTTTTTAGCTGCAAAATTATATGATTCATACCCTGAGTATTGGCCTGAAACAGTCCGTGCAATTATAATTCATTCTGCTCAATGGACTGATGAAATGTTAGATTATTTGCCTAACAATCCTAAAAAAGGGGACTATAAGAAACTTCTACGAATGGTTGGATATGGAATACCTAATTTGGAAAGAGCTATTTGGACATTTGAGAATAAGGTTAACATGATTATTCAAAATGAAATTCAACCTTATATAAAAAAGAATAATGATATTAAGTTGAATGAAATGCATCTCCATGATGTTCCTTGGCCAAAAGATATATTGAATAAATTATCATCACGTGATATGGATATCATAGTAAGAGTTACTTTATCGTATTTTATTGAACCTGGTCCTGGAGAGGTAGGGTGGAAAAGCCGATATAAATACCCATCAGCTGCCTTAAGGTTTGATATGAATAATGCTAGTGAGACAAAAACTGAGTTTATGCAAAGAGTCAACAAAGATCAAAGAGATTCTGAGTTAAACCTAAATTATCAAAATGATGCTTCTAGATGGTTGCTAGGAACAAACTTAAGACACAAAGGATCAATTCATTCTGATGTATGGAAAGGAACACCTTCAGAGCTTTCAGAAGCCAATTTAGTTGCTGTGTATCCAGTCGGTGGATGGTGGAAAGAAAGAAAACACTTGAATCAATACAATAACAAACTCAGATATTCCCTTATTATTTCTATTGAATCACCTGAAGAAGTTATTGATTTATATACACCAATTATTACAGAGATTCAAAATAGAATCAAAGTTGGAGTTAAAGTCAAAACATAGTATAATTTGTATTAACAATAAAATTTTGTTTTAACACTTTAAAAAAACGTGTCTTATTTCTATAACATTTATTATTAAGGAACGTACTTTTATAGATCTTGTTAAGACACGTTCGATAATGTTGACAAATTAAAAGTAAGTGGTATAATATAACTGTAGTCGGGATGAAGACTTAAAACTCATTTCCAGTGGTCGGGATGAAGACCTAAAACTCATTCCCATCGGGCGGCTTAAATGCTGTCCTATTTTTTTAAACAATTATTCTTGGGGGTAAGCATGCAAAAACCTTTTTATGAAAGAGTTAGAGATGAAGTGATATTGTTATCAAGTGATTATATGAAAAATCTTGTTGATTTTGACTACTTAATAATATATGGAGTTACCGAACCATCAAAATATTTTGTAATAAGAAATGAAAAAGATAATTATCTTCATTTGACTGGGATTTATACAAACTTATCTCCTAAAATATTTTTTGAGAAATGTTTAGCTAAAGAATTAGAACTTGAAGATATTATAATTCCTTCTTTGCGAGAGCACGAAAAGAGGTATAAAGGAACATTAAGAAGAAAAATAAATGTTCTTCCTTATTTTGTTAAAGGAATTGATAATACTTATTCTGTTCAAGAGAATTTTTCGAAGAACAGAGTAATTTGTAATATTGCTAGTTCAAATCATAATTTGACAATAGGATATGTAGATACAGGTAATAATATGCGACCAAAGAGTTTGCTATCAGGTGATGTATTAGAACTTGACAAAAAGAATAAGATTTTTTATGTTTTAAAGAGGAGTAGAAAATCACAGTGTTTTGATCAGTTAGTTTCAGGAGAAACACCAACTCTTACTGATTTTTTAATGAAGAATGAAGAAATTTGTTCTCTTATCAAGTTACATGAATAAGAATTATACAATCACAAGTTTTTTAATTAATTATAAATGTTTAGCAAATCATTATCTTCCAATCAACAAACTCAACACCTTTGTTTTTACCTTTACACTTACTTTCAAGTAGCGGATTCATTTCAGCTACTTTTTTTAATGCTTCTTTTTCTAAAGGGTTATCTGTTGTGTTTATCACGAATACATAATTTTCTTGATCTACAATAACAATCTTATCAAATATTTGTTTCATCGTATCTATTGGGAATTCAACCATAGGTAGTTCAATAGACTTAATAGCTTTCTTGATTTCTTTAACACGAGAAGTAGAATCTTTTTGTGGTAGTGCTTCATCTTCAATTCTAACGTACTGAATGCTTTTGCTAATAATGATATCTTCTAGTTCTTTGATTAATGCTTTATCCGCTGGATCAAGTATTGTCTTCTTAATGATCTTGAAGTATTCATCTTTATAACCTTTTAAATTGCTCTGCTACGAAAAAGTGGGAATATTACTGAAGATAGTAATCACGTAGATAGATATCATTCAGTACTGGCCAAGTCATTTATCTATGCAGACAAAGAAGTAGATACGCTAGAAACAAAAGCGAGAAGTGAAATGATGACATCAAAACTCGATCACTATATCTCATTTAATTTAGATCTAAACAATAAAGTATTTAATCCCTTTGTGAACTTTCATTTAGGGGACTATATATCTTTTATTCATAAACATAAAACCTATGACACGGTAGTAACAGGTATCTTGTTTAAAGATACGCTTAAGGTTGCAAAAATAACACTCGGTGAATACCGGGTTAAGCTTACAGAAAAAATACAGCTTTTAAGTAAAGCAAAAACAACTGCTTCAAGTAGTGTCACCATTACAAATACCAATTTAGATGGAGGTGAATTCTAATGGGAATTCAAAAAGTAACCTTTGAAAGTGGTAATGTTACCGCGAAAATTGATGCAGATTTGTATCACTTTTTTTATTCAAAGGATATCGGACTATTAAAAGGATTAAAAAATGAGTGCCAAGTGACACTCGCTAATAACACACTAACGTTTCAAGACGGCTATGTTTCTGTATATGGCCGTATTATTTATATTGAAAATCAAACAACCATAGGTATCACTCCAGACTCTAATAAGAGTGGTTATGTCGTTCTTGGTGTTAATACAGCAACCAATGAAGTGAGTCTATATTTAAAAGAACAAACCAGTGGATATCCTTCACTTGTTCTAACGAATTTACTTACTACAGAAGGACTCTATGAGTTTGTCTTATGTGCTTATACCAAAACAACAACCTCAGTATCCATCAATCAAACGTATATAAGAAAATTCATTATAAATGATAAAGATAAAATTGCCGATTTGGAAAACAAGTTACTTGATAGATATAGACCGGTTAGAAAAAAATTAACTAAAGTATCAAATGGTGTCTATCAGTTTTTTAATACATCATCAGTTGAATTATCTGAATCACTCATTTTTGTACTCATTAACAATACAACCATTATTAGTTTTCCAGGAGATAGTTTGTTTATTCATGTTGGATCAAATAGAAATATCAGTTATAGGTATGCTGGAGCCGATTATTCACTCAGTGTGCTTTATGAAAACGGAGTCGTTACTTTAAGTTGTGGAAATACAACCCATAATATTACATCAGCATATTTAAAAAAATAGGAGGAATTTATGGCAACAATTCAAATTAAAAGAAGAACATCTGCAGGAACAGGTCCTTTAGTAGGAACAACTGGAACAGTAAAAGCAGGTGAACCACAAGTTGATTTTAATGGTGAACATTTATATATCGCTAAAGCAGATAAAACAGCGTCTAGCACAGTCCCTTTAGCAGATAGTGATTATTTAAAAATACCGTCAGCTGGTAAAGTTGACGATCAAATCGATACAAAAATCACAGCCCTTGGTTTAGGCAGTGCAGCAACCAAAAATACCGGAACTGGAAATGGAAATATTCCTATTCTAAATTCAAGTGGGAAGTTAGCAGATAGCGTTGTGCCTAAGATTGCGATGACCAATACTTTTGTCGTCGCAAGTCAAACAGCTATGCTTGGTTTATCAACAGCGCAAGAAGGAGACGTTGCAGTCCGTACAGATTTAAACAAATCATTCATTTTAAAAGCCGCACCTTATTCAACACTGGCTAACTGGCAAGAGCTTTTAACACCAACTGATGCAGTTACAAGTGTTAATGGATCAACAGGTGCTGTTACCGTTACACTAGCTGATTTAGGTGGAGTTGCTGGATCTACCTACAACTCACATGTTTCAAGTAACCTTCACTTAACAACAGAACAAAGAACAAAACTAGCCAATGCAAAGATATCAACCATTATTACAGCAGAGGGGATGGCACTCGCTTCTAGTGAAGCAAACTATGATTCAACCGTACTTACCAATGCACTAACGTATTTTCCAGTTGTTGATACAGGGTATACACCGACAAAAATTAAATACAAATTAGGTATCGATTCATCAAAGGTATTAACGCCTTCATCAGTAATTGATGGTGGTACTTATTAATGGCCATCATTAGAGTTAAAAGAGGAAGCACTATACCTACGACTTCAAAGTTATCTTATCTTGGTGAGCTTGCTTTTGATTATGGGTCAAATGCATTATATGCAAGAGGACCATCTTCAGTTGTAAAAATTGGTGGTGAAATGGAAGTCGTTTATTTTTATGAAGGTTATGGGTACACTCATACCTTACAATATGCATTTGATCCCAACTACATCTATAAAGTCCACATCATTTCATCAACCCAAGGCACATCTGCAGATATATCAGATACGTATATTTATTATAGAACGAGTGCATTATCGAATTTACAAGGATCCTATATTGCTCATCATGTAAATACTGAAGATAATACCCACACGACTAGGACTGGTAAGAACTCAACCGTGCATTACATCGAAGATAGTTACGCAAGTGGTCCAGTAATATCAAGTGGAGTTACAAAAGTCATTGACTTTGAAATATCACCAACCTTTAAAAGTAGTTATACAGATACTGCACAGTGGATTGCATATGGTAAAAGTATCGCAACCTTATCAGGGCAAAGTGATGGTTCAATAAAGCTCGCAGATTTTGTGCATTCCTTTAATGGTGACTTAGGTGCGTTGTATATTAATACAGGACTCAATGTTGGTTCACCGGATTCATTATCAATAACCCTGTATAGAATAAAGAGAAAGTAGGTAATTATGGCAATTATTAGAGAATTAGAAACAAAGTTTGGAATCAAGGCTTCATATCATAGAATCACAGCATTTAATATCAGCTATTCAAGTAAGAAAATTAGCTTATGTGTCGCAACATATATCTAAAGAAGCAAGAGCAAGCTTTAATCAACCCGTAGAAGAAATCGACATTGAAATTCCATATGGAGATTTCACAAGTTTCTTAAATGTTAATCCAATTGAAAGAGGCTATCTTTGGTTAAAAGAAAATGTTATTGGCTTTGAAGATGCAGTAGATGACTTTGATGTCTTAGAACCAATCATAGAACCGGTTGTTGAAGATGAACTTGATCCTAACCAAAATTAGAGGGATATTTCCCTATCATAAAATCTTACTGGCTTATTATAGCGGTTCCATCGCTTATGGCATTAATGATGAACATAGTGATATCGATGTCACGGTTGTTTTAGATGGTTTTAGAGATAATATTCATCTGAATCTAGGACAAGTTGATTTGTTTATCTTTTCAAAAAAAAGATTTCTAGCAAGACATCGCTTTGATGAAACGATAACCGCATATCACAGGTCTAGTGCAGATACCTTCTTAAGTTTAGATAAAACACTCATTCTTATGGACCCTGATTTCAAAGAAACGGTTGATGAACTATTAGATATCAATCATAAAGAGTTCTTATTAAAATCATTAGAAGCACAGCTGGAATATGGGAAAGCAAGATATGAAATTACAAAAACATTCAAATCTCATTATCATTTCTTTAGATATAGAGGCATCATAGAGCACTATGAAAAGACTGGCAAATTTGAACTTGTTTGTCCTGAACCATGGCATACCTATATGATCGATTACAAAAACAACTGGGACAATATCAAAGGTAGTAAGTATTATGGATTATTAGAAGAATCAATACATTTTATAGAAAACTATATAGAAGGGATGAAACGGGTTGGACTGGGATAATTTACTCATGTTTTTTAGAATGGAAAATCTCATCTATTGGATCGTTACCATGGTTGTAGTAATACTTACAACGATAAAGCAATTTAATAGACAAGATAAAAAGAGCAAGACTAACAATGATGAAATATTAAATAACTTACAAAAGATAGATCGTCAGAATGTCAAAATGCTTAATCTACTTGAAATGCACTCACAAGACATACGTTCTTTAAAGAAGGACGTCAATGTACTTGAACATCGTGTTTCAAGATTAGAGGATTCACAAGTTAATATATATAAACGTCTAGGAGGACAAAAAAATGACAATACTTGAAATCATACTGTTGATACTTAATATTGCACTAGCTTCGCTTTATATCACATCAAAGCTCAAAGATAATAAGAACTTAGCATCAATTGTTAAAGAAGTAAAAGAAGACATTAAGTTATCTTCTGAAGTGGTATCTGATTTAGTATCTAAAGCGAAAGATATTGTCTTTGATGAAACGGTGCAGAAAACGATTAAAGAATTTATCATGATTGTAGAAGAAAAGAATCAACTGGCGAAAAGCAAAGGGGAAACATACCTCACAGGTGATGATAAGAAACATGCAGTTATTGGAAGGTTAAGTGAATGGGTATCTAACTTAACAGGCTCTACAGAAAGAGCTGTTCATTTTGTCGAAGATAATCAAAGCAAGATAGAATCCATTATTGATGAGTACATTTCATTTAGTAATAAAATGCATGGAAAATCCAGTTTATCTGAAGCAGAGAGAATTATTGCAGAAAAGCTTTTAACAGAGAGTAAATAGAATAATATAATAAAACGACATTAAGCCATTGTGTGAGTAAAATCATCCAATGGCTTTTTTTGATTTTATAGGCTATTTAACTAACCTTCGAAAGTCATTTGAAATAAATGTTCGTTTTTTTAACAAAAAAGTTCATTTACCCTTGTAATTTATAGTCGCATAATATAAAATAGAATTATTCAATTATCGAACAATGGACGGTGAAGTCATGAGTGATAACTCGTTTTTCAAACCAACGCTTTTGTACAAAGAATTTATGATATTAGATCTTATTGAAAAAGATGCTAATATTACCCAAAGGGAAATAAGTAAAATCATTGGAGTAGCTGTTTCAATGACGAATGCTTACATTGAGAATTTTGTGGAAAAAGGACTTATCAAAAAAAAGAAACACTCTACGAAAACTGTAGAGTATTTTGTCACTAAAAAAGGTATGGAAAGAAGAAAACTACTTAACATCTGGTATTTAAAATCATCACATGAAGTTTATCTATCAGCAAAAGATAATATCATTAAATTCTTAGATCAAATCATTAATAAAGGGTTTAAGAAGATATTACTATATGGTGCTGGTGAAGTAGCGGAAATTATGTTACAAGTCATGAATGATGATAATAATATTCCTTTAGAAGTATTAGCAGTTGTTGATGATGATATAAATAGACAAAATGAAATCATTGTAAATTTACCGATCATAAGCAAAGAGAATATTAATCAATATGAACATGATGGTATTTTAGTATCAAGTTATAAACATCATGAAGTGATAAGAAGAAACTTAGTGGAAATAAATTATCCGCTAGAACAAATATTAGAATTTTTTGAATAACGGGAGGATACTATGAAAATAGCAGTTATTGGAACAGGTTATGTGGGTTTATCAAATGCAGTATTATTTAGTCAACATCATGAAGTTATTGCTTTAGATGTTATTAAAGAGAAAGTCGACATGATTAATAGTAGAAAATCACCAATTGTGGATGCTGAGTTAGAAGATTACTTAACAAATAATCATTTAAACCTAAAGGCTACACTTGATAAGGAAGAAACTTATCTGAATGCAGATTTTGTTATTATAGCAACACCGACAAATTATGATCCGAAACGTAATTATTTTGATACCTCAACAGTTGATAATGTAATATATGATGTCTCAGTATATAATCCAAAAGCAACAATTATTATTAAGTCAACTATTCCAGTAGGATACACACAGGAACAACGAGAAAAACATCCGAATTTAAGAATTATCTTTTCTCCAGAGTTTTTAAGAGAAGGTAAAGCTTTATATGATAACTTATATCCTTCAAGAATAGTAGTAGGAGAACATTCTAGTCAAGCTGAAATGTTTGCTGATTTATTAAAAGAAGGGGCTATTAAAGAAGACATTCCAGTCTTATTTACAAGTCCTACAGAAGCAGAAGCAATCAAATTATTTTCAAATACTTATTTAGCGATGAGAGTTGCATTCTTTAATGAACTTGATACCTATGCTGAAGTTAGAGGTTTAGACTCAAAAGAGATAATTGAAGGTGTAGGATTAGATCCAAGAATAGGTTCTCATTATAATAACCCTTCATTTGGGTATGGTGGATATTGTTTACCTAAAGATACTAAGCAATTACTTGCCAACTATCAGGATGTGCCTCAAAATATTATGACCGCTATTGTTGATGCTAACCGTACTAGAAAAGATCATGTTGCAGACATGATTATTGCTAAGAATCCAAAGGTTGTTGGTATATATAGATTAGTAATGAAAAGCGACTCTGATAACTTTAGACAATCAGCTATTCAAGGCATTATGAAACGAATTAAAGCCAAAGGTATTGAAGTTATTGTATATGAGCCAGTAATGAATGAAAAAGAGTTTTTCGGATCTAAAGTTGTAAATGATGTAAACTCTTTTAAAAAACTAAGTGATGTTATTGTATCAAATAGATTTTATAAAGAATTGGCTGATGTAGAAGACAAAGTCTATACTAGAGATTTATTTAATAGAGATTAGGGTGATGAAATGAAAGAAACAATCTTAGTAACTGGTACTGCAGGTTTTATTGGGTACTATGTGTCACAACGATTATTGAATGATGAGTATGAAGTAATAGGTATTGATAATTTAAATGACTATTACGATGTAAATCTTAAGAATACTAGATTAAATCTACTTAAAGGAAATGCAGGATTTTCATTTCATAAAATAGACATATCAGATAAAGAAAAATTAGAAAGACTATTTAAAATGCATAACATTAGCTATGTTGTACATTTAGCAGCTCAAGCAGGTGTAAGATATTCGATAGAAAATCCTGATGCTTATATTCAAAGCAATATTATTGGGACATATAATATCTTGGAAATGTGTAGACACTATCCAGTTGAACACTTGGTTTATGCATCAAGTAGTTCAGTCTATGGAGCAAATAAAAAAGTTCCTTTTGAAGAGACTGATTTTGTAGATCACCCAGTTTCTCTTTATGCAGCAACTAAAAAGAGTAATGAACTTATGGCACATACCTATAGCCATCTATATAGTATTCCATCAACCGGACTAAGATTCTTCACGGTATATGGACCTATGGGAAGACCGGATATGGCATATTTTGGATTTGCAGATAAATATTTTAAGGGTAAGACTTTGAAAATATTTAATAATGGTGATTTTGATAATGATATGTATAGAGATTTCACTTATATAGACGATATTGTAGAAGGCATTATAAGAGTACTTAAAACTCCTCCTAAACATGAGAATCCAATGCATAGAGTTTTAAACATTGGTAACAACAATCCAGAAAAACTAATGTTTTTTATTGAGACATTGGAAAAATGCTTATCTAATTCACTAAATAAAAAGGTTGAATTTAAGAAAGAGTTTGAACCTATTAAACCAGGTGATGTGCATAAAACTTATGCTTCAACAAAGTCTTTAGAAAGCCTAGTAGGATTTAAACCTAAGACATCAATAGCAGATGGTTTACAAAGATTTACAGATTGGTATATATCTTATTATAAGAAGGACTAGATAAATATGTTTTATTTAAAATTTAAAAGATTTTATGATACATTAGGTGCATTCATCGGAATTTTACTTTTGTCACCTTTGTATCTAATTATTATGGTATTAATCAAAATAGATTCTAAAGGACCAATTCTATTTAAACAAAAACGAATAGGAAGATATAAAAAACACTTTAATATATTAAAATTTAGAACAATGAAAATAGATACACCTAAAGAAATACCAACACACATGTTAGAAAATCCCAATCAGTATATAACACGAATGGGTAGGTTTCTTAGAAAAACAAGTTTAGATGAACTACCTCAAATAATTAATATCTTAAAAGGTGATATGTCTATTATTGGACCTAGACCAGCTTTATGGAATCAGTTTGATCTCATTGAAGAAAGAGATAAATATGATGTTCATAAACTCTATCCAGGTATTACAGGGTATGCTCAAATAAAGGGTAGAGACACATTGCCAATCTCGGATAAAGCAGCTTTAGATGGAGAATATGTTAAAAAAATAAGTTTGTGGTTAGATATTAAAATCTTTATAGGAACATTTATAAGTGTATTTAAGTCAGATGGTGTTGTTGAAGGTGGAACTGGTACAATCGAAAAAACCAAGAACAATACACCGAAAGTATAGGTGGAATGAAATGAAAAAAATACTTATTACTGGCGCAAATAGTTATGTTGGAACCAATGTAGAAAAATGGTTGATGAAAGAACCTGATAATTACTATGTTGAAACGCTTGATATGAAAGATCCTAATTGGAAAGAGTTTGATTTTTCTAAATTTGACGTTGTATTTCACGTTGCAGGTATTGCGCATGTTTCAACTAAAAAAAGTATGAAAGAATTATATTTTAAAGTAAATAGAGATCTCGCTTTTGAAGTTTCACAAACTGCAAAAGAATCAAGTGTTCAACAGTTTATCTTCATGAGTAGCTCAATTGTATATGGAGATAGTGCTCCAATTAACAAGAAGAAGGTGATAGATATAGATACGCCTGTGTCACCTGCGAATTCTTATGGTCTTAGTAAAGTTGAAGCCGAAAAATTGATCTTAACACTTAATGATGAGTCTTATAATATAGTTGTGATTAGATCTCCTATGATATATGGAAAGGGTAGCAAAGGTAATTACATGACGATTTCAAATTTTTCAAAAAAAGTATTATTTTTTCCTTATATTAGGAATCAAAGATCTGCAATATATATTGAAAATCTATGCGAGTTTATTAGACTTTTAATAGAAAATGAAGAAACAGGAGTATTTTTTCCGCAAAATAATGAATACATTTGTACAAGTGAGTTGGTTAGTAAAATATCAATAAAACACGGAAAAAAAATATATATGATAAAAAGGTTAACTTTTCTGTTTATTATTTTGGGTTATATCTTTAAGAAGATAAATAAGGTATTTGGAAATTTTACTTATGATAAGAACCTAAGTATGTATAAAGAAGAGTATAGCAAAATCAGTTTGAACGATTCAATATCGATCACAGAGGAGTGACTTTATGAGGATTGCATATATTGCTCTAAGAGGTACACAGTTAAGTGATGGAATTGCTCAATATACTGATAGTATGGCAATTGAAATGGTAAAAAAGGGTCATATTGTAACTATATATACTTCAGGAAGATATGGAAATAAGAACGGTCTTTCAACTAAAGGATATTTTATTAAAACAGTACCTTCTTTTAGATTCTCGAGTATAGAAAAAATGTCCATCACTTTTTTTGCTTCTATCCATCAATTGTTTAAAAAATATGATATCGTTCATTATCATGCTATGGGACCATCTATTTTTGCTTTCATGGCCAAAAGACGACACAGAGGAGTTGTTATTCAAACTCATGGAATAGAATATAACCGATCAAAGTTTGGGGGATTTGCAAAAAAAGTTTTACACAAACTTGAAAAATGGTCTATAAACATGGGAGATGAGCTTTTAGCTTGCTCTAATTCATTAAGAAATCATTTTTTAGTTAATTATGATAAAAAAACTGTTGTGATACATAATGGGGTAAGCCTTCCTTCTCTTAATGATTTAGACTATTCAGTTTTAAAAGAAAAGAACTTGGAAGTTAATGAATACTATCTTTTCATGGCACGTATAAGTGAAGAAAAAGGTTTGATATACTTGATTAATGCATTTATGAATACAAGTATTCGAAAAAAACTTGTTATAGCAGGCGCATATAATATGCAAAATGATTTTCATAAAAATCTCTTCAACCTAGCCAAGGATGATCATAGGATTTCTTTCGTCGGAAATATATCAGGGAATGTAAAGGAAAACTTAATTAAAGGAGCATACTCCTTTATATTGCCATCAGAATCAGAAGGCTTTTCTGTAGCCCTGCTTGAAGCAATGAGTTATCAAAAATGCTGTATTGTAAGTAATATACCAAGTAATTTAGAAGCTGTTGATAAATCGGGACTAACCTTTATATCAAAAGATACGAATGATTTAACTAGATGTCTGTATTATGCAGATAATCATCCTGAAGTTATATTTAAAAAAGGTGAGGATGCAAGAAAGCGAGTAATTGAGAATTTTACATTAGAAATAACAGCTAATAAAACAGAGGAATTATATAATGATATTTTGATGAGAAAAAGGTGTAAAAATGAAAAAAACAACTAATTTTCAAAGAAGATTAATCATGTTGCGATTATTATTTATGAGGCAAGAGAAAAGAGCGAGTTACCTTAGGAGGAAAAAAGTTTTTAGACTTTTTGGAGATAACGTTAAATATGGAACTAGCTCAATTCCTGCTGAACCATATTTAGTCAAGATACATAATAATATTAGAATTTCAGCAAATGTTACTTTTTTGACACACGACGTTATTTGGAGTATGTTTAGAGATTGTCCTAAAGTGAGTCATAACGAAGACGGCAGCAAAAGAGAATTTAAGTTCGAAATGGGAACAATTGAAATTTTTGATCATTGTATGATTGGCGCTAACACAACTATATTAAAAGATGTTAAAATTGGGCCGTATGCTATTGTTGGAGCTGGAAGTGTGGTAACAAAAGATGTGCCAGAGAACTCTATAGTTGCAGGTAATCCTGCGAAAGTGATTGGAAGTTTCACAGACTTAGCTAAGAGAAGATCTGAAAACCGATTAAGAGCAACTAATCTTGATTCTATAAATGATATAATACATGATTATTGGGGGGAAGTGATGTGAAGATTATTTTCGTAAGTCAACCACTTTCTACTGGTGGTTCTGAAAGAGTTGTTGCTTCTTTAGCTAATAAATTCAACGATTTAGGGCATGAAATAACTGTAATTGTTGTTGATAATGGGGATCAAAATGTTTATCCTACTAATTCAAATATTAACTTTTTTCATATTAAAAAATACAAAAAGCCACTTTTTGATCTGCTTTTCAGAGTCATTAAAATTCGTAGATATTTAAAAATAAGTAATCCAGATGTAGTTATTCCTTTCACTACTCAAAAGAATGTTAGTACATTGCTAGCTACTATATTTACAAAACATAAAGTAATCATTTCAGAACGTAACAACCCTTATCTAGATCCAAAGAATAAATCTCTTAGATTTCTTAGAAAAATTTTATATTTTAAATCTGACGGAATTGTATTTCAAACCGATGAGGCAAAAGAATTTTTTTCGAAGAAAATTCAAGATCGCTCGTGCATAATATTTAATCCGATTAATGAAGATTTGCCCTTACCTTATAAAGGTGAACGTGCAAAACGTATTGTTATGGTAAATCGACTTGAAAAAGAAAAAAATATTTATATGGCTATTGAAGCCATGAAACTTGTTGTTAGCGAATATCCTGAATATATTCTTGATATTTATGGCAAAGGCCAATTAAAAGATGAAATTCAAAATTATATAAACCGAAATGGATTGCAAAAAAATATTTTTTTAAAGGGGTTTTCAAATGAAGTATATAATGAAATTAAGAATGCTTCTATATTTCTTTTAACATCAAACTATGAAGGAATGTCAAATTCACTTATAGAATCAATGGGATTAGGACTTGCTTGCATATCAACAGATCATCCCATTGGAGGAGCTCGGATATTGATAGAGAGTTATAAAAATGGTATTTTGATTCCTACAAATGATGTATTAACGTGTGCAACAACCATAAATGAATTAATTGGCAATCGTATATTACGTGAAAAGATTTCTATTAATGCTATTAACGTTAGAAATACTCTTTCAATAAAAAGTATTTCAGATAAATGGTTAAATTATATTGATGAAGTCATAGGAGAGAGAAATAATGATAATCAAAAGACTAATTAACAAACTATTTCCACTTAGAGTTGCTATTAAGAATGGAATGAAAGTTGGAAAAGGCTTAAGTTTAGTTTCTCCACACAGTGTACTTTTTGGGACTGAACCTTATCTTATAAAAATTGGTAACTATGTAAGAATTTCAGGAAATGTAAGTTTTATTACTCATGATGGCGGGACATGGGTTTTTCGTCATGAAGATTCTTACAAACATGTTTTCAAGTATGGAACAATAACAGTAGGAGATAATGTGTTTATTGGCGCACAAGTGATAATTATGCCTAATGTTAGTATAGGAAATAGATGTGTTATTGGGGCAGGGAGTGTTGTTACAAAAAATGTTCCAAGTGGATCAGTTGTTGCAGGAGTTCCTGCTAGAGTAATTTGTACTATTGAAAAGTATATAGAAAAATGTATAAATTCAATTCCTAATGATATTAATTTAGACTTATATTATAGTGATAAAAAAAATGAATTATCAAAAAAGTACTGGAGAGAACAATGAACATTGTTTTTATCACAGGTAGGCTTTCTGGTGGTGGAGCTGAGCGAGTAATATCATTAATTTCATCAGAATTTGCAAAGCATAGTCACAATGTTAGCGTTGTTAGTTTGCTGTCAGATAATGATACATATGAAATTTCTAATAAGGTTAAAATATTCCAATATTGTGGAAAGCATAAAACAAGTATTTTTAGATTTCTTGCAAAAAGAAGTTTAATAAGGCGTGTTGTGAAATCGGAACAAGCCGATATTGTTGTTTCTTTTATGACTGGTGCAATTTTGTTATCAATTATGAGTCTTTCACGTTTATCTGTCCCGCTCATATCTTGTGAGAGAAACGATCCTAGTAGACATCCATCTTCAAAGTTAAACCGTATTTTACGAAAAATTTTATATCGTTTTTCTGATGGCTTTGTTTTTCAGTCAGAAGATGCAAAAAATTTTTTTTCCAAAGAAATACAAAGTAGGAGCACTGTTATTCCTAATCCGGTAAATCCCAATTTACCAAATAGATATTCTGGAATACGTAAAAAGAAAATTGTATCTATAGGCCGACTAGAAAATGCTAAAAATTATGAAATGTCAATTCGCGCTTTTAAGTGTTTTTATGTAAATCATTCTGATTATATTTATGAAATATACGGTGAAGGTTCAATGAAAGAGGGTTTAACTAGATTAATAAGATCTCTAAATTTAAGTAATGCTGTTTTTTTGAAAGGATTTACAAATAATCTATACAATGCTATTAATGATGCTAAAATGTATGTTCTCACTTCTTACTACGAAGGAATGCCAAATGCTTTAATTGAAGCAATGTCGTTAGGATTACCTTCTATTTCTACTATTCATCCCTTTGGTGGTGCTAAGGAGATAATAGTAGATGGTGTAAATGGAATGCTTGTATCACAAAATAATGTATCAGAATTAGCTAAAGCGATGCATAAAATCGCTATAGATGATTTTTTTGCTGAAAAACTTTCTCAAGCTGGTATTGATTTAAAACAAAGACTCTCAATGGAAATTATATATTCAAGTTGGGAAGATTATTTGAAAAGTCATATAATAAAATTATGAAGGAATGATATAAATGATGATTTCAAATTCTATATGTAATGCAAAAATTAATATTGATAAAAAATCTGACAAATTACCAATTTTATTTTCGTTTGTGTTATATTTGTTTTTTTCAATACGATTATCTCCAGATCTATTAAGCAATTCATTGCTATGGCAAAGTGTATTTATTTTATATACTATCGTTGGTATTTTAACAATTATTATAAGCGGTAAACTGAATCTAAACAGGGTGTTTCTTAAATGGTATATACCATTTTTTATATGGGCATTTCTTTCGCGATTTTGGGCATCAAGCTTTGAACATGCGACTGATGGACTTGATATTTATATTGTTATTTTCATAACCTTTAGCATACTATCTCTATTAGTAACTAATATGACAAAGGTTTATCAAGTAATTAAGATAATCATGCTATCTCTAATTACAATGTTTATAAATTTACTTATTAGTCTAGATTGGAGTCTTCTTTTTGACGTTAGACTCGGTTTAGATAATATTAACACCAATTGGAATGCAAATGATATAGGATTTAAACTTGCTATTTTTGTCTTTATGTCTGTTTTTTTAGTTAGAAAAAATCAGTTATCAAAAACTTTCAGTTTACTATTTTTTAATTTGATTATAATATTTTTTATAATATTAACTGGTTCTCGAATGGCTATTATCACAATCACTTTAATTCTTCTGTTTTATTTTAGTTTTGACAAAAGGAAATCAATTTACTATGTAATATCGGGTTTTTTCTTTATAATAGTTGGTTATTTTTTCATTATGAACATCCCATTTTTCTATAATAATATAGGCTATAGATTCGAAGGGATATTAACAGGTGACTCAGTTGAAGGTAGTTTTATAGGACGTTCAAAAATGATAGAATTAGGTATCGAATGGTTTAAAGAAAGACCTTTTATTGGTTATGGATTGGATAATTATCGTGCATTATCACCTTTCAAAACATACTCTCACAACACTTATATAGAATTACTTGTAAATTTAGGTCTTTTAGGACTTATACTTTATTATAAGTTATATTTTAATTTGATAATTAATTCAATAAAAATGTTAGAGAATAAGAACTTTGTATTGGCTATTATTGTATCTGGATTTATACTTGATGTAATGAATGTCTCATATCAAAGTTTTTTATGGAACATATTATTATGGTTAGCTATTATAGTTCAAGAAACGAATTTTAAAAAACATATTAAAAGTACGATTTTTATCTATTAATGTAGGAAAATTTTTTTGAAAGGATATGAATATGAAATTACTCAAGCTAGCTAAATTTGTGGTTGACAAAGAATTTAGATTCGATGTGTTAAATGAACGAGGATTTTTTAATAGTTTACCAGATTTAAAGTTCTTAAATAAAGCATACAAAATAAAGTTTAGTAGAAAATTGAACATCCATGAACCTAGGACTTTTAATGAAAAAATACAATGGCTGAAATTATTTGATACAAAGCCAATTTACAGTAAAATGGTAGATAAGTTGGAGTCAAAAACAATAGTTGCGAATAAAATAGGAAAAGAATATGTAATACCCACCCTGGGAGTTTGGAACAGTGTTGCTGAAATTGATTTTGATCAATTGCCAAGGCAATTTGTTTTGAAATGCACTCACAATAGTGGAGGTGTTGTTGTTGTGAAGGAAAAGTCTGAGTTGGATATTAGTTTAATTAATAAAAGATTTAACAAAATGTTAAATAGAAATTTCTATTTTCACAGTAGGGAGATGCCTTATAAAAATCTAAAACCTAAAATCATTGCTGAAGAGCTTTTAACTGAAGAAAATCTAAAAGATTTTAAATTTTTTTGTTTTGATGGTATTGTAAAATTTTTCAAGGTTGATTTTAATAGATTTACTAAACATCAAGCTAATTACTACGACAGAAATTTGAAATATATGGACTTTGGAGAAGCAAACTTTCCTCCAGACCCCAATTATCATATCAAAATGCCTGATAAAATACATGATATGATTTTGTTGTCAGAAGAATTGGCTAGAGGTTTTACTTTTATAAGAATTGATCTATACTGTACTAATGATAAAATCTATTTTGGTGAATATACTTTTTACCCGGCTTCAGGTTTTGGCAAATTTACTCCAGAAGAATGGGATAGAAAAATTGGTGATTTGATTAATCTGCCAAATTGTTGATATATATTTTATAATATTATATTTTTATTTTAATGAAAGTTGGACTGTCATGAAAAAATATCTTTTTCTTTCTACGACTATTGGTGCACTTGGTGGTGGACAATTATATGTTGCTAATAAAGTTAAATATCTTGAGAAGCTTGGTTATAAAGTTTTTGTATTCACATACTATAAAGAGCTTATTGTTATACCTAGCTTAACAAAATATCAAAAACTAATAATACCTGAATTAGAATTTATTCCACAAATCTATTTTAAGAAAAAGGTTAGCCATATTGTGAATAAAATATTAGAAAAAATAGATTTTTATTTTACTGATGATGTAATTATAGAGAGTAATCGACTGGATATGTCTTTATGGGGAGAATTAGTTGCTCGTAATACAAATGGGAAACATTTTATTTTTTCTATATCTGAAAGAAACATTGTAAAGCCATATCTTCTTACATATCTAGAATTCAAGTACAGTAGAAGTGAAATTGCAACAATCAATCCTGATTATTTTAAAGAATTATATAATCTTTCACATAAAATATCCTATGGATCAATTCCTAAGTTTATTGCATATATGGGTGAACAAACATTAGAATATCATTTACCAGCATTGGATAATATTAGGCTTTTTGATAAAAATGTATGTTTGATAGGTCGTGACTCTAAGGCATATATGGAATATGCATGTCTTCAACTGAGTAAGTTTGCTATGAATCATCCTGAAACCAAATTTTCTATCACTATAATATCCAGTTTAAATGCAAAAAAAAGATTCGGTAAATTTTTTATCAATCATAAAAACATTGAATTAAATTTTTTGGGAGAACTTTATCCTATTCCTCTTTCTGTCTTTAAAATGTTTGATTTATATATAGCTGGTGCAGGTAGTGCATTTTTAGCATATAGTAAAAATGCCTTGACCTTATCAATTAATGTTCAAAAAGATGAGCCAATTGGACTTATGGGGTATGAAAAGATACCATCACATTGTGGTATTGATGGGGGTTTAGATATACAACTTATTTTAGAAGATGTATTGTATATTAAGAAATATCAAAATTATAAGTTTACACCATCGCCAGTGGTATATAGTTCTTCAGTTTATGATAAGCATATTGAATTATTAAAAAAGAGTAGTATGTATAAAGAATTTTACCGGATTCAAGATATTAAATTACCCATAAAGGCTTATATATCAATTATATTAAGAAAGCTTAGGTTGCTTTAGAATGACTAATCAAACAATTGCTAACATATATATTAAGAAGAGGTATAGAAATGAATAAAGAAATTTCAAATGAAATGGTAATTAAATCTTTGTTTTATAAATTTCTTGAAAGAGGTGGAACTCAACTAATACAGTTTATTATTCAAGTGGTTTTAGCAAGATTACTTATGCCAAAAGATTTTGGAATGATTGCAATAGTGGTTGTATTTATTAATTTAGCAAGAGTATTTGTACAAGGGGGATTGGCAACATCATTAGTTCAAAAAAAAGACACAGACGAACTTGATTACTCATCAGTTTTCTATACTAGTATCGTAATTGCGACGATTATATATTCTGTGATATTTTTATCTTCTCCATTTATAGCTAGTGTTTATGGTCAACCTATTCTTGAAAATGTACTTAAAGTGTTAGGACTCATTTTGTTTTTTGGAGCATTTAATTCTATTCAAAATGCTTTTATTGCAAAGAATATGTTGTTTCATAAGTTGTTAATTATAAGCTTGATATCTGTTATTGTTTCAGGATTTTTCGGTGTTTTATCTGCATATAATGATTTAGGTGTATGGGCTCTAGTAATTCAGCAATTAGCATACAATGTTATGATTTCATTAACTCTAGTCATTTTTGTTAGATGGTATCCAAAATTGATATTTTCATTTGAAAGAGTTAAGAAACTCTATAGTTTCGGGTGGAAGTTGTTAGTTTCTGGGTTGATTAATGTACTTTATCAAGATATTCGAACTTTAGTTATAGGAATCAAATTTTCTGCAGTAGATTTAGCGTACTATGATAGGGGTAAGCAAATTCCAGGGTTGCTAATTGCTAATATTAATGGATCTATTCAATCTGTTCTATTACCTGCTTTATCTGCTTATCAAAACAATAGGATAATTCTAAAAAATAAAATGAGAAGAGGTATAAAAATAAGCTCATTCATTATCATGCCTATGATGTTTGGGTTAGCAGTTGTCGCTGAACCTTTAGTTAGCATTTTGTTAACTGATAAATGGTTGCCTGCAGTACCTTTTATCCAAATATTATCATTTACATATGCCTTATGGCCTATACATACAGCAAACCTTCAAGCAATCAATGCACTTGGAAGAAGTGATGTCTTTTTAAAATTAGAAATCTTCAAAGTTATTATATCAATTATTGTTTTGATCATTACTTTATCGTTTGGGGTTATAGCTATTGCTATTGGAGGATTATTTGCTGGAATACTTGCTTCTTTCATAAACGCTTATCCGAATAAGCATTTATTAAACTATTCTTACTTTGAACAAATCAAAGATATATCACCTTCAATAATTGTGAGCTCTATTATGGCGTTAATTATTTATCCAATATCCATGATAATTAACAATAATTTTTTAGTTTTAATTATTCAAATATTTGCTGGTGGTTTTATATATTTCCTATTATCTTATTTGTTTAAATTGGATAGTTACACTTACATCGAAAACATTCTTAAAAACAAACTATTAGAAATATTAAATAGAAAAAAAAGAAAATAAAACTAACAGTAATACCTAGAACAATTTATACGAGGTGATATAATGAAATATTTAGTTACATCTATTGGTTCAGCTTCTGCGGAAGTTGTTATAAAAAATTTAAAGAGTAGCGGTAATATAGTTTATGGAAGTGACATTAATGAAAAAAGTTTAATTTCAACTTCAAGAATTGTAAATATGTTCTTTAAGGTCAATAGCATCTTAGAACATGAAATTTTTTTAACTCAAATCATAGATATTTGCATAAAATATCATGTGAATTATATTGTGCCACTTACTGATTTGGATGTTGATTTTTTCTCTAAATATAAAAACATCTTTGTTGACAAGGAAATAAAAATATGGTTAGCAAAAGAAGACGCTATTTCTATTTTAAGAAATAAATTCTATTTCTCTGAATACATTAAGAATAACTTTTCTGACCTGTATATAAAAACTAAATTCTTGAATGATTTAAATTCAGTTGATAGTAGGAAAATGTTAAAGCCTATATCAGGAAGATCAAGTCAAAATGTACACATGATAGAGAATGATTCAGATTTATTATATTATAAATCAAAATATGACAACAATAGTTATATCGTTCAAGATTTTATAGATGGTAATATCATTACTGTGGATTTAATCAGAAATCCTAGCGATAACTTTATTGTATCAATTGCGAGAAAGGAACTAATTAGAAGTGCCAATGGACTTGGTATTTCAGTTGAGATTTTGAGTCATTCAAGTATTAACGATTATGCGGCTAAAATCGCCACCGATTTGAATATAGTTGGTACAGTGAATTTTGAGTTTATTTTCAATGAGTTTGATAAAACAGTCAAGATACTAGAAATTAATCCTCGTTTTTCTGGTGGGGTTGCGTTTTCATGCATAGCAGGATACAATTTTATTAGAAATACTGAAAGGGTTTATATGAACAAAAAAATTCAAAAAAAATATAATCTAAGACTTTTACGAATTTCTAGAAGGTATAAAGAGTATATTATGGAAAGTGGTGATCTTAATGAATAACAAATATTTACCAATTTTAATGAATGATACTAAATTTAATCGTGACAGACTATACAAATTTCTAAGTCTAATGAATAAAGATTATCCTGTTTCACTTGACAATAAAGTAAATCTCAAATCATATGTTGAAAAAGTATTTAGCCTAGGAAATATCTTAGTTATTCTTGAACATGATATGATAATTGCTTGCCTTATTTTTTATTCGAATAATTTTGAAAGCTTTGAAGGAGTATATCCTTTCTTGGGAGTAGCTAAGAAATATAGAAAGAAAGGATTTGCTGAATTATTAATTAAGGAAAGTTTCAAAATTATGAAAGAAAAGGGCATGAAAAAGCTATACACATTCACACATAGAGATAATGTAGCTGCTATTAATTTTTACATTAAAATGGGGTTTGAATTAGAAAGTTCAAGACCTGCAAATTACTCATATAATGTATCTTTAATTAAAGAGAACATAGATTAGTTTTTTAATCATATTAGGAAAGTGAGGTCTAGCTGTTGTTTTTAGCTAGTTTTTATAAAATAATGAAAAAAATAAATGTTACATCTTCATCAGTTCCAAATTTTGATATTTACACAAATATGATAAAAGATTTATGGGATTCTAGATGGCTCACTAACAACGGAAGTTATCATCAGTTATTAGAGAATAAATTAACGAAAAAGTTAAAAGTTAGTAATTTAACTTTATTTACAAATGGCCACATTGCTTTAGAATATGCTTTAGAATCATTACAACTTAACGGAGAAGTTATTACAACACCATTTACTTTTATTTCTACTACCAATTCAATTATAAGAAAGGGACTAACTCCAGTGTTTTGTGATGTAAATGAAACTGACTACAACATAGATGTAACAAAGATTGAAGACTTAATTACTGATAAAACTGTTGCTATTGTTCCAGTGCACGTCTATGGAAATCCTTGCAATGTACATGAAATTGAAAGAATTGCTAAAAAGCACAATTTAAAAGTCATATACGATGCTGCTCACGCTTTTGGTGTAGAAATTGATGGAAAAGGTATTGGTTCTTTTGGAGATATTTCAATGTTCAGTTTTCATGCAACTAAGGTATATCATACTATTGAGGGTGGAGCTTTAACTTATAGTGACAATACCTTAAAGTCTAAACTTGAATCGCTAAAAAATTTTGGTATAACTCATCTTGAAGAAGCAGAGTATGTTGGTGGAAATGGTAAGTTAGATGAGTTTAGATCTGTCATGGGCTTGTGCAACTTAGAAATCATTGAATGTGAGATAGAGAAAAGAAAAAAAGTTGTTGAAAGATATGAACAAATTTTAGGAAATATCAACGGAATAAAACTCGTTAAGGGTTCTCAAAATGTTAAAAAGAATTATGCGTATATGCCTATATTATTTGATGGCTACAAGAAGAGCCGAGATGAAATATTCGGAGAACTTAAATCAGAAAATATTATTGCAAGAAAATATTTTTATCCTCTGATTAGTGATTTTTCTTGTTATAGAGAAAAATTTGACTCTAGTAAAACTCCAATAGCTAAACATATTGCTAAGAATATATTATCTTTACCATTATATTCAGATTTAAGTTTAGAAGACGTCAATCGTATTTGTGAAATCATTTTAAGATAGAAGGAGGAAATGTTAAATGAAAGGTATTATTTTAGCTGGAGGTAAGGGAACTAGGCTTTATCCAATGACAAAAGCAGTATCTAAGCAATTATTACCAATATATGATAAACCGTTAATCTATTATCCTTTATCAGTGTTAATGCTAGCGGGAATAAAAGAGGTTTTGATTATATCAACACCGGAAGATACACCTGTATATGAAAGCTTGTTGAATGATGGATCAACATTAGGTATGAAGTTCTCTTATAGAATTCAAGAGAAACCAAGAGGTTTGGCTGATGCTTTTCTTATCGGTGCTGATTTTATTGGCGAGGACAGTGTTTGTTTAATTCTAGGTGATAACGTGTTCTATGGTCCAGATTTAACAAAAGAACTAAGAAAAGCACAAGAATCAAATGAAGGCGCAGTAATCTTTGGTTATCCTGTAAAAGATGCAAGATCATTTGGAGTTGTTGAATTTGATAAAGAGGGTAAAGTTATATCTATCGAGGAGAAGCCAGAGTATCCAAAATCAAATTATGCAGTTCCTGGACTTTATTTTTATGATAATAGAGTAGTTGAAATAGCAAGGAATGTAAAACCTTCTCCCAGAGGAGAAATTGAGATAACATCAGTAAATAACGAATACTTAAAAATGAATGAACTTAATGTTGTTTTATTTAAACGTGGTATGGCTTGGTTAGATACTGGAACTCCTGAAGCGATGCTTAAAGCAAGTGAATTTGTTGAAGCCGTACAATCAAGGCAAGGTTTTTATGTGTCTTGTCTTGAAGAAATTGCATGGCGTAGAGGTTTTATTGATAGTAATCAATTAAAAGCAATTGGTGATAGTTTAAAAATGACTGACTATGGTAAGTATTTGTTGAGTTTATTAAACGAAGTATAATATGGAGGTTAAGATGACTAATATTTTAATAACAGGTGGTGCTGGTTTTATTGGTAGTAACTTTATCAAAATGATGCTAGAAAGGTATAGTGATTACAATATAGTTAATGTAGATGTACTAACTTATGCAGGTAATCTAGAAAACTTAATTGATATTTCTAATCATCATAACTATACTTTTGAAAAGGTAGATATACGTGATCGATTAAAAATTAAAGAATTGTTTAAAAAATACGATTTTAAATATGTTATTAATTTTGCTGCTGAATCTCACGTTGATAGAAGTATCGAGGAACCAGAAGTGTTTCTTACAACAAATATCGTTGGCACTCAAGTATTGCTAGATGTTGCAAAGAATCACTGGAAGATTAAACCGGATGATAAATATTCAAAAGAGTATAAAGAAAATGTTAAGTTTTTACAAGTATCTACTGATGAGGTTTATGGGGCTTTAGGTAAAGAAGGCATGTTTATTGAAACAATGCCACTAAAACCTAATAGTCCATATTCAGCTTCTAAAGCTTCAGCTGATTTAATTGTAAGATCATATAATAAAACCTTTGGTATGCCGATAAATATTACTAGATGCAGTAATAATTATGGGCCTTATCAATTTCCTGAAAAGTTAATTCCTTTAATGATAAACAATTGTTTAATTGATAAGCAACTACCAGTATATGGTGATGGTAAGCAAATTAGAGATTGGCTTCACGTTAAAGATCATTGTTCAGCTATTGATACAGTATTACATAAAGGTGTAAACGGAGAGATTTATAATATTGGTGGAAATAATGAAAAAGCTAATATAGAGATAGTTAAACTTATCATAAATACTTTAAATAAATCTGAAGATTTGATTAATTATGTAAAAGATAGACCTGGGCATGATCGGAGATATGCTATTGATAATACTAAGATTACTACGGAGTTAGGATGGAAACCTACATATACTTTCGAAGAAGGAATTAAAGAAACAATTGAGTGGTATTTAAATAATCAAAAATGGATTCAAAACATTGTTTCTGGGGAATATGAAAATTATTATAAAAAAATGTACAAATAATGTCTGTGGAAATGAGGTGGCATAATGAAAACACTGATTACTGGTGGATTGGGCTATATTGGATCACATACGGTTGTTGAATTATTAGAACAGAAGTATGATGTAATAATAATAGATAATCTTTATAACTCTCAAATTGAAACACTTTCAAAAATAAAAGAGATAACGGGAAAAGATGTATTATTTTATAATATTGATGCAACAGATTATGATTCACTTGATAGTATTTTTAAAAATAAAGAAATATCTAATATTATTCATTTTGCTGGCTATAAAGCTGTTGGAGAGTCTGCTGAAAAACCACTTAAATATTACTACAATAACCTTTTATCTACTATAAACTTAGCAAAACTTGCTGTAAAATATAATGTGAAAAAACTAATATTTTCTTCATCCGCAACTGTTTATGGTGATGGAAAATCTCCATTCATTGAAACCATGCCTCTACTTGAAAGAACCAATCCATATGGTGAAACTAAAGCAATGAGTGAAAGGATTCTAATTGACACTGCTAAAGCAAACAAAGATTTTTCTGTTACATTATTAAGGTACTTTAATCCTGTAGGAGCTCATGAAAGTGGAGTAATTGGTGAAGTGCCTAATGGTGTACCCAATAACTTAATGCCATATATTACTCAGGTTGCTAAAAGGATTAGAGAAAAACTATATATATATGGAAATGACTATGAAACAGTTGATGGAACGGGTGTTAGAGATTACATACATGTAGTTGATTTAGCAAAAGGTCATTTAAGTGCACTTAAGTCTAATAAGTCAGGTATTAATATATATAATCTTGGTACAGGTAAAGGAACATCAGTCCTTGAACTTGTTAATACATTTATGGACACAAATCAAATAAACATTCCATATGAAATAACTGACAGAAGACCTGGTGATATTGCTATAAGCTATGCTGATGTTTCAAAAGCAAAAAATGAGTTGGATTGGGAAGCGAAGCTAACCACCGAAGATATGGTAAGAGATTCTTGGAATTTTGAGAAAAACTTGAAATAATCTATTTAAAGTGATATTCGGATAAATAAGGTTATTTCATAACAAAATACATTGGTTTCATAGCAACTGACAGCCTAAAGTAAAGGGTCAAGGCAAGATATATATTTTATTTTCATAGCCACGTACATACAACGTACATCAGTTTCATAACAATTGCATATTCTATTTTTGACAGTCTACTTCAAAGGGTCAAGGGTCCAATGATAAAAATAGTAAAATTATCTGATTTTTCGTTGATTTTGAAAAAAATAATTTTGATAAAAAAAGTGACTTCCACGTCTTAGTTAAGACATTTCATAGCCACGTACATTGGTTTCATAATGACCGACAGTTCAAAGTAAAGGGTCAGGGCATGGAGTCGAGGGGATTTGAACTTTTGTTAAAATTAACTTGACTTTTGCTCTTAGTTTAGATGTTAAATGATGTTTTAACTTAAGAAAAAAAACTTCCAAAAAGACAGTTCAAAGTGTAGGCTCAACTCGCGAAATTTATGTTCAAAGTGAAGGGTTTCAGCGAAACCGACAGTTGTTTCAGCAGGACTGCGACAAGATTATGCACATTGCATACTTGACAAACAAAAAAAGGTGATTTGCTCTTTGTTAAAACAATAAGTGCCTTTCAAATCTTAAGAAAAAAATCACCATTATTTGATTTAGCTTATGTAACAGTTTCAAAGATATCGACAAATATTAATGCAGATTCTAATAGTGACCAACATTTCCTAAGTATCTCTCGGAGAAAAGTATATATACATTAAATTTAACAATATCAACTCAGTAAAATTATGTACTAACAACCATCAGTGCCAATTGGGACTGGTGGTTTTATTGATAAGATATGCTATAATATAATAAACTAACAAAAAGGAAACCTTATGAAATATCAAAAAGAACTAGATTTGCTAAAATCAATAACTAAAAATATTTATACTGAAGCAATCTCACACGCAAGAGAAACATCTTTTAAAGGTGAACAAGACATTGTTACTTCTACAGATTTATACATTGAAAAACAATTAGTTTCTGCAATTAAAAATACTTTTCCAAGTGATCATATTCATTCAGAAGAATTTTACAATAAAACAACTCTTAAAAACAGAACATGGCTTATTGATCCTATTGATGGTACAAGCAATTATGCAGCTAACTTAGGATTATATGTCGTTCAAATAGCTTTATATGATGATAAAGACATTGTTTTATCATATATCTATGCACCTATGTTAGATAAAACATATCATGCAATCAAAGGAGAAGGTGCATATCTAAATGATAAGAAATATCATAAAAGTGATCAACTCGATCCTTCAAACTTTATGATATCGATGGTAGGATTAAGTCATCATCAAAGTGATAAAACATATTTTAAAAAGATTATTGATTTATCAATTAAGCATAAATATAAAACAAGAATGTTAGGTTCAATTGGATTAGAACTTGCGCTTACATCTGAGGGTATATTTGATTTATTTTATACAAATGTTTCTAATCTTTGGGATTTATGTCCAGGCATCTTATTAGTAAGAGAAGCTGGATATACACTCATTAATGAAAAAAATGAAACTTACAAGCTACAAGATTCTCATTTGTTTGTGTTAAGAGATCAATATAGTATAGATATCACAAGAAAACACATATTAGATTTAAAAGGGTAAATTATGGAAAAGTTAGTTGTTTTATGGAAATCTGATCATATCATAGATATTGAAGAAATGATAACGCCTTATATACTTGCTTCTAAGAGAAATAAATGGTGGGATGAAATTGATGTGATCATATGGGGTGGATCTCAAAAGATAGTCTCTACAAATCTAAAAGTTCAAAAGCGTGTAAAACTTATGATTTCTCAAGGGATTCATGTATATGCCTGCAAAAAATGTGCAGAAGACTTAAATGTCAAAGCAGCTTTAGAAGCTTTAGATATCAATGTCATCTATACAGGTGAATTATTAACACAAGCATTAAAAAGTGATGCAAAAGTAATTACATTATAAGCACACACATTTCTATATAACAATAGCCGTGAGACATCTCATGGCTATTATTTTATATTATTTAATTTGACTTGCTGCAATCAACAAAGGATCCCAAACAGGAGAAAAAGGTGGAGCATATGCAAAATCAAGTTCTGCAAATGCTTTCGCAGTCATTTGTTTAGTAATTGCTAAAGCCATAATGTTTATACGATCACTAACACCATTTTCACCAACTAATTGTGCACCTTTTAAGATAGTAGTATCTTTTTCATAAACTAATCTAATAAAAAGATCAGTTGCACCTGGATAATAACTTGTTTGATGTTTTGCAGTAATATCAACAAAATCATAATTAAGATTTAATTTTTTTGCTTCATCAATACCTAATCCAGTTTTAGCAAATGTTAAATCACATACTTTTAAGATATTAGATCCGACAATACCTGAAAACGAATCATCAATACCAAACATATGATTAGCTGCTACTTTACCTGTCTTATTAGCATGTGTGCCCAAAGGCATATAAACAAATGAGTCTTTTATTTGATGATAATATGCCACGCAGTCACCTGCTGCATAAATATCATCAATACTTGTTTGCATATGTCTATTTGTGATCATTGCACCATGATCAAGCATATCAATACCTGTATCTTTTAAAAAGTTAGTATTTGGACTTACACCAATAGCTTCTATGACTAAATCAACCTTAAATGTATTTTTATTTGTTTTGATGAGTATCTGATCATCTTGATAGGTATAAGATTTTAGATCTTGATTTAGATGAACATGAACACCAGATCTTGTTAATGCATCTAATGCTTTTTTTGATATATCTTTGTCATATGCTTTTAATATATAGTCACCTTTTTGTAGGATATAAACCTCTTTTTTAAGGTTAATTAAATTCTCGGCTAATTCTATACCAATATATCCTCCGCCTATGATTGCTATACTTAAAGCCTTATCTATTTTTGGCTTTAATAACTTCATATCTGAAAATTGATTTAACACATGAACATCAATCTTATCACTTCCAGGTATATGTGTTCTTTTTGCATATGCACCAGTAGCGATTAAAAGTTTATCATAAGTATCTTTGATCACCAAGTCTTTATCTAAATCTTTTATATGAACGATCTTTTCTTTAGGATCTACTTTAAAAACTTCGTGCATTAAAAAAACTTTGATATCTTGTTTTTGAAACTCTTCATAAGTTTTTGCAATAAGTTTATCTTGATCAGTAACAACATCACCTAATACATAGGGCATACCACAGCCACTATAACTTAAATCGCGACCTTTCTCATAAACATGAATGATGACATCTTTATCAAGTCTTCTAAGTTTTGCAGCTGCAGTCATGCCAGCAGCAACCCCACCGATAATAATTACTTTCATAGACTAACCTCCATTTGATTTGATTTTAACACTGTTTAAGTAATTTATAAAACGATTAACTTTTATTAAATAGCAAGCATATGCTATAATAAAAAAGATTTGATACTCAAATCAATGGAGGCTGTCATGACAAGAAGAAAGTTAATATCCATCATCATCGCTAGTTTTTGGATGATGCTATTAATGGGCACCGTATATGCTTATTCAATCTTTAGAACAGAAGTTAAAGATTATTATCAACTATCCACCTTAGCAAGTGGAATACCTTATATGTTTTCTTTGTTTTTTTATGCGTTATTTATGATGATTACAGGTAGAGTTTTAAATGATAAGAATTTAAGACGCTTTGTATGTATAGGTTCTCTTTCTATTATTACTGGTTTTTTATTATCATTTATAACTAGTCATTTTATCATCTTAGTCATTGGATATGGTTTTTTTATAGGCAGTGGTGTAGGCATTGTTTATGGTATTCCGATTTATATCATTCAAAGAACAACATCACTAAAAAAAGGATTTTTAACTGGACTAGTTTTACTTGGGTTTGGACTATCACCACTTATTACTGCACCACTAGGCAGATTATTACTGATAAGTTTTGGTCTACATCAAACGTTTTTTGTGTTTTCAATGATCTTTATCATGACACAACTTCCCTTATCACTATTATTTAAGATACGATTTGATGATGATAAATATCAAAAATCAACATTATCTTATCGATCACTTTTTAATCTAAAATTTATAAGTTTATATGTATTGTTTATCATCACATCTGCAATTGGACTGATGATGATTGGTCTATCTTATCAAGTAGGCGCTACCTATTATGAGTTTGACATACATATTGTGACATTATCGTTATCAGTTTTTGCTATCTGCAATGGATTTGCTAGACCTATTTTTGGGTATATAATTGATAAATTTGGATTATTTAAACCAAGTTTAATTAGTTTATCACTTATAGGTATATCTGCGATTATTGGTTTCTTAAATCAAGGACAACACTTTTCTATCTTTTTAATTTCATATAGTATCTTTTGGTTTAACTTAGGGGCATGGTTATCCATTATGCCTTCCATGATAAAAACCTATTATCAAAAACAAGATTACGCAAAAGTCTATGGTGCTATCTTTACTGCTTATGGTATAGGTGCTATTATCTCAACACTTATATCTGGATCTATTATAGATATTTTAGGGTCTACTAGTTATATATACATATCAATTATGATCTTGATGATGTTTGCTTTTTATATGCTTGCTTTATTTCATAAACAAATCAACATGCATAACAATTGAATAGAGATAGTATAATTGCTATATTAAAAGTAGAAAGAAGGTTATGCTATGCACGTATTTGAAACATATTTAAAAACTATTAATAATGAAAATCATTATCATAAAGTAAAAGAAGTATTAGATTGGGTAATAAAAACATATCCATCATTAAAACCTGAATATAAATGGAATCAACCGATGTTTACAAAAGATGGTACTTTTATCATAGGATTTAGTCTATCAAATAAACATATTGCATGTGCACCAGAGCGAAAAACAATACTTGAGTTTTCTAATAAAATTATCAATGCTGGTTATGAGCATTCAACGATGCTCATTAAATTCCCATGGAAAAAACCCATTGACTATAAACTGCTAAGTGATATCATATCATTTAACATCAAAGATAAAGAAGGCTATACAAAATTTTGGAGATCATAACAGCATTAAAAGAGAAAATATACCTCAAACTTAGCAGCTTGAGGTATATTTTATTATAAGAGCCATTGTTTTAAATAGAATACTTACTTGATTTATCGTATGTAACATATATCTATTAAAATATACATGATAAAATGAGTTTATTAAAACTATGAATATCTTATATGAAAGTAGGAGTTCACATTGAAAAAGGTAACTGTATCTATTTTAGGATTTGGTCAAAGAGGCTATGTTTATGCTGAAACGATTAAAAAAAACTTTGATGAAGTAGAACTTGTAAAGGTATGTGAAACTAATAAAGATAAGCACCAACCTATTAAGGCATTATTTGATTTATCAGATGATGATCTATTTACATTAGAAGACGATTTTTTTAAGAAAAAGTGGTCAGATATATTAATCATTAGCACTATGGATAAAGATCATTATGTTCAAGTAATGAAAGCTTTAGAGTTAGGATATGATATTTTACTTGAAAAACCTATTGCTTTGGTCAAATCGGAAATATTAGCGATTAAAGATAAGGCGAAGCAGTTGCATAGAAAAATAGCAGTTGCTCATGTCTTAAGATACACAATGTTTTATGAAAAAATCAAACAAATCATCGATGAAAAACAAATCGGAGATATTGTTACACTGTCTCAAACAGAAAATGTCGGTTATTTTCATTATGTCCATAGTTATGTTAGAGGAAACTGGCACAACTCAAAAGAGAGTTCTCCAATGATATTAGCTAAATCATGCCATGATTTAGATATCATTAGATATCTTGTCGGTAAAAAGGTTAAAAAACTATCATCATTTGGTAATTTATTTTACTTTAAAAAAGAAAATGCTCCAAAAGAGAGTACAACTTATTGTAAGGATTGTAAAGTTGACTGTCCATTTAATGCCATTGACTTTTATAAGGAAAATCCTGAGTGGATGAAAATATTCACATTAAAGAGTGATGTTGATCTTGTCTTTAAAGATGAGTCCCTTAATTACGGAAGATGTGTTTACAAGATGGATAATGATGTTGTTGATCATCAAGTCGTTAATCTTGAGTTTGAACATGGATCTACTGCATCATTTGTGATGACTGGTTTTTCAAATGAAAATCATAGATCACTGAAGATTCATGGCACAAAAGGTGAACTTAATGCAGACATGGATGATTTTATCATAACCATTAAACCCTATGGTAAACCTATTAAATATTTAGATTTAAGAGATTATACCAATGACTTTTCATATCATGGTGGTGGGGATCATCGCTTACTTATGGATTTTATTCATGCAGTCAAAGATGACCTACCTTTTAAAACAGATATTAAAGATTCGATAGAATCTCATATACTGGCATTAGATGCTGAAAAGTCTAGGCTTGATGGTGGACATGTTATTGATTTATCGAATCAATGGGATACTTATCAATAAATGATATAATCTTAATGAAACTCTCATGTGAGAGTTTTTTTAATTTTTAAAAGATCATCATGTAAAACTTACAAAGAACATAAATATATGAAGCTTATTTGATGTTTTTTAGTCAATTGTATTAAAATTGAAGTCATTCTATAGTATAATATGAATAACTGAAATGAAATGGACTGGAGTGATTGTTCTATGTGTGGAATTGTAGGATTTATTGGACATAAAAATGATGCTAAAGAAGTCGTCTTAAATGGACTTACAAAATTAGAATACCGTGGATATGATTCCGCGGGTATTTCTTTGTTTAATTCAAAATTTAGATCATTTGATATTTATAAAGACTTTGGTAGAGTAGAAAAATTAAGAAATCTTACAAATGATACATTAAAATCACATATTGGTATTGGACATACAAGATGGGCAACACACGGGAAAGTCACAAAAGAAAATGCACATCCACATTATTCACAATCAAAAAGATTTATTATTGTTCATAATGGTGTCATAGAAAATCATGATGAATTAAAAGCGCAGTATTTAAAAGATTCATTTTTTTATTCACAGACAGATACAGAAGTGATTGCACAACTCATCGAATCATTTAGTGAAACCTTAAGTGTTGAAAATGCAATTTTAACAACACTTAAGCTTTTAGAAGGTTCTTATGCACTTTTAGTTATTGATACACAAATGCCAGATACCATTTATGCTGCTAAAAATAAATCTCCATTAGTATTAGGAACATCAGATGATGGAACTACGATAGCCTCTGATTTAATGGCATTAGTCGGATACTCAAAAAAATATATTGCGCTTGCTGACCATACGTTTGTCGTCTGTGAAGCAGATGGTATTAGCATGTTTAATTTAAATCATGAAATGTTACCTGTAAACTACTTAGATATTGAACTTGATGATGCATTTTCTGATTTAGGTGAATATCAGCATTATATGTTAAAAGAAATCTATGAACAACCTTCCGTTGTAAGAAGAATTGTTAGTCATTACTTAAATGATGATAAAATAAATATAAATAGCACTTTATTAAATGAAATAAAAAAAGCAGACCGCATCTATATATTAGCAGCAGGTACTTCCATGCATGCTGGATTTGTTGGTAAATTCTTACTTGAATCTTTAACACATATACCAGTAGAAGTTCATATAGCTTCAGAGTTCGCTTATCATACACCACTTTTAACAAAAAATCCGTTTTTTATGATGATTTCACAGTCTGGAGAAACAGCGGATTTAAGAGCATGTTTATTAAAAACAAAAAACCTTAACTATAAAACATTAACCATTACAAATGTAAAGACTTCAACACTCGCAAGAGAATCATATGACTATTTAGAGCTTTTAGCGGGTCCTGAGATTGCAGTTGCATCGACGAAGGCTTATGTAGCTCAAATCGCAGTTTTATCCATCTTAGGTTATGCTTTATCTTCACAAGATTTTGATTTAAAAAAAGCTTTAACAAATGTGTCTTTATCGATAGAAGATTTTTTAAATCATCAAGATGTGTCTTCACTTGTACATAAAGTTATTACAAAGAGAAATTGTTTTTATATCGGTAGAACCTTAGATTACGTGACAGCTTTAGAGGCAGCATTAAAATTAAAAGAAATCTCATATATACAAACAGAAGGGTTTGCAGCTGGTGAGTTAAAGCATGGAACGATTGCTTTAATTGAAGAAGGTACACCAGTGATTGCGCTAATCTCAAATTCTGAAATTTCAAATAATACAAGGTCAAACTTAAATGAAGTTGTTGCACGTGGTGCAACAACCATAAAAATATCTTTAGAAAAGACTGCGCATCCTGATGATGATATCATCTTAAAAGATGTTCATCCATTACTAGCACCGATGGTAATGGTTGTGCCGACACAACTATTTGCTTATTATGCAGCTTTAGAGCGTGGACTTGATATTGATAAACCAAGAAATCTAGCAAAAAGCGTTACCGTAGAATAAAAGGAGGATATCATATGGGAAAATATTTTGGAACAGATGGCATTAGAGGGGTGGCATTTAAAAAACTAGATGCAGGACTGGCTTTTAAACTAGGTCAAGGATTAATCCATGCAATGGATATAAGTGAAATTATTATTGGTTATGATACAAGAGAATCATCACCAGTCTTAGCGTATATGATTGCAGCTGGTGCTTTATCAGAAGGCGCAAAAGTGAAGTTTGCTGGTGTTTGTTCAACACCGATGGTTGCACATTATGCTAAAGTTCATGAAATGATTGGTGTTATGGTTACTGCTTCACATAATCCTTATACAGATAATGGTATTAAAGTCTTTAATAAAGGTTATAAAACGACTGAACAAGAAGAAGCGATTTTAGAAACGTTTATTGATGTCCCTAAATATACGATTAAACCTTTTGGGAATTTTGAATTTGCTGATGATTTTGAATCAACGTATTTAAAGATATATGATCAATTAGATATTAGAAAATCAACTTTTAAAATAGCTTATGATTCAGCAAATGGCGCAAATTATCAAATCGCAAAAAAACTTTTTGATAGGTATGCTAAAGATAGCATTCAAATAGGTGATGAGCCTAATGGTTTAAATATTAACTTAAATTGTGGATCAACACATATGGATTTTATCCAAAACTTCGTTAAAGAAAATAATCTAGATGTTGGGTTTAGTTTTGATGGTGATGGTGATCGTCTACTCGTATGCGATAGTGAACGCATCTATGATGGCGATGAGATCATTTATATCATCGCAACCTATTTAAAGAAAAAAGGACAACTATCTAAAAATCATGTTGTTTTAACTAAAATGAGTAATCCAGGCATCTTAAAAGCTTTAAAAGAAAAAGGCATTAGGTATTCATTAACTGATGTTGGTGATAAATATGTTTCCTTAGAACTTACAAATAATGATTATATCATTGGAGGAGAAAACAGTGGTCATATCATTATGAGACACTTACTTCACTCAGGTGATGGGTTATTAGTCGCAATGGTTTTACTTGGCATCATGGCTGAAGAAAAGAAAACAATAGCTGAACTAAGATCAGATATCGTCTTATTCCCTTATGAACTTATTAATATTAAAAATGTTGATAAATCTATTTTAAATACTCAAATTATGAAAGATTTCCTTGTTTATACAAAAGAACTTTTAGGAGAAGATAGCTTGCTTTTAGTTAGACCATCTGGCACTGAAAGTTTAATCAGAGTGACTGTATCACATCAAAACCAACAAATTATGAAACAAACATTATTAAGTGTCGTTTCAAAAATAGAAAGTTTAGGGAGTGAAAACCATGCGTAAAACTTATGGACTAGTCTTAGCTGCTGGTAAAGGCACGCGAATGAAAACGGAGATGCCAAAATGTGCATATCCAATTTTAAAAAAACCGATGATAGAATACATTGTTGAAAAACTGGAAAAAACTAAAATCGATCAAACAGTTGTGGTTGTCGGACATAAAAAAGATGTCATCATGGACATTTTAGGCGATAGAGTCTTATATGCTGAACAAAAAGAACAATTAGGTACAGGACATGCAGCTTTATCCGCTAAAAATGTGTTAGAAGATCAAGAAGGTGTTACTTTTATCTTACCAGGTGATATGCCTTTGATGAACATTAAGCTCACTGATAAATTACTTAAAGCTCATGATGAAATGGGTAATGACTTAACAGTTGTTTCTATGGTTTTTGAGAATCCAAAGAGCTATGGACGTATTGTAAGAGATAAATATGGATCGATTGCTGCTATTATAGAAGATAAGGATTGTACTGGAGAACAAAAAAAGATTCAAGAAGTAAACTCTGGTGTTTATGTGATTGACAATAAAATTTTATTCAAAGTTTTGAACAGCATTCAAAAAAATGAACGCAAAGGTGAATACTATTTAACTGATATCGTCGCTTTAATGAAACATGATTACAAGATAGGATCATTTGTTGTGCGTGACTCATATCAAATGATGGGTGTTAATGATTTATATTCAGTAAGTATTGCTGAGCGTTACTTAAGAGATGAAATTAACCGTAATCATATGTTAAATGGTGTTGAGATGGTATCTCCAAATACGATTACCATTGGTCATAATGTTATTATTGAACCAGGTGTTACGATTTATCCAAATACAACCATTACTGGTGATTCAGTGATTAGAGAACATGCAATCATTGGTCCTAATACTGAAATACATAATGGACGTATTGATGATCATGCAGAAATTAAGCATTCATTAGTTTATGATTCAATGGTTGGTGCACATACGACAGTAGGGCCATTTGCACATTTGAGAAATCATGCAAATATTGGTTCACATAACCGTGTAGGTAACTTTGTAGAAGTTAAAAACTCTACTACAGGTGATGGCACAAAAGCAG